>Ga0182014_10007784_pt1 | contig 11131 bp, 9 predicted proteins | sample 612S2DmetaG_FD_120489 | JGI IMG/M metagenome (GOLD analysis project Ga0182014, IMG submission 120489) | Permafrost microbial communities from Stordalen Mire, Sweden - 612S2D metaG | ecosystem: Environmental > Terrestrial > Soil > Wetlands > Permafrost | place: Sweden: Stordalen | collected... | reverse complement strand
TGCGCGAAGCCGGCGTACCGTGCACGCTGATCACCGACAGCGCGGCGGCGGTGACGATGCAGCGGAAGAAGGTCGACGCGGTTGTGGTCGGCGCCGATCGCATCGCCCGCAACGGCGACACCGCCAACAAGATCGGCACCTACGGCGTGGCGATCATGGCCGCGCATCACGGCATTCCGTTCTACGTCGCCGCACCGCGCACGACGTTCGACTTCGCGATCGCTTCGGGAATGGATATTCCGATCGAGGAGCGCTCCCCCGACGAGATTCGCATCACGCCCGACGATCCGGCCTACAATCCGGCGTTCGACGTGACGCCCGGCCGCCTGATCACCGGCATCATCACCGAATACGGCGTGCTGCAAGCGCCCTACGAAGATGCCATCGCCGACCTCGAAACCCGCGCGCGCATCGTATTATCGGTATGATGATGGAGCGAGCGCAGCCGCATGTTGGCCAACCGATAAGGTTCAATGCGAGCTCGGTTTGGGGGCCCCACGCAAAGCGTGGGGGGTGCGTAGCCTGGGGCGGAGCACCTTCAAACTGAAATATTACGACTTTCTCGATAAGGAACCGAAGATCGATGGGCTGGTCGTCATCGAGGGGACCGATTCGGTGCTGGCGCAGCGGGCGCTCGATGCGCTGCTCGACCGGCTGATGCCGGCCGACATGCGCGCGCTCAACCTCGAAATCATCGACGGACCCGGCTGCGAGGATCTCGCCCGCACCGTGGCCGATTCGGTGGCCGCGATGCCCTTTCTCGCCGAGCGGCGCGTGGTGGCGGTGCGCGGGTGCGAGCGCTTACGCGCGCAGCCGCGGCGCGATCTGTGGGCGGTGGCAGAAGCCATTCCGGCCGGCAACACGCTCGTGCTCGAAGACCTGTTTCCGCCCAACAAGAAGACGAAGCCCGAGCCGTTCGGTGCGTTGGCCGGGCGCAAAGCGTTGCGTATCGATACCACCGTCACGGCCGATACGCGCGAGCGCTACATTCGCGAAACGCTGGAACGGCTCGGCGCGAAGGCCGAACCGCGTGCGATCGCGGCCATGGCCGATAGCGATGCCGACCTCGGCGCGATCGGCAACGACCTCGAGAAGCTCGCTCTGACCGGCGGCAAGATCACGCTCGCCGACCTCGAGCGCGAAAGCCTCGCGATCGAGGATCCCAAGGCGTGGCACTATGCGAGCGCGCTCGTCGAAGGCCGCGCGGCGGATGCGCTCGCCATCGCGTTCGAACTCTTCGCTAACGATCCGCGCGGTGCCGCGGTGCCGCTGGTGAGCGCGCTCGCCACCGACTTAGGTCTCATTTGGGAACTCGCCCGGCCCAACGGCGGCGATTTGCCCGGACGGCACCAGTGGCGCGAGCGCACGTTGCGCCCGCTTGCCAAGCGCATCGGCGAGCGCCGCGCGCGGTACGGCTATACGGCGGCCGTGCGCGGCTTCGAGGCGGTCGTGACCGGGCAGATCGACGATCCGCGCGGGATGATCGAATTGCTCACGGCCGACATCGCTAGCAAAGTCACGGCACCGCAACGGCGAACGGTCGCGTCATGAACGAGAAGACGTACGCATCGCCGTACTCCTGGCGGTACGGACGCCCCGAACTGCGCGCGCTGTTCTCGGAACACGAACGCCGCAAACTCTGGCGCGCGGTCTGGATTGCGCTGGCCGAATCGCAGGCCAAGAGCGGTCTCGTCACGGCGGCGGAAGTCGCCGACCTGCGCGCGCACGGCGAAGACATCGACCTCGATGCGGCGCTGAAGATCGAGCGCGAAATCGGGCACGACTTGATGGCCGAGATCCGCGTGTACGCATCGCAAGCGACGGTCGGCGGCGGGAAGATCCACCTCGGCGCAACGTCGATGGACATCGAAGATACGGTCGAAACGTTCCGTCTGCGCTTGGGGCTGCGCCAGGTGCTGGCATCGCTCGATGCGTTGCTGGCCGCGTTCGTGCCGCAGATCGAACGTTACGCCGACCTCGTGTGCATGGGCTACACGCACTTACAGCCGGCCGAACCGACGACCGTCGGTCATCGCCTCGCGATCTACGCGCAAGATTTGCTGGTCGATCGCGCGGCGCTGGTGTTCGCCGGCACACAACTCACGGCGAAGGGCATTCGCGGCGCGGTCGGCACGTCGGCATCGTACACGCGGCTGCTCGCGGGCGGAACGCGCACGGCGGAAATGCAAGAGGCCGAGGTGCTCGGCGCGTTCGAGCTGGAAGCGCGTGACGTGGCGACGCAGACGTATCCGCGCAAGCTCGACTATCTGTTGCTCTCGCAGCTCGCGGGGGTGGGTACCTCGCTCTCCAAGTTTGCCGCCGACGTCCGCATTCAGAGTTCGCCCGGCTTCGGCGAGATGTTCGAGCCGTTCGGCGAGAAGCAGGTGGGCAGTTCGGCGATGCCGTTCAAGCGCAATCCGGTGATGTCGGAGAACATCTGCTCGCTGGCGCGATTGCTGCCCGCGTTTGCCGACGTCGCGTGGCAAAACGCGGCGACGAACTTCCTCGAACGCACGATCGACGATAGCGGTAACCGCCGCACGATCTTGCCCGAAGCGATCCTCTGCACGGATCAAATCCTGACGACGGCGCGCAAGATCGTCGAGGGCCTGCGCATCGACGAGCGCAAGGTGGTGGAGAACCTGCGCACCTACGGTCCGTTCGCGGGCAGCGAGAACGTGCTGATGGAAGCCGCCCGAGCCGGCGGCGATCGCCAGGAGCTGCACGAAGCGATTCGCGAGAACGCGATGACCGCGTACGCGGCGCTCGAACGCGGTGAGACGAACCCGCTCTCGCAACTGCTCTCCGATGACGAACGGATCATCCGCTACATGGACCCGGCCGAGGTTCGCTCGCAACTCGATCCCTCCACTCACGTGGGCGATGCCCCCGCGCGCGCCCGGCGACTCGCTCAGCGCGTCCGCGCAACGATAGGAAAGTAGCATGCAAAAAGGGCGCGAAATCACGCGCGGCAAGACGAAGATCCTCTACGAAGCCGACGTTCAGCCCGATTTGGTCGTCATCCAGCAGATGGATGCGATTACGGCCGGCGACGGCGCGCGGCGTAACGAGATCGAAGGCAAGGGGCGCATCGCGGCCAAGACGACCGCGCGCGTGTTCCGGCTCTTGAACCTGTGCGGCGTTCCGACGCACTACATCAGCGGCGGCGAGGACGACGACAACAACGAGATGCTCGTGCGGCGCGCGCAGATGATCCCGCTGGAAGTCGTGACGCGCGGCGTTGCGGCGGGCTCGTTCGTCAAGCGCAAACCCGGCGTCGCGCGCGGCGCGATCCTCGTGCCGCGGATCGTCGAGTTCTTCCTCAAGGACGACGCGAACCACGATCCCCTGATCGAACCGGATGCGGTGATCGCGCAAAACATCGCGACCCCGCAAGAGCTGGGCGTGATGAGCGAAATCGCGCGCATCGTCTACGAGATCCTCGCGCATGCTTGGCGGCGCCACGACACCTTGCTGGTCGACATGAAGATCGAGTTCGGGCGCGTCGCCTCCGGCGAGCACAAGGGTCAGCTCGTGGTGGCCGACGTGATCGACAACGATGCGTGGCGTGTGTGGCCGCAGGGCCGCGAAGAGCTGATGCTCGACAAACAGATGTACCGCAACCTGCCCAACGTCACCGATGCCGACCTGGCGACGATCAAAGCCAATTACGAGCAAGTCGCCGACATCGTCGGCATGTTCCCGCTGATGCGGCCCGGCATGGTGGCGGTTGTCGCCGACGGTCCGGAGTTCGTCGAACGTTCGGGCGAGCTTGCGCGCGCGCTCAGCGGCTTCGGAATCCCCGCCGTACGCCACGTCGCCTCGGCGGCGCGAACGCCGGGCTACGTGCTGCAGCTCGTGACGCAGATCGACGCCACGTTCGCACGGGCCTTGATCGTCACGGTCGGCTCGGGCGACGGAGCCCTCGCGAACATGGTCGAGTACGCCACGGCAACGCCGGTGGTCCGCGCGCCCGCGACTGCCGACGTGAACCTGATCGCGCTGCAGTGCGCCAAAGCGTTCTCGCTCGAGGATACGGTCGTGTTCGGCCGCGTGCTGCTCGTGCAGGCCAATACGCGCTCCACGGTGCTGCAAGCCGACGCCACGTTGAACCAGCCTCCGCCGGCGTGAGCGAAACGCTCGACCGCGATACCGAACGCCTGATCGAGGAGCGCAAGCGCATCGGCGTCGCGCTGTCGCCGGACGAAGTGCGCGCGATCGTCGCGCACCTCGGCCGCATCCCGACCGACACCGAGCTGTTCGCCTTCGATGCCCAATGGAGCGAGCATTGCTCGTACAAGTCGAGCCGGCACTTTCTGCGCCGCTTGCCCACCGATGGGCCGACGGTGATGCAAGGCCCGGCCGAAGACGCCGGCATCCTGCACTTGGGAACGTGGGAGGGCGAACGGTACGGCGTGGTGATCGCGCACGAGTCGCACAACCATCCCTCGCAAGTCGTGCCGTTCGAAGGCGCAGCCACCGGTGTGGGCGGGATCGTGCGCGACGTGCTGTGCATGGGCGCTGAAGTGATCGGCATCGCGGATCCGCTGCGCTTCGGGCGACTCGACGATCCGCATTGCCGCTACGTTGCGCAAAGCGTCGTCGACGGCATCGCGGCGTACGGCAATGCGATCGGCGTGCCGAACCTCGGCGGCGACGTCTACATCGATGAGTCGTTCGACGACAACGTGCTCGTGAACGTGGTCGCGCTCGGGCTCGTCAAAGAAAGCGAGATCATCCACTCGTTCGCACCGCCGAAATCGATCGGCTACGACATCGTCCTCGTGGGTAAGGCCACCGACCGCAGCGGTTTCGGCGGCGCCTCGTTCTCATCGCTGACGCTCGACGATGCGGATGCGGAAGCCAACAAGGGTGCGGTGCAAGTGCCCGATCCGTTCCTCAAGAACGTGATCATGCGCGCCTCGTATCGCGTGTTCGCGGAATTGCGCCGGCTGGGCATCGAAGCGGGCTACAAGGATCTCGGCGCCGGCGGTTTCGCGGGCTGCAGCGCGGAGCTGTGCGCGGCCGGCGGGATGGGTGCCGAAGTGGAACTCGACCGCGTGCCGACCTCTCAACGCGATCTGCCGCCTGCGGTGATCGCGATCGGCGAGACGCAAGAGCGGCTGTGCTGGATCGTTCCGCCGTCGTTCACGCCGCTGCTGCTCGCGATCTACAACGAGGAGTTCTCGCTGCCGCGCATCTCGCGCTCGGCCGCGGCCGCAATCGTGGGCAAAGTCGTCGGCGGATCGCGCTACGTTGCGCGCCATCGCGGCGAGGTCGTGATGGACGTCGACCTCGAGTTCCTCACCGGTGGGGTGCGCTACAACCGGCCCTACACGATCGCGCTGCCCAACCCCGCGCCGCAAACCGCGCGGTTGCCGCGTTTCGGCGACGCCGGGGCCGCGCTCGATGCGCTGCTCGCGCATCGCGACGTCTGCTCGCGGCGTTCGATCTTCCAGCGCTACGACGGCGTCGTCCGCGGTACCACGGCGATCCCGCTCGGAGCCGCCGACGCCGGCGTGATCTGTCCGATTCCGGGTGCGCCGCTCGCGGTTGCCCTCGCCGTTGCCGGAAATCCGCGCTACGGGAAGATCGATGCGCAGTCGGCGGCGGAACATGCGGTGCTCGAGGCGGTGCGGAACGTCGTCGCGGTCGGCGCGCGGCCGCTCGGGCTCACCGATTGCCTCAACTTCGGCGATCCGACGGATCCGGAACACCTCGGCGCGATGGTCGCCGCGATCGACGGCCTTGCCTACGCGGCGCGCCGCTTCGGTACGCCGTACGTCTCGGGGAACGTCAGCCTCTACAACCAGTCGAAGTCCGGTCGCACCGTGGCGCCGTCGCCGATCGTCGCGTGCGTGGGCGGCATCGAAAACATCGCGCAGACCGCGAGCATGGCGTTCAAACGCGCCGGCTCGCCGCTCTATTTCGTCGGCCGGCCCGAAGAGCGCACCGGCGGTTCCGTGTACGCGGATCTGCTCGGGATCACAAACGCGATGCTGCCGGCAATCAGCTACGATCGCGTCGAACGCGAGATCGCGCTGCTGCTGGCGGCGTACGCGGGCAACCTCGTCCTGGCCGCACACGACATCTCCGATGGCGGCGCGCTCGTCGCGGTCGCCAAGATGGCGTTCGCCACGGCCGGCGGCGCGCGCATCGGCATGCGCTTGGATGAGTCACCGCTGGATGGACGCGAGGGTGTGGCGGCGTTCACCGAAACGTGCGGCTTCATCGTCGAAGTCACGGATGCGCCGGCCTTCGAAGCGCTCGCGAAAACCCACGGTGCGGGTGCGATGCGGATCGGCGAGACGTCGGCGCCCTTTACGTTTGCGTTTGCCGGCAATATCGAGCGCTCGCTCGACGACCTGTATGAGACGTGGTCGGCGCCGTTGCGCGACTTCTATGCGCCGGCCGCCGTCGCAGGTGCCGCGTAATGTTGCGCGTTGCCGTCGTCCTCTTTCCCGGAACCAACAGCGAAGACGAGACGCAGCGCGCGCTCGTCGCGGCCGGGCTCCATGCGGAGATCGTTCACTGGAGTCGCGGTTCGGCCGCGCTGCGCGCGTTCGATGCCTACGTGTTGCCGGGCGGGTTCGCTTACGAAGATCGCGTGCGGGCCGGCGCCGTTGCGGCGCACGATGAAGTGATGGATGCCGTCATCGAAGGCGCGCAAGCCGGCAAATTCGTGATCGGGATATGCAACGGCGCGCAAATACTGCTCGAAGCGGGGCTCGTCCCGGGCACCGGACCCTTGCGCCGCCCGACCGCCGCTTTCGCGCCCAACGCGAGCGGGAAGTTTCAGTCGGTGCACGTGCACGTGCGGCTCGCCGTTTCGCCCACGCGCATCCCGGTGCTGGCCGGTCTTGCCGCCGATGCGGTATTGCCCGCGTGGGCCTCGCACGGAGAAGGCCGGCTCGCTGCGCCGGATGCCGAACTGGACGCAATGGAGCACAACGGGCACGTGGCGTTCGTCTATTGCAACGCGCGCGGCGAGCGGGTTGCCGCGCCCAGCGGCTCCGCCCGCGGCGTGGCCGGCTTGACGAACGTCGCGGGCAACGTGCTCGCGATCATGCCGCATCCCGAACGCGATGCCTGGACCTTCATGCACCGCGACGGCGACGCGGAAAAGGCTGCGGCGCGCGGCAACGCGCAAGCAATGCTCGCGCCGTCGGGCGGAATGAAGTTCTTCCATGCCTTTGCCGCGGGTCTGGCCGCGCGCCGGGTGTTGCGATGAGCGAGGTCATCGAGCGCGCCTACGTCGTGACGCTGACGATCCCCGACAACGAGGCCTTTACGGCGCTAACCACGCTTGCCCGCATCGGCTTGCCGGTGGAAACGGCCGTCCGCTCCGATGTGTGGATCGCGACCGTGGAAGCGGAGCACGCGGCAGCGCTCGACCGGACGATCACCACGATCGAGACCGTCTACAACCCAAACAAGCATCGTCTCGAGGTCCGCGAAGACGCCCATCCGCGCTCCGGCGAGGTATGGATCACCGCTCATGACGAATCGCCTGCGATTACCATCGCGGGCCGAACCGTTGACGGTGTCCGTGGGATCGTGCGCCGCACGTCGTGGCGGCTGCTCGACCAGAACGGGGCCGACGTTCCGGCGAACGTCCTCGATCGCGCGACCGAATCTTTCCTCTGCAATCCGGCGTTTCAAAAGGCCTTAAAATGATAGTGATAAGCGCGCCCACGGGGCATCGTACTCCTACCGAAATGTTGAGCGCGCGTGCGGTCGGGGGGACCCGCATGCGTAGCATGTGGGGGGCACGGAGCCTGGGGCGGAGTGCCGTATGACGATGATGGTCCAGCCGTTTCTCCAGCGCTCAACGAGCGAACGGGATTCGTCGGAATTCTACACGATTGCGACGCTAGGATCACACTCGGCCTTGCAGATCCTCAAGGGTGCGCGCGATGAGGGCTTCAAGACGCTCGCCATCGCAGCCCCTGATACGGAGCGCCTGTACAAATCGTTCGGCTTCATCGACGAAGTCATCACGATTCAGAAGTACTCCGAGTTCATGGGCCTCGTTCCGGAACTTGAGAAGCGCAAGATCATCATCGTGCCGCACGGGTCGTTCGTCGCGTATCTTTCGCTCGACGATCACAAGAAGATGTCGATTCCCTACTTCGGGAACAAAGCGGTGCTCGATTGGGAAGCGAGCCGCGAGCTGCAGCGCCAGTGGCTGACGCGGGCCGGCCTGAAGGTGCCGCGTCAATTCCGCACCGGAGCCGAGATCGATCGTCCGGTCATCGTGAAGCTCTACGGTGCCCAGGGCGGCAAAGGCTACATGTTCTTGCGCCACTCGCAAGATTTCGACGAGCGCGCCGGCTTGCTCGCCCGGCAAGATTACATCTTGCAAGAGTACGTGATCGGCGTGCCGTTCTACATCCACTACTTCTACTCGCCGCTGACCGGCAAACTCGAGATCATGTCGATGGACCGGCGCTACGAGACCAACGTGGACTCGCTCGGCCGCATCCCGTCGCGCGCGCAGGAAGGGATGGACATCGATCCGTCCTACGTCGTAGTCGGCAACTCGCCGCTCAGCCTGCGCGAGTCGATGCTCGCCGAGGCCTATCGCATGGGCGAAGACGTCGTGCGTGTCAGCCAGGAAATCTGCGGGCCGAAGGGGCTTTTCGGGGCGTTCTGCATCGAGACGATCATCACGCCCGACGCGCAGTTCTATATCATGGAAGTTTCCGCGCGCATCGTTGCGGGAACGAACCTCTTCATCGACGGGTCGCCGTACTCGTACCTGAACTACAGCGAGCCGATGTCGACCGGGCGCCGGATCGCCCGCGAGATCAAGAATGCGCTGCTCTCCAATTCCCTCAACACGGTCCTGGACGATTCCACGCAAGTTTCGTAACGCCGCCGTCGCGGTCGCACTGGCGGCCCTGTTCCCCCTAAGCGCGCAAGCCACGTTGCAGACGGACCCCCTCGCGCTCACCCGCACGATGAAGTCCGCCTTCGATCGCGGCGTTGCAAACGGCTGGCATTTCGCGGACGACGTCTACTACTTTTCGACCGTGCTCGATGCCGGCCGCGCCTACGCGCTCGTCCGCCGCGACGATCCCGATAACCTCAAGCTCGAGGGCACGGCCCTCGACATCGCCGGCAAGCTGCATTACGACCCGCTGATCAACCGGGACGCCGCGGAGTGGTACGTCCGCGAGGCGGCCGGCGCGTATGCCGACGACCCGGAACGCGGGCCGGCGGCCAAGGCGCTGCTGCTCAAGCTCGAACTCGACGACGCCGATCCGGCGCGCCTGGCACAGGACGGTGACGCCGACGCCACGCTCAACGTCACGGCCGCGCCGAACGACGTGGAAGCGCTGCTCGAACAAGTCGACGCCGACTTGCGGGCATATCTGATCACGAAGGACCCGCACTACCGCTCGCTCGCGCTCTTGCGCGCGGCGCAGCCGAGCTTTCCGATCGGGCTCGTGCCCGACGACACCGGGAAGCCGCTCTGGGACGCGGCACAGGCGGCCCGCGGCGACGCGACCGGCTACAGCGACGTCGATCGTCAGGCGGCGATCGCGATGTACTCGCACAAAGCGTCGGCGAAGGTCCTCCAGACGATCGGGCGCGTGCTCTCGCACAACGCCTACCTCGTGATCACGGCGCCGGCCGACGAGTATTTTGGCCAGACGAAACTCTCGCCGATCGGCGTCCAGAACGAACTGCTCCGCATCGGGAAGTATCTCGACGCGGGCTGGGGCAACCGGATGACGAAGGACACGCTCTGGGTGATCGATTCGCTCGAGGACTGGCAGCACCAGTACCCGCGCGATTACGAGCTCCCGCGCCTCCTGCTGCAGACGTATAAAACGCTGGGGCGCATGGATTCCCCCGAAGCCCAGAAAGCCGAAGCCGACGTGCGCCGAACCCTCACGGTCGACTACAACGGAACGACCGAAGCCCGCTCGATTCTGATGCCGGGATGATTTCACTAGGACCGGGCCTCGCCAAGACGCTGGCCATGTACGACACGTCGCGTCTGACGCTGTCCTCGATCGGCAGCCATTCCGCGTTGGATGTGGCCTCCGGTGCGAAAACCGCCGGCTTGCGCAACCTGATCATCACCGAACGCGGCCGCGAGCGCACGTACAGCGAGCATTACGCGGTTCGCTCCGATCCACCGCGCGGCTGCGTCGATGCAACGATCCTGCTCGAGCGCTTTACCGATTTGCTCGATGCGAACGTGCAAGAGAACCTGATCGAGCAGAACGTGATCTTCGTTCCGAACCGCTCGTTCGAAGTGTACCTGCACCAGAAGTTTTCCTACGATGAGATCGAGCGCGGGATGCGCTGTTTGTTCTTCGGCAACCGGCGCCTTTTGCGCGCGGAAGAACGCGATGAAGCGAACAACCAGTACACGCTGATGCAATCGGCGGGAATCGCTTTTCCAAGGCAGTTCGAGCGGCCGGCGGAAATCGACCGGCTCGTCATGGTGAAGGCGCCGCACGCGAAGATCTCGTTCGAGCGGGCATTCTTTCTCGCACGTTCGCCGGCGGAGTTCACGGAGAAGTCTCAACACCTCATCGAGGCCGGCATCGTCACGCGCGAAGGCGTTGCGGGCGCGGTAATCGAGGAATACGCGCTCGGGCCGACGGTCAACCTGAATTTCTTTTACTCGCCGCTGCTCGACGAATTGGAACTGCTCGGAACGGACACGCGCCGCCAAACCAACCTCGACGGTTTGCGCGGCTTGCCGTTCTCGCAAGCGCAGCAGCTCGCCGATGAGCCCGTGCGAATGGAAGAAGCCGGCCATATCGCTACCACCTTGACCGAGTCGATGCTGGAAAAAGCCTTCGAGATGGGCGAGAAGTTCGTGCGCGCGACGCAGCAGGCCGATCCGCCGGGCATCATCGGGCCGTTTGCGCTGCAGTGCGTGATCGTCGCCGGTCCGCCGAAGCGGTTCATCTGCTACGACGTCTCGATGCGCATCCCCGGATCGCCCGGGACGCGCTATACCCCCTACACGGCGTATCGCTGGGGCCGTGACGTCTCGGTCGGCGAGCGCATTGCGATGGAAGTCGTGATGGCGCGCGATCAGAATCGGCTGGGCGAGGTCTTGACCTGACCCTCTAGCGAACGAGACAGCATGACCGCCGTGACC
>Ga0182014_10007782_pt1 | contig 11131 bp, 10 predicted proteins | sample 612S2DmetaG_FD_120489 | JGI IMG/M metagenome (GOLD analysis project Ga0182014, IMG submission 120489) | Permafrost microbial communities from Stordalen Mire, Sweden - 612S2D metaG | ecosystem: Environmental > Terrestrial > Soil > Wetlands > Permafrost | place: Sweden: Stordalen | collected... | reverse complement strand
GCAATGGCCAGTTGCGCGAAGGTGTGCTTTGCGTCGCGCGTCTGGATCTGGGTGATGTGGCCCATCAGCCGCGTTCCCCTGGGAATCATGGTGCCGTCGGCCGTCTGCACCTTCTCGGTGGTCTTCAGCACCACGCGGTCGCCGACCTTGGCTGTCGCCGAGTTCAGCTTGTCCTCGAGCTCGCCGGTTACCGAGCTCATCTCCCAGGAGTGCGATGCGGACGCATCGCCGAAGCCCATCGGGCCCTGCCGCGCGTAGACAGCTTTTTGAGAGCCCTCTTCGCCCGCCTCCTGCGCCATCAGGGAAATGCTCGCCGCAGCGAGAATGGCCATCGCGAAGAACCTGGCCGTTTTCATCCCGTTCACCTCCATCGTCTAGCCGGTTTCACATTCGTCCCGTCCATCTCGCGTGGCTTGGAATGTCCGTCATCCAGAGTGAATCCCTGGAATGCAAAACGCAAGAGCAAACGGCCCCCGAAGCACCCAAAGCGGCCCGTCAAGCGGAGGCGAGGTCTCAGAGCAGGCTTCGAAAAGTGGCAAACTTTGCGGGGAGGCATTGACAAACCACGCCATCAGCTCCGTGCCCCATCCATTTCGGTCGCTGCGGCGACCGAAATGGGTGGGAACGCAAGAAAGCTGGGTGAACCTAGTCTGGAGTCGGCCTAATTTCCCGGCGACGGCGCGTAGTAGCCTTTGCGCACCTGTACCTTCAGGTTTTGATCTGTGTCACTATGGCAGTCCACGGTAACCTTGCGGAAAGTCCCGTCCGCCTTGGCATTGCTGGAGGTGTAGCTGGCCACATACTGGGTGCGCAACTCGTCCTGGATCTGCTGGAACGCGGCCTTCAGCTTTGCCCCGTTGTTGCCCACATCGATGAGCCGCCCGCCGGTCTCGTCGGAGATGCGTTTCGCGGGTCCGTAGCCGTAATAGCCCTCGCCCTGGCTCCAGTACATGGCGCGGTCCGCGCACAGGATCACGTAAATAATGACGTTGTTCCGGTTTGCCGCGGCAATGGCGTCGCCAATCTTCTCGCGGCTGCCCTCATCCTCGCCGTCGGTCAGGATGATAATGGCCTTGCGCCCGGTCTCCTGATTCATTTTTTCGTTCGCGGCCAGATAGACCGCGTCGTAGAGCAACGTGCCCTTGGGATCGCCGACCGTCGGGAACGTTCCTCCGCCCAGGCCGGGAATGCCCGATCCGTTGCCGCCGGCAGTGTTGATTTCGGCCTTGCTCAGCGCGTGCGTCAGCAGCCGAGGGCTGTTGGTGTAATCCTGCAGCATGTCCACATTCACGTCGAAGTTGGCCGCGAAGGCCTCATCCTTGGAACGCAGAACCTGCTGGATAAACTGGCTGGCCGCGTCCACTTCCATGGGCAACAAACGCTGCTGGCTGCCCGAGGTATCCAGAAGAATGCCCAGAGTGAGCGGCTGGTCAGTCTCGGCCACAAAGCTCTTGAGCGTCTGCGGCTCCTTGTTTTCGTCCACAATGCAGTTCTGCTGGGTGAGATGCGGCACCAGGTTCCCGTTCTTGTCCTTGACGGTGAAGAACATGTCCACCAGGTTCACGCTCTGCTTAAAGGTGGCTACGGGCGTTTCGTCAGGCGCTGGGGCGGGAGCGGTGCTCACCGGGGCCGCGTCGGGTGAAGGCGCAAGCTGGGCCCAACCTGCCACGGCAAACGCCGGCGGGCCAATCACCACGGCCAATATGACCTTGCGGAGAAGCATCCTGAACCGTTAGACGAAAACGGGACCCCCAGGGGAAGCATACACGGGTTCTTTTACGGCCGGCACGGTTGTTTCAGTGCTGGCAGGCAACCCGCGCGCCTCTGCTGCGTCTGATACTCTGTCAGTTGCTGTGAGTTTCATGGTTTTTCGCGCGGATTCGCCAGCCTAAGTCGTGCACGGGCATTGTCGATCCGCCACGAAATGAAAGGCCAGCATCGACTTTAGCGAGCGGAACCGGGGCTAGCTCCGCTAACACCGCTAGCTCCGCTTCTTTTGCTCAGGGAGGAAGAAAAGGCTGTGAACGTTCGAGGAAGGGCCTTTGCGCTGGCAGCAATTGTCGGGTTCGGATTGGGATGGGGAGTTCTGGCCCAACAGCAGACCCCTGTGCCCGACGCGCCCACCCCGCAAGCGCCCACCGCGCTGCCGGGAACGCAAGGGCCCATCACGCCCGGAATCGGCGCCGGAGAGACGCCGTCCGGCTCCAGCGGTTCTTCGTCCAACCCGAGCCAGCCGCAGCAGCCCCCACCGCCGCCGCCCAGCCAGCCACCTGCCGCGACCGCGCCACAGCCGAACGCGCAGGATACCGCGCCCGAAGAAGGCGTGCGCGCCCTGAACACGGTGATTCATGCGCAGGTGAACGAAGTCGTGGTTCCGGTTACTGTGAAGGACCCCAAAGGAGTCCCGGTTGCCGGCCTCACCTGGCGGGATTTCACGGTCTACGAGAACAACGTCCGCGAGCCGCTGCGCGTCTTCAGCGTGGATCCAAGGCCCATATCGGTTGCGTTTGTCATCGACCAGACCCTGCCCTCGAATTACATGCGCGAGGTGAACGAGTCGATGAGCGCGATTCAGGGCGCGCTCACAAACTACGACGAGGCCGCGGTATTCACCTACACCAATGGAGCCAAGGAGTGGACAGGCTTTACCGGAGCGCAGGGTAATCGCCTGCCTGCGGTGCTCTCGCTGGCACAGTCCACGGGCACCGACCCCATGGTGCCGAATACGGGTGGCAGTCCCATGTCTGAGTCGTGCCCCCTTTATCAGAACGGCAACTGCGCGGACCCGAATCTGCAGCCCGAGAAGTCAACGCAGTCGATCTCCGGTCTCACCGTTCCCAAGGAGATTCACACCCTTAATGACGCGATCCTCCGTGCGGCCAAAGATCTTTCCACGCGCCCCAAGGATCGGCTGCGGGTCATTTTCGTAATCTCCGACGGCAAGGAATACGGCAGCAAGGCCACCTGGAAAGAAGTGGTCAAATATCTGCAGACCAACAACATTGCCGTCTATGCCACCCTGGTGGGCGAGTCGGCCCGTTGGGGCGAAGGCTGGCTTGATCGCTTCCATATTCCCTTCGAGGCGTACGACAACATCCTGTACAAGTACGTGGCGGCAACCGGCGGCGACATGTTCTCAGAGCGCGGCGTAAACAACATGGAGAACAGCTACGCCAAGATTGCCGGCGAAGCGCGCAATCAGTACACGCTGGTTTACGCCAGTCATTTGTCGATCTACGACGACAGGTACCGCAACATCGATGTGCGCGTGAATCGCCCCAATGTGGTGGTCACGGCCAAGCCCGGCTACTATCCCTCAGCGCAGGAATACAAATAAGCCCGAGCCTTTAAAAGCAGCTCAAAAAAACCATGGCCTGTGCGAGCGCACAGGCCGTTTCATTGGGCGGGTTATTTCACACTCTGCTTCTCGACAAAAGGTGCGAAGGATTCTTGCCTGGTTGGGAGTTTGGCCGGCTCAACTAGACGAGCGCTGACTTCTTATCGAACTTGTTTCCGCATTCGGGGCAAAATCCCTTGTCTTCGACCGCATCCGGATTCGGGGCGTTGGCCGTCAGAACATTTTTGCAATTCGGGCACCGATAGGTCGCTTTGCCGTTGCTCGTCGACGTACTTTGCGGCGCAGCGTTCACGGTGGACTGTTGCGCAGGGGCTGACGGCCCCGGATCGGTAATTCCCCTGATGCCTTCGCGGAAGCCTTTCAAGCCCTCGCCCAGTCCCTTACCCAGCTCCGGCAACCGTCTGGCGCCAAACAGCAAAAATGCAACCACCGCCAGGAGAATCAAGTGCCATGGCTGAAGTAGATCGCCCATCGATAGTTCCTCCGCGCGCTTGAAGTTGAATCGCGCGCTTACTCAACTCCATATTGTCGCACAAAGTCCCCGAAATGGTCTCCCGGACCGCGTTTGTGGGTAGTGGGTCAGTTTGAATCCAAAGCCGGCCTAGCGTTGGAGTAATGCGTCAATTTCCGAGTGGGCGATGCCCCATCCATTATCCTTGAGGAACTCAAGGATTCTTATGTCGCGTTTTCTATTTTCAAGGCGCTTCCGAGTAGGTTGTGCGGTGTTCGTGATGCTCACCGCGATTGGGCTGGATTCCGGATGCAAACGGGTCTCGGTCGCCCACCCGGTTGCTCCAGAGCTGACCGGGGATTCGATTCAGCTGATTGCGGTGCAGCAGGTAGACGGACAAACTCTTCAGGGGGGAAAACCGATACGCCTGATTGTGCGCGTTGCTTACGGTCTCACCTCGCGTGAAACTGCGATTCTCGCTTTGGGCCTTGATCAGTTCCCCGACAGGACTACTTGTGTACCCCCGAAGCGCGATGTAGACAGTGGCAGCGCAGTCGCGACGGTTACCGAGGTTCGCATTCCAATCCAGCGAGGCTCGCATGTGGCCGAAGTGCCGATCGTGTGGCCTGGTGATACTGGCGTTGGAACACAGGGGAAGATCTTTAGCCAAGGCACGATCAGTCTGCATGCGTCCATGTGGTCAGATAAGCCTGAATACAAATTCCTGACGACGTGGTTTGGGACAGAGTACTGCGAACGCTTCTAACGGGATCGCGGCCACTTTTCGGCATCTATTGCTACTTGGTACTTGGTCGCTGACGGGCCGCATTCGCCATATACTCGTCGTTATGAAGTCTGCGTTTGAGTTTTCGCTGCTCTTCGTCTGTTTCTTTGTTCCGCAGAACCTTGTCCTTGCGCAATCGCCCGCTCCCCAGCAAAATCCTGCCACCGCGGTCCCCACGAACATCCATCAGCTATTCATCGACGATCAGGCGGAGCGGACAGTTCGCGGCGCGATTTTTAAATACGGGCCTGACGTAAACAGCCGCGACGCCCTACGGCGCGCCGAGGCTAAGTTGCTGCTCGCGGCCGGCGAGCTTAAGACCGCGCAGGACTTTCACGACGCAGCCTTCATCTTTCAGCACGGCCACTCGCCGGATGACTATCTATTAGCGCACATCCTCGCCATTGAAGCCATTGTCAAAGGCGACGCTTCGTCCAAATGGATTGCCGCGGCGACGCTCGACCGCTATCTGCAGGCAATCGGACAAAGGCAGGTGTTCGGCACGCAATACCTGAGCAAAAGCTATCTGTATCTTCTGCAGCACAAGGATGACCCCAACGCAGTAAACAGTCCCGAAGCGCAGCAGAAGGGTATGACTCAGGACCCGTACGACCGGACCCTCGTGCCCGATGCCTTGCGCGGCGACTTCTGCGTTCCCGCTCAGGCCGCCCACGAGACCAAACCGGGCGAGAACAGCGCAGGAACGCCGACGGCCGGCCGACTCCCGCCGGGATGCAGCAATTAGCGGCGCGTCTCGGCCGCACCCGCAAAGAAACCCTGCCACGGGAAATGTGCCTTTGATAGTCTTTCCTTTGGAGCCTGGCAAACGATATAGATCACGATTTTGTTGTACCGCCGCGGTTTCATCGGTCAGAACACATTTATCCGAGTATTACGCCTGCATCACCGCCGATCCGGAAACTACCGACTGAACCCTGTGGATTCAAACTGACCCACAACCCGTTTGTGGCATCCTGAGAACAGCCTTGGAGGTGTCTCCATGAAGACCGTCAAGTTCTTTGTTCTAGCGGCGCTCCTGGCGCTCGCCGCCGGCACGGCCAACTCCGCCGTTCATGACATTTATCCCGACCCCTCGCAGGCCCGGGCCGATCTGGCCGCCGCGCTCAAGACGGCGGCCACAACGCACCGCCGCATTCTGCTGGATTTCGGCGGCAACTGGTGTGGCGACTGCCAGGTGCTGGATCTTTACTTCCACGACGCTCGGAACAAGCCAATTCTCGACTCGAATTTTGTGCTGGTAGAGATCAATATCGGCTACAAAGACGCGAATCTCGAAATTGCAAGGAAGTACGGCGTTCCCATTGACAAGGGCGTTCCCGCGCTGGCCGTACTGAGCGAGCGCGGCGTATTGCTTTACAGCCAGAAGGATCACCAGTTCAGCGCCATGCGCACCATGCAGTCCTCGGCCGTCACGGAGTTCCTGGTGAAGTGGCGGCCGGCGCGCGCGGGTTGCTCGGTGATGGTGGTGAACTGTTAGCCACATAACGAGCATTGGCGGCTAACGCTGCCGCCGCGAATCCGCCAACCCGGTTCGTTCCCCACGTGATTCGCGTCACACCCCATCGCGGGCAATTCCTGAATAATCAATGCTGAACGAGCAGGCCGGCAGCGTGCTCCAGGGGATTCTAGCCTCGGGAGCGCGTGTGTCCGTGGAGCCTGCGCGCAAGGCTAGCACCGAAGGACGAGTCGAGCTGTGTTCAGGATTGTGGAAGCCCGCACCGCCGGTCTCAACATCCGGCAATTTACCATCGTGGCGCCGCGCATCGCGCGTAAGCAGCGGCCCGGGCAGTTCGTCATTCTGCGCGTGAAGGAATACGGCGAGCGCATCCCGCTCACCATCAAGAGCGCCGATCCCGCGGCCGGAACCGTCACGATTGTGGTGCAGGCCGTGGGCAAGACCACCTCGCTGCTCAACAGCCTGGAAGCAGGCGACGCGATTCTCGACGTCGTCGGCCCTCTTGGCCGCCCCTCCGAAATCAAGAAGTACGGCACTGCCGCGATTGTGGCTGGCAGTGTGGGCACGGCCATGGCGCTGCCCACCGCCAAAGCGCTGAAGGATGCCGACAATCACGTCATCTTCATTGAGGGCGCACGCAGCCGGGAGATGGTGATCTTTGAGGACGAAGTGCGCGCCGCGAGCCACGAGGCCTACTTCCTGACCGACGACGGCAGTTACGGCGAACCCGGACTCGTCACGAAGAAACTCGACGAGCTTCTCACCGCCGGCCGCAAGCTGGACTTTGTGCTAGCCGTCGGCCCCGTGCCCATGATGCGCGCCGTGGCTCGCGTCACCGCGCCGCTCGGCATCAAGACCATGGTCAGTCTGAACTCCATCATGATCGACGGCACGGGCATGTGCGGCGGTTGCCGCGTGCTGCTGGGCAACCAGAGCAAATTCGCCTGCGTCGATGGCCCGGAGTTCGATGCCTCGCTGGTGAACTTCGACGTGCTCATGCAGCGCAACGCCATGTACCGCGGCCAGGAGTGCCAGTCGCTGAAGGCATTCGACCAGCACCGCGCGGAGGAGCTGGCGCGACACCGCGCCACAGTGGCCACGAAGGAGAAAGAGACCGCGCAACTGCGCTCGAAACTCGAAAAACAGGGGCTGGAAAAGCCCGGGCTCGAAAAACAGGGACTGGAAGCGCAGGGAGAGACCCACCATGTCTGACTTGAATCCGCTTCCGGCGAAAGAACGCATCAGGATCCCGCGGGTTCGCATGCCCGAACTCTTGCCGCAAGTGCGCGCGCATAACTTTGCTGAGGTGAACCAGGGACTTTCCGCACCCGCAGCCGTCACGGAAGCCACGCGATGCATCGCCTGCGCCCGGCCCGGTTGCCAGCTCGATTGCCCCGTTGGCGTCAAGATTAAAGAGATTGTGGCCCTCATCTACGCGGGCGATTTTCTGGCTGCAGCCGCGAAAATGCGCGAGGACAACGCGCTGCCCGCCATCACCGGCCGCGTCTGCCCGCAGGAGAGCCAGTGTGAAGGCGGTTGCGTGATGGGCAAGAAGGGTGAGCCCGTCGCTATCGGCAACCTGGAGCGTTTCATCGCCGATTTCGAGCTCCAAAGCGGGCAACTAGGCCTGCCTGCCATTGCTCCGCCCACCGGCAAGAGCGTGGCCATCGTGGGCAGCGGTCCGGCGGGGCTCTCGGCAGCAGGCGATCTCGTCCAGAAGGGCCATCGCGTACGCGTCTTTGAGGCGCTGCACGAGTTGGGCGGCGTGCTCATCTACGGCATTCCCGAGTTCCGGCTGCCGAAAGCGATCGTGAAGGAAGAGGTCGACAACCTGCGCCGCATGGGCGTCGAGTTCGAAACCAACGTGGTGGTGGGCAAGAGCGTCACACTCGACGAGTTGATGCGCGTCGAGGGGTACGATGCAATTTTTGTGGCTACCGGCGCGGGGCTGCCGGTGTTTCTCGGTGTGCCCGGCGAGCACCTGAACGGCGTCTACTCCGCCAACGAGTTCCTCACCCGCACTAACCTGATGCGGGCTTATCGCTTTCCGGAATTCGACGAGCCGATTTACGATTGCCGCGACCGCGACGTGATCGTGGTGGGCGGCGGCAACACCGCGATGGACGCCGTACGCACTGCCCGCCGCCTGGGCGCACGGACGGCCACATTAGTTTACCGGCGTTCTGAAACCGAAATGCCTGCCCGCGTCGAGGAAGTGAAGCACGCGCGCGAAGAGGGCATCGAGTTCCGCATGCTGACCAACCCGGTCGAGTTTCTGGGCGACGAAAAAGGCTGGCTCACCGGCGCGCGCTGCGTGCGCATGGAGCTGGGTGAGCCCGACGCGAGCGGCCGCCGCCGCCCGGTGCCAATCACGGGCTCGGAGTACGTACTGCCCGCCAACGTGGCCATCATCGGCGTAGGCACCACCGCCAATCCCACTGTCCAGAGCTCGGCCCCCGATCTGGCAACCAATAAATACAGCTACATCGTGGCCGATCCCGAAACCATGCGCACCTCCAAGCGTGGCGTCTTTGCCGGCGGCGACATCGTCACCGGCGGCGCGACCGTCATCCTCGCCATGGGCGCCGGCCGCAAGGCGGCGAAGGCGATGCACGACTACCTGACGACCGGGGAGTGGTAAAAGCAGCCTTCTGCGCTCTTCTCTGCCTACCGCCGATTAAGGTCGTGGTTTCTTAGGTTTGCGGCAGGAAAAAGCCGGAGGGACCGGGCCCTCGCGGGGAGAACTCCTGCTGACGGTCTTGTCGCATACACGAAATTCGTGTACACTGTTTTCGTATGAAGAACATCACCCTCAGCGCCGACGAGGACCTGATCGAGCGGGCGCGCCTGATCGCGCGGGAGCAGCGCCGAACATTGAACGAAGCGTTCCGGGAATGGCTCGCGCAGTTTACCGAGAGCGCGGGAGACGCCCAGGGATTCGATGCCCTGATGCAGCGATTGCAACACGTCGATGCGGGCCGCAACTTCAGCAGGGAAGAATTGAATGAGCGATAGATTCTTCCTCGATACGAATATCTTCGTTTACTCGTTCGATCAGAGCGCACCCGCGAAGGCCCGCAGAGCCGTGCAGCTCATCCGCCAGGCGTTGACAACGCAAAAGGGAGTCATCAGCTATCAGGTTGTGCAGGAGTTTTTCAACGTTGCACTGAAGCGGTTCTCCAAACCCATGCAGGCGGCAGACGCCGGACAATACCTAGTCGCCGTCTTTCGCCCGCTGCTCGCCGTGCATTCGTCGCAGGCTCTCTACGCGGAGGCATTGTTTCTGCACGCCCAAAGCGGGCTCTCCCAAGAGGGCATTTCTTGGCGCGACTCCCTCGTCGTCTCAGCTGCAATCCAGGCGCGGTGCGAGATCCTTTTTTCCGAGGATCTCCAGCACGGCCGGCGCTTCGGGTCTCTCGCGGTCCAGAATCCTTTTCTTTAAATGCACGGGATCGATGCTTTGGCCATTCGAAAGCCTCGAGGTCTCACCCTATCAATAAACTCGTCAGGTCCCTGCAACAAAAAAGTGGGCGGCAAAGCTCGCGCCCTGCCGCCGCCCTGTCCCTGGGTTGTCTTTGAGGTACTTCAGTCTTACGAACCCTGTTTACTGCAAGAGCTTGGTCACTTCCTGCTGTACTTGATTAGCCTGCGCTAATGCCGCAATGCCCGTCTGGCTCAGAATCTCGTACTTCGACATGTTCGAAGTTGCCGAGGCGTAGTCGGTGGCTTGAATCGCGTTCTGGGCCGAAGTTACGTTCTCCTCCTGTGTGCTCATCACCTGGCTGATGGAGTTGAGCGTATTGATCTGGGCGCCGATGTAGCCGTCTTGCGCCGCAATGTCGGTAATAGCCTCATTCAGCTCGCCGAGGGCAGCTTGGGAATCCACTTGCGAGCTCAGGTCGGTGGCGCTCAGGCTCTGGCCGGCCGCGTCGGAGTAGCTCATCGTAGCCACGCCGGTGCTGGCGCCATTGCTGCTGTAAGCCAGGCCGTTGACCGACGTGCCGCCGCCCGTGCTGCTGTCGGTCACCGTGCCGCTGATGCCGACGTTGTAGTACGAGGAGCTCGTGACGCCCTGATTGTAGGTGGCATAGTTCAAAGTCTTGCTGATGGTCGAGTCGGTGCTGCCGTTGGTGATGGTGGTGATGGCCGGAATATCCGCGTTCGCCGTAGCAAAGGTAATCTGCGTGTTGGTGCTGTTCAATATAGCCGTCACACCGTAATTACCCTTGTTGATGGTGGCCGCCAGATCGGCGAAGGTGTCGGTCTTGTTGTTGCCGGTAGTCGTTCCCAGCGTGATCGTCGAGCTGCCGATGGTCAACGTTCCGGACAACAGATCGCCAGCCGAACCGGAAGCCGTCGTATCGCCGTTAATGCCCTTTACCGGCAGCGAAAGCGTCCCGATCACCGTTGAGTTAACCGTACCGGCCGCGGTTGGTGTACCGGTAAGGGAGAGGCCCGTGGTCGCGCTCGAACCAGCGACCCCAACCGCATTTACATTGACCTGGCTGGTGGACAGACTGATCTGAGTGCCTGCGGAATTCACTGTTGCCTGAATTCCTTCAGAATCCGCCGCGCTCCAGTTATTGATGGCCGCGGCCAGATCCGTCACATTGTCCAGCTTGCCGTAGTTCTGATCGGTAGTTCCCAGGTTGAAGGTGTAGGTCTGGTTTACGTTGGCCCCACCCGCAATCGTGATGCTGCCACCGGTGAATGTGTCGTTGGCGTTGGTGACATTGACCGTGCCGAAGGTGGCTTCGTCGGCGGCAAAATTCGCGCCACCGGCTGTTCCATCACCATCCTTCAGTGTTCCGTAGGTCCCAGAATGTGCTGCCTGAGTGAGTGTCAGTGTGTTGCCGTTGAGCGATGCGGACATCTGATAGAACGGATCTGTAACAGACGTCGCCGCGTTGTTGCTGGTGTTCGCGTTGATGTATTGAGCCAGCGAACTCAGCGTGTAACCGCTCAGGTTGAAGGTCCGTGTGTTGTTTGTCTCGGTCGTAATCTGCAGGTCACCCGAGAGAGCATCGCTTGCACTCTGGGCAGTGATCGTGCCTATGGTCG
>Ga0182014_10007781_pt1 | contig 11131 bp, 9 predicted proteins | sample 612S2DmetaG_FD_120489 | JGI IMG/M metagenome (GOLD analysis project Ga0182014, IMG submission 120489) | Permafrost microbial communities from Stordalen Mire, Sweden - 612S2D metaG | ecosystem: Environmental > Terrestrial > Soil > Wetlands > Permafrost | place: Sweden: Stordalen | collected... | reverse complement strand
CGATTCCCACATTCCCTCCGCCCCGGCTGCTAGCATGAATCAATTTCAAATCCCGAAAGGACAAAACCCGCTTCGCCTACCCTTCGCTTCCTTCAGGCTCATCTTTGGATTGGAAAAGACTGCCCCCAGCCTTCGCAAGAAGACCGGGGGCTTTTTACTGTTCCCTGTTCCCTGTTCTCAGTCCTTCACCCTCACCGTAGGCTCAACCGACAACCCCGGCCTGAGCAGGTGATTTGGGTCTTCGTTGTTGAGATCGGTAAAATCCACGCGTACCGGCACTCGCTGAACAACCTTGACGTAGTTTCCGGTCGCATTCTCGGGCGGGAAGAGCGAAAGCACCGAACCCGTGGCCCCGCCGATCTGCGTCACCTTCCCGTGATATTTCTTGCCCGTCGCGTCCACCGCAATCTCCACCGATTGTCCGGCAGACATGTGCTTGAGCTGCGTCTCCTTGAAGTTCGCCGTCACCCATAGGTCTTCGAGTGAAACCAGCGTCAGCAGGTTCTGCCCCGACGAGACATTCTGGTCGACCTCCACGCTCTTGCGGGTGATGATGCCCGCTGCAGGAGCCACGATCTTCGTGTAACTCAGGTTCAGCTTTGCCTGGTCCAGTTGCGCCTGCGCCTGTGCCACCTGGGCCAGCGCCTGCTTGGCACGCGCGCTTTGCGCCGCCACCTGCTGCGGGCCGGTTTGGGCGTACGTCAGCAGCGCCTGCGCCTGCGCTTCCTTGTCGTGTGCCACCCGCACGCCGTCCCCGGCTGCCTGCTGGCCTGCGCTTGCGTCCGCCAACGCGGCCTTCGCGGCGTCGGCCGCGGCCACTGCAGCATCCCACTGCTGCTTGCTGATGACGTCTTTCTCCACCAGCGGCTTGTAGCGTTCCAGGTCGGCCTGCGCCTTGGTGCTGTTGGCCTGGGCCTGCGCCACGCGCGCCTTTGCCGACTCCAGTTGCTTTTCAGCCTGGGACACCCCGGCCTGCGTGCCGCTCACATCGGCGCCTGCCGAACTCAGATTGCTCCCGGTATTCACGGTAGCGATGGGCACGGCTACATTGGCCGCGGCCGCATTGGCCTGCGCGCTGGCTAGAGCCGCCTCGGCGTTCTCGACGGCAACCTGGTAGTCCGCAGGATCCAATTCCGCAATCGCGTCCCCCGCCTTCACTACCTGGTTTTCCTCGACATCCACTTTCAGCACCTGGCCTGCGATCCGCGAACTTACCTGGATCAGGTGGCCATTCACCTGTGCGTCGTCTGTATCTTCGCTGAAGGTCGAACGCCACCAGAGGGCGACAGCAATCAGTGCAACAACCACGATCGCGGCTATGATAATGCCCCTGCGCCGCGTTTGAGGCTGCGCGATCTCCGTCTCCGCGATCGGTTCCTTCTTCTCCGGGGTTGGATTCGAATCCGCCACGTTTACTTCCCTCCCAAATAGATCTTGTAGCTTGCGCCCGCGCCCAGCGCACGCGCCAGGCTGAGCTTGGCCATATTGTGCCGGTAAAGGCTCGCCACATATTGATCGTTGGCCTGCGCCACCGACTGCTGCGCCTGGCTCACGGCCAGGTTGTCGCTCACCCCGTTGGCGTACCGTTCCTGCGCTTCCTTCAGTTCTTCGCCGGCCAGCGCCACACTCGACTGCGCCACTTCAACCTGTTTCTGCGCCGACTGGATATCAAGCAACGCATCGCGCACATCCGCATCCACCTGCGCGCCCTTGTCGCTGGTCTGAGCCAGCACCGTATCCAGTTGCGCCTGCGCCATCTCCGCCTCGCCGCGGAATCCATATTCCTTGAATAACGGTACGCTGAGCGTCCCCGTTGCGTCTTCGGTTCCATGCGAGTGCGCCACATTCACCCCAATATCGCCGTAGTCGCCATTGAACGCAAATGTCGGAAACCGGTCCGCGGTAGCCGCCTTGCGCTGCAACTCAGCCGCCTTGGTCAGCTCCACCATCGCGGCCAGGTCCTTGCGGTTGGCATGAGCCTCGCGAATCGCCGCATCCACATCGATCTGGTCGAAGGCCGCGTAGGGCGCCCGGTCGGTTAGCGTAAACCTCTGCGCCAGAGGCAGCCCGATCGTCCGCGCCAGCGCCAGCTTGTCCTTCTCCAGGGAGTTCTGCGCCACAATCAACTGCTGCTCCAGCGACTGGTAATCCACCTTCGCCCGCAGTTCATCCAGCATCGGCGCCGTTCCCGCATAGTGATTGGCAACCGCCTGGTCCAGCGATACCTTCGCCGTGGCTACCTGCGCTTCAACGCTGCTCACTTCGGTTTCATCGGCCACAACGAGCAGGTAGGCATTGCCCACGGTCAGCACAACCAAGTCCCGCGCGTCCTGAGCCGACAACTGCGCCGCCGCAAAGTTGTGCTTCGCCGCCATGTAATTGCGCAGCGAGGCAACATTCACCAACGACCAGCTCAGCGATGCCCGCAAGTCCGTAAATCCGAACGGACCGATGATCTTGGGAAAACCCGGAATCCGCAGCCCCTGCGCGGGCAGGTCCACCTGCATCAGGCTCTCCTGTGCTTTGAAGTCCACCTCGGGCAGCAGCGCCTGCAGTTCGTTCAACCGCTGGCCTCTCGCCGCCGCCGTCTCGGTCCCGCTCAAAATTACGCCCAGGTTCGTCTTCAGGCCTCGCTGGATCGCCTCGTCAAGCGATAGCCCGATGCTCTGGCCCGTTGCCTCGCCGGTAGGCAGGCTGCCCTGGAAGCTCTGCGCCGTTGGCCCGTTTGGCGCCGCTCCGGAAGCGGGAATCTGTATCGTCTGTGCTCGCAACCCGCTCGAAGCCAGCAGCGCAAGGCTCAGCAGCCCCGCAAGGAAGCAAGGAGAGTTCGCACTTATCATCGAGCATTTTGACGGAATCAACGTTTTTCAACTCGCAGCGAAGCGGTATTGCACTGAAAGATTGCCGCACCATAATAGATGCGCATAGCAGGCAGCAGGGTTCTTATTTGGATTGTATCGAATCCGCCGCAGCCCGGCGTGAGACAGATTACGATCTGCACAAAAGCCGCGCGCCCCAGGTCCCCCCGACCTTGCCGAAAGCCTGCCGGATGCCCCAGGTCCCGTCCGCCATGGCGGATGAGACCTGAGGGAATCTGGTTAGCTCAGGGTCTTTCTGATCCCTGATCCCTGATCCCTGATCTCTGATCTCTGACCCCTAGCTCTTCCCCGCTTGAATAATCTGCGAGGCCAGCGAACAAAGTCCCTGTCGAAAGACCGCGCGCACCGCATCCGCGTTCCATCCCGTCGCCTTCGGCCCTCCGTGTTCCGCCAGAAGCCCGGCTGTCTCCTCCGCCGTAAACCCCGCCACCGCCCGCAGCACAAAAACCGTGCGCACATCCGCTGGCAGCTTCTGCAGCCACATCCGCACCCGGTCCCGGTCCGGTCCGGCGATCATCCGCTCCAACTCGTCCCTGGAAACGCCGGCAGACTCCAGATCGTCGTCCTCGATGCAGCCTCCTGCCGGTTCAATCCCCTCCGGCGCCGCCAGGCTGCCAGGCTCGCGCCGCTCCAGCAAATCGAGTGCCGCAATGGCCAGCGCCCTGCGGCTGCTCTTCTTGGCCCCGGACGGGTCCTGGCACGCAGAGACCTCGGCTGTCGCCACCGCTGTCTCCACCAGCCGCACTCCCTCTTCGCCCTCACCCACCAGCATCGACGCCAGACTGTAGAGCCCGGCGGCAATCGCATCCAGCATTGTTTCCATGCCCTCCAGCGCCAGCCTGACCTCCTCATCGCTCTTGGGATGCCCGTCCAGAAGCCCGTGCACGCGTTTCGAGAAGTCCTGTGCTCCCTCCGGGATCGGTGGCTGTGGAATCAGGCCAGTGTGGGAAGAACTCGAAAAATGAGCCATTGGAAAGTCTCCTCGCGGAGGATTTGGGATACAAGTCGACTTGTCCCCTATCCTCAACCCGCCGTGCCAGGCCGGTCAATCCGCATCGGGCAGGGATTCCCCCCACTGCGCGGCGCGCCGTGCCTCATAGCTTGTAAGACGATTGAGGAGTCCCTCAAATTGCAGGCCGGCGATATTATTCGTCCCTCAGCGTCGTCGCAGGGTCGATGCGCGCAATCCTCAGCACCGGGATGCGCGCGGCAAGCAGCGTGACCAATCCCAACATCGTCACAACCGCCACGATCGTGGGGGCATCGTAGACCCGCACCCCGCAAAGCACGCTGCGCATGGCCCCGGAGCGCCAGTTCAAAACATCTGCCCCTGGAACAGTCCCGCCGACAACGAAGCCGAGCGAGAATTGCTGTCGCTCAAAACAAACGCTCTAGCCTGTACGAACGGCGGACAGGCTTTTTTGCGTTAAAGTTATATGCACCTTGATTAGTGAAATGCCTTGAACCGAAGAACGGAACCTTCGACACACCAATGAATCCTCTTCTTTGATTCCGGTATCTTCTGCCCCTGCCAGGTGTCGAATACAATCCCAATAACCATGTTCTCCGTGATCTTGTTCCCATCGGCCTTCATGGTTTCTGGATTGAAAAGGACGGTCATCTCCGTTCCCTTCGGGATATCGGCGGGCATCATTTTTCGGCTACTACCATCTGCAGTGGGAACGGAACAGCCATTCACAAGTTGCCCATGAAAAGTCTCTGTGCTCTTTTGCTTTTCAAAAGACAAGACAATCTCGTTCGGGTTGGTTTCGGTTACAGTCCCCGTGAAGACCGAACCGTTGTAGTTGATTGGGTAGTAGCCGTTTGGCGCGGTGCCCAACTGGGCGGACGCCAGGGCCGTCAGAAACAATATTGTCGCCAGCAGAGCGTTCTTTCGCATCGACTCTAACCTTACCTGCCGAATTCTAATGCCAGACAGAGTCGATCGATCAAGTTTATTTTGCAATCTCAAGGAGCGGATGCCCGATCCATCGAGCGCCTTTTGCTAGATGGATCGGAGACCTCGAAGGCAAACCGTCGGCTATCGGGCCTTTGCATCTTCCTTCTTGTTTCTTCTTAGAAGTGATGCGCGATACTCGCCACCACCGTATAGTCGGCAAAGAACGGGTCGCCACACTATTCCTTTTTGAAAAAGCTAAACGGGTCGCCAGCCCGCTCCTCCGCAATTGAAAAGCGCCGCCCCGATTATCTCAGAGCGGCGCTGTTAAGAATTTAGAAAATCTAGAGCGCGAACTTCCTGCGCAGAGCGCCGACAAGTCCCACCAGACCGGTTCCGAGCAGAAGCAGGCTGCTGGGCTCGGGGACGGGAGGCGCACCGCCGCCTAGAGTTACCTGGTTAATGGCGAAATCATTGGGATTGCTAGGAGCACTCGTCATGCTGAAGGTCACCCAGTTAATGGGCAATCCACTTTCAATTCCCAGGTAAATGGCGCTGCCATCGTTTCCGGAAGTGGAGGAGCCCGATTCGGTGACACAGCCGTTGCTATCGCAGATCTGGGCTGTAAATGCGCCAAAATAATCGGTTTGAATCTGAGCGCCAATTTGGGTGTATCCCTGGGCAAATTTCAAAGTCAAAGGACCGCTGTTGTCGGTCCAGTTCAGATAATCTCCTTGGGTGAAATTCCCTGAAAAGCCGTTCGGTTGCTCACGCACCTGGGCTCCGCCGCCGTTCTGGTAGCTGCCGGTACCCGCGACTCCGGCTGTGGTTACAAAGCTAAAGGGATTGGGGATGCTGGTAAAGTTAGGTCCGAGTTGCGACCAGTTAACCGAGTCGGTTCCGGCTGGTCGGGTTGTCACGAGGCTGTCTGCCCTTGCTGTCGCGGCGGTAATCAAAGCAGCCGCTGATATCATTAACAGGAATTTTCGCATCTTTTTCGTCCTCTTCCTTGAGAGTGCATCGGTTGTGGACCATAGAAAATCGCGGTCTGGTCGGAGATTCGACTTGGAATTAATTCCGAGCAGTGTGGGACCAAAAAACAAGCTTGGGGTTCGGGCCCACACACTCTCCACCCTTGGACGGCAGCCAAGATTGATGCCAATCCTTAGGTAGAAGAGTGTGTTTGACACTACCGATGCAATTTACTCCCCATTCTAATAAGTCTTATATTCAGCAACATAGGTGATTTTTTCCCGATACATGCGCAAACAATTGCGGCTAATGAACGAAATGTTTTTCCCTTCCGGTCCGTCCGCACACTTTAGAAATGATGCGCAATGCTCGCGATCACCGTATAGTCGGCAAAGAACGCGTCGCCATTGATGGTATTGTTCTGGATCTCCGGCACGCTCGGCGGCCGGTCACGATAAAGCGCCCACGGTCCGTTCACGTAGAGGCTGTCGTGTTTGTAGTGGAAGATCAGCCCCGGATCCAGCGAGACGATCATGCCTGGCCGCCGGAACCCATTGCTCGCGCCCAGCAGATCGTGAACCGGCACGCCCTCCCCGCGAACACCCAGGCTGAGCGCCAGGCCCTTCAGCTTCGGAACGCCCTGTGAGATTCCCGCGCGATAGAGATACTGGTCGGTCACCGACATCACACTCTGTCCCGGCTGGCTGCGAAACGTAGCCACCCCGTTTGTATCCTCCGGGTTGAACAGATACGTCCCCTGCGCGTAAACCGACGCAATATGCCACAGCGACCGGTAGGCCTGCGTCCCGACATTGAATCCCCATGCCCCGTCGCCAGGCTGCATCGACTGATCGGCCGTCGCTTTGACGATCTGCCCTTTGTACAGGGCCGAACCCGTTGCGTCATAGATCCCCGTCGGGATCTTGAGTGAGGCGCTCACCGCGATGTTGCCGCCGCTCTCCGTTGGCGGGCGGAAGATCCACCGTTGCGCGCCCACGGTGATATCGCCAAGTCCGCTCACCTGGAAGACCCCTGCAGGCGGATAGAGCTGGTTGCGCGTCCCGTTGTACACCGGCACGTCCGCAATCAGGCTCCAGCGCGGACTCAGAACATACTCGATGCCCACATCGAAGATGTTCTGGTGGTTGCGAATCGCGGTCGGCCGGGGGATTTCGTTGCTGCCCTGGAAATACTTGTTCGAGTTGAACACCCGGTAACCGATATCGACGGTGAGATTGTGCCGCCAGGTGGGCGACACCTCTCCCCCGGAATCCATTGCGGTTAATCCCTCGATCACACGCTGGTTGCTGTGCGCGGCGACGCACCCCTGCGCAAACGTGCTTGCTCCGGAAAATGCGATTCCGGCGACGGCAAGCAACACCACTACTCTCTTCTGAGCTTTCATCACGAACCTCCAAGTTGGGGAATGCTTTCACTGTGATTTAGATCACAGCAAATAAACAACATGCCCAACCTACGCGAGAATGCAAAGCCTGTCCTCCTCCGTTGGGTGGAGAAGCGGCTTTATTTGGGCCGCGCCGGACATGAGTGCTAAACGCGCAGTTTTTAACATGGATACGCTCTTCGATCGTGTATGAGTCTTAGAATGGGGCTCCATTCGATGCTTTCGGAAACTTCAGATGCCGATTCCCAGGAAGACGCGGTAGACTTGCCTACACAGCGCCCGGACGACACCATGCCCAGAATCATGCGGAAACAAAAGCTCTTCAACGGCCGCGACCACTCCTGGATGGAGTTCAATCGCCGTGTCCTGGAAGAGGCCGAAGACCCCTCCAACCCCCTGCTCGAGCGGGTCAAATTCCTCGCCATCACCGGCTCCAACCTCGACGAATATGTCGAGATCCGCCAGGCCGGCCTCATGCAGCGCATCGAGGACGGCTACCGCGAGCCCGGCTTCGACGGCCTCCGGCCCGACGAATCCCTCGCCGCACTAACCGCCGAGATTCATTCCTTCGTCGCCGCCCAGTACCAATGCTGGAACAAGCATCTTCTCCCCGAGTTGAGCAAGCAGGGCGTTCGCCTGCTGGACTGGGACGAACTCAGTGCCGACGCCCGCGCCTTTGCCAAAGACTACTTCCAGCGCGAGGTCGATCCGCTCCTGACCCCCATCTCCATCGACCCCGCCCATCCCTTTCCCCGCGTTCTCAACAAGGCCCTCTGCCTGGCGCTGCTGCTCCGCGCCAAGCGCCGCAGCTCCGGCCCCCAGGTGCTTGGCGTGGTCACCGTGCCCCGCGCCCTGCCCCGCTTTGTCCGCCTGCCCGCCGAGGAAGGCAAATACGACTACCTGCTCCTCCAGGACCTCATCGCCCAGCACCTGGCCGGCATGTACCGCGGCTACGAGGTTCTCGCCCACGCCAGCTTCCGCGTCACGCGCAACTCCAACCTCTACTTCGAGGAAGAAGAAGCGCGCTCGTTGCTTGAGACCATCCGCGTCGAGCTTCACAATCGCCGCAAAGGCGACGCCGTGCGTCTGGAGATCGAGACCGGCGCCCATCCCGAGATCGTCGAGCGTCTGCGCGTCAACTTCGAGCTGGATGAGGACCAGGTCTTCCGTGGCGAGGGTCCCGTCAATCTCTCCCGCCTGATGTTCTTATATGACGATGTCCGCAGGCCCGACCTCAAGTTCCAGCCTTTCACTCCAAAGCCATTCGTGCTCGGCCGCAAATCCACGAGCATCTTTGACGAGCTCCGCCAACACGACGTCCTGCTCCACCACCCCTACGACGCCTACGACGCCGTCGTCGACTTCATCCAGCAGGGCGCCGAAGACCCTGCCGTCGTGTCCATGAAGCAGACCCTCTACCGCACCAGCCACGATTCGCCGGTCTTCTCCGCGCTCATCGAGGCCGCGGCCACCAAGGAAGCCACACTGGTCGTCGAGCTCATGGCCCGCTTCGACGAAGCCTCCAACATCCGCTGGGCGCGCAGCATGGAAGACGCCGGCGTCCAGGTCTTTCACGGTGTCGTCGGCCTCAAGACGCACTGCAAGCTGGCCTTGCTGGTTCGCCGCGACGAGGACGGCACAACCCGCCGCTACTGCCACCTCGGCACCGGCAACTACAACCCCGTCACCGCCCGCTTCTACACCGACCTCAGCCTGTTGACCAGCGATCCCCAGATTACCGAACGGGTTCATATGGTCTTCAACTACCTCACCGCCCACGCCGAGATCGACGACTACAGCCCGCTGCTGGTCGCGCCCCTCACCATGGCCGAAAGCTTTCTCCGGCTCATCCGCCGCGAGCAGGAACACGCCCAGGCCGGCCGCCCCGCCCACATCGTCGCCAAGATGAACGCGCTGCTCGAGCCCTCGGTCATTGAAGCTCTTTACCAAGCCTCGCAGGCCGGCGTCGAAGTAGACCTCATCGTCCGCGGCCTCTCGATTCTCCGCCCCGGCGTCAAAGGCCTGTCGGAGCGCATCCGCGTCCGCTCCATCGTCGGCCGCTTCCTCGAGCACTCCCGCATCTTCCACTTCGCCAACGGCGGCAACGACGAAATCTATCTAGGCTCCGCCGACTGGATGCCCCGCAATCTCTTCGAGCGCTGCGAAGTTGTCTTCCCGGTCCGCGACCCCGCCGCCCTGGCCCGCATCCACGAAGAGATCCTGCCCGCCTATCTCGCGGACACCGTCAAAGCCCGGCTGCAACAGCCCGACGGCAGTTACATTCGCGCCGGCAAACTCCTCAAGGACGCCCCGCCGTTCGCCAGCCAGGACTTCCTCATCAAGCTAGCCGAAGGAAAAGCCGACCTCGACGCCATCCCAAAACCCGTCGCCGAAAAAGCAACTACCGTCAAGCGCCCCGCAAAAACCCCGGCCAAAAACTCCTCCGCCAAACAAAAAGACGCCGCCGACTGAACTGGCAGGCGGCCCGCCCATCATCCCCGAAGAACCACCCTGAGCCTTGAAAAGCTGTGCCCCGTCGGGGCGCCCACTGGGTCGGCGGCCTTATCGCGATGAGCGGGTCTTCCTCAGAAGCAAATACCCGCAATCCACCCGGTGCGGGGCCCCCAGGTCTCGCCTTTGAGACCTGGGATTCAACAATTCCAAGAAGACTACTTCCCCGTCGGCACCATAAGCACTTGTTGCGGCGCGTCGATCTCCGTCCCCGGCGCATGCAGCTTCAGCTTCATCTCTTCCACATCCGGCTTCCCTTTCAACGGTCCGGTAAACCCAAGCTCGTACTGGTTCCGGAAGCGGCGGCTCAGGTCCTCGAAATACGGCTGGAACGAAACCGGGTTCCCCATGCCCTGCCAGAAGCTCTTGCCTCCGGTCGCCTGTGTCACTTGCGTCAGCAAATTCTGGCCGGTATTGTTCGCATACTCGGTCTGGTCCGCACGTCCCTGATTCATCCAGTAAATGGAATACACAACCAGCCTCGCCTGCGTCGCATCTTTGATTGCCGTCCCGACATACGGGTCTTCGGGATCGAAACGCCGATCGTAGGTATCCACGCCATCGGTCACCATCATCACTTCCCGTCGCGCCGCCGAGTCCTGTCCGGGCCATCTCTTAGCGAGATCCGAAAGACAAAAGTAAGGACTCGCCGCGATGCCCGAAGAGCCGCCGGGAAGATGAAGATTCTTGAGAATCAGCGCATGATCCGCGGTCAACGGACCCGCAAAATCCGCCTGCCCATTCGCCATGTACGCAATCGCTGCCTTCACATTCGGAGGCAGGCTATTCACAAACTGTGCAATGTCCTCCATCTGCCGCCCCAGGCTGCTCCGGGCCGCGCCGTCGATTAGCAGCACCAGTTCAATTTGATTGTTGGGCGCCTGATACGGACCCCAATGCGTCACCTTTGCGTTCTTTCCATTGAGCTGGACCGCCAGGTCCTGGTTCGTGACGCTGGAGGGTACCGGCTGGCCCTCGACCTTCGGCAGAACCGTAACCACGGCTTGTCCCTGGCCTAAACTCTGCGCCGATACAGGCACTGCGATCGCCAGCAGCGCCGCAGTGGCCATCAAAACCGCCATTTTCGATTTCCTCATGCCAATTGCTCCCTTTGAGGTCTGGTGCCACGTCCGACCCACCCAACGACGCAGTGCACTTCACCTCTACTGAGGGTTAGATGCCTGACCCGGCGGATGGTCCCAAGGGCGTGTCCGGCTCGGAACCTGTATAGAAATTCGCGGCCTTGAATTGTTACAACCGTGTTAAAATCACTTCTCCGGGTTCCGCTCGCCCACTGCACGAGTCCCCCCGCCAGACATTTCGCTATGATCCTCTACCTCATGCGCCACGCCAATGCCGGAGTCTTCCGCGAGAACCCCGCACTCGACGCCAAGCGGGGCCTCGTCAAGGAAGGCAAGGACCAATGCATGCTGATGGCGCGCATGTTGAGCGCCCTCAAGGTGCAGG
>Ga0182014_10007779_pt1 | contig 11132 bp, 6 predicted proteins | sample 612S2DmetaG_FD_120489 | JGI IMG/M metagenome (GOLD analysis project Ga0182014, IMG submission 120489) | Permafrost microbial communities from Stordalen Mire, Sweden - 612S2D metaG | ecosystem: Environmental > Terrestrial > Soil > Wetlands > Permafrost | place: Sweden: Stordalen | collected... | reverse complement strand
GCTTCTTGTTGTCCTATTGCATTTAATTTTGCTGTTGTATTTGTATTATTCGTTTTTATATGAGTTGAATTTGTACTTGTGGTTGCGAAAACTGTGATTGCAGTCAATGGCAGTGCTATTGCAATTAGCATTATCACTGGTATGATCAATTTATTATTAATTAATACCGCCTCCGTATCCAGAATAATTGGATTCATTTTTTGAACCCTATCTGGAATGCTGGCTATTATAATATAATGATTACTTATAAAGGTTTCGTTTTAAATTTTAGGTAAAATGGGACGTTTTAGATTTCTTTTTAAGATTTAACTCTATTTACGAATTTTAATTGATAGTCTAATTTGGATGATCCTTCTTCAAGTGTATTTTTAACTAATTAAGTTATTTGAAACTTTATTTCCCGAAAAATTAGTCTCTTTAAATAATTTAAACGATGATCATCCTTTTATGTCTAAAATAATCGTATTTAAAATTTATTATAAAGAAAATAGGATTATTAGATGGTTAATTACTCTTTAAGATATATAGAGCATTTAAAACTAATCATAGGGTTTGAAGAGTAGGTTTTTCATAATTAAATTAATAATCACTACATTTAAATTCTGATTATTAAAAAATCAGTTTAAATCCTACTTTTAACATATTTATTAATTTAATATTAGTTAAAGTTAGTGAATCTAATGTTTTAAGCTAATTTTTTTTATTATAAAAATTTGTAATGTTTATTTTTACATTATTAGTAAATATAATCCTATTCCAATTAATATTACGCCTCCGAGGATTTCTATTTCTTGTCCGAATAAATGTCCTAATTTTTTACCAAGATAGACTCCGATAAATGATAACGCAAAAGCCATAAAACCTATTATAATAAAAGGCTCTAATATTGGCGTTTTTAATAATGCAAATGATATTCCCACTACAAATGCATCAATGCTGGTTGCAATTGCCAAGATGAATATTTCGTTTAAGTAAAAATTATTATTATCGTCTTTATCATCTGAAAAGGATTCATAAATCATTTTAATGCCTACTGCTGAGATTAAAATAAATGCTATCCAAGGCGCTAATGTTGAAACGAATGTTTCTAATGGTATTCCTAAGATCCATCCTAATATTGTCATTATTGCTTGAAATCCACCAAAAAGTATTGCAATGATTAAACCATGTTTAACTGTAGATTTTATTACCATACCTTTAGTCATGGCAACAAAAAAAGCATCACTAGCAAGCCCTACAGCTATCAAAATAATTGTTATAAAATCCATATCATCATCATCTTTTTTATCTTTAAAAAAAGTTATTTATAATTTTAAATTAAATTCAGATTCGATTGCGTCCAATTCGGATTGAGTTTAGTATAACTGCCAAGCTTAAACCCATGTCACCAAAGGCAACAGCCATCCACAGAGTAATCAATCCGATTACTGCTAGTATTGCAAAGGAAGTCTTAACTAAAATGGATACTGATACATTTTCTTTAACCACATCCATAGTTTTTTTGCTTAAATCAATCAGGTAGTTTACTTTGGAAATGTCATCGTGCATAAGTGAAATATCAGCGGTTTCAATAGCCACATCCGAGCCCGCCGCGCCCATGGCTACACCTACATTGGATCTGGCAAGTGCTGGTGCATCATTTACACCATCACCAACCATCACCACATGTTCATATTCAACTAGTAATCCATCGACAACTTTAACCTTATCTTCTGGCAATAAGTTTGCATAATAGTCATCAACACCAATTTCGTATGCTACTGCGTGTGCAGTACCTTCATTATCTCCAGTTAACATTACAGTTTTAATATTCCTATTCTTCAGTTCTTTAATAGTACTTTTGGAAAGATCCCTGATAGTATCCATTAAACTTATTAAACCGATGATATGTTCTTGTTCACTAACAATTATAGTAGTTTTACCCTGAATTTCAAAATTCTCTATTAAATCATCGGGAAATTTGATATTCTCTTTAAATAAACTCTTAGTGCCTATATAAAATTCTTTATCATTAATTTTTCCCTTTAATCCTTTCCCGGGAATGGATTCAAAATCATTTACATCCATAAATTCAATTTCTGATTCCTCAACATATCGTAATACAGCTTCAGCAAGAGGATGTTTCGATTTAGATTCTAAAGATGCTGCTATTTGTAATATTTCATCCTTTGAGTAACCATTTAAGGAAATAATATCCGTCACTTTTAATTTTCCTTCTGTAAGGGTGCCTGTTTTATCGAAGACCATTATTTTGGTATTTTGCATTTCTTCAACATATTCACCGCCTTTAATTAGAACTCCATTTTTAGTGCCGGCGGTTATGCCTGAAACCATGGCTACTGGTGTAGATATGGCCAGTGCACATGGACATGAAACCACCAGAAGAACCAGCGCTCGGTAAAACCAGGTATCAAATGACAGTCCCCAGATGAATGGTGGTACTATGGCTACAATCATGGCAAGAACTATTACCATGGGAGTGTAATAACCTGCAAACCGGTCAATAAAGGCCTCTGTATTGGATTTTCTTTTTTGAGAATCTTTCACTAATTCTATTATTTTAGAGATGACTGTTTCATCAGATCTTTTAGTGACTTTAACTTCTAGATATCCTTCTTCAGTTATGGTTCCTGCGAAAACCTCATCTCCTACAGATTTAGTTACAGCAATGCTCTCACCCGTTATTGCCGCTTGATTAACTGATGATACGCCCTTAGTTACCTCACCATCTAAAGGTATTTTATCGCCAGGTTTAACAACTATTATTTCATCCACCTGTACGGCGTGGGCGTGGACTTTGATGTTTTTACCATCCCTTATTACTAGGGCGGTTTCAGGCGCGAGTTTAACAAGGGCTCCAATTGAATTTCTAGCCCTTTCACTTGCATAATCTTCTAAAAATTCAGCGATAAAATATAAAAATAGTACAGATGCTCCTTCTGCTCCTTGTCCTATTGAAAAAGCTCCTACTGCAGCGATGGTTATTAGAATGCTTATGGTGAAACGGCCTTTTAATATGGATAATATTCCATATTTAATGGTTTCATAACCGGATATGGCTGCAACTGCGAGGAATAATATTTGGGAAATTAATTGTTGACCTAATATAAAGCCTAAATATAAACCTAACGCCAGGATTATTGTAGATATAGTTATTATTATTAGTGGAGTACGTCTTTCTGATTCTTTCTCTTCCATTAAATTTATTGTACAGTAAGGGCATTCATAGAATTCTTCATTTTCTAATTTTGTTTTATCATCATTTTTCTCTGGCATAATAAAAAAACCTATTTTAATTAATTTGATCCAACTGTTAATCTGCTAAGAAATAATCGGCTATTCTACCTTTTTCCTGAATTTAACCATATTCCTACCATTCATTAATCTGAATTGAGGACGGATCATGTCCAGTACCCTGCTAAATAACTTACATAAAACTCTTTTTATAACAATGTACTCAATATTCTCGTTCAGGTTGAGTCTCCTATAATTTAAAGTCTTAAAATTCTTTAAAATTGCTTATTATCGATAATTTAAGATTTTACCGTTTTTATCAGTATTTTCATGTATTCATTTTTATTCACATCAACATATTATCATATGAATACATGTTCAATTGATTTATATATAAATGTTTAGGGTCATTATTAGATCTAAATGGAAAAATAAAAAATCAAATATTCACTATTATACTGAAATTAAATAAAAGAAGATAAAAAGAGTGAGAACCAAAAATTTTATACAATTTATATGATCATTATATTCTATTATGGCTGAAAAAGATATTTGTGAAATTGTATATGTGCATGAAGATGAGGTTAATAAAATCAAATCTAAAATGCTTGAAGATGAATTTCTTTTTGAAGTATCTGATAATTTTAAGGTATTCGGCGATTCTACAAGGCTTAAAATTTTATATGCTTTATCTCAAAAGGATTTATGTGTTTGTGATTTAGCTGCAGTGCTTGATATGAGTCAATCAGCTATTTCTCATCAGCTTCGAGTTTTAAGAAGTAAAAATTTAGTTAAATTCAGAAAAGAAGGTAAAATGGCTTGTTATTTTCTTGCAGATGAGCATGTTGTTGCAATGATTGAATTAGGAGTAGAGCACACCAAAGAAAAACTATAAAAAAACGGCTAAAATTTATCTTTAATCTCTAAGTTTTTTGATAAATTATATCAAAGTTTATACTGGTCTAAGCATGATTTATTTTTTCAATTTCTTTAGCATCACTTCTTCTTAGTCTTTTTATTATTTCATTAACGTTTAATATAAGTTTTGAAAGTCTTATAAACACTGATCATTTTAAAGCTGTTAGATTTCATTATGCCCAGCTTTAAAATTGTGGCACGGGTTTTATGATTTAGAATTTGCTATTTTTTTTATTGATTGTATAGTAGGGTAAATTATATATAATATAAAATATTTAGGTATACCTAACAAAATGTTAATTAGGCATGCCTAAAAATTTCTAATATGTTTGGATTTCGGATTTAATAATCAAGTTTAGTTTAATTTTTATAAAGTATAGTGGAAAAATTTTATGATTCTCCACTTCAGCATTAAGAAACCCCTATTCAACATTAAAATGAGGTGAAAACTTTTGTATCTGAGTGATTTAATCAAAAAATCAGTTACTGATTCCATTGGAAAAAAAATAGGAAAACTGAAAGATATTATAGTATCCCCAGATAGTTCAGATCCCAATATAAAAGCCATAACTGTGGTTACCTCTAATAAAAAAATAATTAACATCCCATGCACTCATATAAATGAATTAGAGAAGAAAATTAAGCTTAAAAGTAAATTAAAAGATATCACTAATTATAAGATTAAAAAGTCAGATATAAAATTAGTAGAAGATGTTCTTGATCATCAGGTTGTAGATATTGAGGATAAAAAGGTTAAAAGAGTGAACGACATTATAATATCCTCAATTAATGGTCATTACCATGTTATTGGTATCGATAATGGTTTTTATGGTATTTTAAAGAGATTTCGATTGGCAGGTATCGCAAAACCACTTGGTGTAAATCCAGATGATAATATCATCGCATGGGAAAATATAGACACCTTAAATACAGATTATTGTAATTTGAAATTAAAAGTTCCTAAACAAAAAATAAAAAAACTCCACCCTGCAGATATAGCTGAAATAATGCAACAATTAAGTGTTAATGAATCATTAACTTTTTTTAATTGCCTTGATTATGAAACTGCCGCTGATACTCTAAAGAATGTCTCCCCGGAGAGGCAAGTTTCACTTTTGGAGGGTATGAATGGTCAACGTGCCGCTGAAATATTGGATAAAATGAATCCTGATCACGCTGCAGACGTAATCGGTGATTCATCCAAAGAAAAAGCTGAAGAACTCCTAAATTTAATGGAACCCGAAGAATCTGACGATATAAAAAAATTACTGAAGTATCACCAAAACACTGCCGGAGGAATCATGACCACAGAATATGCGCATGTGGATCAAGACTTGACCGGCAGGGAAGTGATGGAATCTCTCCGTGAAATAGCTAAAAACGTTGAAACCATTTATTATGTTTATGTTACTTCTAAAAATGGTGACTTGGTGGGAGTAACTTCTTTAAGAGATATTTTACTAGCAGATCCTGATAAGACGATCACTGATTTTATGCAGGCTCATATAATTAAAGCTGATATCTTAGAGGATCGGGATGAGGTTGCCCAGAAGATTGCTAAATATAGTTTATTAGCCTTACCCGTTGTTGAGGATGGCACGAAATTAAGGGGCATTATCACTGTTGATGATGTAGTAGACATTATTTCAACGGATGTTTGGAAGAAGAAAGTTCCAAGAATGTTTGGAAATTAATAAAAAAGGAGTTTTATTATTTAAATGGATTTTAAAAATTCTATAATTTATCGCAGAATCTTCCAAAGTCCCCTTATAATAAGTTTAATTATTTTTTTAAGTGTAATGGGACCGGGAATGATTACTGCTAATGTGTGTAATGATGCGGGATCAATTACCACTTTTTCATTGGCAGGTTCACAATTTGGATATAATATATTATGGTTATTCATTCCAATGTTCGTGCTTTTAGCTCTTATTCAAGAGATGGGAGTTAGATTAGGTATTGTATCTAAAAAAGGGCTTATAGATCTTATACGTCAAAAAATGGGGATTAGAATTACCCTCGTACTAGTAGTTGCTCTGGTATTATGCAATTTCGGAAATGTGCTTGGTGAATTTTCAGGAATAGCTGTAAGTGCCGGTATATTTAATGTACCTTTACTTTTTGCTTTACCGGTTGCTGCGGTGTCTATTTGGCTTCTTATAGTTAAAGGTAACTATAAAAATGTTGAAAAAATATTTTTAGTGGCATCAGCAATTTATGTGACTTATATTGCAGCGGGAATTCTTGCAGGGCCAAATTGGGGTCTAGCAGCTAAAAGTATGGTATTACCACATTTAATAGTAAGTACTGCGTATATTACCATGGTTGTAGGTATGATTGGAGCTACAATAGCTCCATGGCAAATGTTTTATATTCAAGCTGCGATTGTAGAGAAAGAAGTTACATTAAAAAACTTGGCATACTCTAAAATTGATGCTGTATCTGGAGCCTTAGTGGAAAGTATTATAGGTTTTTTTATAGTATTAGCTTGTGCAGCTACTATATTTATTCATGGTATTCCTGTGAATACTGTTGCAGATATTTCAAAAGCATTGGTTCCTCTTGCTGGGAATTATGCAAGTTTATTATTTGCATTTGGATTCTTAAACGCCTCATTATTTTCAGCAAGCATCGTACCTTTGGCTACTGCATATTTGGTTTGTGAAAGTTTGGGATTGGAATCAGGGGTTAACAAAGGCTTTAGAGAAGCACCAGTATTTCATGGATTATATTTGGGACTTATATTACTGGCGGTTATTATTATCTTGATTCCTAATGCACCGTTACTTTCAATATTATACTTCTCTCAGGTTTTTAATGGTATTATAATTCCATTTTGTCTAATATTCATGCTTCTAATCATTAATGATAAGAAGATAATGGGTGAATATGTAAACTCAAAGTTATATAATATTGTAGCTGGGGCAGCAGTTGTAATTGTGATAAGTTTAACTGTTTTCTTAGTGGTATCTTCATTATTTCCTTCATTGCTCCCTACATAAAGTTAATGGGAGGTATAACAGATTTAAATGTTTTAGTTGGAATTTGAATTGCTGATTTTTTGTTTTTTAAATCTCAAATTTATTTATCGTGCATGGAACTATAATTTGATTAACAATTGTTAACGTGAATTGTGAATAGGTTACGTATTATTTTCAAAAATATATTAAAATTTTCCCATGCATTTTGGTACCAGTTGATATAAAAAAAATTTAAATTTTTATAAATATTATTTCATAAAATTTTCTAAAATAATAATTTAGGAGAGTTATATACAAAGACGGCGGATAATTTACTGGTTGATAGTTATAATGATCATTATTATCTTTCTGTATATTATTTCAAATATGATCATATCACTTTCATCTCCTCCCTCTGTAGGTTGAATGAGATCATCTCGAAATTAAAGAATTATTAAATTTTTTTTGATATGTTGGTAAACTCATCTACAGTTAGACGTGCACTTCCAGTGTAATAAAGAACATTAAAAGTGAACTGTAAATACAAATTTTTTTACCACATTTAAATTTTTTAATAATAATATTAAATTTAATAACCCGGAAATTATATAAATTACGGTGTACAATAATGTATTAGGGCGAATTTAGCTGATTAAAAATGAAATAATTTAAATATTCGCTCTAAAAAAAATTGGTGATAGGTGATATAAAATGGCATTTGGAAGAGAAAAACATGAAATGATGATGGGTATGGGTAAAAAAGACATGATGATGGAATGGTTAGTAGAAATGATGACCGAAGATGAAAAGAAAATGATGGCCGTTAAAAAAATGGATATGAAAGTAATGGCATTAGAACAAAAACTTGAATACACTAAATGGCTACGTGACTGGTTAAAAGGCAAAATGTAAAGGTAAATAAAGTAAAATATCTACTAACTAAAAAAAATCCATCAAAGCTAATAAAAACCATTCAAATGTTTTTATTAGCCATTAAACCTTTTTTAAAAAAAATTATTTGAATGATGCTATTTTTTATTCATTAATTTAATCAAATTAGAAATCTAAAGAAATTCTTTTCATCATTAAATGTTATTTTGACCATATTTTATTTTAATTTCTCAAATTTTTAAGCTTCCTAACCATTCTAATTATTATACTATTTTTTTTTAGTTTAAAAAAGAATTTAATCTCGAAAGAAAGAAAACAAAAAAAATTTATATAAATAGCTTTATAGATGAAAAAAGTTGTAGGTTAATATATTTTAATTGTTATTCTAATTAAGAAATTAAATTAAATTTAATCTGAAATTAATTTAAATCCATAAATATCAGTGACAACATGAATTATGAAGTAAACGAAAACCTAGTAGCCAGATTAAAAACTTTTTCTGAATTTACTGGTATCCTTATAGTTATAATAGGTGTTCTAGTTCTTATTGGATGGGCATTTAACATCAGTATCCTTAAAAGTCCTGGTCCCGGTTTTTCAACCATTAAGACTAATGTAGGGTTAGCATTTATATTTATTGGATTTTCACTATGGTTACAGCAGACTAACAGAATAAATCAGAATAACAAGCGTATTGCCCAGATATTAGCTTTGGCAACCGCCCTAATCGGATTATTAACATTAATGGAGTACCTATTAGGCATAAATATAGGAATAGATCAGATACTCTTTAAAGAGGCTGCAGGAGCATTAAACACGTCTTCACCTAATCGGATGGGTTTCAGTGCTGCATTAAGCTTATTTATAGCGGGAGTTGCTCTCTTATTAATTGATGTAAAATCTATCCGTGATTATGAACCTGTCCAAATACTTGCCATTATAGGTGCTTTAATTTCCCTCTTAGCCCTGATAGGTTATGCATATGGATCGTCTGCATTATATCATATGCCCCAATATACAGCAATAGCTTTATATTCAGCATTAGCATTAGCTTTACTATTTCTGGGCATCTTATTTGCCCGTCCAGATACTGGAATTATGAGCATTGTAAACAGTAAAAGTTTAGGTGGCACTATAGCAAGACGTTTATTACCCGCAGTTATTATTATACCATTTGTACTGGGATTAATATGGCAATTAGGGGTGAAAGCTAATCTTTATGATCAAGCATTTGGGTATGCTTTATTCGCATTTTCAACAATTATATTTTTGTTATTATTACTCTGGAGTACTATTATTCCTATCCACAGAATTGATAATCAACGTAAGAAAATACAAGAATCTTTAAGGTTATCCAGTATTTACAACCGTTCTTTGATTGAAGCTAATATTGATCCATTAGTGACAATTGGTCCTAATGGGAAAATTACCGATGTAAATAACTCCACAGAAACAGTCACCGGTTATTCACGTGATGAACTTATCTTTACTGATTTTTCAGATTACTTCACTGAACCCGAGAAAGCTAGAGAAGGATATCAGCAAGTATTCCAAGAAGGATTTGTACGAGATTATGAGTTAGAAATTAAACATAAAAATGGACAGATAACACCGGTTTTGTATAATGCATCGGTTTATCGTGATGAAGATGATGAAGTTATCGGCGTATTCGCCGCCGCCCGAGACATAACAGAACGCAGAAAAGCAGAAGCAGAAAAGCAAAAACTACTAGAAAATATTCAAAAGTTTGCCGAAAACCTAGAATCCTCTAATGAAGAATTACAGAGTACAACCGAGGAATTACAAGCAGCAAATGAAGAATTGAAAACTACAACCGAGGAACTTCAAACAGTAAATGAAGAACTTAGATTATCAGGGAATTATAATCGTAGTTTGATAGAGGCTAGTGTAGATCCCTTTGTTACTATTGGTTCTGATGGGAAGATTACTGATGTAAATAACTCTACAGAAACCGTCACAGGTTATTCTCGAGATGAATTAATCGGCACTGATTTCTCTGATTACTTCACCGAACCAGAGAAAGCCAGAAAAGGATATAAACAAGTATTCCAGGAAGGATTCATAAGAAATTATGAGTTAGAAATTAAACATAAAGACGGACACTTAACACCGGTTGTGTATAATGCATCGATTTATAAAGATGAATATGGTAATGTTATCGGTGTATTCGCTGCTGCACGTGACATAACCGAACGTAAACGTAATGAAAAGGAACTTAAACTTGCTAGTAGATATAATCGTAGTCTCATCGAGGCTAGTTTAGATCCATTAGTAACTATTGGTCCAAATGGGAAGATTAATGACGTTAATAACTCCACTGAAGCTGTAACTGGCCTTTCAAGAGATGAACTTATTGGCACTGATTTCTCTGATTACTTCACAGAACCAGAGAAAGCCAGAAAAGGATATAAACAAGTATTCCAGGAAGGATTTGTACGTAATTATCCGCTTGACATTCAGAATAAAAATGGACATAACACTCCAGTCTTGTATAATGCATCTGTTTATAGAGATGAAGAAGGCGAAGTTATCGGCGTATTCGCCGCCGCCCGAGACATAACAGAACGCAAAAAAGCAGGAAGAGAACTTAAACTCGCAGTTAAATATAATCGTAGTTTAATTGATGCTAGTTTAGATCCATTAGTAACTATCGGTCCTGATGGAAAAATTACTGATATAAACAATTCCACTGAGGATGTAACTGGTTATAGTCGGAAGCAACTTATAGGGACAGACTTCTCAGATTATTTCACGGAGCCTGAGATAGCCAAAGAAGGTTATCAAAAAGTATTCCGGGAAGGTTTTGTACGAGATTATGAGTTAGAAATTAAACATAAAAATGGACAGATAACACCGGTTTTGTATAATGCATCGGTTTATCATGATGATGATGGTGGAGTTATTGGTGTTTTTGCTGCTGCACGTGACATAACTGAACGTAAAAAGGCAGAAGAAATGTTGAAATTGAATATTAATGAACTTGCCCGTTCTAATGAGGAGCTTGAGCAATTTGCTTATGTGTCATCTCATGACTTGCAGGAGCCTTTGAGAATGATTGGAAGTTATTTACAGCTTTTAGAGCGGAGGTATGAGGGACAGCTTGATGAT
>Ga0182014_10007775_pt1 | contig 11139 bp, 10 predicted proteins | sample 612S2DmetaG_FD_120489 | JGI IMG/M metagenome (GOLD analysis project Ga0182014, IMG submission 120489) | Permafrost microbial communities from Stordalen Mire, Sweden - 612S2D metaG | ecosystem: Environmental > Terrestrial > Soil > Wetlands > Permafrost | place: Sweden: Stordalen | collected... | reverse complement strand
GCTACCAGCTCTGACTGACTGGTGGTCAGCTTTCAAGTCAGGACTCGCCAAACGAAAGCGGTTCTGCATCAAAGGCAGTGTGTGCGGACTGTATGCCGTTCGATACACCTTAAGAAGAAGATTGTTTGGGACTCGCATTCGATCGTCAAGGATGGATGGCATTGTACGTCCGCAGATTCTCGCGGCAGGGGGGCGAGGCCTTTCATCTCGGCAGAGCGCCGGGGTGTCAGCGATTGTGCTCTTCTCCCAGAACCTTTGCGGTCGGTGCTGAGCGCCAGAGCCCTCCAACGCGCCCGCCCCTGTGCAGCCGCAGTCCGTTCAGTGGTTCGTCATACCTTCCGGTAGGAGCCCAATGCCTGGAACAAGCGGCGCTCAATAACTCGCTCTGCTGCATTCAGGCGCAACAGGCGTGCGGTTACCTCTCCGATCGCTGTTAAGGGTTGGATGACCGGCCCGTCCAGCTTGAAGTGCTCGTCCCATGAATCCCGCCTGGGATCGAACAGCCGGATCGGACGGCCGGAACGATCGATCGACGCGATATCCGTACCTTTGTAGCGATTGCAGACGATGCAAGCGTAGGCTAGATTGCCGATACCGGAGGAGCCGCCGTGCTTCCGGCTAATAACGTGATCGATCTGGTGAGGGAAGCCGGCGTCGTCCTCATGTACGAGGCAGTATTCACACCTTCGTCGGGCGCGTTCTGTGACCAGAAGGCGCGCCGATTCATCGATATCACGAGCCACTGGTCAGGATCTGTCGCGCGCGTCCTTTGGCCATCCGAAGAATGTGTTCCAAATCGACGAAATGATCCAACTCTGATTGTTCCTCGGGCGTCAGACCACCTTCTTTTTCCCGAGCAATCAATCCGGCTACGCGCTGCTGGGCTTCGAGCGACGGGCGATAGTCGACAATGGCCTGCGACGTGGTGCCGGCAGCGATGAAATCGATGATCTCCAGGTACGATGGAACCGCAGCATTGCTCATAGTCGAACCCTATATCAGCATAACGCTTTCTGCCTTCGAAAAGATAACCGCTCGCCTGGTGGCATGAAGTGAGCACGGCCAGGCGTTCGATAGCGTTGGGCGGCCTGGGTTCGCCTTCTGGAACTTCCAATAAACTGCTGTCCAAGCGCCCCCCAGCCTTCGCGGGGGCTCCTCGACCGCACATGACTTGTCAGCCGTCCTCGACGATATCGTGTTTTGCGGTGATGCCGACATTGATCTCCGTGGCCGCGGTCGCTCGATGCCAGTTTTATTTCTGAGTTGGGAGGTGGATTGCGGCGTCCGCCCACCGAAACCACGTGCCATTTGTTTTCCCCGCACTGCCGGAGGTGCCCTATGGCACGAAAAGTCGGCCAGATCGTCCGACGCGGCAGTTCTACCTGGCTGGTGCGAGTGTACACCGGCCGCGACTCAGAAACTAAGAGGCGAACCTATTTGAACCAAACCATCCACGGCGGACTCCGGGATGCTCAGGCTCACCTGAACAAAATGCTTGGCGAGCGAGACCGTGGGCGAAAGCTCAACTCGTCGAAGCAAACTCTCGATCAATACTTGAACCGCTGGATCGAACTCTGTGCGAAGCCGCGGCTGCGCGCGAAGAGTCTCAAAGACTACGAAGGGCTGCTACGCCGTTACGTGCGCCCTGGACTTGGGCGAAAACCATTGGCATCTATTTCAGCGTTCGACATTCAGACGCTCTACGGAGATCTTCTAGCCCGGAGGCTCTCGGCACGTTCGATCCGCTATACCCACGCAGTTTTGTGCTCCGCTTTGAAGCAGGCGGCGCGCTGGAACCTCATCCTGTCGAACCCGGCCGACGCAGTTGATCTGCCCAGACAGGACCGACGACAATTTGGAGTACTAAACGTCGAACAAGCGAGAACATTCGTCAAGGCGATCTCGGGCCATCGCTACCATTCCCTGTTCGCACTCGCCATGACAACCGGAATGCGGCCCAGTGAATACCTTGGCCTGACATGGAACGACATCGATCTCGACCGCGGAACGGTTAGTGTTTCCCACACTCTTGAATGGCGAAAAGGTGGTTGGCAGTTCGCCGAAACGAAGCGGGCACGAAGCCGCCGCTTGATAAAGCTCCAGGCTTGGGTAGTGGCCCTCTTCCGAAAACAAGCGGAGGAGGAACCGGAAGCCCGTGGCGATCTCCTGCTGTTTCGTGCCCGACGCGGGGGACCAATCCGCGAGCCGCGTTTCGTGCAGGACTATTTCAAGCCCTTGCTTAGGTCGGCGGAACTGCCGGCGATACGGCTGTACGACCTGCGCCATACGGCCGCAACCATTTCATTGATCGCGGGAGTCTCCCCAAAGGTGATCAGTGAACAACTGGGCCATGCCAGCGTGGCGTTCACTCTCGATGTTTATTCTCACGTTCTGCCCCATATGCAGGATGCCGCCGCCGAAAAAGTACAAGCGCTGCTGCTCGAAGTGCTTGAATGACGCCTGAGGTTTGACGGGATGGACGCGCCACTCAGAGTCGCGGCCGGTGGGTGGCGCGTCCACCCAATCGATCAGCACTGGACGGGAGAAGCGCCACGCCCGTTTTCTCGCTCCTCGCAGGGCGCCCTATGACGACTGAACCCCGATCAGTCGCCACTCTGATAGGCCTCAAGAAAACCGGTTGAGTGGCAGCGTGCAGTGTGCCGCTGGTGTGCAGTAGCTCTGAACGGAAGATGTCGCTACGGCGCGGCGAATCGATCAGACTGGACGCGGTTCCCTTGCCTAAGGGGGGCTGGTACAGGTACTCGTTATTCTTGGGTCCCCAAGTTCAACCCTAATATAACCCGGAGAGCGGGGTTAGAAGAGTTGCCGAGTTCCGGATTATGCCGAGCAGATCTGGCGTCTGTGTACCAGCGCAAGCAACAACTGCGCTCCTGATCTCGCGTCACTCGGCATATTACCGTCAGCTTGCGGGGTGCCACCGACGGCCTTGGATGGCCCTCGCGTCTCGGAATCTCCTATTGGTGAGCATCTTGCCACGTGTTGGCACTACGGCGCAACCCGATTGCCGGCTTCCGGTCCGCCGCATTATGCCGAGCGCGCCGTGCTCAGAACGTAGGCAGGCTGCTAACCTGAGCGAGTCACTCGACATAATCCGGTACTCGGCATACCTAATACGAACCCGCGAATGGAGAAACTTAGTGGGAGCACTTTCTCCAGTTTGTTAACCAGACGGGGGATTTCGGATTGACGTTTTGCTCATCAGAAGGAAATGTGCCGATGTGACCGCCGGGCGATTCCCGATGGGTAACACGAACCCGCTCCACTAATCCGCGAACGCCTCGCACAACCAAGTATCTCCACACATCTGGCGGTGCTACACTCATCTCGGGAGGAAGCAGCGCAAAGCCAGCCGGAAGTTTGACGCGTGGCTAACGTCCCTCTGGGATTGCCATTGATCCTCAAACCTTCAGAACGTGCCGACAGAGCTCCTGCTCTTCCCCGGAATAACGCCAGTTCACTTCAAAGAAGCCCGTCGATGGCGCCCGACCTCGCGCCGGCCCTCGGCGTACCAAGAAATGCACCGAGGACCAGGCGGCCGCGACTCGCGGTTGAATCGGCGTTCGGGCATCTTGACGTCGTCCGCGCCATGGTGAAATCCGCCATATACACTGAAGAGAGAAGCGTTGACGAAAGGACCTGAATATGGCAAAAGTCGAGTTGTACTCGGCGGTTGTTCGCAACAAGCCGGGCAAGGGAGCGCAGTTGATCACCTCCTTCAAAGAAGCCGGTGTAAATTTCGTTGGAATTTGGGGTTATCGGTTGGCAAAAGCAAGTCCAGGATCGATATGGTTGCGGAAGACTCGGCGCTCCTCAAGAAGGCCGCAAAGCAACTCAAGATCAAGCTCGGAAAGAAGCAGACGGCGTTCCACATCACCGGTGAAGACCATCCGGGTGCAGTCGCAGAGGTTTTGGCCAAACTGGCGGCAAAGGAAATCAACGTCTACGCGGTCCACGCCCTCTGCGCCGGGAACGGCCGGTTTGGTGCGCTTATTCAGGTGGACGAGGACGCCGTCAAGAGGGCTGCGAAGGCGTTAGCGTAATTCGGCGTACGGATGATGGCAAGACTTTGGAGGAGTCCCGACTCGTCCGTCACCCTGCCGAGGTAGCCTTCCACGCGGCGGATGCGGCTACGAGATCCCACCCTAGCGCCAAAACGTCAAGTTTCAGATGAACCTGTTCCTTAGGGAACGCGGAAGCGGAAGCGCGGTTAATCCTCGGAGAGTTCGGATTCGGACTGTCCGTCGTGCGGTTGCTCCCGCCGCTCGCGGCGCACTTCATTGAGAATCTCATTTCCCTGGCCGGAGTGGAATTCCTCGTCGAGCCGGCGTAAGGCCACGCTAACTACGTCGCGATGACGGATCTCGACGTCCGGTTGTTTCCCGGAAAACTCAAGCCACAGCCTATGTATCCGTTCAACGTCCTCCGGCCAGAGCCGAGCCGGATGCTGGCCGAAGATGTAGAACCGCGACTTCGTGGAATCCGTAAGGAGGATCTCCAGCGTGAGCGGATGGCGCGGCGTCGGCAAGGACTCCCATTGCTCCTCCAATGTCCTGGCCTGTTGTGTAGCATTTCGAAACTGCGGCGATTGATAAAGGACAACGTGCCCCGATTTCAACTTGTTCGCTGTCTGGACGATCGCCACCCACGGGTTTGTGCCCGCTACCGCCAGTAACTCCACATGTTTTCCCGCCTTTTCCGCCACCGAAACAACTTTGCTGAATACCTCAGTTTCTCGCGGTCCAAAGATCTGGTCGTACTTCAAATCATGCTCGCCGGAGCCTGCCTGAGTCGCGACGTGGACGGAAAGCACGACCACGTCCTCCTTGTTGGTGTCCGTCCCTGCCAAAGTCTTCTCCAGATGGCCCAGATAGTTGGGATTGCGGACCGGCACGAGTACGTTGCCAGGACGCGCTTGCACTGTTTCGGCCGACACTTCCTCACTCGGCTTCAGCCGGAATTCCTCCATTTCCGGACCGCCCGTGACGCGATGCCGCCGATTGGATCTCTCGGATAACTCGAAAGCCGTGAAGAATATGAGAGTGAACGCCATTCCCGAGATGGTCGCAACCTTCTTTGTGAGGACGTTGATGATCGCGAGCGCAAACAATGCAAGCGTGATCAGGGCCAGTCCGATCGGCCATTCCACAGTGCCGATCCGTAAGTTGAGGGGAACTTTCCAGGCTCGGGCCGTGGGCTGCTTGAACCGCAAGACGATCACGGCTAGAGCCTTCATCGCAAAACTCCAGACAACCCCAAAGGCGTACGCTTCCCCCAGAAGGGTCACATCCCCACGGCTAATTACAATAGTGAGCAACTGCAGGCCCACGATCAGATTGATGATATGATTCGTTGTGCCGAACTTCGGATGCGGTACGCGGAAGAACTTCGGGAGCACTCCATCCTCGGCAACCCGGTTAAGCACCCCATTCGAACCGATGATGGCTGTATTCACCGCGCCGGCCAGGACCAAGGTACCCACCAGAACCACGAAGGCGTGAAACAGCAAACGCAGATTGTAGGGGCCGGCCAGGAACATGGATAGGCCCCCAATCAAATTGCCCAGGTATCTGGCTCTTTGGGCATCCGGGATGAGCATGACGGCGAAAAACGAGACCAGGGAAGTGAACAGCAGGCTGTATAGAAAAATCGGCTCTGCGCAGGAATTCGACGGGAGGCCCATTTTAAGCCACTTTCCGAAGAATGACGAATTCGGTCTTGAGAGCGGCAATCCGCTGCGATTTGAGGAGCAAGTAGCGCAAGTTTCGGTATCCGCGCCCTCGGCGCATAAGGGCTTTGATGTTCCCGTTGATGGCTTCTACTATGCCGACGGGCACCTTCGTCCGACAGTAGTTTAGAATCCCCTCCAGGTGATCCAGTAGCATCGCGGCCAACTTCTGAAATGGTTCCAGCCGCTGCCAACGGAGTTGGTCGATCCAGCGCTGCAGGTAGTTCAGCATTGCGCCCTCATAGTGATAGCTCCAGAGGCGGTCCAGACTTTCCTTGAGAAGGTAGGCCTTGAAGACCTTCCGGTTGAGTGCGAACAACTGGTTGAGTTCTTGCCGTTTGCTCGCCGTCAGGTTCACCCAGCGGCTTAACAGTAACCAGCGTTTCCCTTTCACCAGTTCCCGCATGTGGCCGCCCTTGCGGAAGAACTCCGCTCGCCGGACTTCGTCGATCGCCTTGTTGGCATGCTGCATAACGTGGAACTTGTCGTAGACAATCCGGCAGTTCGGCGCCCATTGCTCGATACTCAACCGGAATGGCTCCCACATATCGACGCATGCCGCCGTGATCCGCATCCTCTGGCCGGCGCTCAACTCTTCCTGGAAGAACTGGTCCAGCGTGTCCTTCTTCCGTTCGCGCCCGAACCACAACGGTTCACCGCTGTCCAAGTTACTCACTACCGTGATGAACTTCTGTTTCTTGCCCAGATAGATCTCGTCCACACCCATCCGCGCCAAAGCCGGCTTGCGTCGACTGGCCGCCCACCGCTCCAAGTAGCGAAGGTCGATGGCGCGAACCGTGCTCGCCGCCATTCCGAAGCGCAGTGCAACTTGCCGGGCTGCCGCGCTTTCACACGCTTGGCCAACCGCATCCTCGAATCGCTTACTAAACGGCGCCTTGCTGGGCAATTGCGGCACCTTTTCCATCTTGACGCCGCAGTCCGGACAACAAACTCGGTACACCTCGATCACCACCGTCGTGCGGAATTCCATGCAGGGCAGATCGCGCACTTCCCGCTCACTGACTTCGTGCGCCTCGTCCAGTTTGCGCCCGCATCCAGAGCAAACCAGCTTCTTATTGCCCCGCTTGCGGCGAATCCAAAGCTTGAGGGTCTTCACCCGCTCGTTGATCTCGTGCCGGTATACCCGGTAGCCCGGCCATCCCAGCAGTTTCGTTAGGTCGTTGTCTCGCAAACCGCGAGTGTACCGAAATCGCGTCCCCTACGAAACCCACCCCTGCTTGATCTTCATCGAATTCCTGCTCAGAGCCGAAAAATCACAAAGCCGGCGCGTTCCAGGTTCTTCAGCTTGGGCGCTTCGATTTCGCGGTTTACTTGAGCCAGACTCTCTTCGCCACTCATCGCCAGCAGCGAATGTCCGAGCCCGACCAAGATCGCGATAAACGTGATTTTCGGCGCCGCCGTCCCTTTCAACCATCCCAACGCGTCCGGACCGAAATTCAGGTTCTCGCGTGTGGGCAGCGGGACCGGCTGAAAGCCTTTGACAAATACCGTGATCAGGCACCACGCGACCAAAACGACCACCATCACGGTTGTGATCTGCATGATCCGAAGAGCGTTTTCACTCGATTCGCGAAGCCCGATGATGTTTTTGCGCCAGAAATACAGAGTCACAAGAACCGCAAATCCCGCCGCGAACAGTGGCGGGTTTACGTGGCCCACGGTGAACTGAAAATGGTCTTCGGTTTCGTTGAGCAGGCCTGCCAGGTACAGCCCCGCGCTGACTGCGCTGATGGGGCCGGTCAGAACATAATCGAACATCAGAGCCGAGACGGAAAACTTCGCCAGAGTCCCGCCCATGGCCTCGTGAACAACCTTATAAACACCTCCCCGCACGAACATGCTGCAGCTCTCGATGTAGATCGCCCGAACCGCGTAGGAAAACAGCATGATCGAGAGAATGAACCACGGGGCGGACTTTCCGATGGCAGTTTCGGCGATGCCTCCAGCGTAGTAGGCAGAGGAGGCAAGATCGCTTAACACGATGGCGGCTGCTCGCCAGAACGAGATGAACGAGAGCATCACGGTGGTGGCCACAACGACCTTAACCGCTGTGGAAGGCTGAGGGCCGGAACCGTCGGAAGGTGTCACCGAAACACTCCTCGCTATTAGCTTAGAACGTATTCGTGAACCAGAACCGGATGTGTCGTGCCCCCTGCCTAATCACGCTCAAGTTCCCTGGGGAAACCCGGTCGTTAGTGCGACGATCGCATACGGGGCGTATCACTGAACTGCTGAAGCTGCGTGCGCAATGCGGACAATTTCTTGAGCGATATCCTCAGGTGAAAGTACAAAATCTATACACCCGCTCGCTATTGCGCTTCCAGGCATATCTGGCTGCCCAGTCTGTGTCGAGCTTCTGCGCGATTGTGATGCCTCCCACTTCTCTAATGCCGCACAGCGCGGCACGCTGTTCGGACAATTTGTGGCGGCCGGTCTTGTTGATGAGTTCTTCCTCACAATGGCGCCGCAAATTGCCGGCCGCAACCTGGAACGAGCGCGCCCCGCGATTGGTATGGGGAACCGAATTTCTTCCCGAGAAGGCGCCCTGGCTCCGGATTTTGAGCGTGAAGCAGAGTGGAGATCACCTTTGCCTCCGCTATGGTTTAGCGGCGAAGCAGGGCTCCCAGGTCGAGCGATGAGTTGCCGGCTGCCAGCCAACCCCGACGGTTTGAGCGGCCGCGTTTCCAGATGCTTCGAGTCGAATGGCCAATCGCCAGGATCGTTTTGGGCTGCTCCCCAAACTGCCATTCGCTGACTCTGTGGCAGCTCGTTACCACGCCTGAACCTCCGCTGCGTCTGCCTCCCGGCCATCAACCACGGGGGTCGCCGATTCCATCAAATCTTAAATGAGTTTGCTGGCGATCTCTTCGAGCCGCTTCGCCAAGTCAACATCCTTCTGTGAAATGCCTCCCGCATCGTGAGTGGTCAAGTCCACCACGACACGGTCGTAGGCATTGAACCATTCCGGATGATGGTCCATCTTCTCAATGGCCGGCGCGGCAGTCTTCATAAATCCGAACGCTTTACCGAAGTTGGGGAATCTGTATTCGCGATGAAGCTTTCCGGCGACTACCGTCCAGCCGGGCAGTTGGGTAAGACTAGATTCGACCTCGAAGGTCGTTAGTCTTGCTGGTGATGCTGTCATAGTTATCCTCTCTCTTAGTACCCGGAGAATTCTTCCGTGCGAATGTCGCCTTCATCAACACCGGACTCGTTGATCATCATATGCAGCCCCTTCACCATCTCCGGCGGTCCCGCAATGTAGTAAACAGGCGACATGGCATCCTTCAAGTACCTGGCAAGCATCTCTTTGTCGATCAATCCGGTCTCACCGTGCCATGATCGGTGCGATTTCTCCATCTCGGTCATGGTCGCGATGAGCGTGCAGTTGGGATTCTCCTTCTCGAGCGTCTGTAATTCTGCTAGGAATGGCGCATCCTCCGGCCTCCGGTTCGAGTAGAAAAGGAAAATCCGATGAGGGAGGTGTTCCCGGGCCGCGGCAAAGGCGATACTCCGGAACGGCGTGATACCGATGCCGCCAGCCAGGAACACCGCGGTTCGCGCTGCATCGCGGTGGAGCGTCAGGTCGCCGGCCGGGCCTTCCATCTGAACGGCGGCGCCAACTGGCATCACCTTCAACACTCGCTTGAATGCGGTGTCGCGCATGCGGGTGGCCACCATGAGGCTTTTCTCGTACGGCGCGCTCGCTATCGTGAACGTACGCGTATTTCCTTCCGCGTCCGTTTCCGATGGCGTAAGCAGAGTGATATCGACTGCTTGGCCTGCCTCGAATGTCCAACCGGACGGTTTCTCGAAATGGAAGGCCATGGCGCCTTCGGCGATCTCCTGGCGGCCTGCCAGTTTTGATGTCGTGGTCATACGTTAGGATAGATAAACGCAGCAAGAAAACAAGCGAATAGAAGGATGTTCCCTAGGCGGTGCGACTTCTGAACAGGTGCATCACCAAGGAAATTACCGCAATGATTAGCAACAGGTGAATTAGTCCCCCCGCGACGTGAAACGCGAAAAACCCAAGCATCCACATCACCAGCAAGACAACAAACAGCGTGAGAAACATCGAATCCTCCTGGCGCGCTCAAGCGCACCGCTCCTCAGTGAGCATGTACCGGGCCAGTCTCGTGTTCGGTTGCGCACCGTGCACGACCTCCGGCGACGCGGCATTACGCGGTGGAGCGGCGGTACTGCGCCGTACACTCCGACCTTGTGGAGCACCCACGAACGGTCCGCGGCCTTAGCGAGATGATTTGAGAGTGCTTCAGTGTGATACGTTGAACCCGAGATGCCAGCTCCGGCTAGCCAGCCCCCACAACAGCGCCAGTCGCAGGGACCTGTGCTCGACTTCTTTGCCGATCTCGGGCCGGGGTTGATTACGGGTGCGGCCGATGACGACCCATCCGGCATCGCCACCTACTCCGTGACCGGAGCTGCGTTCGGCTACAGCCTGCTATGGACGGCGTTGTTCGCCTTTCCTCTGATGGCCGCCGTGCAGTTGATGTGCTCCCGGCTCGGAATGATCACCGGGCGCGGCCTAGCCGCGGTAGTCCGTCGGCGGTATTCGCGTTGGGTGTTGTGGGGCGCCTGCTTGCTACTCACGGTCGCCAATGTGATCAATATCGGCGCGGACTTGGGCGGCATGGCGGACGCCATGCACATGATGACCGGGATCAGCGCCCTGTGGTGGACGCCGGCTTTTGCCGGATTCCTGGTGGCCATGCTCCTCTGGACGTCCTACCGGGTGATCGCGCGGATTTTCAAGTGGCTCACGGCGGTGTTGTTCGCCTACGTGATTACGGCCTTCCTGGCGAAACCCGACTGGGCACAGGTCCTGCGGGCGACCTTTGTGCCGGGAATGCGATGGACGCCCGAATACCTCTCCGTGTTTGTTGGTGTCTTGGGCACCAGCATTTCACCGTACCTGTTTTTTTGGCAATCCTCTCAGGAGGTGGAGGAGGAGAGAGCCGAAGGAAAGAAGACGCTGGTTCAACGCCAGGGCGCGACGGTTGAGGAGTTGCGCCGCGCCCGGCGGGACGTGATCACCGGGATGTTCTTCTCTAACTTTGCGATGTACTTCATCATCTTGACCACTGCGGCGACCCTGCACGCCCATGGAGTCACGAAGATCGCGACGGCACGTCAGGCGGCTGAGGCGTTGCGGCCCCTGGCGGGAGACGCGGCATACCTGCTGTTTACGATTGGGCTGATCGGGACGGGAATGCTGGGCGTCCCTGTACTGGCGGGATCGAGTGCATTCGCGATTTCCGAGGCGATGGCGTGGGGCGCCACCTTAGACCGCAAGCCGAGCGTGACACCGAAGTTTTACGCAGTGCTGGCGGTCGCGATGGCGCTCGGGG
>Ga0182014_10007774_pt1 | contig 11141 bp, 9 predicted proteins | sample 612S2DmetaG_FD_120489 | JGI IMG/M metagenome (GOLD analysis project Ga0182014, IMG submission 120489) | Permafrost microbial communities from Stordalen Mire, Sweden - 612S2D metaG | ecosystem: Environmental > Terrestrial > Soil > Wetlands > Permafrost | place: Sweden: Stordalen | collected... | reverse complement strand
CTGGTTGCCGCCTGCCCCCGAGAGGAGCCGCCGAATCAATGCGCCGACGGCGTCGTAGCCCGTATCGGCGTTGGCGCGCGCGGCGGCGCGCTGGCCGGCGCCCACGCTCTGTTCTTCGACCATGACGGTCACGACGCTGGGCGCGACGCGACGCACCAAGGGTGCATAACCCATCGCGACGGCCTCGATGGCGCTGCTCGCCGATGGCGGCAGGAGCGCCGCGAGCAGCGCCGCCAGGAGAAGCGCGCTCCAGGGGCGCGCGGAGGAAACACTAGAACGTCTGTTGGGATACATGTGGTTCGCGATCTTTTCTTGGTCTACCAGCCGATCCGTCCGGGCCCATGGCGCGTCGGCTATTGGCTCGCGGTGGTCGCGGTGGTCGGGGTGGTTGGCGGCGTGGCGGTGGCGGGTGCGCTGGTCGCGGCCGGTGCTGCGGTCGTCGCGGGCGCGCTGGTCGTGGCAGGTGCGGCGGCGGTGCTTGGTGTGGCTGCGGGCGCGTCGGGCAGATCAGCCTCCAAACCGACCGTGGCAATGACGCCGTCGGCCTTCGTCAAGACTTCGCGTGCGTAGTCCCAATGGATGGCCACCGTCCTGTCGCCGACGGCGGCGCGCAGCAATTCGGCAAACTGGTCGATGTCGGGCTCGAAACTTTGCCCCTGTGCATCGACGGGCGGATGCGCTTCGAGCAGAAGCTCGCCGTCGATCCAGGCGACCTTGATCGGTTCGTTGATGAGTCGCACCGGCGTGCCCACCGGGATCAGCGGGAAGAGCGCGGCCACGTCGTCCGGATACATGCGAATGCAGCCGTGAGTGACCGCCAGTCCGACAGCGATGGGATTATTCGTACCGTGAATCAAATAGGTGCCGTTGCCGGCCGCGAGGCGCATCGCATATAGGCCCAACGGATTGTCCGGCCCGGAGGGCACCAGTGCCGGCAATGGGTCGCCCGCCGCGGCATGCTCCTTGCGCACCGACTCGGGTGGATACCAGACGGGATCCTTTTGCTTCTGGATGACGTGGGTGAGGCCCAACGGCGTTCGCCAGTCCATCTTGCCGATGCTGACGGGATAGGTGATCACTTCACGAGAGCCATCGCGGTTCGGCTTCGGATAGTAGTACAGGCGATGTTCAGGAAGATTCACGACGATGCCTTCCCGCGGTCCCGGCGGGAGGATGTGCCGGCCCGGGATGATGAGCTCCTTCCCGGCCCCGGGGATCCACGGGTCGACGCCAGGATTGACGCGGATGATCTCTTCCGAGCCCAGGCTGTACTTGCGGGCGAGATCATAGAGCGTGTCTTCGTAGACGGTCACGACGGTCTGATCCGTGCCGACGAGCGAATCGTCCTTGTTCGGGATCGGAAAGACCGTTGCGTGAGCGAGGTGGGCGCCCATCAGGGTCAGGACGAAAGCCGCCGGAGCGATGCCGGTCCACGGCCCACGACGGGCCGCCAAACGAGGAGTGTTAGCGCTGGTTTTCACCACGCTAGCCTATCACGGAGCGGGAGATTCCTGGCCGGCGCATGCCTCATTCTGAGCAGCCGATCCTGCGCAGGGGCCGAAAATTCTGTCGTTCGGGCCTTGGCCGTGTTACGAATGGAACCCACGCCCACAGTCAGGAGAAATCGAACGATGAGCGCCGCAGCGGACAAAATTGCCATCGATACGTCGGGTCCGCAACTCCGCTCCGGTGCGCTCGGATTGATCGAAATCATTGGCCAGTCGCTCGCCGCCATCGCGCCGACCCTCACGCCGGCGCTCAACATCTCCGTGGTGGCGGGTCTTGCCGGGATCGGCTGCTGGATGGCGTACTTCATCGGCACCATCGGCGTCGTCATCGTCGCGGCCAGCGTCGGTACCCTGGCCGCACGGCATCCGGAGGCGGGCGCCTATTTCGTCTACATCGGTCGGACCTTCGGACCGTTCGCCGGCGCACTCGCGGGCTGGGCCATGATCAGCGCCTATATGTTCACCGCGGTGGCGGTCGCGCTCTCCTTCGCCATTTTCCTCGGAAACTTTCTCGGTGCGTTCGGGATCGAACTCGGCATGCTGCCGATGGTCGCGGTGATGCTGGTGTTCGTCGCGGCGGTGACCTACGGGGCTTACACCGACGTCAAGATGTCCTCGCGGGCGGGCCTCGTCCTCGAAGTCATTTCAATCGCCATCATCGTGCTCATCACGGTCCTGTTCGTCCGCGTCCGTGGAACGGTGATCGACCGTCCGCAGCTCCAAATCGCCGCGTTCAATTATGGCGCCGTATTTTCCGCGCTGCCGTTCGTCATCTTCAGCTTCGTCGGGTTCGAGAGTTCCGCGACGTTGGCCAAGGAATCGGCGAATCCGCGCAAGAACATTCCTCTGGCCGTGATCGGGTGCGGGGCGTTCGCGGGGATTTTCTTCACGTTCATCGCCTATTTCATGGTGTTCGGCATGGGCGACGACACGCTGACGCTGGGCGCGAGTTCGGCGCCGTTCAGCGACGTCGCGGCGAAGGCCGGACTTGGCTGGACCTCCGTGATCGTCTATTTCGCCGCCATGATCAGCGTGTTCGCGTGCTGTCTCGCCAGCGTCTATCCAGTGCCCGCCTATCCCTACAACATCCTGCCGTACGCGTTCTTCGCGTACATGATCGTGGGCGCCATCTGGTTCGCCATGCTGAAGTCGCGATCACCGCAAACGCTGGCATCGATCCAGCACGACATGGAAGGCTGAGGACCGCGTCCGCGCCAAGGGGCGCGGGGGCGCATGCACATGATCGCAACACTTCGTGCATTGTCGGAAGCGGACATCGAGCCGGTGATGGCGGTGGGCAGGCGCATCTGGGTCTCGCACTACGTGCCGATTCTGGGTCAGGCCCAGGTTGACTACATGGTGGGCATGCGCTTCACGGCGGACTATCTGCGGCGGTATCTCGATGCGCCGGATCGCTGGCTGGACGTGTTGTGGTTGGGCGGGGAGCCGGTGGGCTATTGCGCCTACGCGCTGACCGCGTCACCGGACGAATTGAAGCTGGAGCAGCTTTATCTGCTGCCCGAACTGCACGGGCGCGGCCTCGGGGGACAGATGCTGCGGCACGTGACGGAGCGCGCCGCCAGCCTCGGCAGCCGAACCATGATGCTGCAAGTCAACAAGCAGAACACCGGGTCGCTCGGCCTCTACAAGAAGATGGGGTTCGCGGTGAGGGAAGAGGCGGTTTTCGACATCGGACATGGGTTCGTGATGGATGATTTCATTATGGAAAAGTGGCTGGCCTCACCCTGAACCTGGATTTCGCGGGGCTCGACATCGATATCGGATGGCCATGTCATACACCAAGCCTTGACGCGGCACCGGGCCGGCACAAACGGCACGTCGCGGTAGCGTTCGGCGCCGGCTCGGTGCATCATTGCGACCCGCTGTAGGCCTCAAATCCGGGTTGCACCACATTCCATGTTAAAACGCCTCCGAGGTCATTTTTCGAATGATCTCTCGATCGACCTTGGCACCGCCAACACGTTGATCTACGTCAAATCGAAGGGGATCGTCCTGAACGAGCCCTCGGTCGTCTCCGTGCAAAACGAGCCGGGACGCGGCGGCAAGGTCGTGGTCGCCGTCGGCGCGGAAGCGAAAAAGATGCTGGGGCGAACGCCGGGCCACATCACGGCCGTGCGGCCGATGAAAGACGGCGTCATCGCCGATTTCACGTACACCGAAAAAATGCTGCAGTACTTCATCAACAAAGTACACGGCGACCGATTCTTCCGGCCGAGTCCGCGCGTGTTGGTCTGCGTGCCGTTCGGCTCGACGCAGGTCGAACGCCGCGCCATCAAGGAGTCCGCCGAGGGCGCCGGCGCGCGCAGCGTGGATATCGTTCCGGAACCCATGGCGGCCGCCGTCGGCGCGGGGCTGCCGGTGCACGAGGCGCGCGGATCCATGGTTCTCGACATCGGCGGCGGTACCTCCGAGGTTGCCGTGGTGTCGTTGAACGGCATCGTGTATGCGTCGAGCGTGCGCATGGGTGGGGACAAGTTCGACGAGGCGATCACCCAGTACGTCCGCCGCAATTACGGCATCTTGATCGGCGAGGCAACCGCGGAGCGGATCAAGATCGAAATTGGCTCGGCTTACCCGGGCGATACGGTGCGCGAGATCTCCGTCCGGGGACGGAATCTATCCGAGGGCGTACCGCGCGGGTTTACGCTGAACTCGAACGAGATATTGCAGGCCTTGGAGGAACCCTTGCAGGGCATCGTGAGTGCGGTCCGCCAGGCGCTCGAGCAGACGCCGCCGGATCTTGGCGGCGATGTCGCCGAGCGAGGCATCGTCATCACGGGGGGCGGCGCGCTCCTGCGCGACATCGATAAATTGATCATGAAGGAAACCGGCCTGCCCGTCGTCATCGCCGATGATCCGTTGACCTGCGTGGCGCGTGGCGGCGGTAGAATCCTGGAACTCACCGAAGAGCACGGTCACGGCGCCTTCGGCCTGCAGTAGCCGTCAGCGTCATTGACGGGGTACGACGGGCGCGAGGTTCGCTCTCGCCACCCAGCCGGTGCGTCCCGTGCCGGTTCGAACGAGCACGAAGTCCTCGTGCTCCGCGGTGATGCGCACCGTTTCCGCCTCTGGCAGCACGAACAGCGGGTCTCCCATGGGGACCGGCGTCACGCGCACCGGCGTCGCGGCAACCAGCACCACCGCTTCGTGCAAAACCGGCCAGAGGACGAGCGCGTTGCCGGCCGTCCATGCCGCCAAGGCGGCCCCGACGACCGCGGTCGCGCGGCGTGGCCACCGATGGCGGGCGGTGAACCGTCCCCAGAGCAGGGTCGTTCCGGCCAGCAACACGCCGAGGACGCCGGTCCATGCCAGCAGCGTGGGGTTGGCCATGAACCCCGCGCGCTCGAACCAAGAGTCGGATTCCGCCGGCAGATGGGCTGCCGCGCGCACCAGGCGCACGTTCGCGGCAATGTCGGCGTCATGCGGCGCGAGCAGGCGCGCTCGCTCGTAGTTCAAGATCGCCATGCCGGGGTTGCCGGCTCTGGCAAATGCGTTTCCCTGGTTGTACAGGGTGGCGGCGGAATAGGCGTCGCTCTGCGCGGGCGACGCGTGAGACCGGCCGCCCGAGAGCACCAGGCATACCATCAATCCCGCGAGCGCCGTGCGGCCGATCATGACGCCTGCTCCCGGGTGAGTTGAGTCCGCACGACGTGCGTCCAGCCGGTAAAGTCGGTGGATGTTCCCTGGTTGCCGGCATAGTTGGTTTCATCGGCCAGGATGAAAATCTGACGGAGGGCTTCGCCGGGGCCGCCGAGACGTTCTTCGATTTCCGCCGCCGAGATGTCCTGGGGCGGCAGCTGCCAGCGGGTCGCCAGATCCTTCTGCAGCGCGGCGCGCGCGCAACGGAAGAAACGCGCTGCATCGCCCGCGGCGGCTGCCTGGTCCATTTGCTTGATCGTCAGCGCAGCCTCCTTGGGCAGTCGTCCGCTCGGCCTTTTACCGCGTAGTCCAGTGTCCGCGCGGCGCATCTGCAGCAAGCCGCCGGCGAACAGGATGGCCAGCAAGGACGGCAGGGCCAGGAAGCGTGACCGGAGGTACAGGGGGACCAAGGAGCCGGCGCTTTGTCCGGAGACGGCTTGGTCGGGTCGTAAGTCATTGCCGAACTTGTTCGGCAACGACGTTGCACCGGCCGTGGTTTCGGCGCCTGGCGGTGTGACGTCGGCCAAGGCCGGCGAAATCGTGACGGCCGGCGGCGTGCTGCGCAGGATTTCGTAGCTGTGGGTGGCGGGGTCGAAATAGCTGAATGTCAGCGCGGGAAGCGTCTGGGCACCGGGCTGCGATGCGATCAACGGCTGTTCGAAGGTCTTCTCCCCCTTGAATCCGACGGTATCGCTCTGGGCGAAGGTCGATTTTGGCGGATAGGTTTTCCATTGATCCACGTGTTCGAGCATGGGGCTGTCGACCCGATCGAAATTGCCGGTACCGCTCACGCGCATGCGCAGCGTCAGAGGATCGCCGACCGCCGCCGTCTTCGAGGAGAGATCGCTCGCGATCTTGAAGGTGCCCACGGCCCCGCTGAAGTCGCGCGGCCTGCCATCGGTCGGCAGCGCCAAGACTTTCAGATCGCCCGGCGGGCTCGAGACAGTGACCTCCTTCTGCACGGTCGCACCGAAGAAATTCTGCAGAAACGGGTCGCCCAACAGATCATCGATGGTCGCGTCTTTTTGCGGGCGGGTCCGAACCCTCACGGTGAGGGGCATGGTGACCGCCAACGGGAAGCTGCCGGGTTTGACGGGCGCCAGCACGCTATGCCAGGTCAGGACGGTGAACGGCTGCCCATCGATGAGCTTTTCGACGCGTTCCGGCTTCCGCGATAAATTGTTGAGGGTGAAGTCGGTGCCAGTCAAGGTCGGCAAGCCGTTGAGCGAGGTCACGAATCCGGCCCGCAATCCCACCTCGATGTCGATCGGGATGCTCTCGCCGACGTACACATCCCGCTTGGGCAGATTCATGCGGATGAAGGCAGCACCATCCGCGGAAAGCTTGATTCCATTGACCATCGTTCCGCCCGCGGCGAGCGGCGGCCGCGGCACCGAACCGCCGTAGGCCGAGGAATTGGCGCCGCCGGTGTCCGGACTCACGCGCAACACCAGCGGCTGCGATTTGGGCGTAATGCCGGGAATCGTGAATATGCCGGCGACCTGCGGCGTGATGCGCACGGTGATCGAGGTGGTCGACAGCGTTGCGCCGTTGATGATCTCCATCCGGCGCGATTGGCCGACGACGCGAAACTCCAGCCCCGACACGACCGGCAGCGTCACCGCGTCCATGCCATTGCCGGTGCTGGTAATCGTCAGCTGCGCCGTTTCTCCGATGGAGATCTGACGGGGCTCGAGCGTGGCATTGACGAGAGGTGCAATCGCAAAGGCGGATGCCGTCGTCAGCAGATACGCGGTGAGCGCCGCGAGCAGCCAGCACCGATGGGTGGTGGGGGTCCTCATGTCACCAGTTCTTGAAGGGCTTGTCCGGGTTCGTGACGTCGCCTCGTTCGGCGAGCGGTGCGCCGAGCGCATGGCGCTCGTCGCCCTTCACCGAGTCGAGCAGTTCGCGCGCTTCCTCGCGACTCATCTGTCCGGGAAGGTGCTGATTGTCGGCTTCGCGCGCGGCTTCCGCGTCTTGATCCGGATTGCCGTTGGCAGGGGTGCCGGGCGCCTTGCCGGCATTGGCGGGCGGCTGATCGCCCTTCTCGCCGCCGGGCTTCGGCTGCGGTGGCGGCTGGGATTGCGGTTCGCCGGGCTTTTGGTCGGCATTTTGCTTCTGATCGCCATTGTTGGCGTTTTGCGGCGGGGGCTGCTGCTGCGGCTGCTGGCCCGGCGGGGGCTGACCCTGCCCCTTGTCGGGAGGTTGGTTTTGCCCCTGCCCCTGACCCTGACCTTGACCCTGGCCCTGGCCTTTTCCTTGACCCTGACCTTGTCCCTTATTCTTATCCTTGTCTTGTTGATTTTGCTGCTGTTTGAGCGCGTCGATCTTGCGCTTCACCAAGTCACGATTGTATTTGCTGTCCGCATCGTCCGGGCGCAGCTGCAGGGCCGTTTCATAGGCCTTTACCGCGTCGGTCCATTTTTGAATGGTGTCCTGCGGGGCCGATTGTTCGGTTTTTTGCCCGGTCCGGTACAGCGTGTTGCCCAGGTTGTAGTACGCGTCCTCTTGGTCGGCCAAACGTTTGGCGTCGCCGGAGGGCGCATGGCTGATGGATTGCTGAAAGGCTTGCGCCGCTTGCGGAAATTGCCCGGCCTTGTAGGCGGCGGTTCCCGCGTTGAATTCCACCAGGGGTTGTTTGGGGTCGGCCGTTGCGGGGGCTGCGGTTGCGGGGGTGGCTGCCGCCGCGTAAGTCGATTGATGCGCCCAGGGGGCCACCATCAGAAGTGTCAGGGAAGCAGCAACGCCTCGGCCTGGGTTTTTCCGAGGAGTGCGACGACGGGTGCCGATGAGCAGGCTCAAGAGCAGCGCGGCCAGCGATCCCGCCAACGGCCATTGGTAGCGCTCGGTATAAATCTTCTGCTGCCGCGAGGCCAGATCATGTTTGGCCAGCGTGCCGAGCACGGTATTGAAAATCGTGGCCAGTCCTTCGCCCTGGGTGCCGAGCGGCACGTACAACCCGCCGGTCGCGGCGGCGATGGCTTTCAAGGCGGTCTCGTCGAGGCGCGACCTGACGAAGGTGCCCGACTCGTCTTTCACGAAGCCGCCGCCTTGTTCGGGTGGGATCGGAATCAGATCGCCGCCCGCGGATCCGACCCCAACCGTATAAATCTTGAGCCCATCCTCTTGAGCTGCTGCCTGAGCGGACGCCAATGCACTTCCCTCGAGATCTTCGCCATCGGTCACCAGGATGAGGATTTTATCGCTGCCCGCGCGCCGCCGCAGCGCCGCCTGAGCCTCGTGGATGGCGCTCGATATGTTGGTGCCGCCACGCGGGATGGTATTGGTGTCGATCGACGCGAGGGATTCGTGAAATGCGGCATAGTCCAGCGTAATCGGGCATACCAGAAAGGCGGTGCCGGCGAAGGCCACGATGCCGACGGCGTCGCCGTCCAGCTGCTGCGCAAAATCGTCGATGGCCAATTTGGCGCGCGTCAGCCGGTCGGGCTTGATGTCCGGCGTCGACATGCTGCGGGAGGTGTCGATCGCGAAGACGATTTCGTTGCCGCGGCGGCTGATCTGTTCCCAGCGATAACCGACGAGCGGCCCGGCCAATGCGACGAACAGCAGCGCCAGCGCCAGCAGGAACAGACCGCGCTGCAGGCGACGCTTGCCGACGGAAATCGAGCGCGTCAGTTGATGGCGCAAGTTCGCGGAAATGAACCGGGCCAGGGCCTTGTGTTGGCGCGAGTCGTAGCTCTTCCAGAGCAGCAACAGCACGACGCAGGCGAGAGCGCCTACGACCAGCCACCAGGGATTGGTGAACTTCACGGCAGTCTCCGGAAGCGGGTTTGCTGCAGCAATGCGCCCAACGCCAGAATGGCCAGCGAGGGAATCAGCGCCCACGGGTAGAGTTCTTCATAACGCTCGAACTTCTGCACCGTCTGGGCGGTCCTCTCGAGCTTGTTGATCTGCTCGTAAACCTTTTGCAGCGAATCCGTGTCCGTGGCTCGGTAGAACTTGCCGCCGGTGTCGTCCGCCACGGCCTGCAGGGTTTTCTCGTCCACGTCGACCTTTGCCATGATCATATGCATGTTGCCGGCGTCGTCCCGCACGGGGATGGGTGCCTTGCCGCGCACGCCCACGCCGATGGTATACACCTTGACGCCGAGCGCCTTGGCGGCCTCGGCCGCGGAGAGGGGGGAGATTTTGCCCGTGTTGTTCATGCCGTCCGTGAGCAGGATCACGACCTTCGATTTTGCCGGCGTCGTGCGCAGGCGATTGACGCTCGCGGCAATCGCCGAACCGATGGCGGTGCCGTCATCGGCGCCGCCGATGTTGACCCGTTCGAGATTCTGCTGAAGCCAGTCGTGATCGAGCGTGAGCGGACTCACGAGGTAAGGAGCGCCCGCGAACGCGATCAGACCGATGCGGTCGTTGGGCCGCTCTTCGATGAACTTGGACACCACGGATTTGACCACGGCGATGCGGTTGAGCCGCTGGCCGTCGATCTCAAAATCCAGAGCCTGCATGGAGCCGGAGACATCGAGGCCGAGCACGATGTCGATACCGTTGGCGGTGACTTCGGTGCGGCTGTGAGCACGTTGCGGTCGGGCCAGTCCGACGATCATGAGAATCCCGGCGATGATGGGCAGCAGCCAGAGCAAGCCGCCCACACGGCTGCGGCTCCTGCGCGCGACCTCGCGGGCAAGCCCGACATCGGAGTACTCGACGGCGGCGACGGGCCCACGTCGTCCGCGCCAGAGCATCACCAATGGCAGCAGCGCGAACAGCCAGAACCACTCAGGTTGCAGAAAGCGAGTCATGGGCCTCCTTGTGCAGAGCGGCGACCACTGGGTCGGGGGCTGCTGTTTCCTTGACGAAGGCGCAGGCGCTTCGATGCAGTGATTCCATGTTCTCCATCGACAGGGAGATGCCCGCGAACTTCACCAAATCGCACTGATTGAGAAATTCTTCCAGCAAGCCGCGGTGCCGCGCCAGCGAGGCATTCGAGGAGCTCAACAGGTCGTACAGGAACTCTTCCGTCGTCCGATGGGTGGCGGTCACGTTGAAGCGTTCCTCGATGTAGCTGCGCACGATGTCCGAGGCCGCGATCGAGAACTCGCGTGCCTGAGCCGTGCGCATGAGCGGGCGGATCTGCTCGAGCCGCTGCAGCGCCACCTCGAACGGCAGTAGGACGCGGGGCCGGCGCGTGCGCCGCCGCCAGCGCCAGACGCCGTAGGCCGCGAGCGCCAGCAGCGCTGCCGCGACCAGCAGGGCGGCAATGAGCCATTCGTTCGCGACGAACTTCGGTCCGCGGATGTCGCGGATATCCTCGGTCGGCGCTGTCGCTGAGGGCGCGGCAGAGGCGGCGCCGTGCGGCGGCGCCTGCGCGCCCGGCGCGGGTGGCTGAGCGATCGGGGTCGTTGCGAGCGGGGCCGCTGGCGGAGCGGTCATGGCGTCGGATGCCGGCGCGGGCATTTGCTCACCGTGAGCCGTTCCGTGGGGCGAGGCCGCGAGGAACACGGTCATCAGGCCGCCGACAAGGGCGCCGCATGCGGTAGGCTTTTTCGTCATATGCGTTTGCGCTGGCGCGTCTTGAAGAAGCGCTGCAGGGAGGGCATGTACGGCTTGTTGGTCTGCAATTGCAAGGTGTCGATGCCTTCGGAGCGAAAGTCGATCACCAGCTTTCGCGAGCGCTCCAACGATATGTCCTTGAAACGCTTGCGAACCGCGGCACTGGCGGTGTCGATTTCGACGATCTCGCCGGTTTCGGAGTCCTCCAAGGCAAGAACGCCGACGTTGGGAAGTTCCTTTTCGTGCGGGTCCTCCACGTGGACGGCAATCAGGTCGTGGCGGCGGTTGGTTTGACGCATCGCCCGCCGCAAGTCGGCGCGCGCGGTCAGCGGGTCTCCCGGCGATTCGAAGTCTGAAATCAAGAAGACGATCGCGCGCCGGTGCAGGACGTGGTTGACGACGTCGAGCGCCTTGACGCTGTCGGTCCCCGTGCCCGCGGGGTCGTGGTACATGATG
>Ga0182014_10007773_pt1 | contig 11141 bp, 6 predicted proteins | sample 612S2DmetaG_FD_120489 | JGI IMG/M metagenome (GOLD analysis project Ga0182014, IMG submission 120489) | Permafrost microbial communities from Stordalen Mire, Sweden - 612S2D metaG | ecosystem: Environmental > Terrestrial > Soil > Wetlands > Permafrost | place: Sweden: Stordalen | collected... | reverse complement strand
CTGCCCCTGATCGATCTCGATCGGCGCGTCGACCACCACGGTCGATGGCGTATAGCCGTTGTCGAGCGCCGACGAATAGACGATCGGCTTGAACGACGAGCCCGGCTGCCGGTAGGCCTGCGTCGCGCGGTTGAACTGGCTCTGGTCGAACGAGAATCCGCCGACCATGGCCAGCACGCGGCCGGTCCAGGGATCCATCACCACCATGGCGCCGGAAACTTCCGGCAACTGCCGCAGCCGGTACTGGCCTTCGACCGCAGCGCCGTCCTTGGAAATCAGCTGGTCGACATAGATCGTGTCGCCGGGGCTCAGCACCTGCGAGACCGCGGTCGGCGTCTTGCCCCGCGTCGGTCCCGCCAAGGCCTTGGCCCAGCGGACGCCGTCCAGCGTGACGATTCCGGTTTCCCGGTCCTTGGCAACGGCGCCGCCGAGTTCGCGGCCGGGCTGGAAGCCGATGCGCGCGGACTGGTCGGACGTATCCAGCACCACCGCCATCCGCCACGGCGCGATATCCGACAAGGATTTGACGTCGGCGAGTTTGACGCCCCAGTCGCCGGATATATCGAGCTTGCCGACCGCGCCGCGCCAGCCCTGCTGCTCGTCGTAATTGACGATGCCGGCCGCCATGGTCTTGCGCGCCATCACCTGAACCTTCGGGTCGAGCGTGGTTCGCACCGACAGGCCGCCTTCATAGAGTTTCTTTTCGCCGTAGCGCTCGAAGATGTCACGGCGGACTTCCTCGGCGAAATATTCGCCGGCGAAGATATGCGCGGCATTGGTGCGATTGGTCACGACCAGCGGGTCCTTGCGAGCCTTGTCGGCATCGGCCTGCTTGATCCAGCCGTTTTCCAGCAAGCGGTCGATCACGTAATTGCGGCGCTCGACCGCGCGGTCGTGGTTGCGCACCGGATGCAGCGCTCCGGGCGCCTTCGGCATCGCCGCCAGATAGGCGGCTTCCGCGATCGTGAGCTCGTTGACCGATTTGTCGAAATAGACCAGCGACGCCGCGGCGACGCCGTAGGCGCCGAGGCCGAGATAGATTTCGTTCAGATACAGTTCGAGGATCTTGTCCTTGGAATAGGCGCGCTCGATCCGCATCGCCAGCAGCGCTTCCTTGATCTTGCGGGCGAACGACACTTCGTTGGTCAGGAGGAAGTTCTTGGCGACCTGTTGGGTGATGGTGGAGGCGCCCTGCGGCCGGCGGTTGGAGCCGTAATTCTGCGCATAGAGCACCGCGGCGCGTGCCATGCCCTGAAAATCGATGCCGCCATGCTCGTAGAAGTTCTTGTCCTCGGCGGCCAGGAACGCGTTGATGACCAGTTTCGGAACCGCCTGGATCGGCAGGTACAGACGGCGTTCCTTGGAATATTCGCCGAGCAGCGCGCCGTCCGCGGCATGGACGCGCGTCATCACCGGCGGCTCATAATCCTGAAGCTGCGAATAGTCCGGCAAGTCCTTGGAGAAATGCCAGATCGCGCCCGCGACGCCAGCCACGCCCACCAGGAACAGCACGGTTCCGGCGGCGAACAGGAATCCCAAAAACCGGACCAACAAGCGCATTATCGAATATCCGTTTCAGCCCGTGCGCCGTGAAGACCGGCATTTTCCAAAGCGCGAACTACGCCAGCGGGATCGTCCGTCGTCCCGTGCAGCATATCATACGTCGCCGCCGCGGAACTCTTGATCGATTCCCGGGCCCCACGGACGATTTTTATAGGGTCTCTGCTGTGGCCAAACTAGGGCTCAGGCCACGGCAGCGACCCCTTTTCGGTCCGCCGTTCAGTTCGAAGCCCCTGCCGTCGCCAGCCGCTTGGCCAGGAACACGTCGACGGCCTTCGCCATCGAAGCGACGGTCCCGGAACGCCAGCTGTCGGAAACCAGATGTTCGAGGTCGCCCTTGTTGGAGACATAACCGAGTTCGACCAGCACCGACGGCACGTCGGGGGCTTTCAGCACGCGGAATCCGGCGGACTTCAACGGGTGCTTGTGCATCCGCACCGTGTTCTTCATCTCCCCCATCAACAGGCGGGCGAAGCGGTTTGAAAATGTGCGGGTTTCGCGCTGCGCCAGGTCGATCAGGATGTCGGCGACGTCGGTCGGCTCCTCGGTCAGATTGACCCCGCCGATGGCGTCAGCCCGGTTTTCGGCCTCCGCCAGCCTTTCGGCCTCGGCGTCGGAGGCGCGGTCGGACAGGGTGTAGATGGTAGCGCCCTGGGCGTCGCCTTCGGCGCGCGGCAGGGCATCGGCGTGGATCGACATGAACAGCGCCGCCGACTGAGTGCGCGCGATCTTCACGCGGTCGTCGAGCGGGATGAAGGTATCGTCGGTGCGGGTCATGACGACCCGGTATTTGCCCGCCTTCTCGATGCGATCGCGCAACGCCAGCGCAAATCCGAGCACCAGGTTCTTCTCGCTTTCGCCGCTGGACTGGGTGCCGTTGTCGATGCCGCCATGGCCGGCGTCGATCACGATCACGGGCCGGCCGTCCGGCGGCGCGACCGGCTTGGGCGGCGCGGCCGCTTCCACGGGCGCAACGGCGGTAGCGGCGGCATCCGCGATCGCGGGCCGCAGCTCAGGCCGGTTTTCGGCCGAGAGCGACTGCACGAAGGTGGTGCGGTCGACCTCCTCGAACTCGAGCACGAGCCGCGGCGGCTGGCCGTTGGCGGCGTCCAGCACGTAGGAGTTTGCGATTCTGGCCGGGCCGGTCAGATCGAACACGATCCGCGACCCGCCTGGCATCACCAGGCCGTAGCGGAACGCCTTGACCAGCCCGCGCCCGGTGGCGCCGACGCCAGCGGCAAGCTGGAAGCTGACCTGGGGGATGTCCACCACCACCCGATACGGATCGGCCAGCGCAAAGGCCCGAAACGGGATGGCTTTGTCGAGGTCGAGAATGAAGCGGGTGTGTTGGGCGTCGCCGGCGAGCCGGGCATCGGAGGCGACGGGAAAGCCCGGCACCACGGCCGCGGATGGCGATTGCGCCTCCGCGGAGGCGAGAATCGCTGAAGGGGCGCACAGCAATGCTGCAGCGCACACCAGCGCACTTCCCAGCAAAACACGATGATTTGCGCGGCTCGCCAACGAATCCATGCCTCCGAGCAGCCCTCTTACCGCAATAGAACCACAGGGTTAACCGCCGCTTAACGCCGTTTCGGCGAATAAGACGGACTGTTGCCCCCCTGCGACGCTTCCCTTGCACGACAGCCCCAATCCACGTATGTAAAGAGGGCTGACGGCTAAAACTCCCGGTTGTGTCGCGTTCAGCCTCCCGGTGCAGCGCCGGAACCTTCGAATCCTCGGAGATTCCAGCGTCTTTCCGATCCCTCCGCAGCCAGCGCAGCGCGCGGCTGACAAGGAGGGCGGTTTCGAGCCCGAGCGGCGTCCGGTCCCAGGTTACCATCTTGTTCCAGGGACGGCTCCAGACACGACATAACCGATTATCCGGGCCTGCAACGGCCGGATATGCGAACAGCCGGCGAGCGCTTCGGCGCCGCGCCGGGCTTTCAGCGACCGACAAGGCGGCGCTTTGCCGCCCACGTTTTTAGACGGGCCGACGCTTGATGCGCCAGACTGTATTGCCGACCAAGATCCACGCAAGAACCGCGCCGACGCGGAGCGAAAGCTCCGCGCGTCGTTTTGCTCCGCAAGGATCCCGTTCGGACCGGCGCCCCGGGTTGCGTTTTGGCCTTCCCCTCACCCCCGAATCAGGTGGACCGTCGCGTCACCCGGCGGCGCGATACGCGCCTGCCGTGATACGCGCCCGCCGCCGCCAAGAGTCCCAAAATGCCCAACAAAATGCTAATCGATGCCACCCACCCGGAAGAGACCCGGGTCGTCGTGGTCCGCGGCAATCGCGTCGAAGAGTTTGACTTCGAGACCGCCCAGCGCAAGCAGCTGCGCGGCAATATCTACCTCGCCAAGGTCACGCGCGTTGAGCCGTCCCTGCAGGCGGCCTTCATCGAATATGGCGGCAACCGCCACGGCTTCCTCGCCTTCAGCGAAATCCACCCCGACTATTATCAGATCCCGGTCGCCGACCGTCAGGCGCTGATCGAGGCGGACGAACGCGCCCACCGCGAGGCCGAAGAAGAGAGCGAGAACCGCTCCAGCCGAGGCCGCCGCCCGCGCCACCGCAATTCGCGCCGCCGCGGCAATGGCGAGCGCATCCAGAGCGAGATCGTCGAGAATGCGGGCGGCGAAGCGCCGCAGGCCGTCCAGCCTCATGAAGGCCAGGAAGGTCACGAACACGAGGGCTTGCACGCCGAGACCCCCTACGCCGAAAACGGTCACGTCGACGACGCCGGGCATCACCATGCCGACGCCGGGCATCATGACGATCACGATCATGACCATCATGAACATGCCCACGATGAGCACGATCACGCGCGCGACGAAGGCACCGAGACCCACGCGAGCGAGACGCTGGCGGCGGTGACCCTGCCCGATACAGCCGCCGTCGAAGCGGCCGCGGCGGAAGTTCGCGAGGAAGAGGAAGAAGAACACGCGCATCATGAACCTCATGACGCGCACGCGCTCGAAAACGCGGCCTATGCCGACGACGGCCGCCATGCCGAACACACCGACGGCGAGCCGTCCGCGTCGGATCATGCCGAACACGCCGCCGCGGCGCATGGCGACGAAAACCACGACGACGATGAAGACGAAGGCGACGAAGCCGAGGACGAAGTCGTCGAATCCGTCGGCGGCGACGACGTTCTGGAGGAAGTGCCGGAGCGCGCCTTCCGGCCGCGCCGCCAGTACAAGATCCAGGAAGTCATCAAGCGCCGCCAGGTGATGCTGGTGCAGGTGGTCAAGGAAGAACGCGGCAACAAGGGCGCTGCGCTGACGACCTATCTGTCGCTGGCCGGCCGCTACGCGGTCCTGATGCCCAACACCGCGCGCGGCGGCGGCATCAGCCGCAAGATCACGTCCGCGCAGGACCGCTCGCGGCTGAAGGACGTGGTGCAGGATCTCGACGTGCCCGAGGGCATGGGCATCATCCTGCGCACCGCCGGCGCTTCCCGTACCAAGCCCGAGATCAAGCGCGATTTCGAATATCTGATCCGGATGTGGGAAACCGTCCGCGACATGACGCTGAAGTCGCAGGCCCCGACCCTGGTCTACGAGGAAGGCTCGCTGATCAAGCGGTCGCTGCGCGATCTCTACAACAAGGAAATCGACGAGATCCAGGTCGCCGGCGAGGCCGGTTATCAGGAAGCCCGCGACTTCATGACGATGCTGATGCCCTCCAACGTGCGCGCGGTGAAGCAGTACCGCGACGGCCAGCCGCTGTTCTCGCGGATGGGTGTGGAGAGCCAGCTCGACGCGATGTTCTCGCCGACCGTGCAGTTGCGCTCCGGCGGCTACATCGTGATCAACCAGACCGAGGCGCTGGTCTCGATCGACGTCAATTCCGGCCGCTCGACCCGCGAACACCATATCGAGGATACCGCGCTCAAGACCAACCTGGAGGCATCCGAGGAAGTCGCACGTCAGCTTCGGCTGCGCGACCTCGCCGGCCTGATCGTCATCGACTTCATCGACATGGACGAGAAGCGCAACAACCGCTCGGTCGAACGCAAGCTGAGCGATTGCCTGCGGCAGGACCGCGCGCGGATCCAGGTCGGTCGCATCTCGCATTTCGGCCTGTTGGAAATGTCGCGCCAGCGCATCCGCGCCAGCGTGCTGGAGAGCTCGACCGAGCCCTGCCCGCAATGCGGCGGCAGCGGCCATGTCCGCTCGGTGTCCTCGGTGGCCCTGCAGTTGCTGCGCGGGCTCGAGGAATTGCTGATGAAGGGCGCGACCCACAATCTGATGGTGCGCACCCGGACCGACGTCGCGCTCTACGTCCTCAACCACAAGCGCGGCCATCTGCGCGATCTCGAAAACAGCTTCAAGGTCACGCTGGCCGTGATCGCCGACCCGACCGTGAGCGGCCAGCAGTCGTTCATCATCGATCGCGGCGAACAGGTGCACACGCTGGAGGCGGCCAAGGCGCTGCTGGCGGCGCAGGTCGCGGCCTTCCCGCCGCAGATCGAAGAACCCTATGACGAGGAAGAGCCGTTCGACATCGAAGTCGAATCGGAAGTCGAGACCGACGAGACCGAAGGGCTGGCCGAGGACGCCGCCGCTGGCGGCGAAGAGCCCGGCGGCGAAACCGAAGCCGATGGCAGCCCGCGGCGCAAGCGGCGGCGGCGGCGGCGCGGCCGTAACGGCGAGCCGCGCGAAGGCGGGCCCGCGCGCGACGAAAACGCGCCACGCGTGGCGGCCATCGCCGGCGAGGTTTCCGAAGTCGCCAGCGAAGAGGGCGAATCCGACGAGGACGAATCCGACGAGCAGCCCGGCACGCCGCGTGCCGATCAGGCCGCGGGCGGCGAGCGGCGGCCCCGCCGCCGTGGACGCCGTGGCGGACGCCGCCGGCGTGGCGGACCGGAAGATGGTCTGGCCGGATCGATCATGGACGAACTCGGACCGGCATCGCCGCCGGAAGTGTCGAGCGCGGTTGCCGATTTCGACGGAAATCCGAATCCGGCCGAGCCGTCGCTGCCGGTGATCCAGCACGAATCCATCGCCCCGGCCGCGCAGCAGCCGGCGGATCGGGCTCAGCCGGAACCGGCACGCACGACTACCGAGACGGAAACCGCCCAGGAAGCCGAGCGGGCCGCCGCACGGCGGCGCTCAACCGTGCGCGAGAAGGTGAGCTTCCTGGTCGAGGCCCAGCCCGCGGCGCCGGCCCCCGTCAGTCACACCCCGCCCGGCGAACCAGCGCCGGCCCCGGCTCCCCAGCCGGCAACCGATAGCGCGACCGAAACCCAGCCCCGCAAGGCCGGCTGGTGGTCGCGGCGCTTCGGCAACGGCGAATAAGGCGACCGTTCGCATGAAATGCAAAAACCGCCCGGCAAAACCGGGCGGTTTTTGTTTGTGCGAGGATCGAACTTCGGCGCGCGTCCGCTACCGGCTGAATTCGTATTTACCCGGTTGCGGCCGGGTGGCTGCCGCGCGAAGCATGATCGCGATCCCAGGGCGGTTCGGGCGCAAACCGCGCCGCGATGAAATCGATGAACGCGCGCACCTTGGCCGGCGGATGGCGGTCCGGCAGGTACACGGCATAGATGCCGCCGAGTTCGACGTTCGGCTGATCCAGAATGAGCGCCACCAACCGGCCCGCGTCCAGATCGTCGGCCACGATGAAACTGGGCTGGTGGATGATACCCTGTCCCGCCAACGCGGCGGCGAGCAGCGCATCGCCGTTGTTGGCGCGCAGATTGCCGGAAACCCGGACGCCGACCTCGCCGCGTGCGCCGAACGTCCATCGGTCGACCGGGGTCCGCTGCGACAGCGTGTAGCCCAGGCAATTGTGAGCCGCGAGGCTCGATACCGTGTGCGGGATGCCGCGCGCTTGCAGGTAGGACGGCGCCGCGCAGACCACGATGCGACACGGCGCGATGCGTCGCGCGATCAGGCTGGAATCGCTGAGATCGCCGATGCGGATCGCAAGATCCCAGCCTTCTTCGGCAAGATCGACCAGGCGATCGTTGAGGCCGAGTTCGACGGTCGTGCGCGGATAGCGCGCTGCGAATTCCGCGAGCAGCGGCGCAATCTGCCGGGTGCCGAACGAGACCGGGGCATTGATGCGCAACATCCCCCTGGGCTCGACGCGATCCGCCGCCACCGCGGCATCGGCGGCCTCGATTTCGGCCAGGATGCGCTCGGAGGATTCGAGGTAGCTGCGCCCGGCCTCGGTGATCGAAAGCCGCCGCGTGGTGCGGTGAAACAGTTTTGCGCCGAGCCGGGCTTCCAGCGCGGCGATGTGCTTGGTCACCATGGTCTGCGACATGCCGAGCGCGCGGGCGGCGGCCGAAAGGCTGCCGGCGGCGGCGACCTTCGCGAATACCTCCAGGCCGGTGAGGCGGTCGAGCATGGGACACCTCACTCCATGGGTGTGATCTATTTTTTCATATTAGCACATTATCACTCTCGTGAGAATGGATGATATCTCTGGCAACCCCTCAGGAGACAACCATGATCGATTCCAGAACCGCCCCCTATGCCGCGCTATTGCTTCGCGTCAGCCTCGGCGGCCTTTTGCTGGCCCATGCCGGCCTCAAATTCTTCGTTTTCACCCCTGCCGGGACGGCAAAATTCTTCGGCAGCGTCGGCCTTCCACCCGAACTCGCCTACCTCGTCATCGCCGCGGAAGTTCTGGGCGGCATCGCGCTGATCCTGGGAGTGTGGACCCGCATCGTCGCGATCGCGGCGGTGCCGATCCTGCTGGGCGCCATCTTCACGGTGCATGGGGCCGCCGGGTTCTTTTTCACCAACCCCCACGGTGGCTGGGAATACCCGGCGTTCTGGATCGTGGCGCTGCTCGTCCAGTCGCTGCTCGGCGACGGCGCCTACGCCTTGAGCCTCTCCGGCGCCGGCGGTCCCGTCGGCAAGCTCACCGGCGCGCCTTCACACTGAGGAGGCGCAAGCGCCGGCCTGCCCGGCCCTGCAACATCCGGAGAAACCGTCATGACCTTGCCGAGCCTGTTCCTGTCGCACGGCGCGCCGACCCTGCCCCTCACGGACACGCCGGCGCGCACGTTCCTGGGCGGGCTCGGCGACGGGCTGCCCCGGCCCAGCGCGATCCTGGTGGTTTCGGCGCATTGGGAAACGTCGGCCCCCATGGTCAGCGCCGCGGACCGCAACGACACCATCCACGACTTCTATGGATTTCCGCGCCAGCTCTACCAGTTGCGCTATCCCGCCCCCGGCTCGCCGTCCGTCGCCGCGCGCGTCTCGGAGCTGCTGCGCGCATCCGGCCTCGACTGCAGGATCGACCGCCGCGGCGGCCTCGATCATGGCGCCTGGGTACCCTTGCTGCTGATGTATCCGCATGCCGACATTCCCGTGCTGCAGCTCTCGGTGCAGCCGCATCGCGGACCCCGGCACCATCTCGAACTGGGACGCGCGCTGGCGCCGCTGCGGCAGGAGGGCGTGCTGATCATCGGCAGCGGCAGCCTGACCCACGACCTGTCGGAATTTCGCGGCCATGGTGCGAACGATCCGGCCCCGGACTGGGTCAATGTGTTTGCCGACTGGTTCCATTCGACGCTGACGGCCGGCCAGACCGAGGCTCTCCTCGACTACCGGCAGCAGGCGCCGTTTGCGAGCAAGAACCACCCGAGCGAAGAGCACCTGCTGCCCCTGTACGTCGCCCTCGGCGCAGCGGGAGCAAGCGCACACGCTGAGCAGCTGCATGCAAGCTCGACCTACAGCATCCTGCGCATGGACGTTTACGCCTTCGGCACCGGCAAGGAGACCGCCCTCAAGAATCGGGCCGCACGCCCATCGGGCGACAGCATCGTTCAAGCCGGCAGCTGACGTCGCCGCCGATCGATCGTGAACCGGCTTGATGTCGGTCAATGCCCCGGTTGCTGCGGGCATTATCGCTGAGACGTTCGATCTGCGGGTTCGTGAATCGAATGTAACGCGGTCTCTCCTCGGCAAGGGTTTTCATGACGATCGATCATTCGCGGATCATGTCGGCCGCACTTCGCGCCAAGATCATGTCGGCCGACGATGCCGCAGCGCTGGTGCCCCATGGCGCCAATGTGGGCATGAGCGGCTTCACCGGATCGGGCTATCCAAAGGCCGTTCCGCTGGCGCTGGCGAACCGGATCGAAGCCGCGCAAGCCCGCGGCGAGCCGTTCCGGATCGGGGTGTGGACGGGGGCCTCGACCGCGCCCGAACTGGATGGCGCGCTCGCCAAGGTCAACGGCATCGAGTTGCGCCTCCCCTACCAGTCCGATCCGATCACGCGCGAGCGCATCAACAGCGGGGCCATGGAATATATCGATATCCACCTCAGCCATGTCGCGCAGTTCGTCTGGTTCGGCTTCCTCGGCCATCTGGATGTGGCGCTGGTGGAGGTCACCGCGATCCTGCCGGACGGCAGTCTGGTGCCTTCGACCTCCATCGGTAACAACAAGACCTGGCTCGATCAGGCCGACCGCATCATTCTCGAGGTCAATTCGAGCATGAACCCGGCCCTGCACGGCATGCATGATGTCTACTACGGCACCCGGCTGCCGCCGCACCGCAAGCCGATACCGATTCTGAGCCCCGGCGACCGGATCGGCGAGACCACGTTTCGCTGCGACCCGGCCAAGGTGATCGCGGTGGTCGAGACCGATGCGCCGGACCGCGACACCACCTTCTCTGCGCCGGACCCGACCTCGCGGGCGATCGCCGGTCATATCCTGGAATTTCTCGGCCACGAGGTTCGCCGCGGCCGGCTGCCGCCCGAATTGCTGCCGATCCAGTCCGGGGTCGGCAACGTCGCCAATGCCGTCATGGCCGGACTCGACGACGGACCGTTCACGAAACTGACCGCCTACACCGAGGTGCTGCAGGACGGCATGCTGAACCTGATCCGCTCGGGCCGGATGGTGCTGGCCTCCGCCACCGCGCTGTCGTTGAGCTCGGACGCGACCAGGCTGTTCAATCGCGAGCTCGACCGTCTGAGGGATCGCATCGTGCTGCGGACCCAGGAAATCTCCAACCATCCGGAAGTGATCCGCAGGCTCGGGGTGATCGCCATGAACGGCATGATCGAGGCCGACATCTACGGCAACGTCAACTCGACCCACATCCGCGGCACCAGCATCATGAACGGCATCGGCGGCTCCGGCGACTTCGCCCGCAACGCCTATCTGTCGATCTTCATGACGCCATCGACCGCCAAAGGCGGCTCCATTTCATCGATCGTCCCGATGGTGACCCATGTCGATCACACCGAGCACGACGTGCAGATCCTCGTGACCGAGCACGGCCTCGCCGACCTGCGCGGCCTGTCGCCGAAGCAGCGGGCCGCCGTCGTCATCAACAACGCCGCCGATCCCTCGTTCCGGCCGGCGTTGAAGGATTATTTCGACCGCGCCTGCAAGCTCGCGCCGGGCAAGCACACCCCGCATCTGCTGGACGAGGCGTTCCGGCTGCTTCAACCGGACTGACGAGGCGCGGGCCTCCACGCCCTAGAGCGGGATGAAGTGAGGTTGATTCGAATGGGGATTCCCAAATCATCTAGGCTCTGATTCAACATGCTGACTGGGAGTGAGGCCAGCATGGATGGGCAAGCCATATTCTATGGATCTTCG
>Ga0182014_10007772_pt1 | contig 11141 bp, 9 predicted proteins | sample 612S2DmetaG_FD_120489 | JGI IMG/M metagenome (GOLD analysis project Ga0182014, IMG submission 120489) | Permafrost microbial communities from Stordalen Mire, Sweden - 612S2D metaG | ecosystem: Environmental > Terrestrial > Soil > Wetlands > Permafrost | place: Sweden: Stordalen | collected... | reverse complement strand
GAAGCGCGCGTCGCGTCCGAGCGCCCACGTGGCCAAGTCTTGCGTCGTGCGATAGTTGTTGGCGATCAGATACGTCGCGTCGCGCTCGGTCGTGGCCGAGCACGCGCCGAGATGGTAGACCTCGGCGATCGGGCCGAAGGCGTTCGGGTTCTCCGCGATGCGCGGATAGAATTCTTCGGCTTCGAGATATTCGGAGAAGCGCAACGGCACGAGGTGGCGCCACTTATCGCTGCGGCCGAGGCGGTCGACGACGATCGCGTCCTCAACCCCATGACGGTTGAGTTCCCAAACCAAAGCGCTGCCGATCAAACCGGCAGCACCGGTCACAATAGTCCGGCCCGTGCGTGAGGTCCCGTTCATCCTCGCGCGGTCTTCGACGGCACCGCGAGATCGGCATCCCGGATGACCGCGTGCAGCAGCGGACGGTGCTCGGCGACACGGTCTCCGACCGTAAACGCGGCGGCCACCGCGGCGACGTCGTCGCCGGCGCCGACCAATTCCGCCAGCAGGTCGCCGGCCCGAACCGCATCGCCGACGCGTGCCCGCACGATGATTCCGGCGTCAGAACCGTGCCGGTCGACCGCCGTTCGCGCCAGTTCACCGAGCTCGATCGCGTTCACGGCCGTGACGCGGCCATCGCGCGGAGCCCGTGCGGCGACGCGCTTTTCCGGCACGCGCATGCCCTCGAGGCCCACGCGGGTACCGCCCTGGGCCTCGATCAGCGCGATGAATTTTTCGTACGCTTGCCCGCTCGTCAGCGCCGCGTCGACCTGCATTTCGACCTCGCCGGTCGCCCCGCCGACGCGCAGCATCTCGGCCGCGATCAGGCGCACGACTTCGCCGAGCCGCGGATCGCGCGGTCCGCCGCGCAGGAAGTCGCGCGCTTCGATCGCTTCGAGCGCGTTGCCGATCGAGGGTCCGAGCGGTTCGTCCATATCGGTGATCAGGGCCGATGCGCGGCGGCCGAGCCTTGCCGTAATTTCGACCATCGCGACGGCCAGTTCGCGCGCTTGCTCGAGCGTCGACATGAACGCGCCGCCGCCGGTTTTCACGTCGAACACGATGGCGCTCGCCCCGCCGGCGATCTTCTTCGAAACGATCGACGCGGCGATCAAACCGACGCTGGCGACGGTGCCGGTACGATCGCGCAGATCGTAGAGCCGCTTGTCGGCCGGAACGAGGCGGTCGCTCTGCGCGCTGATCGCGCAGCCGATGCGTTCGACTTGCGCGCGGAACTCATCCGGCGCGAGCGAGGTGCGCACGCCCGGGATCGACTCGAGTTTATCGAGCGTGCCGCCGGTGTGGCCGAGCGCGTGGCCCGAGAGCTTCGCCACCGCGACGCCGCACGCCGCGACGACCGGGACGACGATCATCGAGACGCTGTCGCCGACGCCGCCGGTGGAATGTTTGTCGACGACGGCGCCTTCGAAGGCGATCGTATCGCCCGACCGGATCATCGCCTCGGTGAGCGCCTGTGTTTCGCCGGGGGTCAAGCCGCGGATCGCCGAGGCCATGAGGAGCGCCGCGATCGGGGCCTCGTCGATCGTCCCCGCGACGTACCCGTCGATCAGCCGCTCCCAGGTCGACGCCGGAACGACGCCGCCGGTCCGTTTGATATCCAGGGCCTGCCGAACCCAGCTCTCGGTCATCTCGCCTGGGTTTACCCCTCCACGGCACGAAGCCCGCCCGCATGCGTTCCCCCGCCCGGGCCGCGCTGGCAGCCGTCCTGCTCGCGAGCGCGTATCCGTTCGCCGTTGGGGCGCAGCCGGCGCCGGCCCCCATGCCCGAACCGGCCCCGGCCACGGCCTCGCCCGCTTCGCCCCCGGCCCCCCCGACGGCGGCGCCGCTGCCCTCGCCGGCCCCGCCTTCATCTTCGCCTTCGCCCTCGCCCAGCCCGATCGCGGCCCCGACGGCGGCTCCGACCCAATCGCCCTACCACTTCATCACCACACCGCCGGCGCCGCCGGCCGGGCAACCCGCGATCCTCGAGATCGACATGCTCGACCAGACGCTGCACGCGGGCGCCCCGTACAGCGTGCGCGTGAAGACGACCGCCGACGTCACCGCGATCAACGTCTCGGCGATGGGCGAGACCTACGGCATGCAGGGCGCGGCGCCGGGCCTCTTCGCTTCTGATGGGCAGGTGCCGTCCGGCATCCCGTTCTTCTTGCTCAACCGCGACTACACGGTGACCGTTACCGCCCTCACCGCCGACAAACGCACGACCAGCGTTTCCCTAACGCTGCATCTGCAACGATGACCGCGGAACGCTACGTCTTCGCGAACCAGCTGCGCGGCCTCGCGGCGCTGTGCGTCGTGTGCGCTCATCTCGGGGGCTTGTACTGGGTCGAACGGCAGTTGGTCGCCGGCGCGACGTTCTCGCCCGTAACCACCGCCGCCGCACCGCCGACCCTGGCCTTGTTCACAACGGCATGGCTGAACTTGGGCCCGTTCGGCGTCGCGCTTTTTTTCCTCATCAGCGGCTTCGTCATACCGATCTCACTCGAACGGCTGACGCCCGCCGCATTTCTTATGGCGCGCGCGTTTCGCATCTTTCCGACGTACTGGCTCGCGCTCGCAATCGAACTCGCCGTGGTCGCGCTCGGCGCTGCCTATTGGCATCATCCGTTCACGTACGGCGCCGGCCTCATGCTGTCGAATGCGTTTCTCATCACCGACATTGCGAATCTGCCGACGGTGGATTTCGTCAACTGGACGCTGATGATCGAGATCAAGTTCTATGTGCTGATGGCCTTGCTCATCGTGCCCGTTCGGCGCGGCAGTTTGATCGCGCTTTTTGCGGTCGCCGCCTTCATCCTCTTCGTCAGCCGCTTCTCACACGAGATCTTCCTCGTCCTGCCCCAGCTCGGCAACACCTTGCGAATCTTTGAGATGAACGCGCTCTACGTGCTGTTCATGCTGATCGGCGTCGTCTTCAGCTACCATGCGCGTGGTCTGATCGGCAACGTCCGGCTTTGGACGGCGGTTCCGGCGCTCTTTGTGCTGTTCGTCATCTGTTGGCCGCTGACGTTCTTTCGGGGCGACTTTCCGCTCGTAACGCTCAACTACGGCTACGCGCTGCTCGTCTTCGGTGGAGCGTACGCGTTGCGCGGCGCGATCAAGCCTTCACGGGTGTTCGACTTTTTTGCCGCGATCAGCTACCCGCTCTACCTGGTGCATTTCCTGATCGGCTTTTCGCTCATGCAAGTCCTCACGTCGTGGAACGTCAACGCGCTGCTTGCAACGCTGGCGGCACTTGCCGTGGTGATCGCTCTGGCGACGTTCCTCCATTACGCGATCGAGCTGCCCTCGCAGGCCGCGGGCAAAGCCCTTGCCATGCGCGTGTTCCCGGCAGTCCGTTCGGGGTGAGGGGTGTTATTTTGCCAAGAATTCTTGCAGGGTGACCGCTCGCGGGAGCATTTTGAATTTCAGGGCGACTTGCAGTTGCGGAACGAAGTTTGAGGGCTCGAGCATTTCGGCGAAGACCGGCTTGACCGTTGAGCGGGCGGTGTCGACGGTGACTTTCGAGTAGGCGGCCAGGAGCGGATCGATCTCCGACTGGTTCGCGTTGACGTGTTTCGCGGTCGCGTAAAGCGCGGTTGCGATCGCCTTCACCAAGGCCGGATTCTTATCGATGAAATCTTGGCGCGCGAACCAAGCTCCGTAGGCCCAACGTTGGCCAAGGCTATCATAAACGCGCGGAATCGCCCGAAGCACGTCCTTGTTCGCGCTGATGAACGGTTCCACGATCATCGCGGCGGCAATCTCGCCGCGGGTGAGCGCGGCCGGCATCGTCGGGAAGGTCATTTCGATGAACTTGACCTTCGTCGTGTCGACGTGATTCTGATCGAGCCACGCGAGGATGCCCAGGCCCTGATCGTCGTTCAGGGTTTGCACGGCGATCGTCGAGTTCATCAAATCGCGCGCGGTGCGGATCGGCGAATCTTTGGCCACAAAGAGCTGAAACGGCGGCGGATCGACGTACACCGGGCCCGGCGCAATGACGCGCAGCGGAATACCGTGAACGATGGCGCTCGCGATCGACGGCGGCGTCGAGCTGCCGATGTCGTAATCGCCGCTGATCACGCCGCTGACGGCGGCCGCCCCGCGCGCAACGATCGTTCCGATCGTGCTGATACCGGCTTGTTTGAAGAAGCCGAGCTGCTCGGCATAGTACGCTTCGGCCTGGGTTGCCGCCGGACTCGCGGCATAGCGAACCGGCGCCGACTGGGCGAACGCGCGCCCGGGTTGGGTTGCGGCGGCCAGCACCGCGGCACCGCCGATGCGCAAGGCTGCAGCGCGCGAAAACGCTGCCGGTACGGCGAGTTTGCTCATGGTGTCGCTTTCTGTGCGAAGCCGGCGGTGGTTTTGTAGTTCGTTTGCCATTGCGCGCGCTCTTCGCGCGAGATGACGTCATCGATATTCGCGAACGGCTTGCCTTGCGTGCGACCTTGCACCACGCGCAGAATTGCGTCCGGATACGCGTCGCGGTTGGCGAGGACGACCTTGGACGTCGCCGGGCGGCGCTCGTCTTCATACGCTTGCAACGCCGCGAGGGGATCGGGAATGGTTGCGAGCGCCTTGGCCAGCGCGCGGCCGTCGAGCATCGCCTGCGCCGCCCCATTCGATCCGCGCGGCAGCATCGGGTGCGCGGCGTCGCCCAAGAGCGTGATCCGCCGCTCGGTCCAAAACGAGAGCGGATCGCGATCGACGACCGGATATTCGAGAATGACGTGCGCGGCGCGAATCATGGCGGGCACGTTCAGCCAATCGAACGTCCATGCTTCGAGCAACCCCACGAACGCGTCGGCGTCGGCGGTGCGATTCCAGTCCGGCCGCTCGGTGCCGCTCTTCGCCGTCTCGACGACCCAGTTCGTGAGCCGGCGGCCCTGCGCGTCGAGCTCGTTGCGGATCGGGTAGCAGACGAGCTTCCCGCTCTCGAACGTGCCGACGTAGACCATGCTCGCCCCGGTGAGAAACGGCGGCCACATCGTAACGCCCCGATACTGCGTCGTCCCGTACGACTGCGTTTCCGACTCATCGGGGTGCAACGTACGCCGCACCACGGAGCGGACTCCGTCGCAGCCGATCGCAACCGTACCCGTCGCCGAAGAACGCTCGCCGCTGCGTGCATCGACGAAGTCGGCCGTGACGCTTACATCATCCTGATGCACCGCAACGCAACGCCGGCCGAGCGCGATCGCGTCCGGGCCGAGGCGTTCGCGCACGACGTCGACCAGCAAGGAATGAAGGTCCGCGCGATGGGCGGAGATCTGCGGTGCGGGGTGTCCGGCGAAGCGCCCGCGCGGATCTCGATCGACGAGCTGACCGTTGCTCGTATAGAAGCACACTTCGCGGGTCTCGATGCCGCGCGCCAGGAGCGCGTCCGCGATGCCGAGTTCGCCCAGCTGTTGCACCGCGTGCGGCAACAGGTTGATCCCGACGCCGAGCTCCTTGAGCTCCGACGCGGCTTCAAAGATCCGGCACGAAATGCCGGCCGCATGCAGCGCCAGCGCAAGGCTCAACCCGCCGATCCCGCCGCCAATGATCAGAACCACACCGTTCTTTTGCGCTACGGATTGCGGCCGTCCCTCGATACCCCCATGATATCCGGCGCGTTTAGGCTACTCTCGAGGCCTTCCGACGACGGGGCTTAGCTCGTTCCGTACCATCGGAGATAATTACCTTGCCGAGCCGAGAACGCGCAGGCTGCACTTGAATCTTGACGTCGAGGCCAAGCTTGGTTGCAAAGTCCATGAGCTTGTCGCTTGAGAAGCCTCTCGGCGTCGTATCGGCCATCAAAAATGAAATCTTTGGTTGCGGGACGCCAATTCGCCGCGCGGCCTCGACCTGAGTGATCTCCAATTCAGCGATACGTGAAAGAATCGCTGCCCTGAGATAAGCTTTTGCTTGCAGTCTCCCGACATTCTCCAAGCCGAGAGCCGCGAGGGCGCTAGAACCAACCCCCCAACCCTCCGCCAGAAGTTTCAGATATTTCTTATTCATTTTCGATCTCTTTAATGCGTTTCAGTCGCGATTTGATCCGATCGAGTATCGGCTTTGGAGTTGCGATCCCGCTCGTGCTCTTCTTAATAAAAATATCTAGAACGGCAACTGGGCCATCAACATTTTTCGTGGTGTAGTAAACAGCTCGATAAGTTACCTTGTCTCCGTCGACCACGATATCGAATACCTCACGCAGTGGAGCCTTCATAGCTTTGGCGTGCGTATCGGTTTGACCCCATTGAGCTACTTCAATGGCACGGCCGATGACCGTACGTACGCGTTTGGAATATCCTCGTAATTCCTTTTCGGTACCGGGCGCCCAGACGACGCCCCGCTTCGGCACACCACCCGATTTCGCCATGGCGATTATACCTCTTTAGGTATATATAATGCAAGAACGATCATATCAATCGGCATGGTAGTGCCCTGCACACGTTGTTCTTACTCCACTCCTCCGCCCTACGGCGTTCGGTGCTCGGCGACAGCGATTGGTCTCGCGTCCCTCGACGACGCGCCTGCGGCGCTTTGCTCGGGATGACATGAACACGATGACTTGAGAAGCCGAGCGCGCAGGCGCGAGGTGTTAACCCCTCTTTATCTCCATCTTCACCCTTCTTTATCTCCCTCGTTTTGTGGTATGGTGGAAGGCCGTGCCTGATGCTGTTTCCGTTCTCGCTCCCTCGTTTGTTCGTGCGTTGTCCTCGAGTAGCCGGCCCCTGGCGGAGCTGATCGAGCGGCTGCGCACGCCCTCGGAGCGGGGGCTGGCGTTCGGGCTGCACGAGACGACGGCGGCGGCGCGGCCGTACTTGGTGGCCGGCATTCATGGGGCGCTCGGCGGCACGATGATGGTCGTCGTGCCGACGGCCGACGTCGCCGAGCGGACTTTTGCCGACCTGACGTACTATCTCGGCGAATCGGAGTCGCGCACCGTTGCGCTCGTGCGCGCGCGCGACGAAGCGGTCGGCGCGCTGGATTCGCCCTCCGAACGCAGTGCGCGCATGACGCTGCTGCACGACCTGTGCGCGAACCGGCCGCAGATCGTCGTCGCGCCGGTTGCGGCGTTGCGGCAATACGTGATGCCGTGCGATGTCTTTCGGGCCGAAACGCTCGAACTCACGCCGGGTGACGAGCCGGGTTGGGATGCGCTGCAGCAGCGCCTCTACCGTCTCGGGTACACGCGCGTCGACGTCGTGAGCGCGGCCGGTGAGTTCGCAGTGCGCGGCGGCATTCTCGATGTGTTTCCCGCGACGGCGGATCGTCCGGTGCGGCTGGAGTTCTTCGGCGATGCGCTCGAGTCATTACGGCCGTTCGATATCGCCTCGCAACGCTCGGATGAGGGCATCGAGCGCATCACGATCGTTCCGTGGCTCGAGATCCTGCGCGACGATACGTTGCGCGAAAACGTGCTGCGCGGAGCGCTGGGCGAAGCGAACGTGGTCTCGGCCGTGCGGCAATTCCTCGCCGGCGGCAACGACGTTCCCGAACCCTGGCTCGGTCTCGCCTACAACGAGCGCGCGACGCTGCTCGACTATCTCGACCCGCGTGCAATCGTGGTGCTCGAAGAGCCGGGGATGCTCGCGACGATCGATCACGGGCTCGAAGACGAACGCTCGCGCGCGACAAACGTGCTGTTGGCCGGCGTCGATTCTGGCGAACTCGACGTGCGCGAAGACGAAGTCGGCGAAGCGCTGGTCGCGGAGCTTGCCTTTCCCTATCCGCGCCTAGCCGCACACCGCGAAGCGCTCGCCGCGCGGCGCGTGCTCGTGGTGACGGGCGGCATCGAGACCGGCGAGTTGGCGTGGCTGCCGAACGTCGTCGAAGGCTATGCGCAGGAGACGCATCCGGGCGAATTGTTCAGCCGGCAGATCGAACGCTTTCTCGAAGCGGTGCGCGGCTGGATCGCCGCCGGCGATACGGTGCTGCTCGTCGTCAACGGCGCTTCGCGGTTGACTGAGATTTTGCGGGCGGCGGACATCTCCGTCGAACGTAGCGCCAACTTCGTGCATTTGCGCGCAACGGGGACCGACGGCGTCGCGATGGGCTCGCGCAGCGGATCGGTCTTCGTCGACACCGGTTCGCTGGAGGCGGGGTTCTCGATTCCCGGCCTGCGGTTGCACGTGCTTGGGGATCGCGAGATTTTTGGGCAGCCGGCGAAACGCGTCAAGCTGCGCGCGATCAAGGAAGGCGTGCCGGTCACGCTCGCCGACCTGAAGGTCGGCGATTACGTCGTGCACGCGGTGCACGGCATCGGGCAGTATCTCGGCCTGCGCACCGAAACGATCCTGGGCGCCATCGGCGACTACATGGACCTGAAGTACGCGGGCACCGATCGCATGCTCGTGCCGGTGCATCAAATGCATCAGGTGACGAAGTACGGCGCGCATGAAGGCGCGGCGCCGAAGCTCAGCAAGATGGGCGGCGCCGATTGGGCGCGCACGAAAGGCCGCGTCTCCGAAGCGCTCTCGAAGATCGCCGACGGCCTCGTGGAGTTGTACGCCGAGCGCGAGAGTTCGCCCGGGCACGCGTTCGCGCCCGATACGCCGTGGCAAGCCGAACTCGAGGAAGCGTTCCCCTACGACCCCACCCCCGATCAAGCCAAGGCCATCGACGAAACGAAGGCCGACATGGAACGGCCGCGCCCGATGGACCGGCTCGTTTGCGGCGACGTCGGTTACGGCAAAACCGAAGTTGCGGTGCGCGCGGCGTTCAAAGCGATCTCCGACAAAAAGCAAGTCGCGATCCTCGTTCCGACCACGCTCTTGGCCTCGCAACACCATCGCACGTTCACGGCGCGCTTCGCCTCCTTTCCCGTGCGCATCGAAGAGCTCTCACGCTTCAAGACGAAAAAAGAACAGCAGGCTACGCTGGCCGCGCTCGCCGCGGGTCAGGTCGACGTCGTCGTCGGCACGCACCGGCTGTTGCAGAAAGACGTGGTCTTCCGCGACCTCGGCCTGATCATCGTTGATGAAGAGCAGCGCTTCGGCGTGATGCACAAGGAACGGCTGAAGCAAATGCGCGCCACGGTCGACGTGCTCACGCTCTCGGCCACGCCGATCCCGCGCACCCTGCAGATGTCGCTGATGGGCGTGCGCGATCTCTCGCTGATCCGCACCGCGCCGCGCAACCGCATGTCGATCAAGACGGTCGTCGTGCCGCAGTCGGACGCGATCGTACAACGGGCGATCGTCTCCGAGCTCGATCGTGGCGGCCAGGTGTACTACGTCCACAACCGGATCGAGTCGATCTACGGCGTCGCGCGCGCGCTCGAACAGCTCGTGCCGAAGGCCCGCATCGCGGTTGGCCACGGGCAGATGCACGAGCACGAACTCGAACCCATCATGTCCCGGTTCATCGACGGCGAGATCGACGTGTTCGTCTCGACGACGATCATCGAGAACGGCATCGACATCCCCAACGTCAACACGATCATCGTCCACGACGCCGACAAGTTCGGACTCGCCCAGTTGTATCAGTTGCGCGGACGGGTCGGCCGCTCCAACCACCAGGCCTACGCGTTCCTCCTCTACCAAGCGCACAAGGCGCTGACCGAAGACGCCAAGGCGCGACTGGAAGCAATCCGCGAGTTCACGCACCTCGGCTCGGGCTTGCAGATCGCAATGCGCGACCTCGAGATTCGCGGCGCGGGCAATTTGCTCGGGGCGGCGCAGTCGGGGTTCATCGGCGCGGTCGGCTTCGAGACCTACGCGCAGCTGCTGGCCGAGGCGATCACCGCCCGCAAGGGTACGCAAGCCCTCACCGACGCGCGCGAGACCGTGATCGACGTGAAGCTCGACGCGTTCGTACCCAACGACTACATCCCGCAAGTCTCGCAAAAGATCGCCGTCTATCAGCAACTTGCCGCTGCGCGCACGCTCGAAGGTGTGGAAGATATCGTGGCCAGCGTGCGCGACCGCTTCGGCCCGCTGCCGAAGCCGTTCGAGAACCTGGCCGAGATCACGCGCCTGCGCGTGCTCGCGCTGCAAGCCGGCGTGACGCGCGTCGTGATCAGCGAGCAGCGGCTCACGCTCGGCGTCGGCACGGCGTTCGTGCTCGATCCGGCAGCGATCCCGCGGCTGCAATCGATCACCAAGAACAAATTCCGCTTCGGCGAGGGCAAGATCACGATCGATCTGCCGGCCCGCACCGCGGCGGAACAACTGCCCACCCTGCACGCCCTGCTCAACGCGCTGAGCCCGCTATGACCGAGAACGGAACCTCGCACGCCGAAGAAGCCATCGAGGCAGTTGCCGACCTCGAGCGCGAAGCGCACGAAGCGACGTCGCGCCATCACCACTGGATCGAGCGCGTCACGAGCCGCATCGGCCGGCCGCTGACGTTCTATTTCGTCGTGACGTTCGTCGTGCTGTGGGTCGGCACAAACCTCGCCGTGCTGCACGCCAACGGATCCACGTTCGATCCGCCGCCGTTTTCGTGGTTGCAAGGCATGATCACGCTGAGCGGGTTGCTGGTGGCCATCCTCATCTTGATCACCGCGAACCGCGTCGCGCAAATCGATTCGCAGCGAGACAAGCTCGATTTGCAGATCAACCTGCTCAACGAGCGGCGCACGGCGAAGGTCATCCGCATGCTCGATGAGTTGCGGCGCGATTCACCGCAGGTTCCGACGCACAACGATCCCGAAGTGCAGCAATTGAGCGAATACACCGACACGCAAGAAGTTTCGCGCGCGATCGAAGAGCGCACGCCGACGCGTCCGGGAACGTAAGGAGCACCGATGGCCGCCGAACCCACCAACGAATCCACCCAGCGAGTTGTCCAAACGAAAGAATGGAAGATCCAGGTCAACGAGGCCGGCAGCGGCTATCCGATCATCATGCTGCACGGCTCGGGACCCGGCGCCACCGGCTGGACGAATTTCGGCCCCAACATCGTCGCGCTCTCGAAGAAGTACCGCGTCATCGCGATGACGTTGCCGGGTTGGGGCCGCTCATCGGAGGTCGAGCCCGGCAAGGAACCGCTGCGCAAGACCAACGCGCGCGCGGTAAAGCTGCTGATGGACGAACTCGGCATCGACAAAGCCGCGGTCGTCGGCAACTCGATGGGCGGCGGCGCCGTGCAGCAGTTCCTCACCGATTTTCCCGAACGGCTCTCGCACTTCGTCACAATGGGCACGG
>Ga0182014_10007771_pt1 | contig 11141 bp, 13 predicted proteins | sample 612S2DmetaG_FD_120489 | JGI IMG/M metagenome (GOLD analysis project Ga0182014, IMG submission 120489) | Permafrost microbial communities from Stordalen Mire, Sweden - 612S2D metaG | ecosystem: Environmental > Terrestrial > Soil > Wetlands > Permafrost | place: Sweden: Stordalen | collected... | reverse complement strand
TATAGTGAGCGTAGTTTCATCCGGCCACCACGAAGGAGCGCACATGACTATCCTGACCAGTCACTACAGCGATGCGGCGAGCCAGGCCCGCAACGCGGCGGACAAGACCGCTGACCTCTGGACCCAAGGCGCACAGGGCCTGACCACCCTCATTCGCCCGCTGCCGCAGATCGACCTGATCCCCGCCGTCGAACGCTACTTCGACCTCGTGCAGCGGACGGTGAACATCAACCGCTCCCTCACCCTCAAGTGGGTCCAGGCAGCAGGAACCCTGACCGGCGTGGCCCGTGACCAGGCCGAGTCGGCCGCCGACGCCGTGCGCGAGATGCCCGCGTCGGCCGGCCACGTCGTGCACAAGCAGGCCGCCAAGGCCGAGCAGGCCGTCCGCGAGCAGGCCGAAAAGGCATAGCAGGCCGAGCACGTCAGGTCCGCAAGGCCGTCCGCGAGCAGGCCAGGCAGGCCCATGACAAGGCCGCGAGCGCTACGAGGGCCTGACCAAGGCCGAGCTGAGCGACCATCTCGCCGCGCGGGACCTGCCCAAGACGGGCAACGCCGACGAGCACGAGCGCCTGATCGAGGCAGACAGCAAGTAAGCCGCCTGGCCGCCCCGCAGCAATGAGGACGCCGGTGTCGTCGCTAAGCGCCCCCGCGCCGGCCAGTGCCAGCACCGTCACCATGGCCTGAGGGCCGTACGCCACCGACGACAGCAGGTCACCGGACAGCACGCCCATCGCCGTCAGCTTGCGCATGCGCTCGTCCACCACGGCACTGGTGATCAGCGGCGGGCCCAGTGCGACCCGCCGCAGGCGGCGGACCAGCGGCGCAGCCGTGGCGGGCTCGCCGCCTGCAGCCTCGGTGGCCACCACGTCGCCCGACTCTCCGACCTGGAACAGGGAAACAGGCGCGAAGCGGGTGAACCGTCTGGGCTGCGGAATGTGGCCGGGTCCGCCGTAGCGATGGGTCAACCGGTAGCGGCGGTGGTGCTTCCGGGACCGCCTGCTGCCATCGTCGGCCCAGCTCGCGGAAGGAGCGGAGCTCCGGCTCGGTCAGCGGCGGCTGCGTTGTGCCGGCCGCAAGGTTTAGTTCACCGTCAGGAATTTTCCGATCTCCTGAGAACCGCGGCAGGCTGCCGCACATGGCCAGCGGGCGCCCGGCAGCGCCCGCTCCATACTTGCACTCCGGCGAGGCTCATCCGCGGGCACCCAGCATGCTTTACGGTTGCGTCGAATCGAGATGGAAGACGCGGAGGTAGCGCGGTGTGCCGGGCGACCCAGAACTCACGGAGGGCGCTCACGGCAGGACCCGCAGATCACGGGGACTGCTTCCAGGATGGCGGGCCGGCGGCCATCCAGTAGGCGGGCGTTCCGGGCGAGACTGCCCTCGGTCAGGGCCCGTCCAGCCGCATCACGGGATCGGCGTGCGGACTGTCATGTCTGCGCAGGAGCGACATGGGATGGCGTCCCGGACCGGGGCAGCGACTGTGGTGAACGAAGAATTCGTTGCCGTTAGCCAGGATGTGCCCATTTTGGCCGTCGCACTTGTCGGCGATCTCGTTGCCGTTTTGTCGAGCCAGCCAGGGAAAGGTTGAGGGTCCGTAATAGCCTCTGCAAGCTCGTGGCTCGCAGTTACGGCACCACCGCGACAACCAGCATCCGAATTGTACGGCAGCGCAGTGTATGTACCTCCGCAGAACGGAAGCCAATCGTGGTAGCCGTTGCACACACCACCGAATGGCAACGCAATCACGATCTGAACGTTGATATTGTTACCGTTCACTGCATTCCATTTCGGAATACCGAAATGGAGAGCCGCGCGCGATGCCTCGGCCACCAACTCTTGCTTGCTTGCTTGCTTGCTTGGGTTTTTGGCAATTGAGAGGTCATGATAGTCGACCTCATAAAGTCGGTAAAATAGCCTCTTGCCCCAAGAGGATCCTTGAAAAAGTCCCAGAAGACCAGATAAACCTGCGGATCACGCTGCACCGGCCCTCCGTGACGAGTCAGGGGAGGCTGGTGCGATCTACTTAGCGGCATATCGTTTATGCGCGCTGATGTTGCTTGCATAGCATGGGCAGGGGAAGTCACTGTCGATGAGAACATCACAGCAGCCACGATCGCCATTAAAGCGATGGTGAACACCCGAGAGGTCCACCTTGCCGGCCCACTGCTCCGCTCAAAACAGGCTGTAAGCACTTCTTCTTCCGGGACAATGAATAGTTATCCAAGCTGGCTGATCCGCTCCAAGGGGCGAACCCGGATTGTCGGAAACGTTGAGACCTCATGCTCCCCGCGCATATCGTCTTCGGCGGCATCGGCTTCCTCGGCCTGATCACGGCCTGCCTCGTGCTGGCCTGGCAGTTCCGCGGGCTGCGCCAGCTCGGCTGGGCGTCCTTCTCGCTGATCACAGCAGTGCTGTTCTTCGCGGCCTTCGCGGGGATTGCGACCGGGGGCGCCGCCAGCAGCGCAGGCGTCCTGGCCTTCACTGGCGCCGTGATCCTCGCCTGGACCTGGCTCGCGCTCGTCAGCGCATACCTGTACCACCGCGCCGCGGCCTCGGCGGCCTGACCGGCCGCCTCAGCATCCATCCTCGGCAGAGACGGGACAACGACCGTGGAATTCACCACCACCTTGCAGCTCGACGGCAAGACCGCTACGGCATCCGCGTCCCTGACGAGGCCGTAGCCGCGCTGGGTGGCGGCAAGGCCGATACCTGGCCGGTGCGGCTTCCCGGCGTAGACGCACGGATCTGAACTGCGGTTTCTGCAGTAAAACGGGCGACCATGGCCGGCCCGGCGATGCTGCGGCCATCCCCCGGCGCGGTTCAGCCGGACGCGCCATCAGGAGGGAACAGGAAATCGGAAGCTGGCAGCACGGTGAACCCGACGGCGGGCTCGCCCGCGACGGCGATGATGGCACGGATCAGCCGCTGCGTCGGTGCGATCAGCGCCCTGGTGTAAGGCGGGTCGATGTTGGAGATCTCCTCCGCGACGTAGGCCTTCGCCGCCGCCGGGTCGTGGATGCCGGCCATCGCGGTCAGCGGGGCCCACAGGCTCGGGTCACCGCTCTTGAGCCGCTGGTACGCCTCGTTCATCGCGGCCTGCAGGCGCGGGAGCGCGCCCGGGTTCATGGCTTGCCAGCGATCGGTGAGGTCCCAGACGACATCCAGCGCATCCGGATCGAGCCCGGCCGAGCGCAGCAGGGCCGGCACGGTCGTGAGCTGGCGCTCGCGGCCCGCTTCCAGCGGCTGCGCGGCCAGGCTCGCGAACTGCATCGCCGCGTCAATCTGGCCCCGCTCGAGCAGGCTGGTGAGCAGCGCGGGCGGCGCCTGCGTCAGCCGGGTGGTGCCAAGATCGAGACCGGTGGCGAACTTGCCGGCGGCGCGGATCGTCAGCCAGTCGATGGTCGCCGGGCCGAACTGGCCGACGGTCCGCCCGGCCAGCTGGGCGAACGAGGTCAGCGGTGAGCCTGCCCGGACGACGATCGGGCTGGAGAAGCGCTGGAACGAGGCGACAGCGTGCACCTGCAGGCCCGCGAGCCGCTGCCGCTGGAGGTCCAGGACGTTGCCGGGCACGATGTCTGCGCCGCCGCCGCGCACGAGCGTGTACTGCTGTCCGGGTGCGGCGTACGGAACGATCTGGATCCGCAGGCCGTACTTGGCCGCGATCCCGGTGCGGATGAGGGCCTCGGGGAGTTCGGCGCCGCCGCCGCTGGTGATCACGCCGAACCGGATGGTGTCGAGGTGCGCCGCAGCCTGATGCGTGGCCCGGCTGGCGCAGCCGGACAGCGCCGCGGCTCCGCACACGGCGAGCGCCGCCACGGACCGGCGCCAGGTCACCGCGACCGCCCTGGGGTGGCCGCGGCTACCGCGCGCCGCAGCCGGGCGGCGGCCTGGTCGACACCGGCCGAGCCGGGTCGGTGCCGGCCGGTGTCGACCTCGGCTACCACCCGCCCGGCCCGGACGACCATCGTGCGGTCGGCGAGCTGGCAGGCCTCGCGAATCCGGTGCGTCACCACCAGCACGGTCGCCCCGGCCGTGTCCGCCTCGGCGCTGAGCAGTCCGCACAGCTCATCCGCCTGCTCCTCGTCGACGGCAGCGAAGGGCTCGTCGAGCAGCAGCAGCGCGGGCCGGGCGGCAAAGGCACGGGCCAGGGCGGCCCGCTGCCGCATGCCACCGGACAGAGCGGCCGGGTGCGCGGCAGCGACCGGTGACAGCCCCACCGAAGCCAGCACGGCCAGGGCCCGGTCCGTAGCTGCGGGCCGCGGCCAGCCCGCCGCGCGCAGCGCGAAGGTCAGGTTGCCGGTCACGGTCAGCCACGGCAGCAGCCGATGGTCCTGGAACGCGTAACCCACGACGGTGCCGGGACCGGGCCGCACGACCGTCCCGGTGTAGCCGGTGTCCAGGCCGGCAGCGATGTGCAGCAGGGAGGACTTGCCCGCGCCGCTGGGACCGACGATGGCCGTCCGGGACCCGGCGGCCACCTCGAAGCTCACGCCGTCGAGAGCTACCACGGCCGCTGCCCCGGGGACCTCGGGCGCGAAGACCCGGCCCACGCCGGCGAACCGCAACCCGCCCTGGGCCGGGGCCATCACCGCAGCTCCGCCGGGCGCCATCGCGCGATCCTCCGTTCGATCGTGCGCAGGACGGCGACGTCCACCAGGACCACCACCACGATCAGCGGCACGGCGGACGCGATGGCCCGCGGCATGTCCGCCAGCTGAAACCAGTACTGAATGCGGTACCCGACCCCATCGGGACGCCCGATGACCTCGACGAACACCATGATCCGCCAGGTGAGCGACCAGCAGGAGCGCGCGGCGGTGAAGATCCACGGTGCCGCCTGCGGCAGCACGACCTGCCGGAGCACGGACCCGGGGCTCGCGCCGTACAGCCGCGCCATCTCGCTGAGCCCAGGGTCGGTGGCGCGCACCCCGTCGCAGATCGCGGCGGCCGTGCCCGGGGTCACGATCACGGCGGCGGCCAGCACGGCCGCCCAGTCGCTGATGCCGATGGCCAGGTAGCACGCCACGACGACGAGAAGCGCGGGCGTCGACGCCCCGATCGTGAGCCACACCCCCAAGAAGCGGTAGGCCAAGCCGGAGCGGCCCACCAGGATGCCGATCACGGCGCTGGCGGCGAAGCCGAGGATGAAGGCCAGCACCAGGCGCGCCAGCGTGTGCGCCAGGTCGGTCCAGAGGTAGCCATCTCCGCTGGCGGCGGCGAGCGCCCGGGCGGTCGCCGCGGGTGGCGGGAACGCAGAACCGGACATAGTGCCGGCCAGTTGCCAGACGCCGAGCAACGTGAGCAGCGACAGCGCCGTGACCGTCAGCCCGCCCGCTACCCCGCGGCGGGTACCGGCCGGGCGGGCCATGAGCACGCCCTGCGGGCTGGTGACGGGGAACGGCGCCTGCTCAGGCGAGCTCATACACGTCGACCCGGTCGTCATAGGTCGGCACGTAGACGCGTCCGTTGAACACGATGGGGCGGTTGAACTTGTTGTGGGAGAAGGTGAGGTTCCAGTCCTGCGAGTCCCACAGCACCCGCAGCTGGCCCGACCCGTCACCGAACGTGCCGAATGTCGACGCGTCGTAGGCCAGCAACCGGCCCGGGGAGACCATCTGGTTCGCGTCCTTGTACGGGATGGAGGCCCAGACCACCCCCGTCTCGGCTACGCCCTGGTTGGCGGAGACGCTGATCATCCCACCAGGCATGCCCCCCGGCGGCACCGGGGACTGTGCCGAGGCCACCTCGGCACTGCAGGCCAGATACCGCAGGCTGCCGTTCTGCCGCAGGGCCCAGGCGCGCAGGTTGCCGTTTTCCCCCCAGCAGAACACGACCGGGCCACGGTCCGGACTGTCCCAGAAGACCGCGTTGCCGTGCAGGTGATGCGTCTGGCCAGCCCACATCACGTTCAGCGTGCGGATGTCGTCCGGAGCGGGGTTCAGCGACGGCGGGAAATAGGTGAAGAAGATGGGCGAGGAGCGGAGCTTCGCATAGTTCCCGGCCGGGTTAATCAGATCGGCTGGCGCGGTGCGCCCCATTTTGTCCTGCGCGAGGACGTACAGCACACCGTCCTTGCCCGCGCCGAGCATCACGTTGAGCGACGCCACGAGGACCGGGCCGCCGCTGGCGAGGTCCATGTCGTCCCACTCCCCCATAGCCATGCCGGTCACTGGGGCGGCAGCGGCCTCCGGGGGGGCCACGGCTAGCTCCTCGACCGTACGGAGCTGAACTCCCGCCGCCTGGGCTCGCTGCTGGGCGTGGACGGCGTAAGCGCGGTAGTTGGACGCCACCGCGGATGCCTCATCCGGGATGGCCTCACCCGGCACGCGCACCAGATCCGCGACGACGGCGGGCGCGGCGGCCGCGACGCGTGCCTTGTCCGTGAACGGCGTCCACCAGTCGACGAGGGCGAGGCTCGCGGCCGTGCCCGCCGACGGTGGCGTGTACCGGAGCTTGATGAACGACTCGCTGAAGTCTGTGACGCCGTCAAAGGTGCCATTGCCCGTCATCGCGTAGATCAGGCCCTCGCTGTCGGCGGCCAGGCCGCCGCCGCCGTTCCAGATGCCGCCGCCGAAGCCAGCGGCGGTCGAGCACCACGCTGCCGAGAACGCGAAGGGCTCGGTACTGCAGGCGAGCACCCAGCCTCGCGCATCCTTGCTCGTCTCCTGGACCGAGCCGAATCCGATGAACACGGTGGAGACGCCGTTGACCGTGGTGAGCAGCAACGCGGCGCGCTGCTTGCGCCGCGCCGAACGGAACTGCTGCACGGGTGTGCCGTGCCCGGCGTCGTAGACGGCGCCCTCGAGAGTGACTGGCGGGTGGACGTCCTGGCCGTTCTGGATGCTGACCGCGTAACACTGGTAAACGGCCGAGGTCCAGCTCCCGGTCCGGTCCGGGCTGGTCCAGGCCACGACGTACATGATTCCGGCACCCGCGTCGATCACCGGGGTGCTCAGCACGCCCCAGTGATCGTTAATTTGGTAGGCGTCGATCGCCTGCTCCCCGGTGACGGGTGTCGCCAGGGTGCGCATCCACAGCTTCTGGCCGGTGGCCGCGTCGAACGCCCAGATCTGGTTGGCCATGTCGGCCAGGTAGATCACGTCGTGCTGGCTGCCGTCGGTCAACTGCACGGCCGGGAGTGCGAGCGGCTGGGCCTCGATCCCTCGCCGGTCACCCGTCATGGTGAGGGAAAAGGCACGGCGAACCCCGCGGGTCCCGACGGATTGCGGAGTGAGCACCTGTTCATCCACGGTGGTGCCCGTCCGGGAGTTGTCGTAGGACCTGGTCGTGATGGCGAGCGGCATCGAGCTTCTTCTCTCCAGATGAAGTGGTCGGATGGCGCGGCGGGAATGCCTCGTAAGCGACAGTGACCGGGCCCCGCCGCGCGCCGGGTCAGATGAGCCGGGTCAGATGAGCAGCAACAGAGCGCCAGCGAGCAATCCGCCGCCCGCCAGCATGCCCACCGTCCGGGGCCGGGTACCCGCCCAGCGGGCGGACGCCAGCAGGCCGGCGAGCGCGAGCAGCCCACTGGCCGTGGCCTGCGGTATCGCCTGGTGAAGGACTGCTCCTGCCCCCAGGCGCCCGCTCAATCCGTAGCTGAAGTTGTCCAGCGACAGCACCACAGGCAGCACCCAGACCGGCCACCGCCGCGGGAAGCGGCGGCTCAGGACGGCAGCGAGCAGCAGGTAGCCGCCGTACAGGCCCATCGTCGTCGGCGCCGTGAGGGTGCTGAGCACGGCGGTCGCATGCCAGCCGGTCATCGCGCCGATCACGAAACCGGCGCCGTCGGCGATGCCGAACCAGGTGGCCAGCGCGTACCGCGATCGGCCCGTCACGAGCGGGCCGATCGCCGTGGCCGCGATCAGACTGTCGATACCAAGCAAGAGAAACGCAAAGGCGTGCATTGCTACTCCCTTACGTTACAGGCGGCCGGTGGCAGTCAAGGGCAAGTTTGTGCGGGTTTGCCGGGGCCGCGCACTGCACTCTCCGGACATTTGCTCTGGATACACTCTAATAGTATGGAGTGTGTGCCTGCCCGCTGTGTAACACCGAAATCGCCGATCCGGGGGCGGCCCTGTTGGCATGAGAAGGCCGCCGTGCGATCGCCCGCTCCTGGGGGACCGTGCCAACGGCCCGCCGCAGCTCCGTCGGAGGTGCGGCGGGCCGTTCCTGCTACATCGGTAGCAGCTCGAAGATCTCCACCTCGCACTTTCCATCACTGTTGGACAGGAACGGGAGGCCGTCGGTGAGCGCCTTCGCCGCAGCGAGATCGTCGGCCCCGACGATCGTGTAGCCGATCAGGTCGCCGGCTGTCCCTTCAGTGCCGTCATCGCGAACGGACGCGCTCGTCCCGAACGGGCTGCCGACGTCGACGAGCGCCGCGCCGCAGTCCGCGACTACGGCCTACTGGAAGCCGCCCTGGCCCGCCCGAAAGCCACCGCCTTCGGCAAGGACGCCTACCCGGACCCGGACGCCAAGGCAGCCGCGCTGCTGCACTCACTAGCACGCAACCACGCCCTGATCGACGGCAATAAAAGGCTCGCGCTCGCCGCGCTCATCGCCTTCTGCGGCCTCAACGGCCGGCGGCTCACGCTCACCAACGACGCCGCCTACGAACTGGTGATAAACGTCGCCGCCGGGCAACTCGATACCGTGGACGAAATCGCCGCCATCCTCCATCGAGCGACAGCACCTTGGCGCTAAGACCAGCAACCAAACAGCGTTTCACCAGCTCAGCGGCCTATTTGTGAATGCCACCATACTATCGAGTCATCGACCTCGATGTAGTCATGCACGAGTACGTTGCGGAACCCGACAGCCTTGCGCATTGAGACGGCCAGGTCGGTTGTGAGGACTCCGTGCTTTCCGCAAAGCCGGACGGCATCGCCGTTGTCGGCCGGAGGCCCCCAGCCTTCTGCCGCGCAGATGTGCTGCGCGACATCGACACAAGCCTCAATGGCGGTAACAAAGGTGTACTTCACGCCGCGCAGCCAGATGGGATCGTGACGGCGCTCCTGGCTGGCCCCAGCTTCCTGCCGGAGGACGGCAGTATCGTCGGCAACGCTCCGGAGCAGCCGCAGGACACGATCTTCGTCTACCACGGGCTACCCGCCCCTGCCGGTGACACTGGCCGCAAACTCCCGGTGCGCGCGGGTGATGCGCGGCAGTTCGTCGAAGTAAATCTTCCTGGTAGTGGCCTCCCACCGGACCCGGCTGACGGGATCATCATCGAAGAGCAGCCTGCCGCGTGCCGCTACCCGCCCGGCCAGCTCCAGCGGCGCATGGTCGAGTACCAGCAGGTCCACGCCGGGCGGCATCAGAATGTCGAAAGCGTTCGGCGGCTGGCCGCCGAAGTACGCCGCGACGTCGATGTCCGAATCGGGACGGTAGTGCCCAGAGGCGCGACTGCCATGCAGGTAGGCGAACCGCGCCCCAGCATTCCTGAGCACGGCAGCGGACTCCGCCATCACCTCTGCTGCCCTGGCTTCATCCATCTCACCAGTCTGGCAGATCATTGGGATGGTCGATTGCTGGCGGCGGCCATCCCAATGGCCGGCAACCGAGTCCAGGCAGCGGCGCGGCTTCGCCCGCCACGCCACGGGTGCCACGCCACGCGGTGATCACCGCCGTCGCCGAGGAGAGTTTGTCGGCGTATACCAGCCGATCCCGCCGAAGCGTGTCTCATCGTTTACGACGGCTCTATACGGTGGCGCTGACGAGTACTGCGGCGATCTGACGGTGGAGCACAATGAGGAGCGGAAGACCTACCGGGGGTCGAAGACAGCGCTGTCGCTGGTCGCCTTCTACGCCGACTGTCGCCACGAGGTTTCAAGGTGCAGTCGGGATACCGGATCACGCTCACATACAACCTGCTCCTGCACGGCGACACCAGCCGCCCGGAGGGCGATGAGGGCGCGGTCGCTCAACTGGCGGGCCTCCTGCGCGAGCACTTCAATACTCCAGTGCCCCACTATGACGGTGGGCCCGTGGCCGACCCGCCGAGCCGGCTCGTCTACCTCCTCAACCACGAGTACACCCCGCGCGCATTGACCTGGACCCGGCTGAAAGGCGACGACGGAAGCCGCGTGTCCCTGCTGCGGTCCGCGGCCGAGCGGGCAGGCTGCGAGACCGTCCTCACACTCGCCAATGTCAAGACGACGCATAGCGCGTTCGAGGACGACTACGACGACTACCGGTATGGACAGCGCTGGGACGAGGGCGACGACGGCGAGGATGAGGACGACGGCGACACGCAATACGAGATTCAAGAGCTGATCGACTCCGAGGTGGCCCTCACCCATTGGACCGGGCCGGATGGCAACCGTCTGGAAGAGACCTCGCTGTTCGTCGACGGTAGCGAAGTCTGCGCGTCGACCCCCACAGGCGACCTCACGCCCTACGAGTCACAGTACGAAGGCTATATGGGCAACTGTCGATCAGACTGCCCGCGGGCGGCTGCACGTGCGACCTGTGCGACACTCTCCGCGTATTCCTGGAAGACCCGGGCCGGCGGACGTTGGAGTGGCCGCTCGCCAAACAGCGCAGGCAGCATGTCCATTCCCGGATCGACGGCGCTGAGCTGCCCGTTACCCATGTGACCAAGCGACAGGGCAGGCCCTACACGCTCGTCCTGACCAAGACTGACGCGCTGTTCGCCCGTGATCGGCAGGCGCGAGCTAGGGATCGGGCGGATCTGGAGTGGCTCGCGGCAAAGTGGAATCTTCCGGCATAGCGGAGGATCCGGCTATCTCGCCAACTGGGTGCTGTCTTCGCGACCGACGCCGCTGGCCTGGGTCCCGCTGGATGAGGTGCATGGATCGCACGTCGTGGCTGTTGAGTCAGGTCACCCGGACTGGATCGCTCGCATTGCCCGGTGCCCGCGCTGGATGTCCCGGGTCCAGCCGTAGGCGCCAGGCCGTAGCTCGCTGTTGGCCAGCCGTATGGCGCCGGCCTCATCGGTGAAGGGCGGGCCGCACGCGACCGGGCCGAAATCTCCTTCTGGAAGATCCGCATCTGCGGTGTCACGGCAGCGAAGAGGGCTTGCCCAGCCACGCGAGAACATTCACCTCTCGGCGTGCTCGACACCGCCTTCGACCTATTTCCCCAGTTCAAGGGTATATCTGTGCGTGCAACCCCGGCCC
>Ga0182014_10007770_pt1 | contig 11141 bp, 9 predicted proteins | sample 612S2DmetaG_FD_120489 | JGI IMG/M metagenome (GOLD analysis project Ga0182014, IMG submission 120489) | Permafrost microbial communities from Stordalen Mire, Sweden - 612S2D metaG | ecosystem: Environmental > Terrestrial > Soil > Wetlands > Permafrost | place: Sweden: Stordalen | collected... | reverse complement strand
TCCAGGCGGACGTCCTGGTTCAGGCGCAGGTCGTTGAAATTGGGCGGCATGCCGGACTGCTGCATGTCGGAAAAAAGCTGTACGTCGACGGGCAGCCGCAGCGATTGCGCGATGGAGCGCGCCGCGCGGGCCAGTTCCGCGAACGAGGTGCGCGCGTCGGAAGCTTCAATCGCGTCCACTCCGGCGCTGAGAGCGGCGCGGTCGCCGGTCAGCTCGCTCATGGCCTGCATGCGCGCTCCAAACGCCATCACCTCGGCCCGCTGCCCCGGCCCCAACCTGTCGATAGCGGCTTTGGCCATCTGTTTGGCATGCGCCAGGCGGTCGCCGGCCCGCATGCTCAGAGAATTGTCCACCGCCATGATGGACACCTCGCCGGCGCGGCTGGCCGGCAGCGCCTTCTGGTGAATATAGGGTTTGGCGAACGCCAGCGCAATCAATGCCACCAGCGCGGTGCGTAGCGCGAACAGCACCAGGTAGCGCAGCCGCTTGTGCTTGATGGAGCTTTGAATGTGCTGCTCGAAAAACATCAACGAGGCGAAGGGAAGCGGCGTGGAGCGGTGCTTTTTCAGCAGGTGCAGCCAGATGGGCAGCCCCACGGCAGCCACGCCGGCCAGGAACCATGGCGCGAAGAAGCCCATCTACATCCTCCCCTGCCGGATGGAAAGGTACTCGCGCAGGCCTTCATCGAGAGGCCGGGACGTGTCCATCAGAAAATAATCCATCCCCGCCGATTTGGTCTGGTCCCGCAGCGACTCGATGTGCGAGGCGATCTTGTCCTTATACACTTGGCGGGCGTATTCCGGCGAAACCTCCAGCGAGGAAGCAGCGTTCTCCATGTCCACCAGCAGCACCGGATCGCGAAACCTGGGCGCGATCTCCTGCGGATCGAGGATCTGGAACAGAACCACCTCGTTGCCGCGCTGGCGCAGAGGTTCGACTGTAGCCACGATGATCTCCGGCTTCTCGTAGAAGTCCGAAAGCACCACCACGATGCCGCGCCGGTGCAAATAGTTCTGAAAATGGAAAAACGGCTTGGCGAAATCCGTGCGTGTTCCGGGCTCCGCCTTTTCGATGGCGTGCAACAGCCGGAAGAGCTGCCCCTGGCGCGTGGTAGGCGCCACGTAGTTGGAGACGTCTTCATCGAAGACGATCAGGCCCGCCGCATCCCGCTGGAGATTGGCGAGGTAACACAGCGACGCCGCCACGTAGCGCGCGAAATCTAGCTTATGGACCGCCTGCGACCCGTACGCCATGGAAGCCGACGTATCGAGCAGCACCAGCAACTGCGAATTCGTCTCGCCGCGATAGCGCTTCAGGTAACAGCGGTCGGTCCGCGCGAAGACGTTCCAATCGACGTGCCGCAGATCGTCTCCCGGCGTGTAAGCGCGGTACTCCGCGAACTCCTGCGAGAACCCGAAGTCCGGCGACCGGTGGAGGCCATTGACAAACCCGTCGACCACGGTCTTGGCCACCAGGTCAAGCCCGGAAATGGACGCGAGCGTGTCGGGATCGAGGAATCGTTGGAGCATTATTTCACCGCCGGCATTTTTGACGCGGAGACGCGGAGACGCGGAGGAAAACCTAAATGGGGATCAATTGAGCCTTGGCCCTGACGGTCTTCTCTGCGTCTCTGCGTCTCCGCGTCAAGATTTGAGGGTGCAGGTCCAGCGTAATGGTTGACGATTCGTTTCAGGCCCCTGGTAAGAACCGGCACATTGAAATTGATCAACAAGCCAACTCGCAGGCCGGCGGCCTTGAGGTACGTCAGCACCTGGGCGGAATAAATCGCCGGTGTTTCCTCGGTGGCTTTGATTTCGACCACTACCGCGTCCTCAACCACCAGATCCATTCTGTATGCCGACTCCAACTTGATCCCCTTGTACTGGATCGGCAAATGCGCCTGCCTCTTGAATCGCACGCCCAGTTGGCTCAGCTCATAGCAGAGACACTCCTCGTACGCCGACTCGAGAAGCCCCGGCCCCAAATGGCGGTGCACCTCAATCGCCGCACCAATAATCTTGTCGGTCAGTTGGTTCTCGGCGGGTCCCTCTGCGGCCTCGGATTTTGCCCTTAAATCGATCCCCATTTGCGAAATTCTCCGCGTCTCCGCGTCAAATCCGCGTCAAAATCAGTCTCTTGGCGCGGGCTTCCATTCGAGGACCCGCTTCAGGATGTCGTCCTGCTTCAAACGGTCGGATTCGGCGTGGAAATTCAGCAGGATCCGGTGGCGCAGAATCGGGATATACATGGCGCGGATGTCCTCGTAGTTCACGCAGTAGCGGCCGCGCATCAGAGACCGGGCCTTGGCGGAAAGCACCAGGAACTGCGCGGCGCGAACGCTGGCGCCGTAGTTCACGTACTTCTTGACGAAATCCGGGGCGGTGTCGTCGCCGGGCCGGCTGACGCGCACCATGTCCACGGCGTGGCGCGCCACGCTTTCGCCGATCGGCACCATGCGCACCAACTGCTGGAAATCCAGGATCTCCTGCGCGCTGGTCACGGTGCTGGCGGTGGCCACGTGGGTCGTGGTGGTCAGGTCCACCACCTGCATCTCCTGGTCGGCGGTGAGGTAGTCCAGGATAACGTTGAACAGGAAGCGGTCGAGCTGCGCTTCGGGCAGCGGGTAGGTGCCCTCCAACTCGATGGGGTTCTGGGTGGCCAGCACGAAAAACGGCGGATCGAGTTTGTACCCGGTGCCGCGCACGGTGCAGGACAGTTCCTGCATGGCTTCGAGCAGCGCGCTTTGGGTCTTCGGCGGCGTGCGGTTGATTTCGTCGGCCAGCAGGATGTTGGCGAAAATCGGCCCCCTGATGAACGTCCAGGTGCGGCGGCCGTTGGCGGGATCTTCCTCGATGATGTCGGTGCCCGTGATGTCGCTGGGCATCAGGTCCGGCGTGAACTGGATGCGCTTGTAGACCAGCCCCAAGGTCTGAGCCATGGTGCGCACCAGGAGGGTCTTGGCGGTGCCGGGGAGGCCGGTGATCAGGCAGTGGCCTCCCACGAACAGGCCGATCATGATCTGTTCCAGCACCTCTTCCTGGCCTACAATGACGCGGCGCACCTGCGTCACAATCTCGGATTGCACCTGGCGGAAGCGCTCGATGCGGGCCTTCAGGACTTCAGGTTCTAGCTGCGTCACGAATGTTGACATGTCGGTTCCATCTCTTCTGTGTCTTCTATTGCTTTGCGTTCAATTCCAGCAGGAGCTTCTGCGCGGGCCGGTAACTGGGCGCGGCCTCCAGCGCCAATATCAATTCGTCCTCGGCCTTGGAGGACTGCCGGTCCAGGTAGAATGCCCGCGCCAATTGGTAGTGCGCGTCGGCCGGATCGATGGGGTTGTGCGCTACTACGGCGCCAAACTCGCGAATCGCTCCCGCCAAATTCCCCTGATCGAGCCACAAAGACCCAAGCATTTGATGCTGCTCGTTCTCCAGGGGATAAATATAATTCAGGCGGTCCAGGATGGCCGCGGCTTCCTTCCCGTTGCCGGCTTCGGTGAGAAGCTTGCCCAATTGCACGATGGAATCGGGGGAGCGTCCGCCGGCGTGAACGTAACGTTCCAACTGGTCGATGACGGCGGCTTTGTCGCCCTTTGCCAGATACGCGGCGGCCAAAAACTCGTACACGCTGCCGGCTTCCACGTAATCCGGATAGAAGTCGCGTATGGCCAGGCCTTCCTTGATCACGCCGTCGTAATCCTTGGCCTTCGACATTTCGTTGACGTGCTGGATGCGCTTCTTCCATTCGTCGAAGTGGTCGACGGCGGTCTTGTTTTGCGCTTCCACGAAGGCGAAGAACTCCTTGTCGAAATCCTCCGGCGCCATCTTGAGTTCTTTTCGAATCACGGAGGGGGTGTCCATATCCGCGGCGTAATCGTGGAGCATGGCCAGGATAGCGTCCCAGCCGAACTTATCGGTGATGTAATCGCAGATGCGGCCGGCCTGAAAGTAACTCACGCCCACCTGGAGATCGTTCTTGGGATGGATAAAGCCGCGGTCCAGCTCGGCGATGGGCAGCAGCGTCTTGTTCTTGATGGCCGCGATTTCCTCGGGGGCCAGGCGGTCGCCCCATTCCGGCGAAACGGCGGTCTCCTCATGCACCGCGATGCCTTCCGTGAACCAGCGCGGCACGCGCGAGTTGGTCATGGTCAAGGTGAACACGTGGCTCATTTCGTGCCACAAGGTGGAGGCCCAGTGGAATTGGCCGGGCGGGCGGCCGGAGGGGCTGTCCATGGCGATGGTGTGCCCGAAGGTGACGCCTAGCGCGCCGAGTCCCGGAACACCCAGCGTGCGGACCTCGAAATCCGTATGGTTGGGATAGACCTCGATCTGAATGGGGCCCTCGATCTGCATCTTGTACTTCTTCTGGTAGGTGGCCAGGATGCGCTCCATTTCCGCCTGGAAATAGGGGTGTAGGAGGTCGGCCTCCTTGGGATCGAGCTTCACGATGACGTTGCCGGACTGGAAGGTCTTGAATTTCTTGAAGTAGTCCAGCAGCTTGAGCGAATTGCTGGTATAGGAATCGCCGCGATAGCCGTTGTTGAAACACGTTTCGAGCTGCTGGTAGGCCTCGTCGTCCTGCCCCATGCGCATGAGGTTGACGCCGAGTTGGGAGCGCGCGCTGTCCATTCCCGGATCGAGCGCGATGGCCTTGCGGTAATACGCGATGCCGTCCTCGTAACGGCGGTTCATCACAAAGAAATGGGCCACGGTTTCATAACCGCGCGCGTCGTGCGGGTCCCAAGCGGTGTCCTTCTTGTCCGCCAGCAAATCCATGGCGTCCAGGACGGCTTTTGCCTGGACCGAATTGGCATCCATCCGGAGGGCTTTTTGGGCCTCTTCGGCGGCCTTGGCGTTGTCGTTATCTTCGAGCGCGAGACGCGCCAGCAGTTCCTGGGCTTCGACCAACTTTGGGTCCAGGCTGAGCGCCTTGCGGGCCAACTCCGCCGCATCCGCCCCGAAACCGTCGGCGGCCACCAACGCCGCGCCGAGGTACGCGGGGGCGGAATCCTTGTTCAAGCCGAGGGCTTCGCCGAAGAGGTCCGCGGCGTCCTTGATCTGACCGTAGTCGAGCATCAGGCGGCCCCAAGCCACCTTGACGGCTACATTCTTGGGGTCCTTCTGTTCGAGCGCCTTGAAGACTCCGTTGGCGTCGGCGTAGCGGCGGCCCTTGCGCAGGGATTCCCCCTGCTCCAAAGTCTGACCGGGAAGCGCCGCCGCAAACAGCAGCGCGGCCGCGCCAAGACTCACCAAGGCCCTGTTCCGAAACGGCCATGCCAACCGCTCCCTTACGGTCGCGGCTCCGCTTCCGATTCCGAGCCGCGACCGTGAGGGAGCGGTCTTGAGGATCCCTGAAATCCTCACTTTTCGAGGGCCTCCTGAGTGGTGGCGAGCTGCAAAAGCAACTGCGTGAGTTGCTTCTTGTATTCGTCGGACGGTATGGCGGCTTTCTCGTACTTCAGCGTGTCTATGGCCTGCTCCAGTTCCTCTTTCTTGTCGAGCAGCGCGCGTTTGGCGGGGTCGCGCGCGGCGGCCGCATTGGCCCCCAAGCGCACCACTGTGAAGACGCCCGCCAGTTTCCCTTCGCCATTTTCGGCGGATGGCGCCTTCTCGCCTTCGCCCTTGCCGGTGTCTTCGAGCACCGCGTGTTCGGTAGCCAGGCGCTTCTGGGAATCGTAGGACTCGGTAGTCTTGCGCTGCGCGTAATGAAACGCCTCCAGGGCCGAAACGCTTTCGTTCTTGTCGGTATCCGCCGCCGGATCGCGCAGGGCCTCGGCCCAGTAGCGCGCGAAGACCGTGGCGTTCTTCTCCGTGCCGCTCTTGGTAGACGTGATCACGATGCGGTTGGCTTTCCGCAGCGCCCCGATCGACCCGCCGCTCGAACTGGTCATGTTCACCACAAGCTGGCGCGTGGCAGGGATGCGGTCGAGCAACCCGGAAAACTCGGCTCCGGTGATGTCCGCCCCGGGAATGTTGAACTTGTAATCGACTCCGTCGTAAGTGCCATGGCCGATCAGCATCAGGACAAAGGCGTCGGCCGGCTTGACTTCGGCGGCAAGCTGGGTGAAGCGCGCGCGGATCTGTTCGCGCGTAGGCGCCACCATGGTCACCACGTTCGAGTCGCCGCCCGCCTTCTTCAGGCTGCCATCGATATCCTCCGCCCACATTTTGAAGCGCTGATCGTAATCGGGCTCGCCACCCAGGCCGGAGATAGTCACGTAGAACGTGGCCGCCGGCGCCGCGAGAGCTGCCAGAAGCGACAGTGCAAGAACGCGGGTAACCGCTCTCTTACGTTCGCGGCTCGGAACGTTCATACCACACCCCACTTCCGCCGCAGCAGCCATTCCGCGGCGCGGATCGAGATCAACAGCAGAAACACCACGGGCAGATCCCAAAGGTCGCGCGTTTCGCGGGTGGTGATGCCCGCCTCCGAATAGGAAATCTCCTTTGAGAGTTTGGACGCGTCCGCCGGCGTATAGTAACGTCCGCCGGTCTGCTGCGAAAGCTTCTCGAGCAACTCGCGGTTCTGCGACGTATGGAAGTTCTCGGCCACACCGTCCTCGCGGCGGAAAGAGAGCACGTCGCTGCCCAGCGCCTCCTGATCCCGCCCGGCCAGGATCTCGGCCACGTAGGAACCGGGCTTTTCCGCGCTCCACTCGGCGGTGTAGACGCCTTCCTCCATGGGCTGCGGGGCCAACTGCACGGTAGCGGTAGAGCCACCCGGACCCAGAAAACGGGCCTGCACATTGGCGTTCGTGACGGGCTTGTATTCCTTATCGCGGACTTCCACGCGGATCGGCACGCGGGCGTCGTCCGCCAGCACGGATTTGGGCGTCGTGGCAGTCACCGGCCCCGGCGTGTCGGTCACCAGGTAGCGGAAGATCTGTTGCCAGAACATGGGCTGGGTCTTATCGGCGTGGTCCGTCCACATCTTCCAACGCCAGCTCCCCCCCGTGGCGAACAAGGCCGTGCGGCCGTGGCCGAAATTCTCCGTGATCAGCAGCGGCGAGGGCCGGTGGCCCGCCGGAACAACGTTCAGGAGTACTGTAGCGCCGGGCTTCGGATCGCCGACGTCCTGGTAATTGGCAAGCTGCGGCATCTTCTTCCAGCGTTCCAGGTTGCGCGCGGGGTCGTCATCCAGGCGGCAAATAATGCTCTGAGCGCCCGCCGCGGTGAGTTCCTGGCCCGAAAAATCGCGGTGAAAGGTCCCGTTGTTGGCGGGCAGAGCCACCGGCATGAGGTCCGCCAGCGGGGATTGCTGATAGCCGCCATCGGAAAGCGAGGCGCGCCCGCCCAGGAACAGGACGCCTCCGCCGCGCCGGTCCACGAAATCGTGGATCAGCGTCTGCTGCGTAGCGGTAAAATAGCTGGCCTCCACGGTTCCGATAATCAAGCCCTGGTAGACGAACAGATCCTCGGCTTTAGCGGGGAACCCGTCCTCCAGTTCTTTCTCGGTGGTTCCCTGGCGGTAGATCTTGTTCTGCGTGGTGCGCAGCATGCTGGCGATCTCGATGTTGGGGTAATCGTCCAGCGCGCGGCGTATGAACTTATATTCCCAGCGCGGCTCGCCCTCGATATAGAGGATGCGGGGCTTGGCTTTCTCCACATTGACCAGCCGCGTCACCATATTGTTGAGCGCGTTCTCTTCGCCCGCGATAGGGTCAACGCCTATCTCGAGCGTCTTTGTCCCAGCCGTGCCGCAATCGAAAACCAGGGATTCGGTTTGCAGCACGCCGTCCGGCTTCAGATCGATTTCCTTGGACGCCAGCGCCTTTCCGCCATCGCGCACGCTGAGCTTGGCCTTTGCGCCCGACAGACCGTAGCTTTGAAGCGTCACTTCCGCCGTGAGTTTGGATTGCGGCAGCGCGCGGGCGGGCACGATCGCGTCGGCGATCTCCACATCGCGCTGCGGATGCTCGCGGCCGAAGCCGACGGTATGCACCGGAATGCGCTGGCGGCGAATGGCCGAGATGGTCTGGAGATCGATGCCGCCGGCGTTATCGGCTCCGTCGCTCAGCAGCACCACCGCGCCCAATGGCAGCGAAGACGATTCGGCAAGCAGGCTTTCCAGGGTGTCTCCGATGCGCGTGGCCGGCGCCGCCGCCGTAAGCTGGTTGGCGTCCTGAATGCGTTCGGGTTCCTTGCCAAACTCGTAGAGCCTGACCTGGAATCGGTCCGCCAGCGAGGGCAGCAGGCTCTTGACCACAGTCGCGGCGGCGGCTTCACGCGTTCCGGAGGAATCCGCGATGCCCATAGTGCGGGAATTATCCACAAGGACCGCGATCACGTTCTGTTGGGGTTTCAGCGTCGCCACGCTGAGCGCCGGGTGCCACAGCACAAACAAGAGCAGCGCCGCCATGGCGGTTTCGAGCAGCCAGATGGCGATGGGACGCGCGCCGCTGAGCATGCCGTGGTTGCGGTGAATGTGCCAGAAAAGCATCCCCGCCGCAACCAGAATGCCGGCCGCCATCAACCATAGCGGCCACGGCGTCAGGAACACGAAATGGCCCTTCTGAAACAGGCTGATCGGGTATTTGAAGAGAATTTCGAACATGGAGTCCACGTCGGAAGCCGGTCCCGATCTATATATAGACGCGGGACGCGCATAGTTCAGTTACAAACGTCGCTATCCCGGCGCGAAGTCTCGAGTGGCCCATGTCACCCAACTTTCCGCATTTGGACAGCATATCACGATGCCGGACGCCTAAAGGAGGCGCTGGTAAATGCCGGCGAACTTTTCGGGGGCGATCTGCTCGGCGCGCAAGCCTGCCTCTGGCCACGCATCCACCACGTGGTTTCCGTAGATCTCCGCCAGGTTGTTCCGGATGGTCTTGCGCTTGTGGCGAAAGCACTGGCCGACGAAACGCACAAACGCTTCCGTATCCTCCACCGGAAGCGCTCGGGCGCGCGGTTCGAGCACCACCACGGCCGAATCCACCTTGGGCGGCGGACGGAAAGCCGCGGGCTTCACATCGAACAGCCGGCGCACATCTGCGAACACGGCGGTCCGCACCGTCAGGAACCCGTAATCGCGCTGGCCCGGATGCGCCGCCAGGCGCGAAGCCACCTCTTTCTGAACCAGAAACACAGCGCGCGGCGGCGCCAGACGCGCCGTCTGGTCCAGTATCGGAGAAGTGATGTAATAGGGAAGGTTGCCGGCGATCACAGCGCGGCCGAAACGCGCCAGGTCGAGTTTCAGGACGTCCGCCTCGACAATCTCGATCCGCGGTTCGTCCGCGAAGGCGGCCCTCAAGCCTTCGGCCAAGTGCGGATCGACTTCCACCGCGACCACCCGGGCGGCCCGCCGCAACAACTTCCGGGTGAGCGCGCCGCGTCCGGGGCCAATCTCAATGACAAGATCTTCCGGCTTGGGACACGCGGCGGCGGCGATCCGTTCCAGCACCGATCCCTCGATCAGGAAATGTTGTCCGAGCTTGGGGCGTGGCACGCCGTTTGCCGTCAGCCGATCACGCTGACCTGGCTGAGACGGTATACCAGCTTGCCGCTGGTGGGCCGGCCAAACAAGGTGGCGGGGTTGAAGCGCGAAAACAGAATCATCCCGCCCAATTCGGGCGTCATCTTGCCGCTGGTGACCGTGTAATCGACAACCCGGCCGCGTTCGTCGATGGTCAGTTCCACCACCGCATTACCGGCCCCGCCTGCGGCGCGGACATCAAGCGGGCTGGGACCGATGTAGCCCCAGGTCGCCAGCGGCACGTCATCGGAGCTCTGATTGGAAGCCACGGCGGGGAACCACACGCCCACCAAAAGCAAAGCGGAAATCACCCCGCCGGCGATAGGAAGGGCCCTGGGCCGCATCATATTGTCGAAGGAAAGCCAAATCCAGGAACCCCAATGCCGCATCAACGCGGAGAGGTTCGCGCGTCTCAGCCGCCGTTCCCGCTCGTGAGAAGACAGCACCCGCAACTGGCCCTTCAGTACGTCCGGTATGGGGGGACCATCCATTTCCAACATGCTTTGGCGGAGCTGGTACGCAGACTGAAACCGGGCATTGCAGGTTCTGCAGGATTCCAGGTGCGCCAACGCCTTCCCTTGCTCCCCGGTAGTCAATCCGCCGTCGAGGAGCGACGAAACCATTTCTGACGAATTTGCACAGATCATAGCTTCACTCAGCCGTTGTGGGCGCCAATCGCAGAAAGCGGCTGCCTCGAAGTCTTCCGGCGAGCTCCTCCCGCAGGGACACTCGGCCCCGCAGAATCCGGGATTTTACAGTCCCAAGGGTGACGCCCAAAACCCTCGCGATTTCCTCGTAACTCATGTCCGCAATGTCCCTTAACACCACGGCCTCGCGGAAAATCGGATTGATTCGTTCCAACGCCGCTTCGATCATCACGTGTTGTTCGCGGTCGAACGCCACGTCAAACGGCGACCGGCTCCCGTCGGGAATCGTCTCCCTCCAGTCGCGGGTTTCCTCAGGGCCCAAGTCAGGTTCCGCCTCCCGCCGCCGGTGACGGAAAAACCATCGCCGCGCGTTGTGCGCTTCGTTGACCGTGATCCGGTAAACCCATGTTCTCAAACTACTTTGTCCGCGGAAGCTCCCGATGTTGCGAAATACCTTGAGAAAAACTTCCTGGACTACATCGGCGGCTTCCGACGGGTCGCTCAAAAGGCGGAGCGCCAACGCATAGACCGGCTGCTGAAACCTGGTCAACAACTCCTCATACGCCCATTCGGAACCCTCCCGAAGGGATTGCACCAACCGGAGGTCTGCAGCCTCCGCGACTTCCGCCGTCCGTTCGGGGCTTAAGTCCAAAATTGAAGCGGCCACTGGGAGCCTCACATTCAGCCTGACTTCAAATTACCAGAAAACTCCGGCCCTTGCATACGTATAGACTCCGTCCCCGGTGGAAAGTTCCCAATCGGGGGTTCGCTTGTGTGAAGCTCGATGTCCTGGGAAACTGGTATTTTGAACCGCAATCCCGGTTTAAGAGGAGCCTCATGTATCGATTATCGATTCTCTGCCTGCTGGGCGCGGCGGCGGCCGCGGCGCAGCCTGCCAAGACCATTGACCTGATGCCCGACGAGTCGCTGAAGGGCTGGACGCGCGTAGCCATCCCGGCCACGGACGGGCTGAAACCCACCATGCAATGGCGGGTGGATAAGGAGCAGAATGCGCTGATC
>Ga0182014_10007769_pt1 | contig 11142 bp, 4 predicted proteins | sample 612S2DmetaG_FD_120489 | JGI IMG/M metagenome (GOLD analysis project Ga0182014, IMG submission 120489) | Permafrost microbial communities from Stordalen Mire, Sweden - 612S2D metaG | ecosystem: Environmental > Terrestrial > Soil > Wetlands > Permafrost | place: Sweden: Stordalen | collected... | reverse complement strand
GCCGCAACGGCAAGCGGACCGGCACCGCGGCCTTGAACATGGCCATGGACATGCTGGCCGAGGGCCTGATCGACGAGCAGATCGCCGTGACCCGCGTGCAACCGGCGCAGCTCGACGAATTGTTGCACCCCATCATCAACCCGGCTTCGGAGAAGAAGGCCGAGGCGTTTCTTTCCGGCCTGCCGGCCGGTCCCGGCGGGGCGTGCGGCAAGATCGTCTTCACCTCGGTCGACGCGGTCGAGTGGGCCAAGCGGGGCGAGACCGTGATCCTGGTGCGCGAGGAAACCAATCCCGAGGACGTGGAAGGGATGCGTGCGGCGGAAGGCATTCTGACCGCCCGCGGCGGCATGACCAGCCACGCGGCCCTGGTGGCCCGCGGTTGGGGCAAGTGCTGCATCGTCGGCGCCGGCGACATGAAGGTCGACCTGGGCGCCAAGCGGCTCAGCGTGGGCGACGTCAAGCTCAAGGAAGGCGACCTGATCACGCTGAACGGCACCAAGGGCAAGGCCTATGTCGGCGCGTTGGAAATGATGGACGCCACGGAAAACCCGCGCTTCCAGGCCTTCATGAAGCTGGTCGACAAGTTCCGCACCCTGGGCGTGCGGACCAATGCCGACACGCCGCAAGACGCCACGGTCGCCCGGCAGTTCGGCGCCGAGGGCGTCGGCCTGTTCCGCACCGAGCACATGTTCTACGGCGTGGGCTCCGACCAGCCGCTGTTCCTGTTGCGGAAGATGATCCTCAGCAAGACGGTCGACGAGCGGAAGGCCGCCTTGGCCGAGTTGTTCCCCTTCGTCAAGCACGACATCAAGGCCACGCTGGAAGCGATGGACGGACTGCCGGTCACCATCCGGCTGCTCGATCCGCCGCTGCACGAGTTCGTGCCGCAGGATCCGGCCCGGCAGAAGGAGTTGGCCACGGCACTGGGGATTCGCCCCTTCGACATCAAGAAGCGCGGCGAGGCCCTGCACGAGACCAATCCCATGATGGGCCACCGCGGCGTGCGGCTGGGCATCACCTATCCGGAAGTGACCGAAATGCAGGTCCGGGCGATCTTCGAGTCGGCCGCCGAACTGAAGAAGGCCGGCAAGTCGCCCCACCCCGAACTGATGGTCCCCGTCACCTGCGACGCGCGGGAATTGGACGTCACGAAGGTGATTTTCGACCGCGTGCAGAAGGAAGTCGAGCAGCAGATGGGCGTCGAACTGCCCTGCCTCTACGGCACGATGATCGAGATTCCGCGGGCCTGCCTGCTGGCCGACAAGATGGCCAAGACGGCCCAGTTCTTCTCCTTCGGCACCAACGACCTGACGCAGATGAGCTTCGGCTTCAGCCGGGACGACATCGGCAGTTTCCTGAACGACTACCTGGAAGACAACATCCTCGAAGCGGATCCCTTCCAAACGATCGACCAGAACGGCGTGGGCCAGTTGATCCAGATGGCGGTCGCCAAGGGCCGCTCGACGCGTCCCGAGTTGAAGATCGGCATCTGCGGCGAGCAGGGCGGCGATCCGGCCAGCGTGGAGTTCTGCTTCCGCAGCGGGTTGAACTACGTCAGTTGCAGCCCCTACCGCGTGCCGATCGCCCGGCTGGCGGCTGCCCAGGCGGCGATCAAGGCGAAGAAGTAATTTCGGCCGTTGTCGAACGAACGACGGCGCGTCGGCCAGAAATGGTTGATCGATTGATATTGTCGCAATGACCGGCGGCTAACCGCCGCCGGTCATTGCGACGTTTTTTTTCGGATGTTGTGGCACTACTTCCCGGATGTTGTGGCACAACCGCCCTCGGCTGTGTAGGGCAGTTCACACAGCCGAGGAGTCATTCTGAGCGAAGCGAAGAATCTGCGTAAGAACCTCCGGAAACGAAGAGATCCTTCACTACGTTCAGGATGACGAGCAGGCTTTTCCGACAGCGCACCAGCCGGCAGTCATCGGCATTACCCTCTTTCTGAGGACCGCCTGCCACCCCCATCGCGCGAAGCTTGGCTTGGCCGTTCATGGCGGGGTTGGTTTATATTACGCACAGTTCGACCTGCAGACGAAACATCGGCCGCCGCGCCGGGCAGCGCCCTACGCAACGTTTTCTCGAGCCATTCTCTTTGAACGCCATCCTTATCCTTGAACCTTCCCCCATCTATGTGCTACTATGAATGTTTTGACACTTGGGGAATGAGGTCGACAGTTTAGGAAGTCAACTATGCAAATATCCGCGGAAGACGGCAAGTGTGCCGCCTGTCAGGAAGCCACCGAGGAAGAACTCCTTGCCCGGCTCGACGAGGTGCTGAAGGAGTATGCCAACGCGCCCGGGGCGCTGATCCCCGTGCTGCAAATCGCACAGGCCATGTTCGGCTACCTGCCCGAAGAGGCGCTGAAGAAGATCGCTTTGTCGCTGGACAAGCCGTACAGCGAAGTGGCGGGCGTGGTGGGGTTCTACTCGTTCTTTACCACGGTGCCGCGCGGCAAGCACCTGGTCCGCGTGTGCCTGGGCACGGCCTGTTACGTCCGCGGCGGCAAACAGGTGCTGGCGGCCTTGAAGGACGTGTTGCGGATTGAAGTGGGCGAGACGACTTCCGATCGGTTGTTCTCGCTCGACGTGGGCCGTTGTTTCGGCGCGTGCGGCCTCTCGCCCGTAATCATGATCGACGACGACGTTCACCAGCGGGTGAAGCCGGCCCGCCTGGCCAAGATCCTCGACCAGTACCGCGAGACCGAGGCCCCCGACGCCAACGCCAACGAAGAGGACGAAGCATGATTCCGATCATCGCCAACGTGAAGGAATTGACAGCCTTGCGCGACGCCATCCGCGCCGAGAAGGCGGCCCAAGCGGCCCAGGGCCACAAGCAGATTCGCCTCTGCCTGGGCGCGAGTTGCATTGCCTCGGGCGCGTTGAAAGTGCGCGCGGCCTTGGAGAAAGAGCTGGTCAACCGCGACATGCAGCAGCGGGTGTCGATCGTCGGCACCGGCTGCCTCGGCCCCTGCTCCGGCGGCCCGGCGCTGATGATCGACGACGTCTTCTACGAGAAGCTGCGTCCCCAGGACGCCAAGGACCTGGTCAGCGAGCACCTTGGGCGCGGGCGGATCGTCGAGCGGCTCACGCATAAGCGTCCCGACGGCCGCGCCGTGGCCAATGCCGTCGACATGGATTTCTTCCGCCGGCAAAAGAAGATCGTGCTGCGGAATTGCGGCCTGATCGACCCGCAACGCATTGAAGATTACCTCGCCCGCGACGGCTACCAGGCCCTGGCCAAGGTTCTGACGGAGAACCGCGCGGAGACGGTGATCGAAACGATGCGGGTTTCGGGGTTGCGGGGCCGCGGCGGCGCCGGTTTCCCCACCTGGCGGAAGTGGAAGTTCACCCGCGAGGCCCCCGGCCAGCAGAAATACGTCGTCTGCAACGCCGACGAGGGCGACCCGGGCGCCTTCATGGACCGCAGCGTGCTGGAAGGCGATCCGCACAGCGTGATCGAGGGCATGGCCATCGCCGGCCATACCGTCGGGGCGCAGATGGGCTACATTTACGTGCGGGCCGAGTACCCGCTGGCGGTGGAACGGCTGAAAATCGCCCTGGCCCAGGCCAAGGAGCGGGGCCTGCTGGGCAAGCATATTCTGGGCACGCCCTTCGATTTCGACGTGGAAATCCGCATGGGTTCCGGGGCCTTCGTCTGCGGCGAGGAGACCGCGCTGTTGACTTCGATCGAGGGCAACCGCGGCGAGCCGCGCCCCCGCCCCCCGTTCCCCGCGGTGCAGGGCCTGTGGGGCAAGCCGACCGTACTGAACAACGTGGAGACGTACGCCAACGTCGCGGTAATCATTCTCAACGGCGGCCCCTGGTACGCCGCCCACGGCACCGAGCGCAGCAAAGGCACGAAAGTCTTTGCCTTGGCCGGCACGATCAAGAACTCCGGCCTGGTGGAAGTTCCCGTGGGCATGACCTTGGGCGACCTGATCTACGACGTCGGCGGCGGCATCCCCAGCGGCAAGTCCTTCAAGGCGGCGCAGATCGGCGGTCCCTCCGGCGGCTGCATTCCCAAGCAGCACCTCAACGTCCCCCTCGATTACGAGTCGCTCTCGGAACTGGGCGCGATCATGGGTTCCGGCGGCCTGGTCGTGATGGACGAAGATAGCTGCATGGTCGACGTCGCCCGCTTCTTCCTCGAATTCGTGCAGGAGGAATCGTGCGGCAAGTGCGTTCCCTGCCGCGTGGGCACCAAGCGGATGCTGGAAATCCTCAACCGCATCTGTGAGGGCCGCGGCGAAGAGGCCGACGTCGAGCGGCTGATCGACCTGGGGGAAATGATCAAGGACACGTCGCTGTGCGGCTTGGGCCAGACGGCCTCGAACCCCGTGCTCTCCACCATCCGCCATTTCGGCCACGAGTACATCGAGCACATCCGCGACAAGCACTGCCGGGCGGGGGTTTGTCCGTCGCTGGTCTATGCCCCCTGTTCCAGCGCCTGCCCGGCCAACGTCGACATCCCCGGTTACGTGTCGCTGGTGGCGGAAAAACGTTATGCCGAGGCGCTGCGGCTGCACCGCGAGCGGAACCCCTTCGCCGCCGTCTGCTCGCGGGTGTGCTTCCACACCTGCGAGGACAAGTGCCGGCGGTCGACGGTCGACGCGCCCGTCTCCATCCGCGGCATCAAGCGTTTCATGGTCGACCAGGAAGTGACCGTGCAACTGCCCGAGGTCCGCGAAAGCGCGGCGAACGCCAAGCGGAAGGTGGCCATCATCGGCGCCGGTCCGGCGGGGCTTTCCTGCGCCTACTTCCTCGCCCGGCTGGGCTACCGCCCGCAAGTGTTCGAGTCCGAACCGCGGCCCGGCGGCATGCTGGTCCAGGCGATTCCCGCCTACCGGCTGCCGCGCGAGATCGTCGCCCGCGAAGTCCGCATGATCGAGCACATGGGCGTGGAAATCTTCACCGGCATGATGCTCGGCGTCGACGTGACGCTGAAGGCGTTGCGGGCCGAAGGGTATGACGCCGTGTTTCTCGGCGTCGGCGCGCCGGCGGGCGTGGGGCTGGGTATGCCCGGCGCAGACGCCGAAGGCATCACCGATGCCCTCTCCTTCCTCCGCACCTACAATCTCCGCGGCTCCGTGCCGGTGGGCAAGAACGTAGTGGTGATCGGCGGCGGCAATTCGGCCATCGACGCCGCGCGGACCGCCCTGCGGCTGGGCGCCGAAAAGGTCACGGTGGTCTACCGCCGCAGCCGCGAGGCCATGCCCGCCTACGAAGAAGAAATCGAAGAGGCCGAGCACGAGGGCGTGGTGCTGCGGCTGCTGACGGCGCCGGTGGAAGTGGCGCTGGAAGGCAAACGCGTGGCGGGCATCAAGTGCATGCCCATGCGGCTGGGCGAATTCGACCGGTCCGGCCGCCGCCGTCCGGAAGAAGGCGGCGACGCCTTCATCATTCCGGCCGATCACGTGCTGGTGGCCATCGGCCAGACGCTCGACCTGCAACGAATCTCCAACAGCGTGCAACTGGAGTCGCGCAACCAGGCCTTCATCCAGGTCAACCCGGTCACCGGTCAGACCTCGGAGAAATGGATCTTTTCCGGCGGCGATGCGGTCACGGGTCCCTCGTCGGTGGTCGAGGCCGTGGCGGCGGGCGAACGCGCGGCCGTGGGCATCGACCTCTACCTGACCGGCGCGAATCACGCCTTCTGGCGCGAAGCGCACGAGGTCGACACGGCCTTCGACCCGGATGCCGAGCCGTCGGACGTCGCCCGCGAGAAGCTGAACTTGATCGCCGTCGAACGGCGGCGGAACAATTTCGCCGAAGTGGAACAGCCCTGGGCCGAGGCGGTGGCCGTCCGCCAGGCCGGCCGCTGTCTCCGCTGCGACTACGGAAAACGCTGCTTGACGGAAGTTACCAATTTTGCCGCCCACAAATAGACACCGTTCCGCCCCCTTTCAGGAGCGCTCATGATCCAGCTTTCCATCAACAACATTCCCCTGGAAGTGCCCGCAGGCACCACGATCCTGGCGGCCTCGAAGAAAGCCGGCATCCGCATCCCCACCTTGTGCTTTGTGGAAGGGCTGCAAGCGATCGGGGCCTGCCGCGTGTGCGTCGTCGAGTTGGAGGGGGCGCGGAACCTGGTGGCCTCGTGCTCCATGCCCGTCGGCCAGGGGATGAAGGTCTTCACCAACACCCGCCGCGTCCGCGAGGCCCGCAAGGCCGTGGTCGAACTGCTCCTCTCCGAGCACAACGGCGACTGCCAAACGTGCGATCGCAGCGAAGACTGCGAGCTGCGGGCGCTGGCCGCCGAGTTGGGCATCCGCGAGGTGGCCTACGACGGCGAGAAGACCCGCAAGCGGATCGACGCCTCGACGCCCGCGCTGGTCCGCGACAGCGGCAAGTGCATCAAGTGCCGCCGCTGCGTGAGCGTTTGCCGCGAGACGCAGCACGTCGGCGCCTTGTTTCCGCAGAACCGCGGCTTTAATACGGTGATTGGCCCGGCCTTCAACCACGATCTGCGCAGCGTGGCCTGCGTGCAGTGCGGGCAATGTGCGGCCGTCTGCCCCGTCGGCGCGATCACCGAGAAGGACCAGATCGAGGAAGTCTGGAAGGCGCTCGACAAGCCCGACAACCACGTCATCGTGCAGACCGCGCCGGCCATCCGTGCGGCGCTGGGCGAATGTTTTGGTTATCCGCCGGGCACCTTGGTGACGGGCAAGATGGTGGCCGCCCTGCGCCGCCTGGGCTTCCGCGCCGTCTTCGACACCAACTTCGCCGCCGACCTGACGATCCTCGAAGAGGGCAACGAGCTGCTGGGGCGGCTGAAACAGGCGCTGGTGGAGAAGCAGCCGGTGGCCCTGCCGATGTTCACCAGTTGCTCGCCCGGCTGGATCCAGTTCCTGGAGTATTACCACCCCGACATGCTGCCGAACTTGTCCACCTGCAAGTCGCCGCAGCAGATGTTCGGCGCCATCGCCAAGACGTATTACGCGGCCAAGCTGGGCAAGCGGCCCGAGCAGATCGTGGTGGTTTCCATCATGCCCTGCACGGCCAAAAAGTTCGAGTGCCAACGGCCGGGCATGGACGTCAGCGGCACGCGCGACGTGGACATCGTGTTGACCACGCGCGAGTTGGGCAAGATGATCCGGGCGGCGGGCATCGACTTCGCCAGCCTCGCCGACGAAGAGATGGATGCCCCGCTGGGCATGTCCACCGGGGCCGCCGACATCTTCGCCAACACGGGCGGGGTGATGGAAGCCGCCATCCGCACCGCCTATGAAGTCGTCACCGGCCGCGAACTGCCCTTGGCCGGCCTGCACGTCGCCGCGGTTGCCGGGCTCGAGGGCGTGAAGGAGGCCTCGCTCAAAATCGAGGACACCAAGCCGGAATGGAAGTTCCTCGACGGCGCCACGCTCAACGTGGCCGTGGCCCACGGGTTGGGCAATGCCCAGCGGGTCATCGCCGCGATCCGCTCGGGCCAGAAGCAGTATCACTTCGTGGAGGTGATGACCTGCCCCGGCGGCTGCATCGGCGGCGGCGGGCAACCGCGCTACACGAACAATCAAGTCCGCCAAGCACGCATTGGCGCCATCTACCGCGAGGACGAGGGCAAGAAGCTGCGCAAGTCGCACGAGAACCCCGACGTCCTCCAGCTCTACGCCGAGTTCCTCGGCCAGCCGTTGGGCGAAAAGTCGCATCACCTGCTGCATACCCACTACACGCCGCGCGAGCGGGTGTAGGACGCCCGCGACACCGCGACGCGTTGTTTATCGACCCTCGGAAAAGCAGTGTCGCAATAGCCGGGGGCTAACAGCCCCCGGAATGCGCGTGGATTTCGGGAATTCTCTCCGGGAGCTGTTAGCTCCCGGCTATTCTCTAGCGACATTATTTTCCTGATGGGTAATAGCCGACGTGCCGTCGGCCGCAAACGGTCCACTGCCGGAATCGATGGCAACGTGATATTGGCAGCCGCCGGCGATCGTTATTTCTCGGCGACGTGCTAGCACTTGGTTGGCGGTCGTCGAGCTTCGCGAACGGCGGGAAAGGGTCAGTAAAATTCCTACAGCCGATCAAGGAAATTCCCGGTTACCAGCGCTGATCGGATTCCCCATAATGTAGTCACTGTTGTCCGCTTGTCATTTTGTTCCCTTGGTTCGTTTCCCCGCCCTAGGAGAGACGTCGCATCATCAAAACGCTCGCACTGCAAGCCGGTGCGAGGAAAGAAAAGGAGAGTGGGGATGAATGCACGATTAATCAGTCTGGATTACCAAGTACCGCAATGTGACACCAGTCTCCGCATTTTCCCCGTGGTCATCGGCCATGCCTCGGACGCCACCATTCGTCTCGACGACCAGTCCATTGGAGATTACCACTGTCGCATCGTTTCTGCCGACAACGGTTTGGTTGTGACCGACCTCGGATCGGTCCATGGCACGTTCGTCAACGGTTCCCGAATCACGAAATCGCTGCTCAGGCCCGGCGATGAGCTCGTGGTCGGCATGATGACGTTTCTCGTGCTGTTCGATCAAGAGCCGGCGGTGATTCCGAGAATTCCGCCGAAGGTGATGAAACACGAAAATTGCTTTCACGAAGCTCCCGTCGGCGCTATCGCGTGAATTGACGGGGAGAGAACTCCATGGTCGCTACCTATCGGCCACCGGCTCGGCCGATAGGGCTACCTCGGCAATGGCGATCCCCGGATCGGTGAAGCGGATTTCGATCTTGCCGGGGTGGAGCAGTCCTTGGGGAATCGGATAACAGCGGGTAACGAACCATTCCTTCTTTACTGCGACCGGCGGCCCGGTGCGCACGAACCGGCCGATGATCGTGCCGTTGATGGCCACGGTCTTCCGGTCGCCCGCGGGCCCTTCCGTCAGACGAAGCACGAGCCAGCGGTAGCCCTGGTCCTGGAAATCGCCGCGGCTGAGCAGCCCCGGCTCACCCATGCTGGCACGCCAGGGGACGCCCTCCTCGTCGCCGCGCACGGCCCAACCGCTAAGTGTCCAGCCGCGCTCGCCGGTCGGGCGGCCCAGCCCGATCCAGGCGTACGGCTTGCCCCCGGCGCGAAGCGACTCTTTCAGCACCGATGGGCGAGTGGGCAACGCCAACTCGCAATGGTAGCGATTGAACAGATTGTTGGTGGCGTCGCCGCTGCGCGGATCGACGGGAGCGGGAATTCCGCTGTTGTAGATGCCGTAGACGGTGTCGACATAGCCCTTTCTCATCGCCGCAACGTCAGATTCCCGTAGTCGGGCGGTCAACGCGCGCAGGGGCGCTTTCTGGGGAAAATCGTCCGCACCGGCCACGATTTCCTCCAATTCGCCCAGCGAGAGTAGCTCCCGGCGGCTGGCCGGAATCTGCCTGGCGGTCTTTGCCAGCTTTTGGGCCTGATCGAGGTCCGCGGCCACCGACGCCAACCGTTGGAAAAGGTCGCCGAAGTACAGCAGGCTCTGGCGGTACTCGGCCATGGTCGGCGCCAGCGGCAGACGCGACTTGTTCTCGGGGCCAACCTTCTTCAAGAGCGGCAGCAGCCGGGCCATGCTCTGCTGCAGCCGCTGGGGTGAATAAGGGAACGGCGCATAATAGCCCCAGTCGGGAATAACCTCGAACTCTTCCATCAACGGGCCGATGGCCGCCAGTCGGTCGCCGAAGGCGAGTCGGCCGAAGTCGGCCAACACGGCCTCGGGCTTGAGGGTCGGATTCCAATAGGCCTCGGCACAGCAAAAGATGCTCAGGCAATTGAGCTTCGGCGCCATGGTGTAGCAGATTCCGCCCGAATAGCAGCCCTGCTCCCATTCCGCCCGCCGCTGCTGGAACATGCGGCGGACCCGACAACGCGGCGTAACCGTGCCTTCGCCCTCGGTAACGCTGTAATCCCAGGTCAGCACGGGGAGCGTCTTGGCAGCCTCGCGGGCAAACGGCCGGCCGTCGCCACCGTGAGAATTGGGGAGGCAATCGGGGCTGAACCCCTGGTTGATGCTCGTGAAAGTGCCGGCGGGGAACTCGGGGAGCTTGCCGATCAGGTATCGCATCGATTTCTCGGCGCGCTTGCGGTCGCCGGTCCACAGGGGAACGCCCCAGCCGCCGATGGGCTCGCCCCAAGTGGCCACCTCGATCTTGACGCCCGGATTATTCTGTTGCAGCATGTGGCTCAGTTCCAAGCACATGTCCACAAACGTCTCGGCGGTGCAGCCGTTGCGACAACACCCGCCCGGATCGCCGGGAAAAATGCCGATGTATTCGTTGCCCTTGAAGGCCCGCGACCAGTGGTCCCACAGGGCAAAGAGTTCGGCCCGCTCCTTAGGATCGTGGGGGCAAAGAGGCTGCCATTTCGCACCGACCGTGTTGGCGACAATCGGATGCACGGCCACGCCGCGGCGCTTGGCGTAGACGATGACGTGATTGATCGTCTCGGCAAACTGCCCTTGTATTTTGCCGCCCTTGAGCGCCTCGGGCGAAAAGAGCGTGGGCACCAGCCAGAACTCGAAGAGGTTGTAGCGGAAGGCCGAAACCATGTCGATAAAGCGTTCCCACTGGGCCGGCGTCCAACGGTTTACCGGGACGTCGTACAGGACGTTGGGATTGAAGGCGTTTTGCAGGTGTTCGGCGAAATTGACGTAGCAAATCCGCATGGGAAACTGGGGGCGCTCAACCACCCGGCCCAGCGCCGTCCGCACCGACTTGCCCTCGACGGCGAGCGATCGCAGGATCTCGATCAGTCCGTAGCGACAGCCGAGCGGCTCCGGCGACCAGCAGATCAGCATTTCGCCCGACTCCGGATCGCTGACCCGCTGGATCACGAAACCCTGCGGGCCGACTGAAGGTTCCAGGTGCAGCAAGCCGGCAGCCGCCAGCCGCTTCGCCAGCGGGTCGGCGTCGCCCACCACGGCGACGATGTGTCCTCGGCCGGGTTTCAATTGCTCTTGGCCGCCGACCGGCAAGGTTGCGCCGCTCGCGCTGTGGGTGAAGTCGACGATCCAGTCGGCCGCGTTGCCGAGCAGCTCGCTGGGATGAAGCAGCACGATGTCGGCCGCGGCCCGACCGTGGCCGGCAAGCGGCAAGGGCGCTGTGGCCTTCTGCCGGACTCGTTCGAGTCCGTGCGGCCAGATCTCGGCCGAGAGGGCCGGCGACAGGGCGATGGTCAGGGCGAGAACTACGGAGCCGAGTTGCCAAGGGAACATTCGCATG
>Ga0182014_10007767_pt1 | contig 11146 bp, 8 predicted proteins | sample 612S2DmetaG_FD_120489 | JGI IMG/M metagenome (GOLD analysis project Ga0182014, IMG submission 120489) | Permafrost microbial communities from Stordalen Mire, Sweden - 612S2D metaG | ecosystem: Environmental > Terrestrial > Soil > Wetlands > Permafrost | place: Sweden: Stordalen | collected... | reverse complement strand
TGCGACCTTCGGGTTATGAGCCCGACGAGCTACCAAACGCCTCCACCTCGCGTGGCTTCGAGCACTCCACCCGATCCGGCGAGTTTGCCCACACCTTCAATCAAATTCGGCCTATCGAGATCCTCAAGCCCGCGATCGACGAGCTCTCGAATCGCCCGCCGTGCGAAGCCGACGGACGGGACCGTGCAACGCGCCTTCCGGGGCCCACCTTGACGATCTCGACAGACGTAGCAGCCGAACACCAACGCTCGACCCGGTCCACCGTGCGCCTTACGAAGAGCGTTCGCCGACAGAGGCAACAGCTCGACAACCCGCGAGCGCGCGACCTAGAGTGAAACCAATGCCGTTACGCGCCACGTCGCTGTGCAGGGTAGGTCGACGCGGATGTCACCATCCCCGAAGCCTGGACCAACCACCGCGACTCAGAAGCTGCCGCGGCCGCGTGGTTCTTTGTATTGCATTGCAGCACCAACGCGGAGGTTCGCCATGGGATTCGTGACCGGAGCACAAAACTTCGACGTGGTCAGTCTGGGTGACGTCGTGACCGATGAGTTCATCCACCTACCCCAGGGATCCGTGCGCGTTCGCGACGACGGAGGCGGGCGTTGGCTCGAGATCCCGCTCGGCACGAAGTTGATCATCGAGGAGGACTCACTTCCGGCGACCGGCGGGAGCGCCGCCAACGCAGCCGTCGCGATGTCACGCCTCGGGCTCCGTGTTGGCCTCGCGAGTTACCTGGCCCACGATCAGATTGGACTGGATATATTGAGTGCGATGCATGGCGAGGACGTCGGCACTGGCCTCATCCACGTCGATTCGCCAAGTCACACGGTGCGAAACTTCGTCCTGTCATTCGGTGGCGAGCGGACGATCCTCGTTCGTCACGCCGAGTTCAACTACCACTGGGAGGGACTCCGAGACTACGAAGTACCGACATGGCTGTACATCAACTCCCTGGGCCCCGACGCGCTCACGTACCAGGACGAGCTCGCCGACTGGCTGGACCAGTACCCCAACGTGCGACTGGCCTTCCAGCCCGGCACCTTCCAATTGGAAGCAGGGACCGAGCGACTGGCTCGCCTCTACGCGAGAGCCGAGGTGCTCCTCTGCAGCCGCGCGACCGCCGAAGCGATCACCGGCACCTCGGCTGCCGACCCGGTCCACGTGCTCGACGCCCTGTTGAGGCTTGGAGCTGGCAACGTCGTCGTCTTCGACGAAAGTGGCGGGGCCGTCGCCGCCAACGACTCCGAGCGGCTGAAGATCGAGGCATTCGCCGACTCCGAACCTCCGCTGGACCTCACGGGGGCCGGGGACGCGTTCGCCTCAACGATGGTCGCGGCCCTCATTAGGGGCATGCCGTTGCGCGAAGCTCTGTGCTGGCCACCCGTGAATTTCGTGGCCACGTCGTGCCAGTTCGGAACACAAAGCGGTCTCCTTCGACACGACGATCTGGTCAGTCGACTCGACGCCGCGCAGCCGGAGTTCACGGTCCACGACCTCTAATCCCCTCCACGCGGCCTGATTTTCCGACGCGCCGAACACGCTTCAGGCTGACAACCGTGCCGAGCCGCTGGACGCGGAAGACCCCGTCGCCCCCGGGGCGACGTTCCTCGTGTCGTGGCGCGGCGACGGACCCCGATCAAGGGCCCAGGAAAGCAGAAGTCCCGGCTCAGGGACACTGAACCGGTACCTGCGTGCAGCTGAGTAATCGACTTCGGTCCTTACCTCTTGGTGGCGGGGGAACTGTCGTGAAAGGCCAACCCGCTGCGAGCCAGCGCCCACGTTTCCTGACTGGAGTTCATCCACACTCCCGGTGCACACCTGACTGCACACGCCACTGTAGACAGTCCAGTCGACGACCCGAGCAATTGCCCCTATCCCGAGGGCTCCCACGCTCGCCATCTCTGGGTGATCTAGGCCCAACCCTGGGGGCCGCCCAATCGTGAAATCCCTACGACCTCACGCCGAGGAATACATCGCATGCACCACTCTGGCTGAAACGTCCGGAGAGGCCAGTGTCACTGCAGATACTCCTCAACGGTGTCAGAATCACGAACGGTGGCGTCGTCGGGGTCCTGTCCGAATTCTCGCAGTGCTCGGCGTCGTCGCAAGAGATCCCAGCACTGGTCGAGGGTCTCCTCGACATGGATAAGCCGCTCCGCGTTTTCGGGCGTCTCATCTCGCCGCAGTCTTCCCTCTTCGTCGACCAGACCTTCGATCTTCAGAAGAATCTTCTCGTCGTCCACTTCACTCCCCTCTCAGATGACGCATGGATCGCACCCTTCGCTCGCCGCCAATTCGACCTCGCGTTCATCAGTGTCACGAAAGGGTCCTCAGCCCTTTCTCGAATCATACGCTGGTGTCGATCGATGTCGAACCGGCCACGGCGATCGAAACAATGACTTCGTTGGCAGTCGCAGCCACTTGAATCGTTGTCTCACGCACCACAGTCTCGGGAACCGCTCGCCATTCGCAACCTGGCTCGAGTTACTGACGAAGAAACGCGAGCCCGCGTCCACCGGCCCTTGAAGATTCAGATTCCCGTGTGTTCAACACGAATCGGATTTGGATCGGGCACGTGAGGCATCAGTGCATTCGCTGGAATTTGGCCCAAACGACCGGCTTCAAAGTCTTCCAGTGCCTGCATAATCTCGCTTCGAGTATTCATGACGAACGGCCCGTAATGCTCAACTGGCTCACGAATGGGCTGGCCTCCCAGAATCAGCAACTCGAAATGAACGGTGCGCGAGTCTTGGTTATCGCCAGCGCTCGCGCTCAGCCAATCGCCGGGACCAAACGTCACCAGCTGTCCAACATCAACGGGTCGCGCCTCGCTTCCCACCCGACCAGATCCGGCAAGCACGTACGCGAGCGCGTTGAAGTTGGGATCCCAAGGTAATTCCAGCATCGCTCCTGGCGCGATCGAGGCGTGGACCAACGCCATGGGCGTGTGGGTCGAGCCGGGCCCACGATGTCCGCCGACCTCTCCGGCGATTATCCGCACGAGGGATCCCCCGTCGCTCGAAGACAGCAGAACCACCTGGTCAGCGACGAGCCCTTGATACTTCGGCGCGATCATCTTGTCTTTCGCCGGCAGATTCACCCAGAGTTGAATGCCGTGAAACAGTCCGCCCGAGACCACCAACTCCTCGGGAGGCGTCTCGATATGCAAGATACCGGCCCCCGCGGTCATCCATTGGGTGTCGCCACCGGTGATGAGACCGCCTCCGCCGTGGGAGTCCTGGTGAGCAAAAGTACCGTCAATCATGTAGGTGACCGTTTCGAAACCGCGATGAGGATGCCAGGGAGTGCCCTTGGGCTCGCCGGGGGCGTAGTCGACCTCCCCCATCTGATCCATGTGGACGAACGGATCTATGTCGCTCATGCTCACGCCGGCGAAAGCCCGGCGGACCGGAAACCCCTCCCCCTCGAGGCCGCTCGGCGCTGTCGTTACCGACTTGACTGGCCTTTCTACTGATCCTTCAACCTTGGGACTAGCTACCCGAGACAGGTCAAGCCAGTTGTCTGGTGTCACCGTAGGCATAGGGAACTCCTTTCCAAGTCCATCAAAAGTATGGCACCGACGTGACGCTCGCGCCGGGCGAGGATCAGACGTCACTCGAAGCTGATCCCGAAGTTGCTTCCACGATGCTGCTTCACCGGACCAACCCGATCTCACGAGCGCAATCGCTCTCCGGCGAGACCCCGCTGGGTACGAAGTTGGCATGGAATGAGCCTCTCACGAGGGTCCAATCTCAACAAACAAAAGGGCAACAAGACGCAGGGCAGGTCAGTTGACTTCTACACCCGGTTGGGTGGCGAAATCGGTCAAAAGCGCGCAGTCCTGGACCTTGAGAATCAGGTTCATCCGGGAGATGCTCGTGGGCCAAAGTCGGGCACCTTTGGCTAGCCTCGTTGCATGACCCGGCTCGAAGTCACCACCAGTCGTGCGGCCACGGTTGGCGCCATGTCCGTTCGCCGGGCGCTCCCTCGAAGGGGACATCGCACGGTGGGCGCGTGGTGCTTCGCCGACCACATGGGACCGGCGAAGGTGACCAAAGAACACGGTCTCGATATCGGACCCCATCCCCACATGGGACTGCAGACCGTGACGTATCTGATCAATGGCGAAGCCCTTCACCACGACAGTTTGGGCACCGAGCAGTTGATTACTCCCGGCCAGCTGAACCTGATGACCGCCGGCGAAGGCGTCTCGCACTCCGAGGAGGCAACGGGACAGTACGAGGGAACCCTGCAGGGCATCCAACTCTGGATTGCCCAGCCCGACGCGACGCGTCATCTGGCTCCCGCTTTCGAGCACCACGGCGACCTGCCCCGCATCGAGTTGAATGACACGAGCGCCACCATCCTGGTGGGCGAATTCTGCGGGGTTACGAGCCCCGCGCGCCACGACACCGAACTGATGGGGACGGACCTCAAGGTCAATAGGCGCGCGAATTTCCCACTTCGAATTCACTTCGAGTACGCCGCGATTGTTCTCGAGGGATCGCTGATGCTGAACGGGATATTCCTCGAGCCTGGACACCTCGGCTACCTCGCTCCCGGAAGCGATCAGATTGAATTCGACGCCCTCGAGCCGTCGAGGGTGATGCTCCTGGGAGGGGTTCCCTTCGAGAGCGAGATTCATATGTGGTGGAACTTCGTGGCGCGAAGCCGCAACGAGATCGACCAGGCATTCAATTCGTGGCGCGACGACGATGGCCGCTTCGGCACTGTTGCGAGCAACCTGGACCGGATCAATACTCCCGCTCCATTTTGGCGCGCGCCCGGATAGACCGGGGAGCACGGTCGCCCCGACGAGGATGTCGCCGGGTTCACTTGGAGGCTGGACCAGCTTCTGGCAGCTTCCTTGCCGGCCATTCGCTCCGTTCAAACATCGCGGGCATCAACGCTTGGCCTGGCTCTCACGGGGCGTAGGACGCCGAGACCAGGAGGGCACGACTCAACCGACCGCACTATCTGGCCGGCCCCCTGCAGTTCGACGAGCTTCATCGCCCCGACGTCGCCACCGCGTCACCAGCGGTCGTGCTGGCGCCGGTTAGCGAAGCCGCCATCCGAAACCGGCTGGCGAGCACGGTGACGGTGCTCTCGACCGACAGTCTGGTGAAGGTCTTCCAGGACTTCACCGCGCTCGACTTCGTGTCCAACGGACGCGCCGAGATCACCGCGGGCCGCGGCGCCCCAGGCGACGCCGCCGTCGGTTCGGCGTGTTGATCACGAGCGGTCGCTGGTACGTGACGCTGGGATCACTTCCGGGTCGGCGCTGGGGCGGGCGGTGGGGCTTGACGATGCCGCTGCCGACATGGCGTCGCGTCCCCGACCAGGGTGCAGGGGGCGCCGTCAGCCGGTCGGCAAGGTGGTAGACGGCGTCTTCGTAGTTGACCCGCCAGCCGTGAAAATCCGGCCACGCCTCTTCGGCGGTGCGCTCCAGCGGGAAGCCACTCTCCTCCAACATGGCGACGGCAGACTGAAATTCGTGAAATTGGAGCCGGATCGGATCATCGGGCTTCGGGTCGAAGTCGATCTCCCAGCCGAGTGATGTCGCTATCCGATTGGTCAGCGTGAAACCCATGCGAAGGCAGAGACGCGCCTGGGATGGCGCCGACGAAGGGCAAAGGGCCAGTTGCATCGCGGCAGCGTCGAGCACGGCGAGCAGACCGATGAGCCACGAGAGCCACGGGTCGGGCGAGCGAAAGAGCAGCAAGATGGGGTAGGTACTGTGACTCTCGGCGACGTCCGCGGACCAGGACTCCCACTCCTTGTAGAGGTCGGGAAGCGTGTCGACAATGCCGACGAGTTGGTGGCGCGCCAGGAGTTCTGGTCCCCACGCCGGAGCTCCGGCCCTGCTCTCGAGCAACGCCACCAGCCCCTCGCGACGGCTGAAGGCGTTGTAGAGCGTCGGCAGGTACGCGATCTGCAGGGCGACGATGATGACCCAGATGGCACCGGCGGTGACGTCGATGGCGATATTCGCACGACCGCCGACGTGCACGGCCCCCACCGTGAAAAGGGCGATCAGCGCCTGGAGCAACCCCCGAGAAATCGAATGCGTGGTCGGCATCAGCATCAGGTCGAATCCGACGACGAGGGAACCCGCCCAGAACATCAGCTGCGCGAGGAGTGCCACCGGCGCCGTCGGGGCGAGGATCGCGTCCTTGCTTTCGTACGTCGTCGCCAGGCGCGAGAGGGCGACGAAGAGCAGTCGCACTGAACGATTCACGAGCAGTGCCGCCCGTTCGACACCCGAGGGTTGGCGGGGCAGGACGAGGACGAAGAGGATTCCCGTGACCGTCACGATGACGATAACGAGGCCGATGACGAAGAGAAGAGTATTCAAGGTTGAGGATAAGAGTACCCAGATGGCGTGCCGAGCTCTCTCACGCTCGGGTCTGGCCCTGACGGACTCGGCCAGTCGATGGTTAAAGAGCGAAGGCTTGTCTCTCGGAGTGAGCGCATCAGTCGATGGGCAAGCCGCTGAATCTGCTAGTTAACGCGACTCATCTCTATCATCGCCGACTGCTCTTTCTGCGCGAGGAGCCAGACTTCGTCCAACGAATCTTCTTCGTGAGCAGAGGCCACGTCTACACCGGTGAACTCTCGGTTCGTTCATCGCCGGTGCATCAACCTTGAGAAGATCTTTCGATGATTTAGCCAGGCGCTCGTTGCTCGGTGCGGGCCTCGTCGGGGTCCGGGTACGCGATGAGTAGGTCTCGGTACTCCAGTTCCGCAACGTGCGTAGCCGTGACGTGACGGACGTCGTCCTCACGTAGCACCACCAAACCGACCGCGAAGCGTGGTAAGTTGCACGCGCCCTCTCAGCGCGTGACCACGATCACGCCGACGGGCGCTCACCGGGTGGCAGCGACCACTTCGCCACGCAGCCAACCCCCAGGCACTTCCAATGATCCCGACTGTCCGCAGTGCGTCCTACTTCGCTCGCGTCAGCCGCGAGGTCGCGAACCGGCGCGTGATGGTGGGACTGGCCCATTCCGGTATCTCGTACGACGATGCCCACGGTCCTCCTCTTGTCCTCTTGACGAGACGCTCTCCTTCTCACCTTACGGTGCTCCTGGATGCTCGGCGCGCACTCACGGCGCTCGAGCGGTGCTGGCACCCGCCGGCGAAGCGTCCCTACGACGGAGGCGGTTGGAGCGGTCGGGGTGCGCAGGGGCCTGCAGCACCGTGCAGCACCGTGCAGCCGCACGGGGAATCTGGGATTACGAGGACCCGAACGCTTGTGAAGCGGACCACGGACAGCACGAAGGCCCAGGGTCTCCCTGGGCCTTCGACTTCGTTCATGTACTACGTGGTGGCGGGGGGACTGCAGTAAGAGGCCAACTCGCGGTGAGGAAGTACCCATCTTTCCTGATAGAAGTTGATGCATACCCCATGTGGACGCCTGACTGATCACCCCTATCACCGTGGCGTGTTCGTAGAGTTTCTGGACTGAAGTTGGCCGCGTCACGACGCCAACGCAACGAAACCCTGTGACCTGGTGTCGTCTGAGGGCTGACTTGCAAAATCCGACCGGTTACTCGGCGAATGAGCAGTATTGAACTCAACACGGTGATCTCTTGGGTGTTGCCACAATCGATTCTGGGGAGCGGTGGCGAAACTACCGACTCTCGACCACAATCACAGGTTTCACTCAATGGGCTGATGGGCGAATGTTGCGGGCTCTCGGCCGGCGAGCAGCCACCCACCGACCGTGGCGCCGACCGGCATTGCGACGAGGATAATCAGAAGGTTGGCCACCGGAACGCTGGACAGCGAGGAGAGTCCGTCAAGGCTGTTCGTCCGGCTGAAGGCAATCAGGGCGATGTAGCCAGCTGCGGTTCCGACCATTGCCCCGATGAGTGCCAGTGCTCCCGCTGTCACGGCAGTTAAGTTCCGGCGCATGAAGCTGCTGGCCCCAGCGGCGGTGAGGATCCGCAGGTCACTAGCGGCCTCGCTTCGTATGAGGCCAATCGACATGGCAAGAATGCCCAAAGCCAGCAGGATGCCCACCAGGGTGGCCCAATCAATAATCGACGCCGAGGTCGGAATGCTCGACTTGGTCTCGATGCTCATTTCGGATGCCGCCGCGGTAATCCTGGCGTCGTTAAGCTGTAGGGCGCTGAGTGGCTGGGTGGTCTGCACCAACCAACCTGATACCAGGGTCTTCAGTGCCAGCTGGTGTACCGCATATTCGGTGATGACGGTGTTCGGTGCCGACGTCCCTGAGGGAAGTTCGGTGACCTCCTGGATCCTCGGGTTAGCGAGACAAGAAGCCTTCGGGCACGGCCACGCTCCGTGCTTGCCACCCCCAGGAGGGCCGTTTCCGGCGAAGTACTCGCCGTAGACCAATTGCATTTTCGTGAGCGACGAGAACCCGGGCCGCATCGAGAGGACGTCGGCCGTTGGACTCAACGACGACGCCTTGATGCCGAACGCCTTCAGAAGTTGCGGCGTGGCGACGTAGAGGGGACCCGAAAAGCTGCGACCGGGTGCCGCGTGCTGCAAGGTGGCGCTGGTCGTATCGAGCTGGATGATGTCGTGGGATCCGAGGGCCTTGGCGATCGAGTGTGCGCCGCTATCCATCGTCTCTAGGTTGAACGTGGGCGGCACCACGCCGGCATTGCCGGGACCGGGTCCGTAGGGCCCGATCGGCGTGTAGATGATCAACTGCGTCGGTGACAGGTTGGGCCCGGCGTAGTCGAGAACGTTCCCGAAGCGCGCCGCCGAAGCCACCATGACGACCACGGCGATGAACACACCAATGCTGATCGCCCCGAGCGCCGAGCCCGAACGTGCCCGGTAACGTGCGAGATCGCGCGTGGCCATCCGCACGGCGAGGGGGGCCCCGCGAGTCAGTCGGCTGAGCGCCGTGAGGAGAAACGGAGCCCACAAGACGACAGAAACGGTGAGAGCAATGAAGCCCAAGACCAGCTCCGGAATTCCTGCGCCCTTGCCATTGCCCGCGCCCGCGGCGCCGAGGAGGAAGAACGCCACAATCACGAAGATGACACCCGGCACCGCAGTACGACGAACCTTTTTGGGCGGAGCTGGACGACCCGACAGTGCGGCCACGACTGAGATCCGAGTCACGGTTTTGGCGGGCCTCGTGGCGGCGAAGTAGGCGGCGGCGACGGCGAGCGCTATGGCGACGACTATGACGGCCCACGGCAGCTGAAACACGCCCACCACGTGGTGAGCACTCGCCTCGAGGCTTGGTCGATAAGCCAACCAGGCGGCGAAGCCCACTAGGACGCCCATGAGCGCACCGACGACACCGACCATGGCGCCGTTGGCGCGCACCACCATTCGGATGTTCTTGTCCGTGGCGCCGATGGCCCCCAGCATCCCGATGGAGCGAAGACGCCGCTGGGCCAACACGGTAAAGCCGGCCACCGCCACGAGGGCGATCAGGAGCATTGCCAGGGTCGCCAACGCGATGGAGATGGTCTCCGGATTCAGCGGATTGCTCTGGGCTACCGACTGGAGAGTAACCACGTTGGAGCCGAGTTTGCTAGGGGCCGCACCGGGCGCGTCGAAGAGGACGGTGACCTGGTTTGGTTCGGGGACTTGACCGGGGATGACCAACGCGAACTGGTCGAGGAGGTCCTGGGGATTCTCGACGACACCGACGACCCGGCGGGAAGAGCCCCCCTCGCGCCAGACGCTACCGACCTTTAGGTCCAATGATGTCGCGACTCCCGACGTGAGCGCCACTTCGCCTGCGCTGGTTGGATAGCGACCCGACACCACGGCAAGCAGCGGCTGACCATAGGGCCCTCGCGGGTTCTGGGCGCGAAGTTCGAAGGTGTCGATCGAACCGGGGATCGTGACAGTCTCATTCTCGATGACGTCCACCGGGCCGAATCGCTGGTGCCACCGCGCAATCGTCGCGGCTTCTGTTGCGCTGACACGCGGGAACGTGGCCAGGTCGTGCGCGGCGCCAAAACCAACGTAGGACGAAAGTGGCGTGTTGGCTGCGACACCAACCCCCACGGTCGTCGCCGCCACGGCCACCGTGATCAGCGCCAGTATCAGCAACTGCTGGCGCCACTCGCGTCGCAGAAGCCGCCACGCCCAGCGCACCACCGCTCGACGGGCGGGCATCCCACCATTGGCGGGTCGATCGGCAGGAAGTTCGAGGATCATGGTCATTGATCGAGAGATGGCGAGTTGGGTTCGAGCCGCGACTCTGGACTCGGAGGCGGCGTTGTTTGATCAACCACCCGACCATCCCGTAGGTACACCACTCGATCAGCCAACGATGCGAGCTTCGCGTCGTGGGTGACGACGATGGCGGCCACGCCCAGGTGGCAGGCGGCCAGGATCATCCGCATGACGGCCTCGCCATTGACCGAGTCGAGCGCGCCCGACGGCTCGTCCGCGAGCAGCAGTTGACGATTCCCGACGACGGCGCGGGCAATGGCGACCCGCTGGCGCTCACCACCCGAGAGCTCATCAGGAAAGCGCGTCGCACGCTCCGCCAGTCCGAGTTCCTCGAGAGCCGCCATCCCCGCGCTGCGCGCCTTCCTGGTCGCGACTCCGTCCAGTTCGAGCGGCAGGGTGACGTTTTCCACGGCGGTGAGCCCGGCGAGGAGGTTGAAGTCCTGGAATACGTAACCGACCGTGCGACGCCGCAGACGCGCCTTATCGTTGCGCGACATCGTCGATAGTGCCGCTCCGTCGATGGTCACCTCGCCACTCGTCGGCTCCTCGAGGCTTCCCGCGATGGTGAGAAGAGTGGACTTGCCCGAACCGCTTGGTCCCATGACCGCCACGAGCGCGCCGCGATCGACCGAGAGGTCGACGTCGGTGATGGCGTGCACTTCGGTCGAGCCCTCACCGTAGACCTTGGAAACTGCTCGCATCTCCAGGAAGCTCATCGGCATCCTCCAATCCGTCGTCGAACTCGCGACATCACCAGGGCGCTTCGTACGACTGATCGTCGTCGGAGCGCTTCAGGTGACCACTCTCTACGGAGGCTAAGCGAACCCCCAGTCGCAAGCCATCGGGGTAAACCCTGATGATTCCACCGCCCACTAAGGGTCACACCTCGCTCGAAACGTGCTCTTTGTGTGACAGCGCCCGTGAACTGCACCCATCCACATAAGGCGCTAATCGTCATGCGAAC
>Ga0182014_10007756_pt1 | contig 11156 bp, 9 predicted proteins | sample 612S2DmetaG_FD_120489 | JGI IMG/M metagenome (GOLD analysis project Ga0182014, IMG submission 120489) | Permafrost microbial communities from Stordalen Mire, Sweden - 612S2D metaG | ecosystem: Environmental > Terrestrial > Soil > Wetlands > Permafrost | place: Sweden: Stordalen | collected... | reverse complement strand
CAGCGGGCCAATCGATTTGCTCGAAACCGCCCCAGCCGGGTGGTCCTCCGGCGGCATGCCGCTGCCAATGGCCGTAGGTTCCGATGGGCACGCAGCCGCAGAGGTCCATGGCGATGGCCGCGTAGCCGCGCGAGTTCCAGAGACGCACCCAGGCATCGAAGGCCGTGCCTCCGCCGCCGTGCACGAGGACCATGCCCGGCACCCGCTTGCCGGCCGCGACCTTGGGCAGGCCATAATAGGCAAACACCCGGGTCGGTTGGCCGTGGAACGGCGGCCCTGCATAGAACAGCGATTTCACATCCTTAGCCGTCGGCTCGGTCGCCGGATAGGTTGCCGGCGGCTTGCCGAGCGTTTCGAGATTCCAGCTCGGCGCCGGCGACCTGGCCCGCCCCTTTTCGGCGGCCTCCAAACTGCATGCCAGGAGGAAAATCAAGCCGCCCACCAGAAATCGTCGCTTTCCGCGCATGGTTCTTCGCTCCTTGATGAGAATCGTTGGTTCAGGGAAGGATTGTTGCGATCAATAGCCGGCGGCTACCGAGGGTACGATGTCGCATGGTAATCTCGGATATCAATATGGCGCAGTTTCCCATCTGCCTTTGCCTTCGGCATGATTCCAGACGGAAACACTGCCCATTGTTACGGAGCCCCACGTACGCGTCAACACATCGCAGCGGTTCGTACCTACCCAATCCGCAACGACTTTGCTGCTGGCCGGCCTGAAGCCGGACGCCGCCGCTCTCGGGCGGCCCTGGTACACGGTGGGCGAGCCGCCCGCTACGCGGTTCTGGAAAAAGGCTGCCCCCCCATGTTTCCGGATTTTGACGACGCGGGGAACTGCCGACCTCTTCCGCTCTTTACATGGCGGCGAAAGACGGTAAAGATGTGTTGTCGACAAGACGTGCCGAGAGTGAAAGTTACGGTTTTTTTGCTGGGAAAAAGTCGCTGTTTCTTGCTGGGGAGAAGACCATATGGGTCGTCGCGTCGTGATTTTGGCGGTTTCGCTGTCGTGGCTGATGCTTTTGGCGGGATGTACGGTGGTCAAGAAGAAACCGTTGGACCCGTTCATGGGCGACTTCGAGGGCACCTTCACGCCCCATGGCGGCCAAACGATCAAAGCCCAGGCCAAGGTGATCGCCAACGGAGATGACACGTATTGGGTGGTAATCATCTATCCGGCCGCCGACGCCAAGGCTACCCGCATCGAGCTGACCGGTCGCGGCAAGGACGACGAGGTTGTGATCATCAGTCGCGACTGGTCGAACGATCCCGTGCCCGCGAAATGGACCGGCAAGGTTACCAAGGACACGCTGAGCATTGCCTCCGAGGATGCGAAGGGTGGCAAGGCCGAGATGAAGCGTGTCGAGTGGAAGAGTCCGACGCTTGGCCAGAAGCCCCCGGCTGATGCCGTGGTCCTGCTTCCTTTTGAGAAAGGCAAGGCCACGAACCTGGATCAGTGGGACAACAAGCGGTGGACCTGCTTGCCGGACGGCAGCGTCCTGGTCGGCGGGGGCGACAACAGAACCAACCAGGAATTTGGCAGTTTCAAGCTGCACTTGGAGTTCTATGTCCCCTTTATGCCCGCCAAGCCTGACAGCACCCGCGGTAACAGCGGGATCTTCCTCCATAACCGTTACAAGGTCGAGGTGGTGGACTCCTTCGGCCTGAAGCCGAACGAATGGGCGTGCGGCGCGATCTGCGGCGTCAAGGCCCCGGACGTCGATGCCTCGCTGCCGCCGGGCCGATGGCAAACGTACGATATCGAGTTCAAGGCGCCCCGTTTCGACAAAGCGCAGATCGTGCATATCCGCAACGCATTAATCACCGTGCTTCTAAACGGCGTGAAGATTCAGAAGGCGGTCGATGTGGAATGGGGCACATCCGGTGGCTTGGGGTACCCGACCCCGACGGGCCCAATCCGCCTCCAAGACCATGCCGACCCCGTGCAGTTTCGCAACATCTGGCTGGTCAAAGAGAAGGAGCTCTAGCCCGATGCCAAGCGGGGCTGACGTTCATGTCGTCCACTGCATGACGACCTTTACGGCATCTTGGGACGATCTGGCCATCTCGAGCGCCTCCTCATACGACGAGGCCGGCAACTGCCGGGATACCAGCCGTTCCAGCGGCGCCGCACCGGTGACGGCCAGCCGCACGGCCTCGGGCCAGGCGCCCGCACTGGCGTTCGAGCCGATCAATTCCAGTTCGCTCAGCAAAATCCGGTTCCAGGGGAAGCTGGCAGCGTGGGGGCCGTAGTCTCCCAGGACGAGGATCTTGCCTCCGTGGGCCGCCGCGCCCAGTGAGGCATGGATCGCCCCGGGCGAGCCGCTGGCCTCGACCACGTTCGGGAAGGGCGTCCCCGGCAGGTCCGCGACGGCCGCGGCCAGGTCCGGTCCCGCCTCATGATAGTTGAGCACCGCGGCCGCTCCCAATTCCCGTGCCACGGCCAGGCGTCCGGGCCGCCCGCCCACCACGGCGACGCGCGCCACGCTGCGTGCCTTGAGCAGCAACAGCATCAAGAGCCCGATCGTTCCGTCGCCCAGGATGAGCGCGGAGCGGCAATCTTCCAACCGCAGGCGTCGCAGTGCGCGGACGCACACGGCCAACGGTTCGATCAACGCCGCGGTGGCCGGCGGAAAGTCTTCCGGCAGGGGGTAGAGGTTTCTCGCCTCCGTCAACAGATATTGACCATATCCGCCCGGATGCTCGAAGCCCACCTCCCCGCCGTCGGAGAGAACGTTCTCCGCCACGCACAATTTGCCCGCCAGAGCGGCGTCCGCCGCGGGTCCCACCGCGTCCACGACCCCCGACCATTCATGGCCCGGAATCGCCGGGAAGCCGGTGCGCGCCCAGCCGGCAATCATCTCCAAGTCGGTGGCGCAGACGCCACACGCCGCGGTGCGAATACGGACCTGGCCCGGGCCCGGCTCGGGCAGGGGCCAGTCCTGCCACGCCACGCACCCCGGCGCGATGTTCACGATGGCTTTCATGGATGGATCATCACCTTGTTCCGCCGCGGTTGGCCCATCACCTCGACGGCCTGGTGAATGTCGTGCAAGGAAAAACGATGCGAAATGATCTTCTCCGGATCGACCAGCCGGGACTCCAGCAGTCGGATGGCCTTCTGCATGGCCCAGGGCGTGGTGCCAAAACTGGCGTCCATGCGTCCTTCGAGGAAGTGCGTCAGGCCGCCGTCCAGCTCGAACGTCTCGTGCGTGGTGATGCCGAAGACGTTCCATTTCGTGCCGCGCCGCCGCAAATCGACCGCCAGTTTGACGGCCGCAATCGGTCCGGCGGCCTCGATCACCAGGTCCGGGCCCTCGGGAAGAACTTCATAAACACGCCGCTTGATGTCCTCGCCCGCCGGATCCAGCGCGTGGGTCGCCCCCAACTGCAAGGCATTGTCGCGGACGTAAGGGCTGGTGTCGATTGCCAGCAGCCGGCCGGCCCCGGCGGCCCGGGCCACCATCAGGCATAGCAAGCCGATGCCGCCGACGCCGATGACGACCACGTCGTCGCCCAGGTTCATCTGGCTGTAGTGGATGACGCCCTTCCATGCCCCTGAGAGCGGCTCGGTGAGCGCGGCCGCATCGAACGACACCGCCGCCGGCTTGTGGAAGAGGCACGTTTCGGTGGTCTTCATGTACTCGGCGAAGGCGCCCGGCCAAATGATTTCCGGCCCGTCGCCGCCGGTGCTGAAGGCCCGCCGACAATAATGGGTGTTGCCCGCTCGGCAATGTGGGCAAACGCCACAATAGCCCGAGGGCTGGCAGATCACCTCGTCGCCGACCTGGAAGTGGCGCACCCCCGTCCCCACGGCAGCCACCACTCCCGCCGGCTCATGGCCGGCGATGAAGGGGAAGGTTACGTTGCGTCGAATTCCTTGGATGGCCTTGTAGTCGGTGGCGCAAAATCCGCAACTGACGATCCGCACGACGACCTCGCCCAGGCCCGGCTCGGGCTGTGGCACGTCCTCCAACACGAGCTGCTGGAAATCCTTGAGCACTGCCGCCAACATGAGCGATCTCCCCGGTGGCTGCGCCATTCGGAAGGCAGCATAAACGGTGGAAACGGTCGCGTCAACATGATGTGGCGAGTGTCACGGACCCGACTTGCAGAGCGAGGGTTTTCGCGGCCGGTCGATCGGCCAAGCCGTCAACCGCCGAAGAGAAGATGGGATAACCACAACGTTCACACCATGCCATGATTGGACGTATCACCGTTTCTCCCCCAATATTTTCCAATCATAAATAACAGCATTTCCTAAGGAGCTGTTTTCTATCTTTTTGGGTTTTAGAATCACACACTTGTCGTTTATCTTGAAGATAACGACAGTGTTTAGTTTGACCTCGGTCTTTCCGTGGTCTTCTGCGGGAATTGTGAAGCCATATTGGGACAGAGAAGAGTATTTGATGTCTCTTATTTCGCCTTCCTTGACAAGGGCAAATTCCACTCTTTCTATTGATTTGAGTTTTACCTCGTAGCTTAGCACTACACTTTCTTGTTCTGGTTTTTGCGGAACCTCCCAAGAAAAACTCATGCCTGCGAGATAAGAACTTTTCTCCGCCATCATTCTGGATTTTTTCACTCCAGATTTTTGGTTAGCTTCTTCCTCGTCAGCTTGTTGCTTGGCTTGCTTTTGATCTGTAATCTCGGTTTCGGAAAGGATAAGCGGCCAGTATTTCCATTGGTAGAAAACTTGGCCGTTTTCTATTTTTAGCAGTCTGATTGCCACATACCTATTGTCCAGCTTGAAGATTGTCGTCATGCGCAGGCAATCGTCTGGCTCCAGGATTGTATAAGTATCGCTACTTTCTGTAAAAATTGGCCAAAAACGCATCATGCGTCCGAATTTATGAAAGTTATACAAAGAAGGGTCTTTGATTTTTTCTATTCCATCTTCCGTTGACGCTATCCCTGCTTTATTCACTAAACACACACTTATTTCGTAATTTATCTCCCAGAAATATTCTGACAGCTCAACATTTTTTATCCGCTCCTGGATTTCTTTCTCGTTTTCTTTCAGGTCTTTTGAAAATGAGAATTTAACAGCAGAATCAACTCCAGGTATGTAGAATGGTCTTTCATAATCGCCTAAGATTACCATCCACCCTTTTCCCTTTATTAGTTCTTTAACTGCGAAAGGCGCAGACGAGCTTCCCTGGCTTGCTTCATAGTTTGTTGCAGAAAGAATCTCTTTATGGCTATCAGGAGACAATATTTTCCATTCGTATATTATTGATTTCCAAATCGGAGAAGCATGTTCTTTTTCTATTTTTATCTTTATTGTTTTGCCATTCTTGTCGAAGGTTGTTGCTGTTGTGCCTGTGTACTGGCACCCCTTTGGAGCTTCTTCCCATGACCTATCTCTAGTTATAACTTCTACTGGCTTGAAAGCCACGCATTTTTTGCCTCGCCTTAAAATTATTATTTGATTTTGATATAACATCACATAAGGCTTCCTGGATAAATATTTTTGCTGGCTAGGCAGTACGTGGGCTTTTCGCGCGGCAAGCTCTTCTGCGGCATTGAGCCGTGTAAAGTTGTATTGCTCAAGGCTTCCTATTTTGTCAAAAGTCGAGATTACTGACGGCAGTATGCAAAAGTCAAACGGTACTACGTCAACATCAATTACGAAGCATGGCTTGTCGTTTTTTGAGTAAACGCGTCCGTCTTTCCAAATCATGTTTTCCGGATTTTCTTCGCCCATGGGTTTTTCCACCCAAATAACATCCAAACCGCCTGCTGACATCCTCTGGCCCAAGGCTTTTGTTCTGCCCTGCTCTTGGGCAAAACAAAATAAAACAGACAATACGAAAAACAAAACACAAAACAAAAAGGTTTTAGCGTTCATCGGATTTCCCGTGCGTACTGATAATGGGTGGCACAAGTGACGGAGAAGAAAAGCTCTGCGATCGTTGCGATTGAGATTTGACACCCCCGACGGAAAAGAACGCTCCTTATTTTAGCCCTTGACGTTGGCGACGCAATAACCATCATGAGGGGGGTGGCTTAAAGGAAAGTCCACGTGCCAAGCTTAGATCGCTTAGCGGTTGCCAACCTTGCCGCCTCCCGAAAATTGGCCGCCGGTCCATAGCCGCGAGCCGCCGCCGTGGCTGGCCCGGCCACCCGCTGCCACTCCGCCTTTGGCAGGAGTTGCCGTGCTCCGGCAAACGCCGCCGGGTCGGGGGCGATGGGAGTTTCTTGAACACACCCGCCCGGAATAACCCAGCGGCCGATTGGGGTTGTCTCACCGGTGTCCGTCCGGCCCGACGCGGGCCTGTAACCTGCCGGTACTCTGGCGTTTGGGTTTGCGCTGGAATAGACTGGCTAGCGAACAACCAAATTATTGGAATGGCGAACGGAATGCTCTATGAAAACCTACCGGGAAACCCTTACCCTGAACATCCCCAAGCGGATGGATTTCGTGAACATCACGCCGGAGGTCAAGGCGGCCGTCGAAAAGAGCGGCGTGCGCGAGGGGCTGGTGCTGGTGAACGCCATGCACATCACCGCCTCGGTGTTCATCAACGACGACGAGCCGGGGCTGCACGAAGACTACCAGCGCTGGCTGGAGAAGCTGGCCCCCTTCGACCCGTCGCCCACGACCTATCACCACAACCGCACCGGCGAGGACAACGGCGACGCCCATCACAAGCGGCAGATCATGGGCCGGGAGGTGGTCGTCGCCATTACCGAGGGGAAGCTCGATTTCGGCCCGTGGGAGCAGATTTTCTACGGCGAGTTCGACGGCCGCCGGTCGAAGCGGGTGCTGGTGAAGGTGATCGGAGAATAACGCGGCCGGCGCGTTCGTTTGGCACATAACCGTTCACACCGTGGTAGAATGCCTGTCATCCTGAGCGCAGCGAAGGATCTCCTGGAATGCACGCGGGCGCGAGATCCTTCGCTGCGCTCAGGATGACGGTTGCCCTGTGAACGGCTACATTTCGTACTCATAATCACGCCATACCCCAGCAACCAGGAGTAGATCATGCCTAGCAGACGACACTTTTTGCAATGGGCGGGCGCCGGCGTCGCGGCCTCGCTGGCCGCCGGCCACGGCTTTGCCGCCGAGCCCGCCGCCAAGAAAAAACAGCCGGCCAAGACGCCTTCCAAGCGGACCTACGAACTGGGCCTCGCCTCGTATACCTTTCTGCACTTCCCGCTCGATCAAGCGCTCAGCATGACCAAACGCGTCGGGCTGAAACACATTTGCCTCAAGGGCGGGCAGAAGCAGTTTGGCCCGCAGGCCTTTCACCTCGCCCTGGAGAGCACACCCGACGAGATCGCCCAGGCCGTGGCGAAGGCCAAGGCGGCGGGCCTCGACCTGTACGGCGGCGGCGTGATCGGCATGAAGACGCCGGCCGACGTCGACAACGCTTTTGTCTACGCCAAGGCCGCCGGCATGCGCATCATCGTGGGCATGCCCGAGGCGGACATGCTGCCGCGGGTGAACGAAAAGGTGCAGCAGTACGACATCCGCGTGGCCATCCACAACCATGGGCCGGACGTGAAATTCTTTCGCACGCCCGGCGAAATCTACGAGAAAATCCAGGAGCTGGACCGCCGCGTCGGGGTATGCATGGACATCGGCCACACGATGCGCGCCGGCGTGGATCCGAGCCAGGCCGCCGAGCAGGTGGCGGACCGGCTGATGGACATCCACATGAAGGACGTGACCGCGGCCACACGCGCGGGCAAGACTTGCGAGGTCGGCCGGGGCGTCATCAACATCCCCAAGTTCTTCCGCACGCTGGACAAGATTCATTATGCGGGTTTCGTCTCCTTCGAGTTCGAGAAGGATCCCGCCGATCCGCTGCCGGGCCTGGCCGAGTCGGTCGGCTATACGCGTGGCGTGCTGGCGGTGATTTGACCCGGCATTTCTCACCAATCCGGTTGCAGGAAGGGGACGGGGCCATGTCTTCGACCAATGCTTGGCGAAACATGTCTGCCCGTCGAAAAATAGACCCGTCCCCGCGTGGTTCGGTGAAAACTCCGCTGTCCTCGCACAAACGGCCCTCACCCTAACCCTCTCCCAAAGGGAGAGGGGACCAACTTGCAAACAACCTCTCAGAGCCAGTTGGTCATCAACTCCTCGAATTTCCAATCTCACGCCGTCCCCCCTCCCCCCCCCTCGCAACGGAGATGGGTAACGGCGGAGAGAGCATCGCATATTTGCCATGATGCGCTCCGCGGCCGGCGTTGTCGAGGTCAAGAATTAGGCCAGATGGCCGTAACCGATCACACCCCGAAAGAAATGCCCATCATCCTGAACGCCGCGAAGGATCTCCCGGACCGCAATTCGGTGCGAAATCCTTCGCTGCACTCAGGCTGACCATTGCCCCGTGAGCGATTACCCACGGAACGGCGTCATGCCGGCCCGGGCGGCTGATCAGGTGGGCTTGCGGTCGTCGGACCGAGAACCCTGTCGGACCAAGATCACCAAGATAGCGATGAAAGCAAGGGCCGTCAGAAGAGAGCCAATCCCGGCCGAGCCTTTGCCGGAACTCATCAGAACTAGCAACGCGAATCCTGCATGTAGCAAGCCGTAGCCGGCCAGAGCGAACAGCACAGCGCGCGGCGCATCCCAAACGGTCGCGGCTTTCAGCCAGCACAAGGTAGCCACGCCGGCTGCTGCCAGCACAACGAGCCAGTTCGGCAAGGTAAGCCCTCCCAGGGTGATGTTGCCATTCCAGCCGGTGATCGTAATTGTCATTGTCATACCCGAGAACGGGCTGTCCCCGAAAGGGAAACCGCCCCCGAACGGTGAGTTGAGCGTCGGGGTCGCACGAATCTCACCCCACGGCATGAATGCAGCAGTGAAGATCAGAACCGACGCGATCGTGACACCAATGGCAGAGTTCTTGCTAGACGGCATGCGTGTACCTCCAATCGTTTAATGTCGGACGGATACGCTGCGCCGCGGAAGCGGCGTCTACTCGATCCATTGCCTGTTGCGGTTGCTGCTTTTCACGCACCCTACGTGTGTGCTATAGCTCTTTCATCAAACGGTCGCACGCGCAAAGCTCATCCTCTTTCGTCCGCACCGATCTGCGATTCGCCTTCGTCTTCCACCTCCGGCTTGGCGATGAAGCGGTAGCCGGCGTCGCGGATGGTGAGAAAATGCCGCGGCTGGGCGGGATCGGGCTCGAAGGTCTTGCGCAAGCGGCGGATGAACTGATCGGGCGCGCGGGTGTTCAGCGTGCCCGGCATCCCCCACACGTTTTCCAGCAGTTCGCGGCGGGGGATGACCCGGCCCTCATTCTCGACAAAGTAGCGGAGCAAGGTCATCTCCAACTGCGTCAAACGGACCGGCTCGTCACCGACGGTCGCCTCGAAGGTCTCGAAGTTGACCTTGGCCGCGGCGAACTCGAAGGCCGTGACTTTGCCCGACTGCCTGCGGAGGTGGAGTTCGCGGCGGTTATGAAACATCAGCAGGTTCTTTACCCGGCTGAGGAACTCATCCAGGTCGAAGGGCTTGGTGAGATACTGGTTGGCGCCCACGTCGAAGCCGCGGGTGCGATCCTCGGTCAGCGTGCGGGCGGTGAGAATCAGCACGGGCGTGTCCATGTCGAAGGCCCGCATCGCCTCGCACACCGCATATCCGCTCATGCCCGGCAACATCAAGTCGAGGACCACCAAATCGACGCTTTCGGGGTTCTCCTGGATGATGCGCAGCGCGGAGGGCCCGTCGCCGGCGGTGGTCACGCGATAGCCCTCGGCCACGAGATTGTACTTGATGCCCGTGGCCAGGTGCTCTTCGTCTTCCACGACCAAGATGTGCTCGTTGTTGGGCATAATCGCTGTCTAACTCCCTCTCTTTCTCGGAAAAGGCTGGGGGGAAGGGCACTGCCGCCCTCACCCTAACCCTCTCCCAAAGGGAGAGGGGACCTTTCGGCGAACGTTGCCGCCCTCACCCTAACCCTCTCCCAAAGGGAGAGGGGACCTTTCGGCGAACACGGAATCCTCATCCACAGAATCCTCATCCTAAGCCTTATCCTCTCCCAAAGGGCGCGGGGACCTTCCGGGCAATTGCACCTCGAACACGCTGCCCGGCCCGCTTTCCGGGTCGCGGACGCGGATCGAGCCGCGCTGCTGCCGCACGAGAGTCCGCGCAATGTACAATCCCAGACCGGTGCCGGGTTTCTTTCGCTCCAGTTCCGACCCCAGCCGCACGAAACGGCCGAATATCTTGCGCCGCAACTGGGGAGGAATGCCGCCGCCGTTGTCGCTGATCCGCACGACGAGGTGGTCGTCGCCCGACGGCCGCAAACTGACCTCGACCTGCGGCGTCGCTCCCGCATACTTTACCGCGTTGTCGATCAAGTTGCGAAAGATAATGTCCAAATCGACGCGCCGCCCGAAGACGATGCCCGGTTGCAGGTCGAGGTGGACCGTTTGGGCCGGCACGCGATAGTTCATGCACACCGACGCCGCGCATCCCCGCAGCAACTCGGCCAGCTCCACGTCTTCCTTGTCTTCGTCGGAACGCTCGGCGTCCAGCCGGCCGGCCTCGAGCATTTGGTTGATGAGGCGATCGAGCCGTTCGAGGTCTTCGAGCATGAAACGGTAGAAGTCGGCCTGCAACGCCTGGCTCACCTGATGGCGGCTGAGCGTTTGCAGGTAGAGCTTCATCGAGGCGATCGGCGACTTCAACTCGTGCGTGACGCTGTCGATGAAATTCGACTGGCGGCGGGTAAGGTTGATGGCCTTGATGGAAAGGATCAGGTACAGCACCACGCCGACGACCAACAACAGGATGAACGTCGAGCCGATGGCCAACAGCGCCCAGTACACGCCGTTGACCACCGACAGCAGCACCCAGCCGACCGTCAAGACCACCAGCAAGGTGATCATCACGATGGCCAGCACGATCGGCAGGCTCAAGGAACGGCGCAAGGACATAATGCGCAAAAATAGCAGATCGGCGCACACACCGTCAAGCGGAGGGGGCGGGGTAACGGATGAGGGCGGTTGGAGGCGGGACGTTTAGCCGGCTATCGACTCTCAGAAAAGCAATGTCGCAATAGCCGGGGGCTAACAGCCCCCGGAATGTGCATGGATTTCGGGAATTCTCTCCGGGGGCTGTTAGCCCCCGGCTGGGCTGCGCAAAACCGGTTTAGTAAGGTGAGAACTGGTATTGGTGGATGGGCGGATATTTG
>Ga0182014_10007754_pt1 | contig 11159 bp, 7 predicted proteins | sample 612S2DmetaG_FD_120489 | JGI IMG/M metagenome (GOLD analysis project Ga0182014, IMG submission 120489) | Permafrost microbial communities from Stordalen Mire, Sweden - 612S2D metaG | ecosystem: Environmental > Terrestrial > Soil > Wetlands > Permafrost | place: Sweden: Stordalen | collected... | reverse complement strand
GAAAACCCGAACAGGGTGATGTTCACATGCTCGTCCTTCTGGAGCACGCGGCTTAGAATCCCTTCCTTTGGAATGGACGCATCAGCCGGCAGATCGGCAATGAACTTATATTCCATCTTTCCCGTTCCTTTCTTATCTCCTGAATCGATTCGTTGGAGCTTGATTCATCGCCTGCCCATAGACGATCAAGATCGAGGTTGTCAGCGGAATGTTCTTCGGGCAGATCCTGACGCAATTGTGTGCGTAACTGCACTCGTGAATGCTGCCGTCGCCTATCATCGCGTCCAGTTGATCTCTTCCGAGGGTTGTGTCCGGCGACTTCCTTCGCTCGATGCACTTTGCCTTGGCTGGTACACGCAGCAGGGCTCTTCGGCAAAAGCGTTGTTGGTGAGTGCAAATGCTCTTGCGCGGGAACCACCACAGATTTGTTTATATTCGCAGCGCCCACATTTTCCTTCGAGATTGTTTGTGTCGCGGAGAGACTGGAAAAGCGGGCTATCGCGGTAGAGGCTCTGCAGCGAGTGCTCGCGCACATTTCCGGCCGAGACCGGCAGGAAGCCACTGGGAAACACCTCCCCGGTGTGCGACACGAACGCAAACCCCTTGCCGTCGTTGATTCCTTTGGGAGCGCGCCTAATGCCGTCAGCAGAGGCAGTGCCAAGCACCGGAGGCAACTGTCCCGGAGACGTCTGGCCTTCGCGTTTCAGTTCCGTGCGGCGCTGCAGCAGGTAGCGGCGATAGTGCTGCGCCTCCGTGCTCTTGATGTCGAACTTGACGCGCCTGGACGTTTCGTAGAGTTTGGCGAAGACCTGCTCGAATTCCTCGGCGGAGATGAGATCGACCTCTGAGCCTCTGCCTATCGGAACGAGAAAAAAGACGCTCCAAAGCGCAATGTCGAGATCCTCGAGCACGGCGATGATGTCGTCAAGATAACTCAAATTACGACGAGTGATAGTGGTGTTGATCTGCACCGACAGCCCAATCTCTCTTGCCCACCGAGTTCCCTGAATCGTCAGATCGAACGAACCCTGCACGCGACGGAAGCGGTCGTGAATCTCGGCCGTTGGAGCATCAAGGCTGATTGCGAGCCGCGCAAGCCCGCTGTCCTTCAGCTTCACGATTGCCTCGCGGGTCAGCAGAGGCGTTGCGCTCGGAGTCATCGAGGGCCGCAGTCCCAGATCGGCGGTGTGCCGGACGAGTTCGTAAACGTCGGGGCGCTTGAGCGGATCGCCCCCCGAGATGACGAACAGCGGGGTCTGCAACTCGGCAACATCCTCGATCAGGCGCTTCGCCTCACGAGTCGAGAGCTCCAGAGGATTGCGCGACGGCTGTGCACACGCGCGACAGTGCACGCACGCCAGGTCGCACGCTTGCGTGGCTTCCCAGATGACCAGAAATGGCTGCTGATCGAAGTCGATGTTCGTGTAGGCCGCCGGACCGCTGTTTCCATTACAACGCTTCATGAATTCCCCACAACCCGAGGTTCGCATCTGATGCGAGCGCCGGGAATGACTTAAGTCACAACAGTTACCTGATTCGAACAAGCGCCGAAGGCGGCGGCGTGAGAAAAGTCGCGACCAAGTTGGCCGCGAACAGCGTTACCGCCGTGAGTTCGATGACGGCAGAGACGGGAAGCCATCTCCATGCGGAGGCCGCGAATGACTGGTACGCCAACACCTCAGAGCCCACCCTTAACAGGCAGCCGATCGCAAGCAGGCACAAGCTCGCACCCAGGAGCTTCGTGCTAAATAGCACGCGCATTCCGCTGAAAGCTGGCAGCACGCGTTGTCCGATGGCGAAGACCATGGTCGCAACAAAGCCGACAGTCAGCGCATGGCGCGAAGCGCCCCAGATACCGTCAGGATACTGCGCGAAGGCGGCCCACACTCCCAAGGCGCCAGCGACGATGAGCCAAGCGTAAGCGAGACGGACGAAGTACGGGAACCACCTGTGAACTCCCACCGTCTTTGCCGGCTGGATCGCAGGAAAAGCAACCCTGATTGCCAACGTCGACATCGCCGCGCCCGCCAGCAGCAACAAAACCGCGATGCGTAACTGTCCGAACATTGCCAGAACGACTCCGGCACTGTTGACCGCAACCAGCAGCATGAGGCCGCGCTCGCACACGGGACGCAAGCCAAGGAATGTAGACAGTCAGCGAGCGCTGAATCCCCATACAAACGGGACCATGAATCCCCACGCCATGAGGACCAGGAAGCGCTGGTCGAAGTTTTCTCCAAAGGCCGGCGAGTTAGCCCGCAACGCGACATTGATCGAGCCCGCAAGATTCGCGATCAGCGTCGCGAGCAGACCCACGGTTCCCGCGATAACGACAAAGATCCAGCGATCTAATTTCGGGCGCAGTCCGCCTGAACTGGCGGGCCGATGGGAAGAGACTGCATCGAAGAAGGCAATGAATGCCAGTAACTGCAGACCAGCAGAAACCGGAAGCATTACGCGCCAGTGCCACTCATACACTGTGGCAACCCAGCGCAGCAGGACTCCGGTGCTCCACACGGCCCAGCAAGCCCACGCTGCCCACATCGCGAAGGGCTGCGAACGGCGCATCTTGGGAATCGAATAGAAACCGATGCCGAGAATGAACGTGCCAATCCAGCCGAAGACCTGCGCCTGACCGTGGGCCTGAATCCACGCCGCCGAGACCGAGTTCGCAGCATGTTTATTGCTGATCGAAAGCAAGTTCCATACGCCGAGAAATGTCCCGGGCAGCAGCATGAAAGCGAGCCCCGTGCCAATGTAGGCCATCACCATTCGCGCGAGCGCATTCTCCCGTACCTATGCAGGTGCAACGCAGGCACAGATTAACATGGGGAATTTGCCCCAGCCGCCTCAAAGTGCAAAGCAGTGTCGCCAATTCTTGGTGGAACCGAAGTATTGGGTTGAGAGAGAAGAAGTTGAGAAGCGACTCGCCGGATGGGATCGACAGTGGCTGGTTGGATTTAGAGACATCACGGCCGCAATGGTCGAACGGACAGGGATTTTTGCTATTGTTCCTAGGTGCGCGGTGGGCAACACGACTACGTTGTTGTTCCCCGGAAAAGGCTTTGTCGGGCCTTGGACGTGCTGTCTGCTCGCCAATCTCAATTCGCTTGTAGCGGACTATTTCATAAGAACTAAGCTCACGTATGTCCATCTAAGCCAGTTTGTACTGAAGCAGATCGCCATCGTTCATCCCGCAGCGTACAAACTTGAAGATCATCAGTTTATTGTGCCGCGAACCCTCGGACTGGTAGACACTGCTGACGATATACATAGTTTCGGAGACGATGTGTGGTGTGCTTCTGATAGCGGCATCCGTGCCGCAATCACAGAGTTAATCGACTCAACGGGACTCTCACCTGATTCCCGCCCTGTCTTCAGGTGGAAAGAATCGAGCAGGGGACATCATCGCGCCGAACTCGACGCTTACTACGCACACCTGTACGGACTGACGCGGGGCGAGTTGCGCTATATCCTCGATCCCAAGGACGTCTTCGGCGAAGACTTTCCAAGCGAGACCTTCCGCGTCCTCAAAGAGCGCGAGATCAAAGAGTACGGCGAGTACCGCACGCAGCGCCTGGTGCTCGAAGCCTTCGACAAGTTGGCCGAGTCGCCGCGATTCCGCGACGAGATGCCGAAGCGGGTGTCGGCTTTCGAAGTCCCAACGAAGAAGCACAGTCAGGCAGCAAATTAACGGAGCAGTTTATGGGAGATCATTTTGCCAGGGAAAACTGACGTTTATCTGTTCGGCTACCATTCGGAGCCCGGAGACCTCAAAGGTTCTAAAGGCCAGTTCGAGATTGTTGAACGTGCGATAGCGGCGGGAGAGTGGCCTTATGACAATGGCGATGATCCATCGTTCTATGTTGCTAAACACGGCGGACGGTTAACCTGGGGCGTATGCAGGCAGGATTCCCGTAATCCTCTCCCAGCTCCGGCGGCGGGAAACGGGGCACGTCAGGAAGGCGCCATCGCGGTGTTCTTTTCCTTTACCACCTTGAATGACGAGCAGGTGCGGTATCGACTCTGCGCAGTCGCAACCGCCGAGGAAAAACTAGATCACCGCGCGGCGTTCAGAGACGCGCGCCTGAAGGACCATCCCTACGTCAATACGATGATCAGGCCCCGTGACGGCAAGTGGCACTTCGACGAGACAGACCGGCCTAAAAAACATGTTCACGGTAATTGGCTGTGGCGTATGTGCGACCTTCGGGCGCTCACGCAGCCGGTCTTCAACACCAAGTATGCGCAGTTCTACAAAGATGGGCATTTCACCGATAACGATGCAGCTGTGGGGAGGGTGAAATTCGCCCGAAATTACATTCTTTTTTCAGGAAATCCACGAGACTTTCATCTCTCCCAATCCTCCCGACATCGCGATCGCGAGGAGAGGCGAATCGGAGAATTGGACAAACGATGACCTTCGAACCCTGATTCTTGGCACGGCAGAAGCTCACGGTGGCCGGGGAAATCTTCGTGTTGCCAATCGCAGTAATCGCAATGTTCACCGCCCGGTTCACTTTCGAATGGACACGGAAAACGCAATCGCTTGGCGCGCCGAAGTGATCCGTGCGTTGGATTATTCCGCGCCTGCCGTCAACGAGCCGCCAGCCGGGTCGCCACAAGGCGGAACCAGCGGTAAGCGTCGCGCCGTGGGCTGCGGCCGTTAAGTAGCCAAACCTGAAGGGAATCGCTTTAAGAGGCAATGACAACAATTAAAGAAACAAGAACCGAACATAAAGAAGTCGATATCCTGGCAGATGAACTGCCTGAAGTTTTCGACCTGAAAGACCTGCCTGGCGATTGGGATGATGAATGGGTGTTTGTGCCCGTGAATGAGCCGGACGAGCGGCACACGGGGCAAGAGTCGGACGTCGATCCGATGTTCGAGCTGTATCAGTCGGAGCTAGATTCCCCCAATCCCGCGAGCCATCTGGACCGCCTTCCAGCCGACGTGTCGGGCGGATTCCCTGGATCACTCCGCCGCGAGCCGCCGGCTTCGCCGTTCTATCCTCCGCCGGATGCGTATGCGTTCTACCTGCCATTTCATTACTTTTATCCAACATGGTGGGGTATCTACCTGCTGCATGAGGGCGTACTGGGACTTGCTCAGATTCTAGAAACGCTCAGTGGGTTCAACAAATTAGACCGCTGGGAGTATGCGGAAGCCGCGAGGATTTTCCTCTTCGGACATGAGCAGTTCCATCATGAAGTTGAATCGTTTGCAACGCGTTTAGAGGTGACTCACCGCGATCCACTCTATCGTCATGGCTTCGTGGCGGAGTATCAGCGCACCTATGGAACGGACGAGTGTCTGGAAGAAGCACTGGCAAATGCGCATGGCGTAAGGCGGGTACTGAAGGCTTTCGAGCATCCTCAGGTTAACGAGATACTGGAAGTAGCCTTCGCCGGGTACATCGCGAGGTGTGGGCCAGGGTATCGCAGGGGCTTCGAGTTCGTCGATACTCCAAAGTTTGAAAGAGGCAGAAACCAGCTTGCGGAGTTGTACCACAAAGCCGCCTTACCGAACACTAAGAGCGCGGGCAGTATGCTTTGGAAGAGTTTCCCGCGGGCTTTCCATCCATTTCGCACGCGCAATGGCCGGATCAACTTCCTCATTTATCGAGACACCGCGATTGACAAGCGGTTGCCTCTGTTGGGCCGGTTTTTTCGCTACAAAGACGTCGTGAAACAAGTGGAGAAAGTGGCTCGTTGCACATTCATTGAAATCAAAGGCAGTCACGTCCAGTTTCGAGCCCCGAACGGCGGAAAAGTGACTGTGCCTCGGCATCCCGGCGACATAAACATCAAGACGCTCAATTCGATTGTTCACCAAACTGGCCTCGGCATGAATGTTCGCGAATTTATGAATGCCGGGCCTGCAAGGGTTTAGGTGCGGGCCTGGAGGCTTGATTGGGGAAAGCGGAAAGCGGGAAAAGCTCTCCCCAAGCAGGCACTTTCAGGGTACACTCAGCCGTTCAGCCGAATAACACTATAAAGAGCTCTGACAATGGATGTCTTTGCACTGCGTAACCGGGTTGTTGACGATTACAAGCGGTATATCGAGAGTTTCGTACGAATTCGCGATGAGTACATCGAGAAGTTCGTGCGCGAGAAGTTTGCTTCCGGCGCCCTTTGGCCGGACCCCATCCTGCAACTGAATCCGGCATATCAGCCGGGTGAAACGCTCGATGAGCTGGCCGACAAAGGCATCCTGCGCCCAGCCACAGCCAAGTTTTTCCGCAAGTATGACGGCGGCGCGCTAAGGCTGTACAGGCACCAGCAGGAAGCGATTGCGATTGCCCGGCGGGGCGAGCCATACGTTGTTACCACCGGAACCGGTTCAGGCAAAAGCCTGACATATTTGGTCCCGATCTACGATCACATCCTGCGCAACGGACCGGAGAAGCCCGGCGTACGCGCCATCATCGTTTACCCGATGAATGCGCTCATTAACAGTCAGTGGGAGACGCTGAAGGCGTACGCCAAGGCGTTTCCCGAAAACCCAGTCAGATTTGAGCGGTACACCGGACAGGACAAGGACGAGGCGCGGCAGCGGATTCTCGATAATCCGCCGCACATCCTGCTGACGAACTACGTCATGTTGGAGTACATGCTGCTGCGGCCGGCGGAGCGGAAGTTCACCGACAGTGCGACCGCCAGTCTGGAGTTCCTGGTACTGGATGAGCTGCATACGTACCGAGGGCGCCAGGGTGCGGACGTGGCTATGCTTTTGCGCCGCCTACGCGAGCGCAGCAAGAATCCGAAACTCCTGCACATAGGTACCAGCGCAACGATGTCCACGGAGGGCAACCGAGAGGCGCGGCGCGTGGCAGTGGCGGCAGTGGCGACCAAACTCTTTGGCTCGGCTGTTAAACCGGAAAACGTGGTGGACGAAACTCTGCGGCGGGCAATCACTGCGCCAGTTCCACCGGATGGCGATGAACTTCGTGCCGCTGTCGAAGAAGAAATACCTAAGGTGGACACCAGCTTTATTGAAAGCAAGCTGGCGGCATGGGCGGAGAACTGCTTCGGCTTGGCTGAAGAAGACGGTCGGCTGGTGCGAAAAATGCCGATCACGTTCAAGCAGGGGGCGAAGGCTCTCAGCGAAGCCAGCGGACTGCCGATGGAAGTCTGCGAGGCAAAGTTGCGGAAACTCCTGGCAGCCGGCAATGGGCTGAAAACCGAGAGCGGCGATCCGCTGTTCGCTTTTCGCCTGCACCAGTTTCTGGCTGCGGGTGGCACAGTGTATGCGACTTTGGAACCTCCTGGGAAGCGGCAACTTTCAATGGAAGGCCAGTATTATGCCGGGAATGGAGACGGCGAGAAGCTGCTCTATCCACTGGTCTTCTGCCGTGAATGCGGGCAGGAGCTTTACATGGTCAACCTGCGCGACCAATCGCAGCAGGTAACGCCACGCACACCGATCTTCTACGCCGAAGATGAAGAATCGAGCCTGACCCCCGGTTACGTTGCGCTTAACCGGGATGCCGAGAACGAAGGCGATTTATGGGACGAAGCCCGCGAAATTGATTTGCCCGACAACTGGTTGGAACAGCGGAAGACAGGTCAACGGGTCAAACGTGACTTCAAGCCGCATGTGCCGCGCGCACTGAGCGTCACGCCGGATGGTGAAGCAAGCGCTGGTAGTGACGGGCTGAAGGTTTGGTTCCAGCCAACACCGTTCCTCGTTTGCCTTCGCTGCGGCGCTGCGTATGATCGCCGCGAAAAGAACGATTTCCGCAAGCTGACACGGTTGAGCCACACGGGACGCAGTACGGCGACCACACTGGTAAGCGGTTCGGCGATTGTACAGTTGCGTGCCGATGGCAGTGTCCATGAAAAGGCCAGAAAACTGCTGAGTTTTACGGACAATCGACAAGACGCCTCGCTTCAAGCAGGGCACTTTAACGACTTTATCCAGGTGGCACTGATCCGTTCGGCATTGAACAAGGCTCTGGCTGATGCTGACTCTCTCGATCACGCGAATATAACCCCCGCTGTGTTTGCCGCGCTGCGTCTGAAGCAGGAAACGTACGCAAAGGCGCCCTCGGATTCCGACCCCGGCAAGAGCCGAAACGAGAAGGCCATGATGCGCCTGCTGGAATATCGGCTCTACGAAGACCTGCGTCGTGGTTGGCGCGTGATCCAACCCAACTTGGAACAGTGCGGGTTGTTGCAGATCGAATATCCAGGACTGAAGGAGTTATGCGAAAACGAGGAACTCTGGACGGGCCATCCGGTATTGCAAGAGGCATCACCGGAACGCCGTTATGATGCCATACATGCATTCCTGGATCATCTGCGGCGAGAAATGGCAATCGACGTCAGCGTGCTTGATCCAGCCGAAGAATGGGATTTGCGCCAGCGTGTCCAGCAAAATCTTCGCGATCCGTGGGCCTTCGACAACGACGACATTATTAGGCAGAGCAGTTTATTTGTTCTGCCTAAAGGAGCCGGCGCCGAGACCATTCGTGACCGGAGTTTGGCTGAACAGTCGAAGCTGGCGCGCTATCTGCGCTCCCGCCAGGTGTGGGATATAGCGACTGACATAGCGGCCCGTGATTGGGAGCCGTTCATCCTTGTCCTAGTGAAAATTCTTAGCGGCAACTTCCTGTTACTGACGAAGACGCACTCCAAGAAGCCGGCAATTCAATTGCTGGCGTCATCATTCCGATGGAAACGCGGAACAGGCGCACCTCCTTCGCCTGATCCCGTGCGGACGAGATGGATGCGGACCGGAAAAGATGAGGCCGAGGAACGCAAAGCGAATGAATTCTTTGCGGCGTTGTACAAAGAAACGGCAAGGTTGATGGCCGGCATTGAGGGCGGGGCACATACTGGGCAAATTCCGTCTGATATTCGCGAACTTCGAGAAGAGCAGTTCCGCAACGGTGACCTGGCGGCGCTGTTCTGTTCGCCGACAATGGAGTTGGGCATCGACATCCGTGACCTGAACATGGTCCACATGCGCAACGTCCCGCCAACGGCGGCTAATTACGCCCAGCGGAGCGGTCGAGCAGGTCGAGGCGGACAACCTGCGCTGGTAGTTGCGTTTTGCAGCGAGGGGAGCCCGCATGATCAGTACTTTTCCCGCCAGCCGGAATTGATGGTGGCGGGTGTGGTTGCTCCCCCTAGACTTGAACTGGGAAACGAGGAACTTGTACGCGCCCACATGCAGTCGGTATGGCTTGGAGCAACCGGTATTACGCTGAGAAATGGGATGGCGGACATCTTGGATCTGGTAGCGCCCGGATTTCCGCTGAATGCGGACGTCCAACACCAGATACAGCTCTCTGCCGACAAATCTTCCAAGCTTCTACAGGAGTGCAGCGCGATTCTGAGCGCGTGCAGCGGTGAAGTGACAGAAGCGGCTTGGTTCAGTGAGAAATGGCTAGGGCAAGTACTGAAAGATGCGCCGGTGCGCTTCAATAACGGGTTTGACCGCTGGCGCGAACTGTACGCAAGTGCGGTCCGGCAGAGAGATCAGGCGAGGCTGGTGGTGGATCGTCCAACGGCCACCAATGACGAAAGAAAGAAGGCGCGGGGCCAGGTCGCCGAAGCGGAGCGAGAAGTTGATTTGTTGCTGAACCGAACGAATCAGCCCACGGAGTCTGATTTTTATCCCTATAGGTATCTCGCGGCCGAAGGGTTCCTGCCTGGCTATAACTTCCCCAGGCTGCCGCTGCGGGCGATGCTGGAGGCAGAGGTCACCAACATGGTGGATCGGCCTCGGTTCCTTGGCCTCGGTGAGTTCGGTCCGCGTAATATTCTCTATCACGAAGGGCGGAAATACCGTATTTCTCGTTGTGTCCTTCCGACCGGAGGGATCGAGAGCCGGTTAAAGAAAGCCAAGTTCTGCCTGATGTGCGGATACTTCCACGAAGACGCCGCCGCCAACGCGGACATTTGCGATCACTGCAAGACCGCGTTCAATGGCGAGACAAGTCAGTTTGTGCCGACATTATTCGAGATGACGACAGTCCGAGGCAATCGCGTCGAGCGCATCACCTGTGATGAAGAGGAGCGGACACGCGAAGGCTACGACATCGCAACATACTATCGGTTCGCCGGCGGACCCGACGGTCAGCCAATCGTCGAGAAAGCCAGGACATCAACAGCAGGCGGGCAGACCTTGTGCAATCTGGCGATGGGATCTCAGGCTGATCTCTGGCGCGTCAACCGCAGATGGCGAAGGTCCGAACACAAGGGCTTCACCCTCGACAAAAATACGGGATATTGGTCTAAGAAACCGGGAGAGGAAGGGCCCCAGGACGTCGAAGGCTCGCAGTTGATGACCGGCGTGCAGCCTTTCGTACGCGACACGCGAAATTTGCTGCTAATGAAGCCCGCTTTTCCTGCCGCTGTTGAGGACAAAGAAGCCTTTCTCGCCAGCGTCAGCTTTGCCTTACAGCGTGGGATGCAGATGCTGTTCCAAGTAGAGGAACAGGAGATCGCGGTCAGTCGCATCGGTGAAAAGGAAGAGCGGCGAATCCTGTACTGGGAAGCAGCGGAGGGCGGCAACGGAATCTGGTCGCGGCTGCTGGAAGAGCCGGTGGTGATGGCCAAGGTTGCGGACGAGGCGTTACGCATTTGCCACTTCGAACCCGTAACCGGGGAAGACGTAGCCGAGAAAGATTCATGCAGCCGAGCCTGTTACCGCTGTCTACTGAGTTACTCCAACCAGATGGATCACCCGCGGCTGGATAGATTTCTCATCCGGGATTACCTGCTAAACCTGAAAGCATCTGTGACCACCAGGGTAGCGAAGGGAAGAAGCTACGAAGAGCAGTATCAATGGTTGCAAGAAAAGCACGACCCCGCTTCAAGCCTGGAGTCAGAGTTCCTTTCTGTCTTGTACGATTCCCGACGCCGTCTGCCAGACCGGGCGCAATATCGCCCCGAAGAAGGTATCTTCTGCGAGGCGGATTTCTATTACGAGCGCGAGGGACTGAAGGGGGTTGCAGTTTTTATTGACGGCCCACATCATGATGAACCTGTTCGCAAACGGAAAGACAAGGAAGAAAGACAAAAGCTAGACCGGTTCCCTAGAAGGTATATACCTAGATTCGGTTAGTGGATTACGCTGGCGATGGCGAGTTCTCCTGCGACACGACAATCATGGCACGAGCTTATTCCGACGATCTTCGGCGCAAGTT
>Ga0182014_10007752_pt1 | contig 11162 bp, 7 predicted proteins | sample 612S2DmetaG_FD_120489 | JGI IMG/M metagenome (GOLD analysis project Ga0182014, IMG submission 120489) | Permafrost microbial communities from Stordalen Mire, Sweden - 612S2D metaG | ecosystem: Environmental > Terrestrial > Soil > Wetlands > Permafrost | place: Sweden: Stordalen | collected... | reverse complement strand
TGGACGCCTGGTTGACCCCAGCCACCCATCCGCTCCCCTGAACGCCCAGAGCACCTCTGATCATTCTTGCTCCTGAACCTCATTGCCCCCACTTAACCTTCCCTCCATTGACACACATTGGCATCTTGCCTGCCGTAGAGGGCGGCATCTTGCCGCCCGGCCCAGCACTCGAATCTTCAAGCGCAGTAGCCCCGCGAACGGCCATGCCGCTTAACAAGACGCCCAGTTCTATGGAAGGCCAGATGCCGAGGCCGGCGGTGCAATGTTTTATGGCAGCGCCCATGTCCGCCCATTGCGGCGCGGGCTGCTTGCCGGCGACGATGACATTGATGTAGTTGCGGCTGCGCAGACAATGATCGGTCGCGGACAGCAGCGTGTTGGCATCGGGCGGCAGATAGACGCGGATGATCTCGGCCTTCTTGTTCATCACGTGATCAATGAAACCGGGGTCCTGGTGGCTGAAGCCGTTGTGGTCCTGCCGCCACACGTGCGACGTGAGCAGGTAGTTCAGCGAGGCAATGGGCCGGCGCCAGGGGATGTGGCAGGGGACTTTGAGCCACTTGGCGTGCTGGTTGAACTTCGAGTCCACAATGTGGATGAAGGCTTCGTAGCACGAGAAGAAGCCGTGCCGGCCCGTGAGCAAGTAGCCCTCCAGCCAGCCCTGGCAAGTGTGCTCGCTGAGAACCTCCATTACCCGCCCATCCGGTGAGATGTATTCGTCGGTCTTGAGGATCTCACCGGTGAAGACCCGGTCGGTCGCCTGGAAGCAGGCCCCCAGGCGATTGGATTCGGTTTCATCCGGGCCGAACACGCGGAAGTTTGGCGCCTCAGCGTTAAGGTTGAGGACGTCGCGCAGGAAGTTACCCATGACGCGCGTGGCCTCGGCGCTGACCGACCCGGGACTGGGAACGGCGACGGCACATTGCCGGAAGTCCGGCAGCTTCAGATCGCGAAGGAGCTTGCCGCCGTTGGCAATCGGGTTGGCGCCCATGCGGCGTTCGCCTTTGGGGGCGAGTTCGGCCAGCTCGGGAATTAGCTTCCCGGCCTTGTCAGCCCTTGGTCTTATCGGGCGCGGCTGGGTTGGTCGAAAGCCCCAGCACGCGGCAGACGGTCCTGGCGATGGTCACTTCCTCATCGGTGCGGATGACCCGCACCGTGACCCGGCTCGTCCGGGTGGAAATGACCGGCGCCGCGGCCTTGTTCCTATTCGCGTCCAGCCTGATCCCCAGGAATTCGAGGCCGTCGCAAATCCGCGCCCGGACCGGGAAGGCGTTTTCCCCAATCCCGCCGGCAAAGACCAGCGTGTCCAATCCGCCGAGGGCTGCTGCAAAAGCGCCAATCCATTTCTTCACCTGGTAACAAAACAACGCGACCGCCTCAGCAGCGCGCACGTCCTGCGCCTCCCGCGCCAGCAAGTCCCGTATGTCGGGGCTGGTCTCGGATACGCCGAGCAAGCCGGATTGGTGATGGACCATCTCATGGAACTGCTTGCCAGTCATGTTCTCCGTCCGCGCCAGGTACCACACCAACCCCGGATCCAAGTCGCCGGACCGGGTGCTCATGGGAATGCCGGAGGCGGGCGTGAAGCCCATGCTAGTGTCGATGCTCTTGCCGTTGTGGACGGCAGCGAGGCTGGCGCCGTTGCCCAGGTGAGCCAGGATCAGTCGCCCGCGCGCCGCTCGTGGACCGGCCACCCGCGCCAGCTCTTCCATGAGAAAAGTGTAGGAGAGCCCATGAAAACCAAAGCGCTGTACCCCTTTGGCATCGAACCGCCTGGGGATGGACAGGAGCTTGGCCACCCGCGGCATGTCCCGGTGGAAGGCGGTATCGAAGCAGGCCACCTGCGGCAGTTGAGGATGGTGCTGGTGAAACACCTCCATGAGCTGAATGCCAGAAGGCATATGCTCGGGGTCGTAAGGGCTGATGCTGTGCAAGTCGGCCACCAGTTGTGGAGTGATGCGCTGGGCCTCGCTCAGTTTCAGCCCGCCGTGGACTACTCGATGCCCGACGCCGGCCACCTTGGCGAACCCGACATGACGATCCAGCCAGCCAATCAGAAACGCCGCCGCCGCCCGGTGATCGGATGCGCGAATGACACGCGGGGCGGTCTCGCTGCTGCCGTCATGGATCGTCAGCGCTGGCTTGGGCAGGCCGATGCGTTCGATCTTGCCGGAAAGCAGCCGCGTGGTGGGCGAGTCGGCGCGGTAGAGGGCGAATTTGATGCTCGAAGACCCGCCGTTAACCGTCAGGACGCGCTGGGCCGGCTCGCCGACCGGCTTGGGACGGGGCGCTGTGTTGGTTAGGGACTGGCCCGGCATGTCACGCCTTGTTAATCAGCAACGCCGAGCGGACGGCGGCCAATTCCTTGCGCTTGGCGGCACTTACCTTTGGGTAGCTCAATTCCAGCGATTCCAGGGCTTCCACGATCACCTCGGCCACCACCAGGCGAGTGAACCACTTATGGTCCGCTGGCACGACATACCAAGGGGAATAGTCCGTGGCCGTGTGGCGAATGACCTCTTCATAGGCGCGCATGTAAGCGCCCCATTTTTGCCGCTCCCGCACGTCAGCGGGCGAGAACTTCCAATGCTTGTCCGGGTCTTCCAGCCGGCTCAGGAACCGGCGGCGTTGTTCCGCTTTAGAGAGGTGAAGAAAGAACTTCCGCACGAGCACTCCGTTGCGCATCAGATGGCGTTCAAAGGCGTTGATGTCCTCGAACCGTTCCCGCCAAAGGTCTTTCGTGATCAGCGAAGGAGGCAGTTTCTGGCTGGTCAGCAGCTCGGGATGCACCCGCACCACCAAAGCCTCCTCGTAATAGGAGCGGTTGAATATCCCGATGCGCCCGCGCTCCGGCAGCCGCCGGTTCGTGCGCCACAGGAAATCATGGTTCAGCTCCTCCTCGGACGGTACTTTGAACGACACCACGTCGCAACCCTGCGGGTTGACGCCCGACATGACGTGTTTGATGGTACCGTCCTTGCCGGCGGCATCCATCGCCTGGAGGATCACCAGCACGGCCCATTGGTTTTGGGCGTAAAGCTTGTCCTGCAATTCGCTCAGCCGGGCGACGCCTTGCTCCAGCCATTTCTGCGCGTGCTCCTTGGACTTCAACTTCCATGTGTCGGCCGGATTGACGTCTGCCAGCCGGAATTTCCTGTTCTCGGCGATGCGATAGCGTGTAACCAACTCTGTTCTTTTCATAGTTGCCTCGATCTATACCAACGTGCCCGCAGGGCTTTAAGGCCCCAGCCGGTGACGCGATGATTGTAACCGCTGCTGGCCCGCCCGGCAAGAGCTGGCCTGCGAGCCGAGGGTCGCATCAACCTCCCGGTAAGGCTAGCGGTCCGATGCAGAGCCCGATGCACTGCTGCCTGCAAGAGGGCGCCTCACGTTCCAATGGGGAGGCGAGCGCCCTCCCGAAGTACCGCGTGACGACGGCTCCAGCGGCTGGTCTAACTGGTCGGGAATGACCCGAGCGTGAAATGAACGTTGCTAAATAAACGCGGTCTGCTTATAGAGTAGCCAATTCGAATTTGTCGCGAGGAATACATGGCAGGGCATTCTGAATCCACGCTTCGATCACCAACGCGAGGGGCGAAGTTTCGTCGCCTCGTGCGGGCACTATGGCTGCCCGCCTTTTGCGCCGGCGCGCTCGCGTCGCGGGCCGCGCTCCAGTTCGATGTCTTCCTTGGCTATGACTGGATTGTCCCGCAGGCGAGCTGGTTCCCCGTGGTGTGCGAGATCAAGAACGACGGGCCGCCGTTCGTGGGCACGGTGGAACTGGATGGCGGCCGCTTCAACCAGGAGCAGACTCGCCGCGCGGTCATCGAGCTGCCGACCGGAACCCTCAAGCGCTTCGTAATCCCGGTATTTGCGACGGCGGGCAATCTTGGCTCCTGGGACGTGCGTTTGCTGGATGAGCGGGGCAAGATACGGGCCGAACAAACAGGTTTGCGGGCGAAGAGAGGAATCTCGGCCAACGCGCCCCTGATTGGCGCGCTCGCTCGGACACCGGCGGGCATGCCGGTCATCCGGCCGATCCTGCCTCAGGACACCGTGTTGCAACCGGGCTCGGCCCGATTCCTGCCAACGGTTTTTCCCGACAACCCGGTGGTGTTGCAGGGGATGGATTGTCTTTATCTGAATTCGGAGAAGGCCCTCGATCTCAAGGTTAACCAGGTCAACGCCATATTCGACTGGCTCAACGGCGGCGGCCACTTGATTGTGGGCATCGAGCAAATCTCCGACATTAGCGCGACGCCGTGGTTGCGCAGCGTACTGCCCTGCTCACTGAATGACATCCGACCCGTGCAGGCGCACCCCGAGCTTCAGGAGTGGTTGCGGAATGCGGCCTGGCCAACGGGTTTCGTCGAACCGCCCCGGAATCAAGCGCCGGCGGACGGGCAGCGGAGGTATGGCCTGCGACCTCCGGCCTCGCCGAGGCGCCCGGGGACTGCGCCTCAAATTCCACCGCCACCTCAAGTCGAACAGTCTGGGTCCCAAGCGCAACCTGGCGTGAGCGCCGCCGAGCCGTTCAAGGACTTGCCGGATGATCCAGCCTTTGAAGCGGCGGGCTTGCAGGTGGCGATGGGCGAGCTGAAGGACGGGCAGGTGGTGGTGGCGGCCAGGGACAAGCCGTTGATCGTCACCGCCAACCGGGGACGCGGGCGGGTGACGCTGCTGTTGTTCAGCCCCGAACGTGAGCCTTTCCGGTCGTGGAAGAACCTCCCGACCTTCTGGGCGAAGCTGGTGGAGGTGCCCGGCGCCTGGTACGTCTCGGCGGATTACCGGCAGCAGGGTGGCTGGAGCAGCGACGGCATTTTCGGGGCGATGATTGACACGCGGCAGGTACACAAGCTGCCGGTCACGTGGCTGCTGCTGCTGTTGGTGGTGTATTTGGTCGTCATTGGCCCTCTGGATCAGCGCTGGCTGAAGCGGATTGGCCGGCCGATGCTCACCTGGATTACGTTTCCCTGCTACGTGGTGCTGTTCTCGCTCCTGATTTATTTCATCGGCTACAAGTTGCGCGCCGGGGAATCGGAATGGAACGAGCTGCACCTGGTGGATGTGTTGCTCAAAGGTGAGCAGGCGGAGCTGCGTGGGCAAACCTACGCGTCGGTCTATTCTCCGTCCAACCAGCGGTACCGGCTGGAGGGCCGGCAGGAATTCGCGACGTTGCGCAGCGAGTTTGCCGGCACTTGGACGGGCTCACAGCCAGGCGAGAAGGCGGTCTTCATGCAGGAGGGCGACGGTTCGTTCAACGCGGAGATCTTCGTGCCCGTCTGGACCAGCCAGCTTTTTGTGAGCGATTGGTGGCAGCCGGCGCCGGTGCCGCTGAGCGTCACTGTGGTTCCCCAGGGCGGGCAGTGGCAGGTAAAGGTCGAAAACCGGACGGAGCGCAACCTGGCCAACACGCAAATTGTCATCGAGGATTACGTCATGAACCTGGGCGAGGTCCCGGCGCGGGAGGCCAGGACGTTCACGGTCTCAAAGGACAAGGGGACAACCTTGCGCGATTTCGTTTTACGGCACGGCGCGGGCTTTCAAGGCGCCGTGCAGGCGCGGCAGAGGACCTTCGGGGGCGGTGAAAGCGGGCGCATTGATGATCTGGCCAATAGCGCCATGGCCGCCTCGTTCCTTTCCCGCCTGAGCAGTCCCCAGGATTCGATGCACAAGTTCATCACGCCGCCTGGGTTGGATCTGTCGCCCGTAGCTGAGCACGGCAACGCCGTGCTGCTGGCGTGGGCGGGAGATTACTCGCCGGTGAAACCCTTGCGCCAGTTCACCCCGCGCCGCAGCCAGAAGAACACCCTATGGCGCGTCGCCGTACCCGTCCAGAGTCTAAAGTCTGGAGTCTGAAGTTTGTTTTATGAACGCCCCTCCCATCCCCGCCGTTCAGACGTTCGGATTGACGCGCCTCTACGGCAACATCACCGCCCTGGATCGGCTCGACCTTACCGTCAACAAAGGCGACTTGTTTGGCTTCATTGGGTCGAACGGCGCGGGCAAGACGACCACCCTGCGCATCCTGGCAACGTTCCTGGCCCCGTCGGCCGGCACGGCGCAGATCCTCGGACGCGACCTGCTGCGCGAGGCCGACGCGGTGCGCCATGTGATTGGTTACATGCCGGACTTCTTCGGCGTGTATAAGGACATGGAGGTCACCGAGTACCTGGATTTCTTTGGCGCCTGCTACAAGATTCCGACGGCGCAGCGGGAGAAGACGGTGAACGACGTGCTGGAATTGGTGGGGCTGACGGAGAAGAAAGGGGCGCTCATCGGCGCGCTGAGCCGCGGCATGCAACAGCGGCTGGGCCTGGCACGTGTCTTGATCCATGACCCGCAACTGTTGCTCCTGGACGAACCGGCCAGCGGGCTGGACCCCCGGGCGCGCATCGAGATGATGGCCATCCTGCAGGAGCTGCAGCGGCTGGGCAAGACCATCATCATCTCCTCCCATATCCTGAGCGAACTCCAGACCTTGTGCAACCGGGTGGCCATTATCGAGAAAGGCCGGCTCATCTACAGCGGAGCGGTGCAGGGCGTCCGCGACCAGGTGTCGCAAGGCCTGGTAGTGTGGGTGCGCGTTTCGAGCGAGCAATCCCAGGCCATTGATCTGCTCAAAGCGCGGAAGGAGATTGCCGAGGTAGCCGTCGCAGATGGGGAGATCAAGGTGACCCTGGCCGGCCCGGACATCGAGCGCAGCATTGTCGCGGACATCCTCGTCCATGGCGGCGCCAAGTTGATCGAGCTGCGCGAAGACCAGGTCGGCCTGGAGGAAGTGTTCATGCGCGTGACGCGGGGAGAGACGCAATGAGAGGCGTGGTGAAGGGTGAATGACCTTTTTGCCCATCATCGAACGCGAGCTGCGGGTGCGAGCACGGAGCCGGGCGACTTACTGGACGCGCTTCGCGGTGGTGTTGACGGGCATGTTGGTTTGTTTGCCCCAGTGGATGTGGTCGGGGCCGCTTGGAACTTTCGACACCCTTGGCCGTAGCTTCCTCAATGGGCTCGTCAGCGCCGCCTTCGTGCTCAGTTGCGGCGCCTGCTTGTTGACGGCGGACGTCATTAGCTTGGAACGCCGCGAAGGCACTTTGGGGCTCTTGCTCCTCACCCGGGTCAAGACGTTCGATGTTCTGCTGGGCAAGCTCGGCTCTGCTGGTTTGACCAGTCTGTGTGCCCTCGTGGCCTGCCTGCCGATGTTGATGATCTCGGTTTTGACTGGGGGGGTGACAGGAGGCGAGGTCTTCCGCAAAGGGTTGGTGCTGCCCGAGACGCTTTTTCTTGCCCTGGCGGTGGGCTTGTGGGCTTCGGCAGGAGGTCGCGAACGGCTCAAGACCTCTCGAACGGCCCTTCTGCTCCTCGCGGGCGTCGTGCTCGCCCCGAGTCTGCTGGACCTCCCTTCGGCGCATATTTGGCCGCCCGGCCCCACCCTGGCATTATGCAGTCCTTTGGGTGCGCTTTCCAGCGCCGGAGACGCAAGCTACAAGGCGTCGCCGAAGCAGTTTTTGGCGTCGCTAATCCTGGTGCAGGCGGTGGGTTGGGCGTTGATGGTCAGCGCGGGCTTTCGTCTGCGGAGCAGTTGGCGGGAAGAGCGGGGGGAGATAACAGCCGCTACGACAACAACCGCCGAGGAGCCCGAGATAAAAACGGCGTGCCCTGTGCGACGACCCCTCGAGGACGCGAATCCAATCGTTTGGCTCCTGCAGCGGCAGCGTGGCATGCAAGTGCTCCTTTGGGCTGGGGCCTTGGTCGGCCTCTCTCATGTTGGTGCGGTTCCGGTATTGATTCGCTTTATGAGGCCGAGTTCATATCCGTCGGTGGTATGGTCTTTGTCGCTCGCCTCTGCGGCTTTGGAGGGCGCCTTGTTTGCCTGGGCGGCAAGCCGCTTCTTTGTGGAGGCGCGGCGCACGGGCGAGCTCGAACTTCTGCTGACGACGCCGTTGGGGGCCAGGGAACTCGTTTCCGCCCAATGGGCGGTATTGAAACACCGCCTCCGTTGGCCAATGCTGGTCTTGTTCATCCCATGGTTGCTAGGGGTTTTCACTGGCTTGCTGGCACACCCACAATCGCAATGGCTTCTAGGAGCGGTCTTTGGGCTGATCGGATGCGGGGAAATCTTCCTTGGTGTAGGAGCATTGTGCTGGCTTGGGCTGTGGTTTGGCCTCAAGGCAGGTGGGCAGGGCCGAGCGATTGTTTGGACAATTAGCCTCGCCAAGGGCCTGCCATTTGTCATCACGATTCTATGCTGGTACCCTCTGGCTGCGCTGTCCGGAGCGGTCTTCGGTTGGAGGTCATCGTTTTACTCGATCACGATGTGGCTGCCGCAAGTTGTGACTCTCGCGCTTTACCTCGGGCTGATTCGGCTGGCTCGGCGCCGACTGCTGGGCGAGTTGGCGGGGGCCGAACCAATGAAGTTCGACCTGCGCCAATCCATCTCCTCCGTGGCGCACGACGCCTCGGGGGCGTTCCGCAAGGCGCGCCACTGGACACCGTCATGACCAAGCCTCTATGACTGTGTTTCCCGTTATCGCACGTGAGTTGCGCGCCTCGGCGCGGCAGCCCTTCACATATTACCTGCGGGTCGTAGGGGTGACGGCGCTGTTGCTGGCGAGCCTGCTGTTTGGCTTGCACTACGGATTCCAGCCGGCCTTGGGCCGCCCATTGTTTGGCGCTCTCCATGCCACGCTCTTCGGCGCGATTTGGTTGCTGGTGCCGATGCTCACCGCTGACTGCATCAGCCGGGAGCGGCGCGAAGGAACCTTGGGACTGCTTTTCCTGACACCATTGACGGGAACGGGCATTGTCGTGGCCAAAGGACTCGTCCACGGAATGAGAGCGATAACGTTATGGCTGGCCGTGCTGCCCGTATTGACGGTCCCCTTACTACTGGGCGGGGTGGGTTGGAGGGAGACTGCGTTATCGGTGCTGGTGAATGCCAACGCGATGTGTTGGGCGCTCGCGGCCGGCCTGCTGGCCTCGGCGTGGAGCAAAGCCTGGCTGCGGGCGCTGCTTGGAGCAGCACTCTTGTCCTGTGCCTTCCTGCTGTTTTTGTCCGCAGCAGCCGGCTGGTTCTTGCTGCAAACCGTTAGCGCCAGCCGGCCGGGTCAGCTCGAATTAAGCTGGGAGCGCTCGCTCTCTACCGGGCTCTTTGTTTTTACGCGCTTGGGCGAAGACTGGTTCAGTTTCTTCCGCTGGAGTTCTCCCGGCAGACTGTTCTGGGCTCTCGGCCAAACATCGCTCGTGTCCTTGCTTTTGTTGGTGGCCGCGATATTGGTAGCGGGCTTAAAGACCCGCCGCTCCTGGCAGGAGGAGCCACCCTCTCGGCGACAGGTTTGGTTGGAGCGGACCTTTTGCACGCCGGTGCTCTGGCTGTCTTTCTTTCGCCGTTGGATGCGCCGGAAACTGGAGCGCAATCCTATTGGCTGGCTGGAGCAGCGCACCTGGAGCGGCAGGCTGGTGACTTGGGGGTGGCTCGCGGTCCTGATCTCGATCTATAGCTACGTGTTTACTGACCGGCAGTTCCTGATGAACGCCAACGGTCTGCAAGTGATTATGGCCTGGCTGCTGACCGGCACCATGGCCATGAGCGCGGCGGGGAGCTTCCGGCGCGAGCGCGACACCGGCGTCCTGGAACTGCTGCTCGTATCACCGCTGGGCGAGAACCAAATCATTTCAGGACGGTTGGGCGGCCTCTGGAGCCAGTTTCTTCCGGCCGCCGGCCTGCTCCTCTCAGTCTGGGCGTACTGTTCGAGCTTCCTGCCCAATACCGGCGATCTTGGGATGGGCCTTTTCTTTCTCCTGTCCTTTCTGACCGTGCCGGTTTTCGGGCTCTACTTTTCCTTGCGTTGCCGCAATTTCATCACCGCCTTCCTGGCCACAGTCGCGGTGGGGCTGCTGTTGCCATTGGCGGTGCCCGCGTTGTTGAGGACGATCCGGTGGGCCTGGTCCGACTCGAATTCCGGCTTCTCGTGGGTCATGCGGCCATCTTTGTCGGCGGCAGTTTGCCAGGGCATCTTCGCCGTGGTTTGCTGGGACCGGCTCCTTATCCGGCTTAAGAAACGGGCGTTTCCTCTGGAGCGAACCGAGTGATAGGAAACCCGCCATCCACCATCCGAAGACCGGTCGCCGAATGGCCGCAATGCGAGTGAGCGACCCCAACCCGGCAAGCGGATGACCTTCCTGCCCATCGTTGCACGGGAATTGCGCATCGCCGCGCGGCGGCCCGGCACCTATTGGGTGCGCAGCGGCGCGGCGCTGGCGCTTCTCGTGATTGGCACTTGGTTCCTGTTGGCAAACTGGCGCGACCCGACGCACGTGATCGCCCTGGGCCTATTCTCGATCCTGACCGGCAGCGCGGTGTTGTACTGCCTACTGAGCGGCGTGTGGTTCACCGCCGACTGCCTGAGCGAAGAGAAGCGCGAAGGAACGTTGGGCCTGTTATTTCTGACCGACCTGAAGGGCTACGACGTGGTCTTCGGCAAACTGGTCGCCACTTCGCTCAACGGCTTCTACGCCGTGATGGCGGTGGTGCCAATCCTGGCCCTGCCGCTTTTGTTGGGAGGCGTCACGGGGGGCGAGTTCGCGCGCATGGCCCTGGTAGTAGTCAACACCCTCTTCTTTTCCCTCGCGCTCGGGATATGCGTCTCCGCCGTGAGCCGCTCGCCGCGCAAGGCGATGGCCATGACGTTTTTGCTCCTCCTCCTTTTTACAGCCGTCGTGCCAGCCTGCGGCGTGTGGCGGGCCGCAATGGCCCGGGCGCCACAAGTGGGGAAGGCTTGGCTGATACCCAGCACGGGCTTCAGCTACTACCTGGCATTTGACCTGCCTTACAAGACCCTCGGGCAACACTTCTGGTGTTCGGTGGTGGTCATTCACGGGCTGGGCTGGCTCTTCCTCGTGCTGGCGAGCTTGCTGGCGCCCCGCGCCTGGCAGGACCGGCCCGCGGGCGCTCAAACGCTGCGCTGGCGCGAGCGCTGGCACTGGTGGAGCTACGGCAATGTGCTGGAGCGCGCCGGATTCCGCAGACGGTTGCTGGACCGGGGCGCTTATTTCTGGCTGGCCGCACGGGCGCGATTGCGGCCGGCTTATGTTTGGGCAGTGCTGGGGCTGGTGGCCTGCGGGTGGGTCTGGGGCCTGGCGCGCTCGGGTCGCGACTGGCT
>Ga0182014_10007751_pt1 | contig 11162 bp, 9 predicted proteins | sample 612S2DmetaG_FD_120489 | JGI IMG/M metagenome (GOLD analysis project Ga0182014, IMG submission 120489) | Permafrost microbial communities from Stordalen Mire, Sweden - 612S2D metaG | ecosystem: Environmental > Terrestrial > Soil > Wetlands > Permafrost | place: Sweden: Stordalen | collected... | reverse complement strand
GCCCGCAAACAGCGCGGTGATCCCGCGCCCCATCGGGCAGAGGCGCTCAAAGCCCCATTCTTCATATACGGCCGGACGAAGACGCACCTGCTCCTCGAGTTCGCGCAGGTGTTCGCGCACGGAGTTGTGCAGCACGATATCGTCCCAGGTGTAGGGGCAGGGCAACGGCGTGAAGAGCGCATTGGGCGTCCGGGCGTTGTCCTGGCACAGTTCCATCACCGCTCCCTTGCCCGCTGGCGCCAACTGTGCCGCCTTGACGATATCCGCCGGCTTGAAGTTGCCGTCGGCCACGGCCCTCGGAACGGGCTCCCCGGAGAATTCGGCCCACAGCGCGATTCGCGCCTCGCGGCGCAGCGGAGGGAGCGTGAACGAGCGCCGCGCGGCCGGCGACTGGGCCTCGGAAACACTCGCCGAGGGAACGCCGAACAGCATTACCCCGGAATAGCCTCCGGTGGCCTGCCACACCCGCAGGCTGGTCCGCTCGCCGCCGTTCCAGTACAGGATGGCGCCCACCAGCCGCGCAATGCGGACTGCGTGTACAATCCTCTCCGCCGCCGCCGGTGGCGGCAGGTCGTGCGGCAGGAGCTGATCGGCCTCTACGGCGATCAGACCGCAGCCGAGAGTAGCGGCAAATTGCGCGGCCAGCGTTCGCTTTCCGGCGCCCTGCGCCGCCACCAGCTCGATCTCCACAGCCCGGCCCTGCGCGGACTGCAGAAGATCCGCCATGGACGCCAGCAGTTCCGGGTAAAGGCATGCGGTATCCGCGGTGCGGGTCTGGGGCACGAACTCCGCGGCGAACTCCAGCGCGGGATCGTTCGTGGGGCGGCCCAAAAGCCAAAAGACAATGTACGGATCCGCCGTCCACGGCGCATGCGCCGCCCAGGCTCCCGCGCCAGCCTCGGTGGTGTGCGCCAGGCGCCACTGCACCAAGGGGGACTGCGGATCGAGCAGGGCCGGCCCCTCTCCGTGAAACAATGTGGACGCCAGCCACGGTGTGGCATGCCCCGCGGCGGCATCGTCATGCAGATAGGCGTAGACGCGCCGCAGCGGCGGGTCGATCTCGGCCGCCACGGCCAGCGCCAGCAGATCGGTCTCGAAAGGCGATAGCGCGAACTCCCGGCGCAATCGGCTCCACGCCGGATCCTGGGCAAACTCAGCCTCCACCGCTTCGATCTGCTCGGAAAGCCGGCCCGCGGCGGGATTGGTCCGGTAGAACAGGGCCTCTTCTGCCGCCGATTCCGCCGGGTCGCGCAGCAGCCGGTCCACCTCGGCGTGCGTGATCGCCAGGCCCGCCAGCGGCTGTTCGAGCGACGCGGCCCACTCGGACCGCATCCACAGGACGCGGAGCTGGGCCCGCAGGCGCACACGGGCCAGCAGGAGGGCTGCGCTGCCGCGCCCCACCACCGGTTCCGCGATCTTTACTTCCTCAGTCATCCTGTCCTAGACCTTGATCCACAAAGCGGGCGGCGAATCCACGCCGTTGACGCGAACCCGTATGCCGTACAGTCCCGGAGGCAACCCGTCTGGCCTCTGGAACGAAATTTGCGAGATGCTGCCCACGGTGAATTGCCCCGGCTGCGGTGGTGTCGCCACATAAGTGAGCGGAACGGTCTCCAGCAGCACCTGCGTGCTGCCCGCGATGAAGCCCATGCCGGTGATCGTGTATGTGCCCGCCATCGCGGCCACGACCGGGCCGGCGGGCGATGCCGGCACATCCACGCGCGCCGCTATGTGGAAAGGCGTCGAGTTGGTGCGGTTCGAAATCAGGTCGGGCGGCGAATTGCTGCCGGCGCGGATGGCGTAGACCCCCGGCGGAGGGGCGTTCGCGGGGGCCGCTCCCACCGTCGCAGGCAGGTCCAGCACGATTCTGCTGGCGGTTTGGATAGGGCTGGCCGGCAGCACGTCCTTCGCCTTCCAGGCCGTAACCTCCACCTCCGTCTGGTAATCCGCCGGCAGCAGCAAATAGACCCGAAACGAGGTTCCAGGGTTGGGAACCACGGGCACATCCGTTCCCTGATTGAGGCCCGCACCCAACAGGGTGAAGCGCTGGCCGGGCGCAACGGTTGCCGGTGAATAGTCCACGCCGACAGTTGGAGGAACGCCCGACGGCGGAGCGAAATGGGCCGTCGATGTAGTGCCGAACACCTGTCCGGCGGTGGCTACCGGGAAACTGGCCGGTTCCACCGCCAGCCCGTAGCGACGCACCGGCGGCGCCGGCCCGGCCGCATCCGGAGGTGTCAGGAATGCCACCGCTACCCGGTATAGCAGCGACAGGCGAAAGGGCGAGGTGATGGCCTGCCACAGGCGCGAGATGGAGTCCGCCGTCTCAATCTCCATGGTGACCGTGAACTCCTCCGGCGTCGATTCCGGCGGCGAACCCGGAACGATCACGTTGGTGCGAATGATCGGATTCTGGTGGAAGCAGCGCAGCACCACGCTCATGGCCTGCTGCTCCTGGTGATAGTTGCCATCCGAGTATGCACTGATGAAATAGTAGAGATCCAGGCCCAGCGGAAGGTACGGAATGAGCTGCGCGCGCGGCGGCGGCACTTTGCCCGCGGGCGGCGGCGGAGGCGGAGGAGACACGAAGTTCCGGTTGAACTTGTTGGGCTCGACGTGAATCAGGGAAATGGTCACCTGGCATCCGCCGACCGTGCGGACCGCGTCCGGCGTCAGGCCGGAGATGGCGGGCGTGAAGAAGGATTCGTCGGGAAGCGATCCCCAGAGTGGAGAGGTGTTCCAGGAGTTGGTCAAGGTTTGGATGAGGAGATCGGTGACGATCGAGAGGTCGAGAACTCCTAGTTGGCTCAACATGATTTCCCCGATCACCCCTGCCTGAGTCCGAACGGGGCCGTGAATCCGCGCGCCAGCGCGGACACCGGCGCCGGTCTGCCCGGCGCGGGCTTGGCGGGCGGCGCTGCGGGCGGAGCAATATGAACGTCGACCCTGCCGATATGGATGGCGCCACCGGATTCCGATGCCGTGCCGCGGGGCGATATCCGCGAGGCCGGCGGCGGTGGCGCGGGAGAACCCGGCAGTAGCGTCGATGGGACAATCCTGTTGGCGTGTACCGGCTCGCGCGAAGGCGCGAGTGGCGCGGGGAGCACCGTCTCGGGAGCGCTCGGAGCGCGGCCCTCGGAGCGCGGCGCCGGCAATGGCGGTGTCTGTTCCGCGCCGGCGCGAGCGAAGGCGGCTTCCGGTTGCCGCCCACCGGTATGCGCCGCGGGAGGCGGCGGCAGGATGACTTCCGCGTGTGCCGACGGAGGCGTCACGGTTGGGGACGCGGAGGCGGAAGCTTGCCGCGACTGGAGAGGCCCGGCGGCGCTGGTGGCAGTCTGAAGGGCCGGCTCGCTGCGCCCCAGGTCGCGATTCTGTGTCGCTGCGCGTGGCGGGCGATGGGCCAGCGGCGGGGGCGCGGCCGGGAGTGGCGCGGTTTCGGCGACGGCCTGCGGAGGGTCCATCTGGCGCGGTTGCGAAGGCTGCGCCGGGGTTTCCGGCTGTCCGGCGCCGGCGGGAATGGGACTCTGTGCATCCCGCCGCTTGGGCGATGGATCGCCCGGTTCCTGTTGGGCGGGCCTGGCCTGGCGCTTCGGCGATGGCTGCGGCCCACTCGGGACCGGTTCGCCGGCCGGCAAATGCGGCAATCCCCACTGCGGCGTGTGAGGCGGCAGAAGCATCGGCAGGCTTCCCCTCCCCATGCCCGCGATTGTCCGCAGATAAGACCGGCGCGCCATATCTAAGCCCCCACCCCCTGGTCGCGGAGCATCTCCACGTATTGCATCCGCCGGTTTCGCGGCAACGCGAGAATCCGATCTTCCGGCCATTTGTAGTGCAGAGCCAGAAGGTGAACATCCTGGTAAATGCCGGCGGCGCGATCGCTCAACTCGCGCAGCACATAAGTCTCGACATCGAAGTAAACTTCCACCGGGCGGCCGCACTCCGGACACTCTCCCACCAGGCTCCGCGACAACGGCGGCGCCAGCGCCTCCATGGCCCGTTCCATTCGTCTCCGCAGGGCGGGCGGGATTTCCGCGGGCTCCATGCACAGGCGCGCCAGTGCCCGGTCGGGTAGACGCTGCCCTTCAATGGCGCGCAGGTCCAAAACGCTCGGCAGCCGGAAGCGGGCGGTCTCGCCGGCGAACTGGAACCATCCCGGCTCGCTCGGCGCCAAGCCTCGCGGAGTCCGCACCGGGTGCGACTCCAGGTACTCGGAGATGCGGAACGCGATGTCTACGCGCGCCCGGCACTGGCTCGATGCGCAGGTGACCTCGGCCTGAATCACATCCCCCGCTACCACCTGGCGGAGCCGCAGCAGCAACGCCTGGAGGTCGGTCACGCACAGCGCGTCCGCATCCAACGGTTGGCCGTCGTCGGTCCGCGCCAACCGGGCCGCCAGGGTTTGTGCCAGCACATGCTGAGACATCCGCCACTCCCGCAGCACAAGGTCGTCCTCACCCGTGGGCTGCCGCAGCATCACCGCCAACCTGCTGACGGGGAGCCTCACGCCCTCGGTGTTATGTCTCGGCGATTTCATTCACGCTCATATCGCGCTCCCAACCCTCGTTCTCCAGCTTGATGTGCTCGATGGCGATGGCATTGGAGCCGGCATCCAGATCGGGGAGCGCCTGATAATCGGAGACCCAACAGCGATGGACCAGAAACCGCAGCACCGTCTGCCGTTCCTCGTTGAGGAAATCGATGCGCAACTCCTGGCGCAGATTCTTCAGCGAAGTGGAGGGAGCGCCCTTGTCCAGGACCTGCGCGGCGTTGGCCCAATTCTCGAAGTCGGTGTCGTGCGTGATGCCTCGTTCGAGCGTGATGGCATCGTACTTGGTCCGGCCGAGACCTTTGAGGATGATGGCGTTGCCGCCTTCTTTGTATTCGATCGGATCCGAAGATCGCTTGAGGCCGGTCACTTTGCTGACCCCGGCGACCGGGCTCGTGCTGGCTCCGATGTAAACCAGGAATGCGTACGACTTGTATGGATCGAAGCGGCTGGTGTTCACGCTGAATGGCTTACCCATGAAACCTCCTATGAAGTCTGCGTCTGGCCGGCGAGTTGGGCAATCTGGATCACCACGAATTCCGCCGGCTTCAAAGGCGCGAAGGCCACAACAATGTTGACCACGCCGTTATCGATGTCCTGCTGCGTGGTAGTCGAGGAATCGCACAACACCTTGAATGCCTGGCTGGGAGTGGATCCCTGGAATGCTCCCTGGTGGAACAGCGAGAGCATGAAGCTTTCAATGGAAGTGCGGATCGCCACCCATAGCGGCTCGTCGTTCGGCTCGAAGACCACCCAGGTCAGATTCTGATAGAGCGTCTGTTCCAGGAACAGCGCCATGCGCCGCACGGGGACGTAGCGCCACTGTTGCTGGGCCGGATTCTGCGTCACCAGCGTGCGGGCGCCAAACACCACCGTGCCGATTCCCGGCAGGTCCCGCAGGCAATCCACACCCAGAGCGTTCAGCGTGCCTTGCCGCGCGTCCGTCATGCGGCCCGTATCCACCACCCCGGTGGTATTGAGAATTGTGGTCTGCAGCCCGGCCGGGGCCTTCCATACGCCGCGGGCGGTGTCCGTGGCGGAGAAAATTCCGGCCACCGAGCCGCTGGGCGGCAGGTACAGGGTATTGCCGGTCAGCGGGTCGGTGGACTGGAGGTACGGGAAATAGATCGCGCCGTTAGTGCTCTTGGGCACCAGCGGACTCTCCATGTCGTCGCCAATCAGGGGAAGATTATACGCCCCGTATCCGTCCGCGGAATCCGCCACCGGGGGATCCATGATGACGAATGCCAGCTTGCGTTCGCAGAAGGCCAGCGCTTCGCTCCAGATATTGTTGTCGGCCACGCCGGGGATCAGCAGCAGGTTGAAAACGGTCACCTTGTCGAGCGAGCTGTCCTGCTGGAAGACGGGAGCAAAGTCCACTTCGCTGAAGGCCGTCCAACTGGGCGAAGGTTGCGTGCCCGCCGGGTATCCCATGGCTGCCTGTCCGATGGCCACGAATCCGGACGCCGCGCTCGCCGCCACCGTCACCAGTTGGGAGATGCCGTTGAGGCGGTTTCCGATGAAATTGGTGTCGTTGGGATTCAGGTTGACCTTGCGGAACGTCTCTCCGCGTGAACCGTAGCTGATCAGGATGTCCGCCGTGTCGTTGGCAAGAAACGTCGTCTTGATGTTATTGATGGTCACCGTCATGGGGACTTGGTCGATCGGCTCCAGGGCCGTGAAGGTGACCGGCCCAAGCTGCACCGACGGCGCATTGACTACTCCCTGGAAAACGCCGTGGGAATCGTAGTAATTGGGCTGGAGCGCGACCACATAGGCGTCCGATCCGCCGTTCAGAAAGAACTGGTTGACGGCATAGGCCACGTGCGACTGGATCACGCCGCTGGTGTAGAGTCCGCCGAATTGCCGTTCATAGTCGGTAAAGCTGAAGATCTCTACCGCCTTGCCCCAGTTGGCGGAATTGGTCTTGAATGGATGCGTGTACCCTACGAAGACCGTAATCGAGGTCGGCACTCCGGTAATGGTGTGCGCGTTACTCTGCAACTCGACGATATAGATTCCTGGGTAGGTAGGCGTAATCGGCATTATGCAATTCTCCAATCGGTCAAAGCACGAAACGGTCAGATCCCCGTGAAAAGAGTGGCGGACGCGCTTGCGCCGGGAGCGCCGCCGCTGAGCGTGGTTGCGGCGGCGGCCGGCAGGGAGTATGCCCCGCTGCCGGGCAGCGCCACGCTGATTTCATAACTGAGCTGGCTTTGTACCACCGACGCGAGGGTGAGCAGAGTTGCGGTGGCGTTTTTGGTCCATGTGGCGTGCAGCGAGAAGGTTTCCACGGTCGGCGAAGGGCTGGCGCTGTCCGGCGTCACCGTAACATGGGTCAGCCCTCCGTCGGCGCCGCTCTTCTTCGCTAGCAGGGTGAACACCTTTGGCGGTGAGCCGGTTCCCAGCACATCCATGTGCAGCGGAGAACCTGTCAGCACGCCCGACGTGGAGTGCGGCACGCCGAAGGGGTCCACCGACCCGTGCTTCACCTGCACCAAGCCTGGCGAAGAGCCCGTGACCGCGCTGCTTCCCAGCGTCTGTTCCATGGTGGCGGCGGTGAGCCCGGTGTACAGATCGTTCTCGGTCACCGTTACAGTGAACGTGGTCTGGGTAGGATCGGTAGCCGGCACGATGTTGGAGATAGTGACCGTAATGTTGTTCCCTCCGGCGCCCGGATCGGCGGCATTGGCGATCATCGCCGGGAAAGTGGACGGCGCCGCCGCGGGCGAGAGCAAGCCCTCGGCCTGCATATAGGCCAGCAGGGCGGCTCCCGGCTGTGCTGTCACCGCCGCCTGCCAATCGGCTGTAACTTGCAGTTTGGAGTTGCTGTCGAAGGAGAACGCAGAAATCGGAATCGACACCTGCCTGTCATTGGAGTCTGTAAACTCGAACGGTCCATTTCCCATAGCGGGTGTGTTTGCCATCGGATTATCCTCTCTTTACTCTCCCGGTCCGGCTCATTACTGAGTCCTCGGTTGTTGCCGCAGGTGGTAGTGCACGCGGTCGCCTTCGCCGATCTTGATCTTTGCCAGGTATCCGCTTTCTACCAGGCGGTCCAGCGCCCGGCGTGCGGTCCCGAGGTCCGCGTCAATCCACCACTCGGCTACTCCCTCGGCGCTCCGGCGGATCAGCCAAGTGGCATCGCTGCGAGCGGACCATTCCATGCATTTCGTGGACCATATCCGCAGGCGCGTCTGCTATCAGGGAAATCAGCCACTTATGGTGACGAGCGATAAGCCGCCGCCCTGGAGCCGGGGGAAAATACACCCGCCGCGCCGCTGGAAAAACGAAGCTAACTAGTTTCTGTCGCGAAACTCATCTCAAAAGGCAAGAACCGCTTGCTGGCGCGCGCGGCTCGGAAACGGCTCCATTGATTTCATGGGACTTCGTACCGAGCCGCGACCGCAAGGGAGCGGTTGCTTTCCCGCAGCACGGGAGTTTCATGACAGAAACTAACTAAGGAGTCGGGAAGGCACTTACGCCACCGGGTGTTTCCCACCCCGCCGGGGAAGTTTTCACCCAGGGGGAAAACCTGTCCGGAGCTTCAACCGGGGCAGAAACCGCAGGATCGCGCCGTCTCGGACCTCGGCCGATTGATAGGCGTCGAACTCGGCTGCGTCGCGCCGGGCCGGCAGATCGCTTCTGCCGCGGGCGATCCGTTGTAGATACTCCTCGCGTGACTTAGTTACATAGTGGTTAATGCGAAGTAAGTTGTGGCTTGCTCGCGAGCTGAGTGGCCCGTCCACCGGCTCACTAAGTTCGTTGAAGGCGCCGCCGCTCACCCGGAAGTGGTGTGGGTTGGGGCCTACCGATTCCACCCGGTCCATGCGGACCAGGCTCTTGATGTGCCGGTTGGGTTCAAATCCGTCTCCCGGGCGAAGCGTGAACCGTTCGATCACCAGACCCTCTGTCTGGCGCTCCTGCCCGGAAGCGCCGAAGCACATCCAGTTCACCCCGATAGCGCCCCAATTCTCGGCGGGCAATCCCGCCAGGGCCTCTCCCACGGTGGCGAACGATGGAGAGAACAGAAACTCATCGCAATCGATGAATGCCACCCACCGGTTCTCTCCCTTATGCCGGTTGATGAAATCCTGGTATGCCGGCAACTGGCAAGGCGACTCCATCGGCCAATCCGTGACTTCCACCAGACCGGAATCGAGGTACGGCCGCAGGACCGGCTGCCATCCGTCGCCGGAGCGGTTTTGATACAAGTGGAAACGCTCGAATCCCACCATGCGGTGGAACTCGACCCACTCCCGCAAGTAGGCCGCTTCATTTCGGAAGATGGCACAAATCGCAAGCGACATAAGGGATCAAATGGCAAGAACCGCTCCCTTGCGGTCGCGGCTCGGAAAACACCGCGATGATTCCACGGAACTTGTTACCGCGACTTACCGAGCCGCGACCGCCAGGGAGCGGTTTTGCCTTCGCGACGGAAACCAACTATAGAGCCTCGCATCATACAGTTACGGTCCGGCGGGGCTGAAGCCCCGCGCAGGCTGAAGCCTGCCCCACCAGGGCTGAGACACAAATCTGCAAGACTCAATAGCCGATCGGGCCGTCGGGGGCGCGCTCCAGACTTTCCCGGATGTGCTCGACATGGCGCCGCAGTTCGTCCCGCTCCGGCAGGCGTTCGCGTTCCGCCTGGTACCAGTTGACGATCTCCTGCCTGCCCAACGCCGCATACTTGGCAATTTCAGAGTCCAGCATGTCGAAATAGGAAGCATAAGCCGGTCCGATGACATGGAAAACCTTCATCCTCGTGCACAGCAGCCCGCTCTGGCCGACGGACTGCAAACGTTTCCGGATGGCGCAGCCGATCGGATAGTAGCGGCCGGGCTTCAGGCCGCGGAACATGGCCAGCGAAGTTCTCCGGTAGACCGCGAACCAGCCGTCGATGGGGCCGGCGTACAATCCGAAGTCGCGGTTCACTTCGCGGTAACTGGACATGGGCGGCCGGGCTCCGTTGGTATATTGGTCCTGCCATACATCGGCGGCCAGCATGCCGATTTGCGGGAACCGGTCGAATATGGCTTTCGCCCTTTGCCCGATGCCGGGTGAAACGCAAACCACGTCGTCGTCGATCTGCGCCACCATCTCGAAGCGCGCGGCGTCGAACAGCGATGGGTAGGCTGCCATTCCGATGTTCTCCGGACTCCGGCCGGCTACCCGCACGGGAGCGCCGCCCCGCGCCAGTTCTTCCAGAAAAGCCTCGAACTCCGCATCCACCACATTGAGCCAGAGCAGGATCTCGTAAGGAACCGTCGTCTTGCGGATGAGTTCCTCGATCAGGCACCGGCTGTAGGCGGGCCGGTAACACGCAATGCAGTATGAGATCACCGGACCTCCGCCACCGATGCGGGGACGATCAGGTGCGGGTACTTCGCGAGCCGGAAGATGAACGTGGCGTCGTCCACGTGGCGCCACCGTACTCCCGCGCGCAGGAACGATTCGATCATCCGCCAATCCCAGCCGAATTCGTGAAAAGGCAGCGATCCGCCGAGATACCGGTCGAAGAGCTCGCGCCGGAACAGCGGCTGGCCCAGATCGATGCGCCCGGGTCTGGGCGGCGATCCGCTCAGCGTCAGGCGGCCGTCGTACAAACAGGAGCTGTACACGAACCCCAGGCCGGGATCGTTATCCAGAGCTTCCACCAGCCGGTCAAAATGGCCCGGCACGTAGCCGTTATCGTCGGAGAGGAAGCTGAGATAGCGGCCCCGGGCCATGCTCAAGCCGGCCGCGGCCGGCGCGATGCCCCAATCGTTGTGCCGCGTCTTCAATCTGGCGAACGTCACTTTAGAGGACCGCCATCGCGCCGCCATGTGTGCCAACTGCTCCAGCACCCGCGCCGGAGGAGAATCCGCCACCACGATCTGCTCGTAATCCTGGAAGCGCAGGGCCTCGGCCGAACGCAGGCAGCGATCCAGACAATCCAGGCGGTCGTACACCGTGGTCACAATGCTCAGCGCCGGCGTCCCGGAACGCACGCCTGCCGCGATCACTTCGTATTCGGGCGTGTACGCGCAGGGCTTGCCGGCCTCCGGCGCGGGAACCGGAACGATGCGAATGCGGCGCAGCCGAGCAGTCCCCGCCTTTACTCCCAGAAAGCAGTAGCCGGTCTCCAACATTTGGTCCGCGGCGCGCGCCATTTCCACGCCATTCAGGCGCACCACGATGGCTCCTTCGCGATAGGACAGGCTCAGGGTAATCCAGCTATCTACGGGAAAATTCAGCCGCTTCAGAATGTGGGAGTGGCGGGCAAGATAGCCGCGGCCGCCATGGAACAGCAGGTGGTACGAATTGGCAAGCTGATTGTCCGCCTCGGTCTGATGGATCTTGGCGATGAACTCCGTATCGCTTCGCAGCAGAACTTCGAATTCCAGGGTGACGTCGCCATGCCTCACCGTGCCGGCCAGTCCGCGCTCCGAGCCGGGCGCGCCGTCGGCCTCGCGATGGAGCGCCATCACGCCGCCGGCCTCGGCACGGAGACAGTCCGGATCGGCCTTCCATTCGGGCGGCAATTCAACGTCCGGCGTTTCGGGCCGGGTGTCGTTGGAGATCGGCGCCCTGACCGCGATGGCCTCCTGCGCCGGACCGAAAACCTCCGACAGCG
>Ga0182014_10007749_pt1 | contig 11164 bp, 8 predicted proteins | sample 612S2DmetaG_FD_120489 | JGI IMG/M metagenome (GOLD analysis project Ga0182014, IMG submission 120489) | Permafrost microbial communities from Stordalen Mire, Sweden - 612S2D metaG | ecosystem: Environmental > Terrestrial > Soil > Wetlands > Permafrost | place: Sweden: Stordalen | collected... | reverse complement strand
GCGAACGTGCGAACCCGGAAAACGAAATTCGCGCGATGGCGTCCGAAACGTTGTCCGACCCGCGGCGCCGGCCCTGGTTGGTCCGCCAATTTCTCGTCTAAATCACTAAAATTGTTGGCTCCCCGAGCAGGACTCGAACCTGCGACCATTCGATTAACAGTCGAATGCTCTACCAGCTGAGCTATCGGGGATCAGGCCGGATCGCGAGGGCGCGATATAGCAGAAATCGGCGCGTTGGAAAGCGCCAATTTTCGCCTTCGCCGCCTTGGATTCCTGGCGCCGGCCCTTGTCGCCGCCGCGCGGCGGCGCCACTGTCCGCGCCATGCTCGATCCCCGCCGCTGCTGCGAACTGCTGACGCCGGCCGAAATGGCCGAGGCCGACCGGCTGACGATCGCCGGCGGCGTCGCCGGCATTTCGCTGATGGAGCGCGCCGGCGCGGCGGTCGCCGACGAAGCGGCGTGCCTGGCGCCGAACGCCGGCCGCGTCGTCGTGCTCAGCGGGCCGGGGGGCAACGGCGGCGACGGTTTCGTCGCCGCGCGGCTTCTTTCGTCACGCGGATACAGCGTCGGGCTCGGCCTGCTCGGCGAGCGCACAGCGCTTCGCGGCGACGCGGCGCTGGCGGCGGCGCGCTGGCAGGGGTCGGTCGCGCCCGCCGAGGCGCTCGATCTCGACGCCGCCGATCTCGTCGTCGACGCCCTGTTCGGCGCCGGGCTTTCGCGCGACCTCGACGGCGTGGGCCGCCGCTGCGTCGAGGCGGTCAACGCCTTCGCGCGCGGCGGCAAGCCGGTGCTCAGCGTCGACGTCCCCTCCGGCGTCGACGGCGAAACCGGCGCCGTGCGCGGGGCGGCGGTCGAGGCGAGCGCCTCCGTCACGTTCTTTCGTCTCAAGCCCGGCCATCTCTTGCTGCCGGGCCGGATTTTGAGCGGGCGCCTGGCGCTCGCCGAGATCGGCACGGCGCCGGGCGCGCTGCAAGCGATCGGTCCGCGGACCTTCCTCAACGCGCCGGCGATCTGGCGCCATGCGCTGCCGCGTCCCGGCGCGGCTTCGCACAAATATTCGCGCGGCGCCGCGCTCGTCCTTTCCGGGCCGGCGCATCGCACCGGCGCGGCGCGGCTGGCGGCGCGCGCCGCGTTGCGCGTCGGGGCGGGGCTGGTCACCCTCGCCAGTCCGCCCGACGCGGTCCCGGTCAACGCCGCCCACTCGACCGCGGTGATGGTCGCGCCCTTCGCGGGGCTGGCGGGGTTCGCCGCGCTGCTCGCCGATCCCCGGCGCAACGCCATTCTCATCGGCCCCGGCGCCGGCGTCGGCGACGACACGCGCGCGCTCGTCGCGGCGGCCTTGAGCGGGCCGCGCGCGGTCGTGCTCGACGCCGACGCACTGACGAGCTTCGCCGGCGACGCGGCGGGGCTCGCCGCGCTGATCGCCCGCGAGCGTCGCGCGACCGTCGTCACGCCGCACGAAGGCGAATTCGCCCGGCTGTTCCGCGGCCGCGCGGAAATCCTCGGCGCGCCGAGCAAGCTCGCGCGCGCCCGCGCCGCCGCCGCTTCTCTCGACGCGGTCGTGGTCTTGAAGGGTTCCGACACCGTCGTCGCGGCGCCCGATGGGCGCGCCTCGATCGGCTTCGATCTGCCGCCGAATCTGGCCACCGCCGGCTCCGGCGACGTCCTCGGCGGCTTCGCCTGCGGTCTTCTCGCGCAGGGCATGCCGGCCTACGAGGCGGCGAGCGCCGCGGTGTGGCTGCACGGCGCCTCGGCGCGCGCGTTCGGGCCGGGGCTGATCGCCGAGGACCTGCCCGAGGCGCTGCCGGGCGTGCTGCGCGAGTTGACGGCGTAGGGGGGAAGCGGCGGGCGATTCGCGCGTTGCGCCTCACCCCGCCTGAAACCAAGCCCCCACCCCCGCGGCGCGGTGTTCGGGGATCGCCGACGCGATCGGCCATTTGCCGCCGTTGGCGGCGACGAAGGCGAGATGCGCCGTGCGGCCGGGCGCGACGAGGATGGTGTCGCGCCAATAGGGCTCCCAGCCGTCGTCGAGCTCGTGCAGCAGGCGCCCGACGTGGCCGCCGAGGCGCATCGCCTGGGCGACCGCCGTCTTGTTGACGAAGCCGAGCGTGACCGGCGCGCCGCGCGGAACGGCGAACAGCGGCTTGACGTCCCAATCGGAGAGGCTCGCGCCATTGACGGAGAAGGGAGCGTCGCCGCCGCCCTCGATCGTCAGATCGACGCGCATCGCGCGTTCGAGCCGGATCTCCCTCGGCAACAGCGGATTGGCGGGCAGACCGGCGATGGTCGGGCGCGCCGCGACCGCCTCGCCCTTGGCTTCGAAAACGACCATCGGCCGGTCGAGCTCGCCGGGAATCGCCGCAGCTTCGCCGCCGCGCAGCGTGAAGCCGACCGCGCCGCCCGCTTCGCTCGGCATGTCGAACATCAGTTCGAAGCGCGCGCCGGGCCCCATCGGAAAGGCGTTGTGCAGCGGTTCGAACGGCTCGCTCGGCTGGCCGTCGACCGCGACGATCAGCGGCCGGACGCCCGCCACGCCGATCGACATGATGCGCGCCGTCGCCGCATTGGCGAGCCGCAGGCGAACGCGCGCGCCGGGCGCGGAACAGCGTCAACGGCGCCGGCGCCGCGTTGGCGGTCACCAGCGCGCCAAAACGCCCGGCGCCGCGGGCGAGGGCGGCATCGGCAAAATCGTCCTTGATCCGCCCCTCTTCGTCGAGCCGCCAGTCCGCGAGGACGACGATCGCCTCCCAGTCCGCCGCCGGCGGGCTCGCCTCCTCGACCAGGATCGGGCCGAAGAGCCCGCTGCCGATCTGCCTTGCGGTGGCGGCACCGGCGTCGGGAAGATAGAGGTTGAAGCCGGAGTCGGGCGGCGTGAAGCGAATGTCGAGATCGGCCCCGGGCGCGACGAGGGGCTGCGTCAGGCCGCCGATCCCCGCTACGGCGTTCGCCGTCCGCAGGCCGGGAAAGCTCAGCGTCGTGCCCACTTCGAGACGGTTGGCGAACCGCAGCGTCAGCTCTTCGCCCCGGCGCAGGCGCAGCAACGGCCCGGGCGCGCCGCCATTATAGCCGAGAAGCCGCGTCGCGGCGGCCGGCGGCGCCGCGATCTGGCAGGAGGCGGGCGCGGCCTCGAGGCGGCGAGGCCCGTCGGCCGACGCCGGCGCCTGCGCACGCACGCCGCCCCGCCAAGCCCAAAGGCTCGCCGCGACGCCGCCGCTCAGGAGCGCGCGCCGGTTCACGGGCATGGGCGGCTGCCCGGCGAGAATCGCTCCATTTCGGCACAACGGCGCCGGCGCCGCATTTGCGGGCGCGGCGGCAGGAGCCGTCCCATGGGTAAATTCATCACATTCCTCGGTCTGATCCTCGGCCTCGCGCTGATCGCGATCGCCACGGCCTCATGGCGATTCATAGAGGACGGCGCCGGCGGCGCAACTGCGCTGGCGCTCGCGGGCGGAATTTTCACCATCGCGCTGGCCGCCTCCATTAGGGATTGACTGGCCCCGCCGGCCCCGCCGGCCGCGCATTTTCCTTTGGCGCGCGCGGGCCAAGCTGCTATAGACCGCGCCCGAAGCAGACCAGCCTCTCCTGCGGAGCAGCGCGGGATGCGGGCGTGGCGGAACTGGTAGACGCGCCGGATTTAGGTTCCGGTGACCTGAAAGTCGTGGGGGTTCGAACCCCTCCGCCCGCACCATCTTCGCCAAGGGCGCTCGCGCAGCCTTGCCGCTTCCGGAAGGTTCTCTTAAAGTTCGAGCGGCGCGGCCGCGGGTTAGGTTTTTGACATAGGGCGGGTTGAAATGCAGGTCACCGAGACGCTGAGCCAGGGGCTGAAGCGCGAATACGACATCGTTCTGTCGGCGAGCGACCTATCCTCGCGCCTGGAGGCGCAACTGGCCGAGCTCAAGACGAAGGTGAAGATCAACGGCTTTCGTCCGGGCAAAGTGCCGCTGGCGCATCTCCGGCGCGTCTACGGCCGCTCGGTGATGACCGACATCATGCAGGACGCGATCAACGCCGCCAACAAGCAGATCGTCGACGACAACGGCCTGCGCCTAGCCCTGGAGCCCAAGATCGAGCTGCCTGGCGACAAGGACGCGATCGAGGCGGCCCTCGACGCGCGCGGCGACCTCGCCTTCAAGGTCGCGCTCGAAGTGTTGCCGAAATTCGAGGTCGGCGAGTTATCCGATCTGACGCTCGAGCGGCCGGTCGCCGAGGTCGAGGAAAGCGAAGTCGAGGCCGTGCTGCAGCGCCTCGCCCAGGACCGGCGCGTCTATTCCGACAAGCCCGAGGGGGCCAAGGCCGAGAATTTCGATCGCGTCACGGTCGACTATTCCGGCACGATCAAGGGCGAGCCTTTCGAGGGCGGCTCGAGCCAAGGCGTCGAGGTCGTGATCGGCTCCAAAGCCTTCCTTCCCGGCTTCGAGGAGCAGTTGATCGGCGCGGTCGCGGGCGAGCGGCGCGCGGTCCAGGTGACGTTTCCCGAGAATTATGCGGTGCGCAAGCTCGCCGGCCAGAAAGCCGATTTCGACGTGACGGTGAAGGCCGTCGCGGCGCCAGAGCCCTTCGCCATCGACGACGAATTCGCCAAGAGCGCGGGAGCGGAAAACCTCGGTCAGTTGAAGGAGTCGCTGCGCCAGCGCATCGCCGCCGATTACGCGCGGCGCTCGCGCGAGAAGGTCAAGCGCAAGCTGCTCGACGCGCTGGCGGCGCGCTATTCCTTCGAAGTGCCGCAGGGCCTCGTCGATCAGGAGTTCGCCTCGATCTGGACGCAGGTCGAGCGCGAGCAGCAGGCCTCGGGCCGCTCTTTCGCCGACGAGAACACCACCGAGGAGGCGGCGCGCGCGGAGTATCGCGCCATCGCCGAGCGCCGCGTTCGCCTGGGGCTGTTGCTCGCCGAAGTTGGCACGAAAGCGGACGTCAAGATCAGCGACGAGGAAATGACGCAGGCGTTGGTGGCGCGCGCCCGCTCCTTCCCCGGCCAGGAGAAGGAGGTCTGGGAGTTCTACCGCAAGAACCAGCAGGCGCTGGCTGAACTCAGGGCGCCCATCTATGAGGAAAAGGTCGTCGACCACATCATCGGCCTCGCCAAGGTCGAGGACCGCAAGGTGACGGTGAGCGAATTGCTGAAAGCCGACGAGGACGAAGTTCCCGCCAATTAGACGCGGCGGCCGTCGCCGCCTGGCCCGGCGAAGCGGGCGCTCCGAACGCGCCCCTTCACAACGGCGAAGCGGCCCCTATCTAACTCTACGACGCCGACCGATTCCCATTGAGAGCGAGCCCGATGCACGATCCCGTCGACACCTACTTCAACCAACTGGTCCCGATCGTCATCGAGCAATCGGCGCGGGGCGAGCGCTCGTTCGACATTTTCTCGCGCCTGCTCAGGGAGCGCATCATTTTCGTGGTCGGGGCGGTCGAGGACATGTCGGCCTCGCTGGTGGTCGCGCAACTGCTGTTTCTCGAGGCCGACAACCCCAAGAAAGAGATCGCGATGTACATCAACTCGCCGGGCGGCGTGGTGTCGGCCGGCCTGTCGATTTACGACACGATGCAGTTCATCCGGCCGAAGGTGACGACGATGTGCATCGGTCAGGCCGCCTCGATGGGTTCGCTGCTGCTGTGCGCCGGCGAGAAGGGCATGCGCCAAGCGTTGCCCAACTCGCGCGTCATGGTCCACCAGCCCTCCGGCGGCTTCCAGGGGCAGGCCTCCGACATCCAGCGCCATGCCGAGGACATCCTCAAAGTGAAGCGGCGACTCAACGAAATCTACGTCGAACACACGGGGCAAACCTACGAGGCGATCGAGCGCACGCTCGATCGCGACCACTTCATGTCCGCGGAAGAGGCAAAAGCGTTCGGCATCGTCGACGAGGTCGTCGTCAAGCGCGGGGTCGAACCCGAGGAGCCGAAACCGATCTGATAACATCGCCTTAGCGAACGCCAGGAGCGTTCGGAGCGGACGCCGGGCCGCGGGATCCGCCCGGCCGGGGCGCAGGGCGGCGCGGGGCGGGGTTGATTTTGCGCCGCGATTGGTGGTTGCATGTCGCCGAAGCCGCGCCGCCCTCATGGTCGCGGTCCGGTTTTTGCGTAACGTTAAAGGGCGTTGGCGGAGCGTGCCAGTCCGGCGCTACGGTTTGTTAGGATGCTTTATCTACGCTGTGCAGTCGGGCGTCGGCCGAATCGCATCGACTGGGGCGGCCGGAACGGAGAATGAAAAATGGCCAAGGCCGAAGGCGATTCGAAAAGCACGCTCTATTGCTCTTTCTGCGGCAAAAGCCAGCACGAGGTGCGCAAGCTCATCGCCGGGCCGACCGTGTTCATCTGCGACGAATGCGTCGAGCTGTGCATGGACATCATCCGCGAGGAGAGCAAGACCGCGCTGGTCAAGAGCAAGGACGGCATCCCGACCCCGCGCGAAATCTGCAAGGTGCTCGACGATTACGTCATCGGTCAGCCGCAGGCGAAGCGCGTCCTCTCCGTCGCCGTGCACAACCACTACAAGCGGCTCAATCACGCGACCAAGCACAGCGACGTCGAACTGGCCAAGTCGAACATCCTGCTGATCGGGCCGACCGGCTCGGGCAAGACCTTGCTCGCCCAGACCCTCGCGCGCATCCTCGACGTGCCCTTCACCATGGCCGACGCGACGACGCTCACCGAAGCCGGCTACGTCGGCGAGGACGTCGAGAACATCATCCTCAAGCTGTTGCAGGCGTCCGACTACAACGTCGAGCGCGCCCAGCGCGGCATCGTCTACATCGACGAGATCGACAAGATCAGCCGCAAGTCGGACAACCCGTCGATCACCCGCGACGTCTCGGGTGAGGGCGTCCAGCAGGCGCTGCTCAAGATCATGGAGGGCACGATCGCCAGCGTGCCTCCCCAGGGCGGGCGCAAGCATCCCCAGCAGGAGTTCCTGCAGGTCGACACCACCAACATCCTGTTCATCTGCGGCGGCGCTTTCTCGGGGCTCGAGAAGATCATCTCGGCGCGCGGCCGGGGCACGTCGATCGGCTTCGCCGCCAAGGTCCAGTCGCCCGACGATCGGCGCACCGGCGAGGTGTTTCGCCTCGTCGAGCCCGAGGATCTGCTCAAGTTCGGCCTGATCCCGGAATTCGTCGGCCGCCTGCCGGTCATCGCGACGCTCGAGGATCTCGACGAGGACGCGCTGAAGAAAATCCTGACCGAGCCGAAGAACGCGCTGGTCAAGCAATATCAGCGCCTGTTCGAAATGGAGAACACCGACCTCACCTTCCAGGAGGAGGCGCTGAGCGTCGTCGCCAAGAAGGCGATCGACCGGCGCACCGGCGCTCGCGGATTGCGCTCGATCATGGAGGGCATCCTGCTCGACACGATGTTCGATCTTCCCGGCCTCGACGGGGTCGAGCAGGTGGTGATCGGACCCGAGGTGGTCGACGGCAAGGCGAGGCCGCTCTACATTTATTCCGAGCGCGCCGAGAAGGCCGGCTGATATTCCGAACGCGCCGAGAAGGCCGGCTGAACCGACGTCCGCGCCGGCGGCGGGCGCCTTTGACGCTTGAAACTCGCGTGGGGAGCCGCCATCTTGGTCGGCGGCCGGTTTTGCGTCGGTCGAGCGATATGAACTCCGTCGAGCGTCGCAGCGTGGGCGCGGGTCGTTGGCCCCTGCCGACGCGAGGCGACGAAATCAGGCGCCTTTTTGATATGGGCCGGGACTCATCGGCCGGTTGGCGTTTCATGCTCGGGGCGACGAATCGGCCGCGCTCGGGTCACAATGAAGCAGGATCGATTATGACCAGCACCCGCAAGACGACCGCTCCCGGCTCGCTCGGCGCCTATCCGATTCTGCCGCTGCGCGACATCGTCGTGTTCCCGCATATGATCGTGCCGCTGTTCGTCGGCCGCGAGAAGTCGATTCGCGCCCTCGAGGAAGTGATGCGGGCGGACAAGCCGATTCTGCTGGCGACCCAGATGAACGCCGCCGACGACGATCCCGCGACCGACGCGATCTTCTCGACCGGCACGTTGGCGAAAGTGCTGCAATTGCTGAAACTGCCCGACGGCACCGTGAAGGTTCTGGTCGAAGGCGAAACGCGCGCCCAGATCAGAGCCTACCTGCCGAACGACAGCTATTACCAGGCGGAAGCCGAAGCGGTGGCGGACGAACCGATCGACCCGATCGAGGCGGAGGCGCTGTCGCGCTCGGTGGTGTCCGAGTTCGAGAATTACGTGAAGCTCAACAAGAAAATCTCGCCCGAGGTCGTCGCCGCCGTCACCCAGATCGAGGATTACGGCAAGCTCGCCGACACCATCGCCTCGCATCTGGCGGTCAAGCTCGCCGACAAGCAGGCGATCCTGGAAATCCATTCGATCGCCAAGCGTTTCGAGAAGTGTCTGGGCCTGATGGAGAGCGAAATCTCGGTCCTGCAGGTCGAGAAGCGCATCCGCACGCGCGTCAAGCGCCAGATGGAGAAGACGCAGCGCGAGTACTATCTCAACGAGCAGATGAAGGCGATCCAGAAGGAACTCGGCGACGAGGACGGCAAGGACGAGATGTCCGAGCTCGAGGATCGCATCAAGAAGACCAAGCTCAGCAAGGAAGCGCGCGACAAGGCGCTCGGCGAAGTCAAGAAGCTGCGTCAGATGTCGCCGATGTCCGCCGAGGCGACGGTGGTGCGCAACTATCTCGATTGGCTGCTGTCGATCCCCTGGCAGAAAAAATCGAAGATCAAGAAGGACCTGCCGGCCGCGCAGGCGATCCTCGACGCCGATCATTTTGGCCTCGAAAAGGTCAAGGAGCGCATCGTCGAGTACCTGGCGGTGCAGCAGCGCGCCAACAAGCTGACCGGGCCGATCCTGTGCCTCGTCGGCCCTCCCGGCGTCGGCAAGACCTCGCTGGGCAAATCGATCGCCAGGGCGACCGGGCGCGAATTCGTGCGCATGTCGCTCGGCGGCGTGCGCGACGAAGCGGAGATTCGCGGCCATCGGCGCACCTACATCGGCTCGATGCCGGGCAAGGTCATCCAGTCCATGCGTAAGGCGAAGACCTCCAATCCGCTGTTCCTGCTCGACGAGATCGACAAGATGGGGATGGATTTTCGCGGCGATCCGTCGTCGGCGTTGCTGGAGGTGCTCGATCCCGAGCAGAACCATGCCTTCAACGACCATTATCTCGAGGTCGATTACGATCTTTCCGGCGTGATGTTCGTCACCACCGCCAACACGCTCAACATTCCGCCGGCGTTGACGGACCGCATGGAGATCATCCGCATCGCCGGCTACACCGAGGACGAGAAGGTCGAAATCGCCAAGCGGCACCTGCTGCCCAACTCGATGGCCAAGCACGGCCTCGACGCGAAGGAATGGGTGGTGGAGGAGAGCGCCCTGATGGAGCTGGTGCGCCGCTACACCCGCGAAGCGGGGGTGCGCAATCTCGAACGCGAGATCTCCAATCTCGCGCGCAAAGCGGTCAAGGACATCCTCACCAACAAGACGAAGAAGATCGTGGTCTCCGCCGCCAACGTTGGCGAATATCTCGGCCCGCCGAAATATCGTTACGGCGAGATTGAGGCGGATGATCAGGTCGGTCTGGTGACGGGTCTGGCCTGGACGGAAGTCGGCGGCGAGCTGCTGACGGTCGAAGGCGTGATGATGCCCGGCAAGGGACGCATGACGGTGACCGGCAACTTGAAGGACGTGATGAAGGAATCGATTTCCGCGGCGGCCTCTTACGTGCGCTCGCGGTCGGTCGATTTCGGCATCGAGCCGCCGCTGTTCGATCGGCGCGACATCCATGTCCACGTTCCCGAAGGCGCGACCCCGAAGGACGGGCCGTCGGCGGGCGTGGCGATGGCGACGGTGATCGTTTCCATGCTCACCGGCATTCCGGTTCGGCGCGATATCGCGATGACCGGCGAGATCACGTTGCGCGGCCGGGTGCTGCCGATCGGCGGATTGAAGGAAAAGCTGCTGGCGGCGCTGCGCGGGGGCATCAAGAAGGTGTTGATCCCCGAAGACAACGCCAAGGACCTCGTGGAAATTCCCAACTCGGTGAAGAACGGCCTGGAGATCGTTCCGGTGTCGCGGATGGAGGAAGTGTTGGCCCATGCGCTGGTGCGTCAGCCGCAGGCCATCGCGTGGGAAGAGAGCGTCGCCGCGCCTCCGCCGCCGCCGCCGGCCGACGAGGAAGGCGCGGGAATCCTCGCGCATTAGCCTCGAAGCGCGCGGCGCCGGTTGAGAAAACGGGCCGCGAATCCTGGGGATTCGCAGCTCTTTTCGCTGGCAAACGCCTCGAATCGCCGGAAAAGCCGATATTTTTGTGGGTCGAACCTCGGCGGAGCCTTGCTTTTGCGCGACCAATTGGCGAGCAATTAGGCGACGATTCGCCGAAGCGAGCGACGGCCGGTTTCGGGCGATCGGCCGGACAAAACGCGCGACGTCGCCGTCACGTCGAAACAGGATAGGAGAGGCCACATGAACAAACTCGAGCTCGTCGAGCAGATCGCGGCAGAGACGGAATTGACCAAGGTGAGCGCCGCCGCGGCGCTCGAAGCCGTACTCGACGGCATCGCGAAGTCGCTCAGGAAGGGCGAGGAAGTGCGCCTGGTCGGCTTCGGCACGTTCTCGGTGCGTGAACGCGCGGCCGGCAAGGGGCGGAACCCGGCGACCGGCAAGGAAATCAAGATTCAGGCGTCGAAGAACGCCCGCTTCAAGGCCGGCGCCGCGCTCAAGGCGAGCCTGAACAAGAAGGCCGTCAAGAAATAGGCGCGAGGCCGGCGCGGCCGACGGGCGGCGCAATCGGCGGATGGGGAGGGCGGCCTCGGGGCCGCCCTCTTTGTCGATCGCCGCGGCGTCGGATCAGGCTGAGGCGCCGGGGCCGCCAATCCGGGTTGACGCGGGCGCTCCGGCGACGGCGCGGCGCATCGCCGGCGCCGAGCGTTCGTCGACCCCAATTCGGAACGCGGGGCGGGCGCCCAGGGGAATCGGGTGAAGGAAATCATGCTGCGATGAGGTTGGCGAGGGCGTCATCGTCCCATGCGGCGGTTTTGAGGGCGAGGCGGACGGAGTCTTTTCCTTCGCGCGAGATTGACGGCCATATGCTTGAGGGTGACGACATTCTCGGGCGCGTTTTCGGTTCGGATGCGGCATTCGTCATCTCGGAACGTCATGTCCAAGACCCAGTGCAGGCCAT
>Ga0182014_10007748_pt1 | contig 11165 bp, 6 predicted proteins | sample 612S2DmetaG_FD_120489 | JGI IMG/M metagenome (GOLD analysis project Ga0182014, IMG submission 120489) | Permafrost microbial communities from Stordalen Mire, Sweden - 612S2D metaG | ecosystem: Environmental > Terrestrial > Soil > Wetlands > Permafrost | place: Sweden: Stordalen | collected... | reverse complement strand
TTCCCCCAACCCGCCTGGCTGCTGGACGCCATCCACGAGCGCATCCTGCCCTTGAAAGGCCATCAACCGCAGACCAACCAGACCCTAGGCGAACTGGCCCGCCGCGCCCGGCTGGGAATTTAAGAACATGCCCGAAGATGGATTGAAGATCGGGTTTGTCACCTGCGTCCACCCGTTCTACGATCTGCCGCCGGTTGCCGCCGAGCGGCAGCACGCGATCGAGGAGCTGCGGCGAATCGGGTGCGAGGTGGTTGCCGCCGAGACTCCACGCACGGTTTCCGACGCGGTTGAGATTGCCGCTCACCTGCGAGCGAGCGCGATCGACGTGGTAGTCCTTTTCTTTTGCACCTGGGTACGGGAAGAAATCACACTGACGCTTGCCGGAGAACTGCGGGATGTTCCGCTGGTGATGTGGGCGCTGCCGTACCTGGAGAAGGACATCCCGATGCCGTCGCCCATCACCGGGCTGGTCGCGTCGGGGTCGAATATCCGGCGGTCCGGGAAGCGTTTCGTGTACCTGGTCGGCCACGTGACACCCCTGCACGTGGAGCAAGTGGCGCGCGCAGCCAGGGCAGGGAAAGTTGCCGGAAGCCTGCGGCGGGCGCGGTTCGGCTTGGTGGGGTCCCCGTGCCCGGGCATGCTGGATGTGTCGGCGGACGAAGGGGATCTCGAGAAGGTCCTGGGAGCGACAGCGATTCACATCGATCTGGAGGCTTTGCTCGAAGCCGCGCGGGCGGCATCCCCCGGCGAGACCGCCGCGGCCGCGCAGCGGCTCATCGCTGAAACCGGCGGCGCCAGGGATATCGGCGAGCAGGCGCTGGCGGACAACCTTCGCCTGTACGTCGGCATTCGGGAATTGGTGGGGAGAAACAAGCTCGACGGCTACTCGGTACGCTGCTGGCCGGAGCTGCGCGACCAGCACAAGATCACGCCCTGCGCGGCGCATGCCTTGATGTCGGAGGACGGGGTCCCCAATTCCTGCGAAATCGATCTGCCGGCGTTGATCACCACTTACATCCTGAACCGGATGGCGGGCACGCCGGCGTTCAACTTCGACATCACGGCTTACCTGGAGGCGGAGGGCGCCATCCAGTTCGCCCACTGCGGCGCCGCCGCGCCTTCGCTGGCAGGAGATCCGAAAAAGGCGCTGGTTCGGGTGCACATGCGCACCGGCACCGGCGCCACGGTGGAGTTTCCGTTCCCGGAGGGCACCGCGACGCTGGCGAAACTGCTGCGCCCGCGGGACGGCAAGTTCCGGCTGTTTGTCGCCCGCGGCCAGGTAATCCCGTCCGGCGACGGCGTGCGCGGCAGCGTCGCAACCGTCAGGCCGGAACCGAGCGCCGCGGCTTTCCTGGACAAGATGATGCGGGAAGCCGTGGAGCACCATGTCGCGCTAGTGTACGGAGACTGGACCGGCGAGCTGGCGCACTTCTGTGAGTTCACCGGGGTGGAGTACTTTTCCTGAGGGAAGAAATCGAGCCAGGAACAGCACTGGTCACTTGCCGAGCCTTGAACAGTACGCGGAACGTTCTCCGGCGGGCAAATGTGGCGCACGCACTCTTGCATGCCGCGTGGGCACTCCCGCCGGCGCTCGCCGCCACAGGGCGCGGAAGCGTCGAGTAGAGACTCGACGCGGCACGCAAGAGTGCGTGCGCCACGGAGGAAAACCGGTACTCAGTACCGGTTCTTCAACCAGGAATCAATAAGTTAACGGGGGGAAACCGGTACTTAGTGCCGGTTTTCGGTCAAAGCCCGGAATTCTTATGGTTGGTGACTGGAAAAAACAGCGGTACACATCGAGGATTGCAGACCGGGGAAAAGTATGCGGCATTGGGCTGGGAGCCTGCCCCACTAAAAAAGGTCTGGGGCCGGACGGAGTCCGGCCCCAGCGAGAGGTGAAACCAACGAGCTTCAGAATGCGTACTTGAGCGCGAACTGGATCTGGCGCATGGCGTTCGCTGTCCCTGTAATGGTACCGAACGTCGAGGTCGGCGCCGGACCCGAGCCGCCACCCCAGCTCAAGCTGCCGGGAGTGGAGAGTAACACATGGTTGGGAGCGTTGAACATTTCCATGCGGAACTCCAGCATGTGTCCTTCGTGGATCGGGAAGTGCTTGATGACCGAAACATCTTCGTTCCCTAGCCACGGTCCCCGCAGAGTGTTGCGCGAGCAGTTTCCAAACGTGGCGGCAACGGGGTTGGTGTATGCCGCCGAGTTGTACCAAGCGTGCTCGTTGTTATTGGGCAGAACCGGGTTTACGCCGGCAACGCAGTTGAGCCGGTTGGCTTCCGTGATGAAATTGGTGCCGCCGGAATCCCATGCGGACGTATCCAGCGCGTTGCCGCTTTGCAACGTGGTGATGGTGCTCAACTGCCAGTTGCCGACCACCTGGTTTACGACTCCTCCATGATTCAGAAAATGCTGGCCCTTACCGAATGGCAGCGTGTACAGGATGGAGGTGACGAAACGCTGCGGAATGTTGTAATCCGAGGGACCGTATTCGCAGGTATTGGGGCAGAGCGAGTTCTCGGGCGAAAAGTCGTTATTGGTGCCGCGGATGGCGCTGGTGTCGTCCAGGGACCTGGAGTACGTGTAGGCAAACAAGGTCGTCAGGTTGGCTCCGAAGCGCTGGGTCAACTTGGCGCTCATGCCATTGTAATTCCCATTGCTGTCGGCATTCAACCACTGGATTCCCGAAGCTCCCCATTCCGGATAGGGCAAGCGGAGAACCGCCCCCTGGGTTCCGAGAATCCCCTGATTCTGATTAATCAGGTGGTCGAGGTCGTGGCTTGCCGAGCCGGTGTAATCGACCTCCACGGTAGTAGACTTGCCAAGCGTGCGCTGCACGTTCATGATCCACTGGTGGCTGTAGCTGGTCGGCAGGTGTGAGTTCGCGCCCCAAACCAAGCCAATGGGAATTTGCGCCGGAAGCTGTGCCGTATTGATGAAATTCGTGTAGGTCCAGGTTGGAACCCCATAGGTGGTAGACGTCACTTGCCCGGTTCGGCCTCCCATGCCGCGTTCCATATCGAAGATGGAGTTCTTGCTTTCGTTAGAGTAGAAGATGCCGTAACCGGTGCGGATCGACCACTTATCCGACGGGCTCCAGGCGATCCCGATCCGCGGCGCGAAGTTCTTGTAATCGGTGTTGATCAGCCGGGCGTTCGGGGTGTCCGACCTTTCGGTTTGCAGCGGAGGAAGGATCGGGGGAAGCGCTCCAATGCCGGCGGTTTGCCAATAGGGCAAGTATTGGAAGCTGAGGCCGTCGAAAAAGCTCCCGGTTCCGGTGCGGACGTAAACCGGATGCTTGGTCAAGTCCGGCACATCCGCCTGATTGGGAAGCGATTCGTTGAGCTCGACGTTGGGCTCGCGGCCGGATGTGTCCAGCAAGGGCTGCTCCACCTCCCACCGGAAACCCATGCTGACGGTCAGGTGCGGTTTCACCCTCCAGGTGTCGTCGATGTAAGTCGCCCATTCATTGTTGGTAAACTTGTCCGACGCCAGCGCCACGGCAATAATGCCGTCATAGGAATCGCCCAGCATGAAGTCCGCGCCGGTGTAGCCGCCGGACTGCGCGCCGGTTCCCGGCGCGACGGTGTTGGTAAACTGGGAGTCGTAATAGAACTGGCCGCGGGGGAATTCATTTCCGATCTGCGGAAACTCGTTATACCGGTACTCTCCACCGAAGCGCAGAGAGTGCTTCCCGATAACCCAGGAGAAGTTGTCCACAAACTCGAAATACTTGTCGTTGATCTGGAACGGGCTGCTGGTCGGGTTGCCGAAGGTGGTCAAGTTGTTGGCGCTGAAGTCGATGTTGGGTATGCCCCAGGAATTCGGATCCGTGACCTGCACCGGCATGTTCAGTTGGGCATCCACATTCGTTTTGCCCGCCAACTGCTGGGTGATATTGTTGAACAGCGAGTTGTAGCCGAACCGCGCCTCGTTCACCTTGGTCGGGGAAATGGTCCGGACGTTGGAAAGTTCCCACTGGCTGGCCCGGGTTATGAGCTGTTCGCCGTCGTCCAAGCCGAGCGTGGGAGCTGAGGAAATGGTGGTTTCGTAGTTCCAACTATAGCGGCCGAACCACTGCGATTTCGAGCTCTCGTTCAAATCGATGCGCGAGGTGAAATCCTGCTTGTTGACCGGAATCGATACATCGTATTGATAGTTTTGGTAAGGCAGTACCTGGCCAGCCTGATTGGGCTGATTCGGTAATGGCATCCACCCGTTCTCCAGAATGATGGAGTCCGCGCTGAGGCGGCTGGCGGGAATCTGGTTGCCGGGGAAAGGCGAAGCGAGGATGTTCGGGTAGGTCCCAGTGCGCGAGTTCGGGTCCGCCAGAGCCGTGGGGACTTGGGAAAAATCGCCGCCACGCATCGCCGACGTCAACACGGTGCCCAGTCCCACGTTAGTTGTGCGGGAGACGTATTCCTCGAAGTTCGTCATGAAGAACAGCCGGTTCTTTCCGTTGAACAGCTTCGGAATACGAACCGGCCCGCCCAGGGTGTAGCCGTATTGATTCTGGCGGTAGGGCTTCCTCCCCGGAGAGGGGTTGGTCGCGCTGCGGGTGGCCGAGGTGAAGTCGTAAGCCCTGGCGTCGAGAATGTCGTTGCGCAGGAACTCCCAGGCGGCTCCGTGGTATTGATTGGTGCCGGGTTTGGTGGAAACGTTGAGCTGTCCGGCTTCCCGGCCGAACTCCGCGGGGTAGACCCCGGATTGAACCTTGAACTCCTGGAGAGCGTCGACCGACGGCTGCAGAATGTAGGAATTGAAGTCGATGTCGGTGTTGGTGATGCCGTCCAGAGTGTAATTTGCCCACGTCGCGCGCGCGCCCGACATGGCCATGGTAAGAGAGCCGCGCGAGCCGCCCTCGCGGCCGCTGGCCTGCGCGGCGGGAGTGAATCCGTAGGTCACGTTGGGACTCAGCGCGACCAGTTGCCAGAAGTTGCGGCCGTTCAAGGGCAGATCTTCAATGCGCTGTTCCTCGATCACGGTGCCGACCGTGGCGTTTTCGGTGGCCAGCATGGCCGCGTTAGCGGCGACCTCGACCGTCTGCGTGGCTTGCCCCACGGTAAGGGTGAAATCGATCCGCGGCGCCGCCTGCACCTCGAGCACGATGCCCGCCTTCACGAGGGTGTCGAAGCCCGCCGACGCGACCTTCACGCTGTACGTTCCGGGCGACAGATCGGGGAAGCTGTAGAACCCCGCGGCGTTGGTGGTGGACACACGCGACGCGTTGGTCGCCGTGTTGGTGACCGTAACGGACGCGTTTGGAATTAACGCGCCGCTCGGATCCCGGACTTCACCGCCGATTTCTCCAAAAGTCTGGGCCGACGCTATGCCAAGTGCCGCTCCCAACAGTCCAATCATGAGTACTATCGTTCGCATAAAGTTCCCTCAACCAGGAGGAAGCGAAAAAGTGGCAATGGCCTGGCCCGGTGCCACCCGGTCGCGAACAGCAACGGCAACGCGCTGAAGTTCGTGTGACAACCTCGCAGTAATCTACACCAAAGACCCCAAACGACGTATACTATATTTGAATTCATGTCAGGAGTCAAGGGTATTAAAATAGGAAATTGAATAAGCCCGCGGCGCCGGCGGGTGGTAAGGCGCAGTGCCGTGGGTCGGTTTAGGTTCCATTGCGATGTCCCTCCAGGTCGTAGGGCTGCCCCAGAGGCGCGACGGTGGCCTGGGCGCTACACTGCAGTGAGGAGAGTAGTTCGAGAATAGTTCAGGAGCTTTGGCTATGAAACGACGAGATTTTCTGTGGACCGCCGGCGCGGGCGCGGCTTTGTCGGCCGTCTCCGCCGACCGGGTTTATGGGGCTAACGACAGGCTGCGCGTCGGCCTCATCGGTTGCGGGGGGCGCGGCACCTTCGATGCGCGCCTGATGCGCGGCACTCCCGAAGATATTCAGGCCGTGGCGCCTGAGAACTATCACGACGGCAACCTGGATCCGCGCCTCAAGGAGCCGCGCAACGTGGATATTGCCGCGCTGTGCGACGTCTACGGCACCCGGCTGGACGCGGCCCACCAATGGGCGCCTCAGGCCAAGACTTACACGGATTTCCGTAAGCTGCTGGCGGATAAGGATATTGACGCGGTCATCATCGCCACTCAGGATCAATGGCACGCGCAAATGCTGATCCTGGCCTGCGAAGCGGGCAAGGACGCCTACTGCGAGAAGCCCATGTTCTACCGCTTCGGCGAAGGGAAGGCCATGATCGCCGCGGTGCGGCACAACCAGCGTATCGTGCAGGTGGGGACCCAACACCGCTCGGCCGACCATATCGCCGAAGCGGCCAAGATGATCCAGGGCGGCAAGATCGGAGAAGTGCACTTTGTTCGCGTCTGGAACTATATGGGCATGGCGTACGGCAATCCGCCCGTGCCGGACAGCGATCCGCCCGCGGACCTGAATTGGGATGCATGGCTGGGACCCGCCCCGCTGGTGCAATTTAACCGCAACCGCCTTGGCTACCGGTCCTTCATGGACTACACCAACGGCATCATCACCGATTATGGCAACCACCGTTTCGACTCGGTGCACCAGATCATGGGCGAGGACATGCCGCTCAAGGTGTCCTCGTCGGCGGTGCGGTTCAACAAGCGAACGGCCGGCGATATCTATGACATGCAGGTGGCCACGTTCGAATACCCGAATTTCATCATGAATTACGAGTGTTCCAACTATAATGGCCATGGCTTGGGCGGCCGTACGGCCGGCATGCGCTACTACGGCATGATGGGGCCGGAGGACCGCCCGCATGGCATGGCGTTTTACGGCACGGAGGCCGCCTTGTTCGTGGACCGTATCGGAATGGAACTCTATTCCGAGCCAAAAGTGCCTGAGCGGGTGCCTGGAGGCGGCAGGGGCGGCCGCGGACGCAGGAGCTTCACCTTTGAACCGCGGATGGAGAAAATCCAGATGAACGAGGATGAACCCACGCCGCTGCACACCAAGAACTTCGTGGATTTCGTGCGCGCCAGGAAGGAACCGTTCGCGAACATCGAGGTGGGTGTCCGGGCCACGACTGTCGGCTGCATCGGAAACGTGGCTTACTGGACCGGACGAAAGCTGAAGTGGGACGGCGAGAACCGGACTTTCCCGGGCGATAACGAGGCCAACAAGTTTGCGTTCCGCACGTACCGCAAACCCTGGGACCTGGTAAAAATGGGCTAGTCCCGGGCGGCGATGCCGCCCGTTCCTCTTTCGCGGCGCCTATCGCGAACCGGCCGGCCAGTCCATAAGGGGCTGGCCGGCGTCCGTTCTCAGGGCCGCGAGGGCCTTGGGAGGTGGATCTTCACCACGCTAGGGTCCAGCGACTTCAGGTCCGGCTTGCCGCACATGGCCAGGTCGCGGGCCAGTTCGGTCTGCAGCATTCCCAGCATGGTTTCGACGCCGGCGGAGCCGTAGGCGGCCAGCGCCCAGAGCGGCGGCCGGCCGAGCATAACGGCGCGCGCGCCCAGCGCCAGCGCCTTCAGAATGTCCGAGCCGAGGCGGAAGCTGCCGTCGATAAGGATGGGCACTTTGCCGGCAACCGCCTCGGCGATGGCGGGCAGCACCTCGATCGGCGACGCCATTCCACTTGCGGACTGGGCGCCGTAGTTTGAAACGACAATGCCATCGATGCCCTTGCCGATCGCGGCGCGAGCCTCTTCCGGGCTCATAATGCCCTTGAGCACGCACGGGATGTGGAGGCCTTGCCGCAAACGGTCGATGGCGCTCCAGTCCGCGCCGCCGATGGTGATGCATAGCGCCTTGCACCCCAGCGCGACGGCCTGATCGATACGGCGCCGCTGCGCATCCGTATCCGTTTCGGGGTAGACCTGATACCAGAGCGTGGCCCCCGGCTGGGCGGCGATCTCCTGGAGGGGATAGCTGGCGCGGCTGGAAACCACCATGAGAGTTTTCGCGGCGGAGGCGCCGCGCACCGAGGCCAGCTCACCCTCCGGGTGAAACCGCTTCTGCTCGGAGACGGGACCGACCAGGATGGGCGCGAACAGGCGCTGGCCGAAAAGCTCGGCGGTCAGGTCCATGTGCGCGGTGTTGACCATCATGCGCGGCCGGAAGGTGATGCGCTCGAGGGCGGTCCGATCGCTGCCGGCGATCTCGGCAAAGGTTGCGGCGTTCAGGCTGCGCTGCGCCATCGCCTCGAACTCGAAGGTGTTGATCAACTCGCGGGCCGGAGGAATGCGGCCCGGCGGCTCTTGCGCCCAACTCATAGGAACTCCGTTCTTACCAAGGTTCTGTCGATCGAAGCCAGCGTGAGCCGGCCGGTTGCCGCCATGGCCTGAACCAGTTCGGCCTGCAGGATTTCGAGAACCTTCTGCACGCCCTCCGGGCCGTAGGCGGCCAGACCATAGAGCGGCGCGCGGCCCAGGCAGACGGCGCTGGCGCCGAGGGCCAGAGCCTTCAGAACGTCGCTGCCGCGGCGTACGCCGCTGTCGAAGAGAATCGGAACGCGGCCATGGACGGCATCGACGATTTCCGGCAGCACTTCGAGCGTGGAAGGTTCATAGTCGAGCGACCGGCCGCCATGGTTGGACACGTAGATCGCATCGACTCCGTGTTCGAGGCACAGGAGCGCATCTTCCGCCGTGACGATGCCTTTGGCGAGCATCGGAACCTTGATCATCCCGCGAAGCTCGTCGAACAGCTTCCATTCGTACCAAAGCCTGACGGTCGAAACGTGGTACGCGTTGGAGGGGAGCCGCGACCGCTGCCCGGCAGACTGGGGCACCAGCACGGGGGCCGCGGCGGTGGCGAGGTGCCGGCCATGCAGCGCGCGGTCGTAGGAGGAAGCCGTCTGGTCCACGGTGACGACCACCGCCTTACAGCCCAACGTCTGAGCCTTCTCGAGCGTCTGGCGGTTGTAATCGGGTCCGGGCTGCGGATAGAGCTGGAACCACCAGGGGCCGGTGGCCGCCGCCGCGATCTTTTCCACGGGCAAAGTGGCGACATTGCTCACGATATAAGTTGTGTTGGCGGCCGTGGCTCCAGCGTGCGTGGCCATCTCGCCATCGGAATGAAACAGCCCGTGGCGGGCCGTGGGCGAGATCAGGATCGGAAACGGCAGCTTCTGACCGAGAAGGCTCAACCCGGTCTGGACCTGGCCCGCGCCGACGAACCTGCGCGGGATCAGTTCGACCCAGTCGAACGCCTCCCGGTTCCGGCGCAACGTGAACTCCGCGTCAGAACCATAAGCCAGGTAGTCGTAGGCCTGGCGCGCGACCTTGGCATGAGCGACAGGCTCGAAGTCGAAGACGTTGAGCATCTCGCCGAGCGCGGGAACACGGCCGGCGTCCCGGAAAAGGTCCTGCTGTGCGAACAAAGGCGAACCGGCGAGAAATCCGGCCAGCGCGCGGAACGCCGTGCGGCGGTTCACGGCGGGATTGAACATACTTCCCGAATCTGCCAAAAGGCCCTCCAATCGAAAACGAACCAACACACTTACTACACTTGCCGCCTTTACCGCAAGCTCGTGGCTCGTTCCAGACGCCAAACACGCCTTTCGGAGAGGAGCCGCCGACACTTACCGCAACCGGCAGTGTAAGTCAAGGCCGGCGAAGACAGACCGGCGAGGCATTAGTTAGTTAGTTACGCGCTTGATATGTTTTGCTGAAGCCGTTGCGGCTGTTAGTGACCGTAAATGTGCCGTCGGGCTGGGCCGAAAGCTTGATCCACCTGGCCTGGCAGGCGGCGTCGAGGTTGGCGATGAAGTCCGCGGGCGGGTTGGTTTCGGCGGTCCCGAGCATCGAGTAGTGAACCTGCCAGATATCTTCCATGCCGGGCGCGTTGCGCAGCGTGGGCCACGTTTCCGGAGCGCCTCCTTTACGCGGGCCGTTGCCCATGATGGCCACCCGGGCGTGCAGCGCCTGGGCCAGCGCCGGCGACACGCCTTTGTCCTGCCCATGTATGCTCACCTGGTATACGTCGACGGTGCCGATGGGGTTGTTGGGGCACATCAGCTTGCGGTCGTAGAACCATTCCAGGTCCGCCATGTCGAGCATGCGGAACTTGCCCAGCGTGAAGAGGAGACCGATGGACATGTTGTCCTCGAGGTCGCCGGTGCGCTCGGGTTTCTCGGGAGTGGAAGCGCACAGCGGGTTGGGGGCGCCGGCGCCCGCGAGCGGCTTGTCGAGGAGCTTGGTGGCGGCGGCAACCACCAACACGTCCAGGCCCTTGATGGGGATCCGGTCGCCGGGTTTGACGGCGGTGTAGTCGCCTTTGTCGCGCACCTCGGCGTAGGCCTTGTAACGGTCCTCGAAGCCTTTGCCGGTGCTCTGGAGAGGGCCGTGATCCACGAAATGCCTGACGGGGATTTTGGAAACCAGCAGCGGCACATCGCCCAGGTGGTCGATGTCGTAGTGGGAAATCACCAGGTAGTCGATCTGCTTCAGGCCGGCCGCCTGGGCCGCTGCCACGATCCGGTTCACGTCCCTGCCGCCCGACCCGGGCCATCCCGCATCGAATAGCATCGATTCCCCGGATGGCGACACGCACAGGACGGCCTTACCGCCTTCGACGTCGATGACATAGACATCCAATGTCTGGGCCGCGGGAGCCGCCGGCACGAACACAAGCAACCAAACCAGCGCGGCTGCGATTCTCATGCCGAGTATTGTAGCGAATGCCACCTGGCACAGGCTCCGCGGACGCGCGGCTACAACCGCGCCTAGCCTCCGGCCAGCGACTTGGTAGGGTCGATCTTCAACCACAGCGACGAAGCGATGAACAGGGCGATCGCCATCGGCACCAGCGGCAGGTCGTAGCTGTGGAACGCCGTGACCATGTAGCCGAAGACGATCGAGGAGAGGAAGGAACCGGCCTGGCCCGCCATGTTCATGGCCCCGCTGACGGTGCCGGCGTACTTGCGGCCGATGTCGAGGCAGGCGGCCCAGCTTGCCGGCATCATGCAATCCATGAAACCGAAGCCGAGGGCCAGAAAGATCGCCGCCAGGGTGGCACTGTGGGTCAACACGGCTACCAACTCGAGCAGGCCCGCGAGGCCCAACCCCGCCGCGCCCACCGTACGCCGGGCGATCTTGAGCCCGTAGTTTTTGCCGAGAAAGTCGCTGGTGGCGCCGCCGATCAGGTTGCCGCAAGCGCCCAGAATGAACGGCAGCGAGGACCAGACCGCCATCTGATCCTGGCTGAAGCC
>Ga0182014_10007746_pt1 | contig 11167 bp, 9 predicted proteins | sample 612S2DmetaG_FD_120489 | JGI IMG/M metagenome (GOLD analysis project Ga0182014, IMG submission 120489) | Permafrost microbial communities from Stordalen Mire, Sweden - 612S2D metaG | ecosystem: Environmental > Terrestrial > Soil > Wetlands > Permafrost | place: Sweden: Stordalen | collected... | reverse complement strand
TCCTCAGGCTTGGCGATCGACACCAGCTCGACCTTCTCGAACTGGTGTTGACGGATCATGCCGCGCGTGTCCCTGCCCGCGGCGCCCGCTTCGGCACGGAAGCACAGCGTGCCGGCGGTGAAGCGCAGCGGCAGCTTCGCCTCGTCGACGATGCTCTCGCGAACGAGGTTGGTCATCGGCACTTCGGCGGTGGGGATGAGCCAGAATTCCCTCTCGGTAAAGTGCCGCGCCAGTTCGTCGCGCCCCGAAATCGACTCGGGAATCTTGGCCAGAGCAGCTTGGATTTCGCGATCATCGCCGCCGCTGTGATAGACCGACAGAAGATTCAGTACGGCCTCTTTGACGTCTGGCCCCTGCTCGAAATATCTCTTGAAGTCTATGATCTTGATGGCCGACGCGGCGAACTGATCCTCACGAAATTTGGGGAGTTGAGCGGTGCCTTTCATCGCATCGCTGCGCACCAGCACCGGCGGGTTGATCTCTTCGTAGCCGTGCTCCTGCGTGTGCAGGTCGAGCATGAACTGTTCGAGCGCCCGCTCGAGCCGGGCCAGCGCGCCCTTGAGCACGACGAAGCGCGCGCCCGACAGTTTCGCCGCCACATCGAAATCCATCAGCCCGAGCGCTTCGCCGATCTCGAAATGCTCCTTCGGCTTGAAGCCGTCGGGAAACTGCGGCGGCGCGCCATGGCGACGCACTTCGACATTGTCGTTCTCGTCCTTGCCGTCTGGCACGTCAGCGAGCGGCAGATTGGGAATGGCGGCGAGCTCCGTGTCGAGCGCCGCGCCCGCCTCGCGCTCCTTCGCTTCGAGCTCCGGCATCGCCGTCTTGATGGCGGCGACCTCGGCCTTCAACGCCTCTGCGGCGGCGGCGTCCTTGCGCGCCATCGCCGCGCCGATCTCCTTCGATGCGGCGTTGCGTCGCTCCTGCGCCTTCTGCAATTCAAGGATTGCGGCGCGCCGCGTCTCGTCGAGCGCGATCAGCGAATCGGCGCGAGGGGCAAGCGAGCGGCGGCCAAGACCCTCATCAAACGCCTTAGGATTATCGCGAATCGCTCTGATGTCATGCATGATTTCACCTGGCTGGTCGCAACCAGCGCCTCAGCAATTGGTCACCGAAGACGTTGACGCCGAGGCCAGCCATTACCAGAACGGCGCCCCAAACCTCAAACGCGTCCAACGGCTCGCCGAAAACGGCGCTGCCGGCCGCCATGCCGACAATCGGCACCAGCAGCGCGAAGGGCGCGACGGACGCGGCCGGGTGGCGCGCGAGCAGCCGCGCCCACAGGCCGAAGCCGAACGTCGTGCCGGCGTAGGACAGCACGAGCACAGAGACGACGAGGCGCAGGCTCGGATGGGCAAGCCCGGCGAGCGCCGACGGCCCGTCGAGCCACAGCGCGGCGAAAAACAGCGGCGCCGGCGCGGCGAGGCTCGACCAGGCGACGAAGGCGAGCATGTCGACGCGGCCGGCGATCTTAGCGACCACGTTGCCGGCGCCCCAGAACCCCGCCGCGGCGATCACCAGCAGCAGCGGCCCGAGACTCGCCCCGCCGAGCCGCTCGGAGCCGATCAGCGCGATGCCGGCGAAGGCGATCGCGGCGCCGATCGCCTGCGCCCGTCGCGGGCTTTCGCGCAGTAGCGCCCAGGCGAAGAAGATTGTGAAGAACGCCTGCAACTGGATAACCAGCGAGGCGAGACCGACCGGAAAGCCCTGGCGCACGGCGACGAACAGCATGCCGAACTGTCCGACGCCGATGAACAGGCCATAGAGGACAACCAGCGCCGGCGACGCCTTCGGCGGGCGAACAAACAGGACCAGCGGCAGTGCGGCGAACAAGAAGCGCAGCGCAGAAAGCATGAGCGGCGTCGTTTCGGCGACGCCGATCTTGATGGCGATGAACGTGAGGCCCCAGACGACCGCGACGGCGATTGCAGTCAGGACGTCGCGCGGCGGCATCCGGCGGCGCGGCTCAGGTCTTGGACTGTTCGGCAGCCTTCTCGGCGGCCTTGCGGCGCTTCTCGACAATCCGAACCGCGATCACCGAGCCCTCGTAGAGCAGCAGCATCGGCAGCGTCAGCGACATCATGCTGATGAGGTCGGGCGGAGTGAGGAGCGCCGCGACGCCGGTCACCGCGACAATCGCGTAGCGGCGCATCCGCACCAGATAGGCCGAATCGACGACGCCGATGTGGCCGAGCAGCGTCAACACCACTGGGAGCTGAAACGCGGCGCCGAAGGCGAAAATCAGCGTCATAATCAACGACAGGTATTCGCTGACCTTAGGCAGCAGCTCGATCGTCGCTTCGCCCGGCGTGTTGACCTGCTGCAGCGACACCGAGAACCGGATCAGCAGCGGCATGACGACGAAGTAAACGAGCAACGCCCCCAGCGCGAAGAAGATCGGCGTCGCGATCAGATAGGGTAGAAACGCCTGGCGCTCCTTCTTGTAGAGGCCGGGGGCGACGAATTTGTAGATCTGCACGGCGATGATCGGGAAGGCGATGACGCCGGCGCCAAACATCGACAGGCGGATGTTGGTGTAAAACTGCTCGAGGAAATGCGTGGCGATCAGCGTCGCCTTCTCGGCGCCGACGACCCGTACATAGGGCTGGGTCAGCACGTTGTAGATCGTACGTGAGAAGTAGAAGCAGACAAGGAACGCCGCCATGAAGGCGTAGATCGCCCGGACGAGCCGCATGCGCAGCTCGATGAGGTGATCCATCAGCGGCGCCTTGGTGGCGTCGATGTCTTCAGCGGTCATTCGGCGGCGTCCCGCGGCGGCGCGGCAATTTGGGGCTCCGCGGCTGGCGGCGGCGCGACGGGCGCCAAGGCCTCAGCCGCGGGCTCGACCGTTTCGGTCGTCGGCCCGGTCAGCGAGATTTCCGACTGACCGACCTCTTTCGGCGCTTCGATGGCGTGCGATTGCTCGGAATGAATCGCCATCGCCGGATCGAACGCGGAGTTGAGCTTCGTCGACTGCTCGATCGCGCTGAGCTCCTTCTGCACGTTGGCGAAGTCGCTCTTCACGCTGTCGAGTTCTTTCTTGACGCTTTCGAGCTCGACCTCCCGCATCGCGTCCATGAACTGGCCCTGAAACTCAGCCGCCATCCGCCGCATGCGGCCGAGCGCCTGACCAACCGTGCGCATGACGCGCGGCAAATCCTTCGGCGGAATCACCGCCAGCGCGACGATGCCGAAAATCAGAAGCTTGCCAACGTCGAAGTCGAACATGCAGCGGTCTCAAGGCGGCGAGCGCCCGGCCCCGGCGCCTTCGGGCGGCGCGACGGGCCGGAAGCTTCAGCCAACCTTGTCCGTCTCTTTGGCGTCGACCGGGGCGCCGGCGCGGCTCTCCAAGCGCGGCGCCGGCGACGCAGGCTTAGCCGCGTCTTCGTCCTCGGCCATGCCTTTCTTGAACGATTTGATGCCCTTGGCGACGTCGCCCATGATATCGGAGATCTTGCCTTTGCCGCCGAAGAGCAGCAGCGCGACCGCCGCGAACAGCATCCAATGCCAAATACTGAGGCCACCCATTGGCGTTTTCCCACATGAACGAGCCGTGCGCCCGCTGGGCGAGCGACGGCTTTAGATCGTGCCGGGAACGTAAGCGCGCTGGAGGCTAAAAACAAGCGCGCAGCGACCGGAAACGGCCCTTCTCGCGTCAACTCAGGCGCCGCCGACATTGATCCGCCGGCCACGATTCCATAGCAACAGCGGCGCGCCTGAAAGCAGGCTCTCCAAATTGCCAAGACTCTGCCACATGCCATTCACCGAGACCCGCGGCAGCGCCCAAAGATGCGTCGCGTGGTCGGCGTAGAGCATGCCCGGTCGGGTCGTCACCGCGCAGGCGAAGCCCACCTCGCGGGCCAGCGCGAATTCGCGCGGTCCGGCGCTGGTCGGGTCGCCGACCGGATAGGCGAAGGCGTCGACAGCGCGGCCGAAGCGGTCCTCAAGAGCCGCCTTCGAACCCGCCATTTCGGCGCGCGCCTCGGCCTCCGGCCATTTGGCCAACATGCGGTGCGCCCGCGAATGCGCACCGACGGCGACAAGCGGGCGCTGGGCGAAGGCGGCGGCCTCGTTCCAGTCCATGAACAGTTGATCGGCGATTTCGCCGCTGGAGACGCCCGCGGCGGCGGCCAGAGCGCCCGTGGCGGCCAGGAGTTCTTCCTCCGGCCGGGCGCGCAGCGCCCAATAGATCCGCTCAAACGCGGCGGTCTTCTCAGCCGGGGTGTGCGCCTCGACGGCGACCGTGCAGCCGTCGACTTCGACCGTCGCGGCATCGAGCCGGCGCAGCGCCTCTTCGAGCTCGAGCCACCACAACCGCGCGCTTCGGTCGAGGAAGCCAGTGGCGAAGAAGACCGTGGCCGGGGCGGCGTGCTTTTCGAGAATCGGCAGCGCAAAGTCGCGCGTGTCGCGATAGCCATCGTCGAAGGTCACCGCCGCGAAGCGCGGTCCGCCTTCGACGAGCCGTCGCCGCGCCTCAGCGAGCGAGACGAATTCGAAACCGAGCCGGCGGACCAGCGCGAGCGCGGCGTCGAAGAAGTCGGGCTCGATCTCGAGCAGCCGGTTTGGGGCATAGCCGGGCGACGGCGGCGCGAATGGACGGACGCGATGAAAGGTCAGGATGACGCCGCGGCCACGCGTCAGCGGAGCGACGGCGCGATGCAGCCCGCTGAGGCGAAAGGCGGCGAAACCCGCCTCGATGAGCTTGTGCTTGATCCCCATGCGCGCGGCTTTTCCCGAAATCCCGGCTCTGCCGCCTTGCTTAGCCGAGGGACCTTGCCACGCGCTTACCAGCGAGGCTTCCCATAAACTAAGCATTGACCCCCGACAGCTATGCTGCGGCACGGCTCATGGTCAGGACCCAATGTCGCCAGCCATCGCTTCCGCCCATCCCGCATCGTCCCCCCGCGCAACGCAAGGCGCCGTCCCCCGCCCGGCGCGCCCGTTCGCGCGGACCGAGCTATGCGAGTCGCTCGAAGATGCGCGTTCAGTTTGGATGACGCTCGCTCAGGAGGCGCCGGCGAGCCCTTACCAGAGCTTCGACTTCGCTCGCGTCTGGTTTGCGACGATCGGCGCCGCCGAGGGCGCAACCCCGCTGATCGTCGTGGCGCGCGACGAGGCTGGCCAGCCGGTCGCGCTACTGCCGTTTGCGCAGACGTCGCGCGGGCCGCTGCGCTTCGCCGTGTTTGTCGGCGGCAAGGACTCGAACTTCAATCTTGGCCTCTTCCGTTCCACCGAGGCATGGTCGCTCGACGACGTCGCCGCGCTGCTCGCCGCGGCGGCGCGGCAGGCGAAGCCGCGGCTCGACGCCTTCTTTCTGTGCAATCAGCCGCTAAGCTGGCGCGGCGTCGCCAATCCGCTCGCCGGCGGCAAACCCCAGCCGAGCCCCAGCTTCGCCCACGCGAGCGCCCTGCCCGGCGACTTTTCCGTCTGGCTCGACGCCCGCGCTTGCAAAGAGGCGAAGAAAAAGATGCGCAAGAAGCGCGCGCGGCTCGAAGCGACAGCGCCGGTCGTTCACCGCCGCGCCGCCGGACAGCAAGAGATTGATCGCGCGCTTTCCGCATTCCATGCCGTGCGGCGCGCGCGCACCGTGGCGCTCGGCGTGCCCGACCCTTACGCGTCCGTCGCCGCGCAAGCGTTTCTCGCCCAGCTGGCGCGCGACGGTGTGCTCGAACTGCACACGCTGTCGCATGGCGACCGCATCATCGGGATCTTCGGCGCCCTGCCCGGGGCGCCACGCCAGAGCGGCCTGTTCATTGGCCACGACGGCGACCCGGAGATCGCACGCAGCAGCCCTGGCGAGATCATGGTTCAAGCCGTCGTCACCGACGCAATCGCGCGCGGCTTCGCCGAATTCGATCTCGGCGTCGGCGAGGCGCGCTACAAGGACGAAGCGTGCGAAATCGTCGAACCGCTGTTCGACTCCGCCTTCGCTTTCACGTTGAAAGGCCGCCTTGCAGCCTGGACCTTCCTCGCCGTGCGGCGCGCCAAGCGCTCGGTGAAGCATTCGCCGCGCCTGAAGGCTCTGCATGCGCGGCTGCGTCGACTCCGCAGCCGCTCCGGCGAGTGAACGCTCAGGCGACGCGTTCCGCCGTCGCCGCTTCGCCGCTCTTCAAGCCGACGACGACGATCTCATCCTCTGCGACCGCCTTGCGCGCTTCGGCCAGCGCCGCCCCATCTCGCGCCGACCCTGTGGCGATCGCCAGGACGGCGACGCCGTCACGAGCGGCGCGCGCGGCGGCCGAGCGCCAATCGTAGGCGTGCATGATGAGGAAGTCGTAGTTCGCCGCCAGCGCCGTCAGCGCTTCGCCAAGCGTTTCGACGGAAACCGCGCCAACGCCGGCAGGAATGACGTCGAGATCGGAGAGCCGGTCGCGATGCAGCGCGTTGGCAAAGCTCGCCCGTCCATCGAGCAACTCAGCCAAGCCGATCGTCGAATCGTCTTCGCGCCCGTCGAACTCGCCTTCGTCCGCCTGCGGAAGGTCGCCAAGATCGACCAGCGCCGTGCGACCGTGCATGGCGAGTCGGCGACCGAGCGCCAGCGCCAGGCCCGCCGCGCGTCCGCTCTCATCTCCAGCAATCAGCGCCGTCAGCGCGCCGCCTTCCTTCGGCGCAATCCGCGCCAGGCGATCGGCGAGCGTTGCGACGGTAAGCACGCCGTCCTCCTCGGCGCGCGGAGGCGCAACCAGCGCCGCCAGTTTCGGCGCTGGAGACTCAGGCGGAGGCCCTGCCGCCGCAACGATCGCCGTCGGTTCAGGCGGCGGCTCGACTGGCGGCGCGGATTCGGACGCGGCGGCGGACGTCTCGGACGTTTCGAGCCGTTCGGGCGCTGGATCCTCGCCCCGATCGCCACGCGTCGACGCCATGGCCACGGCGTCGGTCAGCAGCACATGGGCGACGACCGCCCCAAGCGAAATGAAGAACCCGGCTAAAGTTCCCAGCACGACGGTCGGGACCTTCTTGGGGAAAGTCGGCTCGCGCGGATCGCTCGCGGTGGCGATGATGCGCGCGTCGGCCGGCGCGGCGTTTTCGGCCTCGCGCGCTACGGCTTCGCGATACTTTTGCAGATAGGATTCGAGCTGGTCGCCGGCCGTCTTGGCGTCGAGTTGCAGCGCTCGCAGATGAACGTCGTCGGCGTTGCCGTTGGCGACCGTCTTCGACTGCCTGGCCAGCGACGCGCTGAGGCTGTCGACGTCGGCGGCGGCGAGCTTGGCGTCGCTCTCCAGCGCCGCCACCGTCTTGTCGGCCTCGCTGCGAATTTCGGCGTCGAGCCCGGCGAGCTCGCCGGCGAGTTCCTTCATCCGCGGATGTCCGGGCAGCAGCGTGCGCGATTCCTGCGCGATCTGCGCCTTCAACGCGACGCGCTGCTCGACATAGCGGCGCAGCGAATCGTCCCTCGTCACTTGCGGGATCTCGTCGAGCCGGCCGTCGTGCAGCATCGTGCGTAGCGATTGCGCCTTGGCCGCGGCGCTTGCTTGGTTGGAGCGCGCCGTCGCGAGCTGCGTCGTCATGTCGGCAAGCTGTTGGCCGGAAACCGTCATGCCGTTGGCGCCGGCGAGCAGGCCCGAGCTGGCGCGGAACGCCTCGACCTTGCTGTCCGCCTCGGCGACCTTGCCGCGCAGTTCATCGATCTTCGTCGCAAGCCAGGCGCTCGCCGCCTTCGCCTCGTTGCGCTTGGCCTGCTGCTGCGAGTCGAGATAGAGCGCGGCGACTGTGTTCGCGCCGCGCGCCGCGAGCGCCGGATCGTTGCTCGAGAACTCGATCTGCAACACGCGCGACTTGGCGATCGGGAAGACAGTGAGTCGTGACAGGAAGGCGTCCATCAGTCGGTCTTCCGGCCGGCCGGCGCGGCCGCCAGTCAGCAACGACCAGGCGATCGCCACCGGATTGGTCGGATCAGGAGGATTGAACTCGACCCGCTGTGCGAGTTGCAGTTGATCGACCGCCTTGCGCGCGAGATCTGTCGTCGTAACGGTCTCGGCTTGGCTCTGCACCCCTTCGGCGTCGAAATTGGCGCCCGGCTCCGATCCGACCGCCTTGTCCGGCCGAGTGAAGTAGCTCTCCTGATTCTCCAGCAGGACTTTGGCGACGCCGGTGTAGCGCGGGCTGATCGTCATCACCGCGACGAGCGCCGCCGCGGCGCAGGCGAAGGTCGGAACGATGATCCAGCGACGGCGGCGCCACAGCGGGCGGCCGAGCCGACTCAGATCGACGGCTTCGCTGCGAGACGTCTCAGTGCCGCCTTCATCGACCCCGCCATTCATCCGCCGCTCCAAATTTCCAACGCCGCAAACGCTGCGCCTCTTATCGGAGATTAAGGTTGCCGGCGGGTTAAGCCACAGCGACGCGCGCGCTGACGTTGGCGTGGGCGTTGGCGTTTCGTTAACCATGTCGCGCGTAAACCCTGGCTGAGCAGTTGTGAACGCGCGGACTGGTCATGAATAGAATTTTCGCCGTTGTCCTCGCCGTCGCTCTTGCCGGCTTAGGGGCTTGCTCGACGCCCCGCTACAGCGCCGACTTGCTGCGGACCCCGATCGACGCGCCCTACCAGCTCGCCAGCGGCGATCGTCTGCGGGTCATCGTGTTCGGCCAGGATAATTTGTCCAATTCCTTTTCGGTCGACGGCGCCGGCAACGTCGCCATGCCTTTGATCGGCCTCGTTCATGCTCAGGGCCTGACGACCGCGCAATTCGCCAAGGTCGTCGAGGCCAAGCTGCGCCAGGGCTTCCTGCGCGACCCGAGCGTTTCGGTTGAAGTCGAGGCGTACCGGCCGTTTTTCGTCCTTGGCGAAGTGACAGTCGCCGGTCAATATCCGTTCGTCAACGGCATGACGGCGCAAAACGCGATCGCGGTCGCCGGCGGCTTCACGCCGCGCGGCGCCCAGGACAGCGTCGACCTGACGCGGATGATCGACGGGCGGCCGGTCACCGCCTCGGTGCCGCTGACCTTCGCCGTCCGTCCTGGCGATACTATCCAAGCGCGCGAACGGTTCTTTTAGAGAATCGCGTTACCAAAAAGCCATCGTTCCAATGGATTTCAGCGATGGCGCCTTCCGAGTCGCAAGCGTCGAGACTTCGCATCGTTCACGTCTTTCGAGCCCCGCTCGGCGGGCTGTTTCGTCACGTGGTCGACCTCGCCGCCGAGCAGCGGGCGCGCGGCCATGACGTCGGGATGTTCTTCGACGCCGATGCTCGCTGTCCGCGGGTCGAGGCGGCGCTCGCCCGCATCCCCGGCGGCTTGACGCTCGGCGCCACGGCTTGCCCGATCCATCGCAATCCCGGCTTCGGCGACCTCGTCGCGATGGCGCGCTTTTCTGCCTATTTGCGGCGCGTCGCGCCTGACATCGTCCACGGCCACGGCTCGAAGGGCGGCCTCTATGCGCGACTGAGCCGGCTGACCAATCCCGGCGCGGCGCGGCGCGCCTATACGCCGCACGGCGGCAGCTTCAATTATCGACCCGGAACCACGGTGAACTGCGCCTACATGCTCGCCGAGCGCGCGCTGGCGCCGCTCACCGACGTGTTTCTGTTCGAGAGCGCTTATATCGCCGGCGGCTTCGACGAGCGGGTCGGCGCGCGCAATGGCGTCCGCCGCGTCGTCGCCAACGGCATCAGTGCGGCCGAATTCGAGCCGGCGATCCCCAATGCGGACGCCGCCGATCTGCTCTACGTCGGCGAATTGCGCGCCGCCAAAGGCATCGACACGCTGCTCGAGGCGATCGCTCGCGTCGGCCGCGCCCGCGGCCTCATCCCGCGCACGGTGCTGGTCGGCTCGGGTCCGGACCAGGCGGCGCTGACCGAATTGGCGCAGAGTCTCGGAATCGGCTCGTTCGTCTCGTTCCCTGGCCAACTGCCGGTGCGCGAAGCCTTCAAACTCGGCCGCGTGCTGGTTGTTCCCTCGCGCGCCGAATCGATGCCGTATATCGTGCTCGAGGCGGCCGGCGCGCGCGTGCCGATGATCGCCACCGACGTCGGCGGCATCCCCGAGATCTACGGTCCGTATCGCGACCGGCTCGGCCCGCCCGACGATCCCGCCGACCTCCAGGCGCGCATCGAGGTGGCGCTTGCCATGCCCGACGCCGAGCGTCAGGTCCTTGCCGCTGATCTGGCCGCTTACGTCGGCGAGCGTTTCACGATTCAGACGATGGTGAATTCCGTGATGGCGGGCTACGCCGAGTCGCTCGCCCTTCGTCACCGCCCGCTCAGCGGCCCGGCGGCGGCCGCCTTGCCCAACTGACCGCCGCTCTCCAGTCGATACGAGCCCATGGCCGCATTCTCCGCCCGTCAGCTCCGTCAGATCCATTCGCCGCCGCCGCCGCGCAATCCGGAAGCGCAGGACGACGAGTTCGAGCGACTGAGGCGGGTCGCCGCCGAACCAGCCGCTCCGGCCGTGTCGCGGGTTGTCATTGCCGGCGTCGTCCGAGCGATCGAAACGGCGCTGATCGTCGTGACCGGCGCCGCGATCTACCTCCTCTACATCGTGCGCAACGTCGGCGCCCAGCCCGGCTATCTTGCCGTGACGATCGGCGTCGCGGCGATGGCGATGATCGTCTTCCAGTCGCTGCAGGTCTTCAGCGCGCCCGCATTCCGCAACCCATCGCGTGCGCTGTTCCGCATCGCCGGCGGCTGGACCGCGGCGTTTCTCGTCGTCTTCGCCGGGATGTTCTTTCTCAAGCTCGACGGCGCGTTGTCGCGCGTATGGGTGGCGACGTGGTTCGTCGTCGGCTTCGGCGCGCTCGCCGTCGAACGCGTGATCCTGGCGCAGTTTGTGGCGCTCTTGGTGAGGGCCGGGCGACTGCAGCAGCGCGCGGTGATCGTCGGCGGCGGCGCGATCGGCGCCGACCTCCTGCGCGAGCTGGCCAAGAACGACGACGCCGAGGTCCAGTTGCTCGGCGTCTTCGACGACCGCAGCGACGAGCGTTCGCCCAACACGGTCGAGGGCTATCCGAAACTCGGCAACGTCGACGATCTCGTCGACTTCGCCCGTTCGACCCGGGTCGATCTCGTCATTTTCGCTCTGCCGATCACCGCCGAGCAGCGCATCCTGCAGATGCTGCGTAAGCTGTGGATTCTGCCGATCGACATTCGACTCGCGGCCCACGCCAACCGATTGCGCTTTCGGCCGCGGTCCTATTCGTATGTCGGCAAGGTGCCGGTGCTCGATCTGTTCG
>Ga0182014_10007745_pt1 | contig 11168 bp, 13 predicted proteins | sample 612S2DmetaG_FD_120489 | JGI IMG/M metagenome (GOLD analysis project Ga0182014, IMG submission 120489) | Permafrost microbial communities from Stordalen Mire, Sweden - 612S2D metaG | ecosystem: Environmental > Terrestrial > Soil > Wetlands > Permafrost | place: Sweden: Stordalen | collected... | reverse complement strand
GGGTTCGGAGTCATGCGTGCGCTGGCCACCGCTCATTTGAGGCCGCGGATCATCGTGCTCACCAACTACGATCTTCCAGAATATAAAAACGCCGCCATTGCGCTCGGTGCAACTCATTTCCTCGACAAGGCGCGCGACTACGGCCGTCTTCCGGAAGTCCTACACGAGATCTGCGCAGCCCACTTATCCAAGCACTGATCCGTGCGTTGAGACCGCGTAATCTCTACCGCGCGGTCCGGCAATTTCTACACAATCCTCGCCCGTAATTCCGCGCCCCCCCCCCACTAAGCGCGGGAATCCGACTGCCGGTTGGATTTAATCGTGGTTGGCACGCCGCTTGCTTCACTTGACTCAATGGAGGCGTGCGAGGTCTCCGCGTTGCTAGGACGTGTAGGACCAAAACGTGACAATGACCACGATGTATCGCCGAGGCGGCGCACTGCGCGCCGCTGGTGAAGATAGGTGGCATCCGGCGAAGCTCTCGGGAGGTTCGTCGGATGCGGGTGGAAATCAAGAGGAACTGGAAAATGGAATTGCTAAAGAACTCGACTTCTACGAAATTGGCGCTGGCTTCGGCCGCCGCCGTTTGGATGCTTGCCGCCTGTGCCAGCACGCCGATCCCCAATGAAAAAATCGCCGTAGCCAAGGCCTCGCTGCAGCGGGCCGAGCAGTCGGGCGCGCCCGAACTGGCGCCGGTGGAGCTCGCCTCCGCTCGCGATAAGTTGAACCGTGCGGAGAAGGCCGCTGCCGACCATGACGCCGAGCCGGCAACCATGCTCGCGGAACAGGCGAATGTGGACGCTCGGTTGGCGGAAGCCACGGCGACCCAGCAACGCTCCCACAAGGCGGCAATGGAATTCGATGCCAGCATGCAAGCGCTGCGAACCGAATCCATGCGCAACACGCAGTCCACTCAGTAAGGTGATCGATATGAATACGAAATTGTTGATTGGATTCGGATTTGCGCTGGTGCTCGGTGCCTGTGCATCCACACCTCAGCCCAACGCCGCCCTCGAAGCGGCCCGAACGGCAGTGCAATCGGCGCAGGCAGATCCCAATGTGAGCAAGTATGCTGCCTTGGACCTCGAAGCGGCGAAGAAGGACTTGGATGCCGCCGAGAACGCGGCGATGCACCATAATGACAAGGACATCGCCCAGCCAGCCTATATGGCGGCCCAAACGGCGCGGCTCGCACAGGTTCGGGCGGCGGCGAAGGCCGACGATGCCCGAGTGGCCGCCGGACAGGTCGAACGTGATCGAATTCAGTTGGCCGCCCGGACCCGCGAAGTTCAGAACGCGCAGACCGCGACCAACGCCGCAACCGAGCAGGCGGCTCGTCTTCAAGCCGAGATCGATGCGCTCAAGGCGACCCCCACGGACCGTGGTCTCGTGTTGACGCTCGGCGACGTGCTGTTCGACACGGGCAAGGCGGAATTGAATCCGGGCGCCGCCCGCAAACTCGACCAGCTGGCCCAATTCCTCAGCGAGCACAAGGATCGCCGCGTGCAGATCGATGGTTTCACCGATAGCGTGGGAACCGACTCGTTCAACCTCGACCTCTCCCAACGCCGGGCTGAGGCCGTGAGAACCGCGCTTCTGACCCGAGGCATCGATTCCTCGAGAATCAGCACGCAGGGCTACGGAAAGGCCTTTCCGGTTGCCAACAACACCGATTCGGGTGGGCGCCAACTCAATCGCCGCGTCGAAGTGGTGATCGGGGGGGAAAACGGAGCGATCGTCACACCGCGCAGCTGAGCCGGGTAACAATCGTTCGAGTCCCGGATCGGCAACACCGCCGATCCGGGATCTGGGGTCAGGCGTAATCGGTTCGGGGCGCTTCGGGCATCAACATGCTTTTCATGGGGATGCGCGCCGTCACGATGGTTCCGCCCGATGGGGGCGCTTTCACATCCCACGTCCCCCCAAGTGCCGCGACCCGATGTTTCATCGAGCCGAGGCCATGCGATGTAATGGTCTGCAGTCGATTCGGCAGGATTCCCTTGCCGTCATCCGATACGTGCAGAACGAACGTGTCATCGTGAACTTCAATCGTAATGTCGGCGCAGCGCGCATCGGCGTGTTTGAGGATGTTCGTCATCGCCTCTTGAGCGACCCGAAATACTCCGATGGCCGCGTTGGCGGCGAATTGTAGTTCCAGTTCCGGGATGCTTTCGGTACAGATCAGTCCATTGCGCCGGCAAGACTCCTTGAACTGCCACCGCAAGGCCGTGAACAAACCCATGTTATCCAGGAGAGTGGGTCGCAGCTCCTCGACGACCCGGCGTTTCAGGTCGACCCCCGCGCTCAAGTACTCGTGAATCCGCTTGAACCGCTGTTCGATGGCCGGGTCACTGGTGGGCAGCCGCTGCTGCAACCAGGATAGATCCATTCTGGCCGCAACGAGCAGGCCACCGAGTTCATCGTGCAACTCGCGCGACAGAGCCGATTTCTCCTTCTCCGAAACGCCCTGAAGGTGGGTGGACAAGGCAGTCAGCTCGCGCGTCCGTTCTTCCACCTGATTCGCGAGGTACTGCCGCTGATCGTTGAGATCCGTCGCTTGACGCGCACGGCGTCGCATGTCGCCATAGACCAGTGTGGTCGCCAGGATCACCAGGCCGATGTTGAGCATGGCTCCGCCGGTCGTGATCCAGCGGGACAGCTGGAGGTCCGACTGCCACTGGGCCGTGGCGGCCAGCAGATCGACGCTCTCCCGTTCCCGCAAGATTGCGATGAGCCGTAGAATATTCGCCGTCGTCTCGGATCCCGCATCGCTGGTTGCGACGTTGGTGGTCGGACCCTGCTCCAGTCGCCCGTCCGCGCCCGGGACCATTGGCAGCTGATGTTGCTTGTTTGCGGCAAGCGCGGTCAGTTGAGCAAGTTCTCCTTTCAGTGGCGGCGTCGCGTGATAAGCGATGCGCAGACGTTCGAGCGCGGGTGGGATGTTTTCTGCGGCAGCGTCATACGACTTCCGATACCGCTCCTCTCCAGTCAGCAAGAACCCTCGTCGCTCGGACTCGGCTCCCGTCACCAGAGTGGCCAATTCATTGAGCGCTTGTTCTCGAAATTCGGAGCTGCGTACGCGAACGTCGGCGGCGTCGAGCCGCAACTGCCCCTCTGCCGCGAGCACGAACAGCATGATGAGCATCCCAATCAACAACAGGGGCGGTAGTGCGATGTACCACCGTCCAATCCTGCCGAATTCCTCGCCCAATATTTTCATGTAACAATGCCCGCGCTGCGCGAGGCAAGTCTACCATGTGGGTCATTTCCTACATGAAGCGCGGTTTGGCACCCATTTCTGGGGATTCGGTTGACGGCTACTGTGACAGGCTAGGAGGAGAATAATTATGGAAACTTTTGATGGAACGGCTGATCAGATTAGGGCGACGGGCCACCGCGTCGGAGAGGATCTCAGCGAGGGTGCACAAAACATCAAAACCGTGGCGTCGGTCGAAATCAAAAGCCTGATCGCGGACGTCGAGGATCTTGTCGCGCGGATCGCGGATTTGAAGGATGCGGACGTTGCTCGAGTTCGGACCAAGGTCATGCGAGCCATCGACACAGCCAAAGACAGCGTCGCGGACAGCGCCGATACCCTGCGGCGTCAGGCGCAGCGGGTGGCAACCAGCGCCGACGACTATGTGCACGACAGCCCCTGGCAGGCCGTGGGCATCGCCGCGCTGGTCGGCGCCCTCGTGGGTATATTAGCGACCCGCCGCTCGTAGGTCGGCGAAGTGCGTTTGCTGTGGTCCCTGCCGAAAGCGGCGCCTGCGCTTGTTCGGCACCTGGTGGCCTACGCCGAACTCGCCGGCCAGGATTTGGAGCAATCGAAATCGGACTTTGCCGCCAGGCTGTTGGCCTCGGTGATCTTGGTCTTTTGCCTGGCCTTCGCCGTGTTGTTCGGATGCCTGGTGATCGTCGCGTTGACGTGGGACACGTCTTACCGCGTCGTATCGATCGCGTGCATGAGCGGGACGTTCCTCGTGGTCGCCATCGCATGCGCCGTATACCGATCAAGGATCATCGGGGCCCAGGCTCCTTTTCTGGGCACTGTGCGGCGTGAATGGGCGGAGGATCGTGTCATCCTTGAAAAGATCCTCTCGGATCAGGAGTGACGCATGGCTGTGGTCGACCTTGTAGCCAGAGATGAAACGATCGCAAAAATGGCCCAAACTCGCGCCGAAATTCGCCGCATCCTGGAGCCGGCGCCTCGCGGCCCGCAAGGCGGCGATGAATCACGCGAAATGGGGGGGGCGGATGGCCCGCCCGGAACGTTTCCACGCAGTCGCACGATGCGAATGCTGATGAGCGGTCGGGGTATGGGCACTGCCGGCGCCGTCATCGGAGGGCTTGTGCTGGCGCGGCCGGCGCTGGCATTCAAGCTGCTGCGGATGCTGCCGATGGGCGCAGTCGCGCGCATGTTGCTCGTCAAAGGGATTACGGCCCTGCGATCGAGGCACTAGATCGAGGCACTAAGCGTCTGCGGGGCCACGCTGCGCCGCGTCCACCGCTGAGGCGGCCGGATCTACGCCGATCGCGTCATTCGAGCGGAGACCGTACATATCGGTAGCGGATGACCAGCGCGATCGACGCGAGCATTTGCACCCAGCCGAACCACTGATAGCGCGGGAACAGCGCAAGACATATCAACCCGGAAAGCCACAACACGCCGGCCACGATCACGCTGTCGCGCCGAATGTTGGCGCGACGCATGTCCTCGCGCAGCTTATGATTGCCCCTGTCCTTGACTTGAATCGTCAAACGACCTTCCGCGGCCTCGCGTATCGCGATCTGCAGAACCTGCGGAACTTGTTTCAACGCTTCGATGGCATCGGGTAACTGCGTGCGCATGCGGCGCAAAATGGTGCGGGGGCTCATTCGCTCACGCATCCAACTGCGCAGTATCGGCTGGGCCGTTTTGAAGATATCGAGTTCCGGATACAACTCCCGGCCCAACCCTTCGACGTTGACCGAGGTCTTCTGCAGCAGGATCAGTTGCGGTTGAATTGTCATGTCGAAGCGGCGTGCCACCTCGAACAGGCGCAGCAGCACCTGTGCAAAGGAGATCTCCTTCAGCGGCTTGTTGAAGATGGGCTCGCAAACCGTACGCACGGCGGATTCGAGTTCGTCCACGCGCGTGCCGGCGGGAACCCAGCCTGATTCCACGTGGAGTGCGGCAACCCTGCCGTAATCGCGCTCGAAGAAGGCCATGAAATTCCCGGCCAGGTAATGCTGGTCCCGGGGCTGCAATGTCCCGACGATGCCGAAATCGACCGCGGCATAGCGCGGATTCGCGGGGTCCTCCACCTGCACGAAGATGTTGCCCGGGTGCATGTCCGCATGAAAGAAATTATGGCGAAACACCTGGGTGAAGAAGATCTCGACCCCATTCTCCGCCAGCTTTGCGAAATTCGCGCCCCGCGCACGCAGTTCGTCCATGTGGCTGATGATGATCCCATGGATTCGTTCCATGACCATGACGTTGACGCGACAGTAGTCCCAGTAAACCGCGGGTACATACAGCAGGGACGAGCCGGCAAAGTTGCGCTTCAATTGCGCGGCGTTCGCCGCCTCGCGCATGAGATCGAGTTCGTCCAATATGGTCTTGCGATACTCCTGCACGATCTCGATCGGACGCAGTCGGCGCGCTTCCCTCCAATATTGGTCAGCCAGGCCTGCGAGCGTCTCCAGCACCGTCAGGTCCAGATCGATCACGTCGTGCATGCCCGGGCGCAGCACCTTGACCACCACATCCTCGCCGGTATTCAGGGTGGCCGCATGAACCTGCGCGATCGAGGCGGCCGCCAGCGGTGTCACATCGAAGGCCGCAAAGATGTCGCCGAGCCTGGCGCCGAATGCCGCCTCGATCGTGGCCACCGCGATGCCGCCGCCGAAAGGAGGTACCCGATCCTGCAGCTTTGCCAGCTCGTCGGCGATGTCGACCGGGATCATGTCGCGGCGTGTGGACAATGCCTGGCCGAACTTGATGAAGATCGGACCTAGTTCCTCCAGTGCCAGCCTTAGGCGTTCGCCCCGCGTCTCGCCCGCGCTGCGCTGGAACCAGGTCCATGGCGACAGGTAGAAAAGAAAACGAAAAGGCCGATACAAATGCGTCGCCCGGATGAAATCATCCAAGCCGTGACGAACCAGGGCACGCTGAATCTGCAGCAGACGTGCGGCGACGCGGATCTGCATCAAGCCGATCCTTTCAAGCGCTGCTCGAGACGCGCGAGCCGGGCCTCGACCCGATCGGCGGTTTCGCGCAGCGCATCGACACCGTGTAGAAATTCTTCGAGTTCCGGCTTGTTCACGAGATCCCTGCTCTCTTCCTGCAAATATTCAGCGATGTTTTCGCCCGTCGTTCGTCGGGCGCTGCGTATCCATGCGAGAGCTTGTCGCGCGAATTGCGACAAGCGGCGAGCGGGAAGGTCGCCCACGATGCGCGAGAGCTCCTCTTCCAGATCGGGCCGTGCGAGGGCAAACAGTTGGCGGTAAAGATTGGCGATCTCGGCGTCACCGCGAACCTGTGCGGCGGCAATGTTGGCGCTGCGCGCCCCGCTTCCGCGCGCAAGTTGAGCCAATGCGAGCGGCGAACCCGTGATGGTTGCATCGGCCGGTTCATCGCCGGCCATCAGCGCAAGCCGGCGGCCGGTGACGCTGGCGCGGACCGAGATCACCCCGATGTTTACCCGAAGTGCAGTCTGGTTCAGCCGCAGCGCGATGGCGGCAGCCTGGGCGGATGACTCGATGCCGCGATTCAGCACGGCTTCAATGGCGGCAAGCCATGCGGGCGTGACGGGCATGTCAGATTTTGTAGCCGCGGTGCAGGGCAACGATGCCACCGCTCAAATTATGGTATCGCGCCATGTCGAATCCCGCCGCTCGTACCATCCCGAGCAAGGTCTCCTGGTCGGGGTGCATGCGGATGGATTCTGCCAGGTACCGGTAGCTTGCGGCATCCTGAGCCACGAGCCGCCCCAGCACGGGCAAAACCTTGAACGAGTACGCGTCGTACAGGGGTTTGATCGGGGCCGCAGGGGTCGAGAATTCGAGCACCAGCAACTGGCCGCCGGGTTTCAGCACCCTGTGCATCGAGCGCAGGGCGGCGTCCTTGTCGGTGACATTGCGCAGCCCGAATCCGATGGTCACGCAGTCGAACGAGTTGTCGTCGAACGGAAGGTGTTCGGCATCGGCCACGAGGCATTCGACGTTGCCGACGAAACCTAGGTCGAGCAGGCGATCGCGACCGACTTCCAGCATGCTTGGATTGATGTCCGACAGCACCACGCTTCCGGACCTGCCTACCTGTCGCAGCATGCCCAGCGCCAGGTCGCCGCTGCCGCCGGCGACGTCCAAGGCTCGTTGGCCCGGTTTCAGGCCCGTCAGCGAGAGGGTGAAATGCTTCCAGAGTCGATGCACGCCGAACGACATGAGATCGTTCATGACGTCGTACTTGCCGGCGACCGACGCAAAAACCGATCGGACTCGTTTTGCCTTCTCGTCCCAGGCGACTTTTTCGAAGCCGAAATCGACCGTGCGGTTGGAGTTGCTCATGGTGCTCCTCAAGAGGGAATGCGGCATTGTAGCCGACTGGGAGCGACGGGGGTCTTATCCGCCGGCTGCCGCCGCGGCGGCGCACCGCTCGAGATAGCGCGACCAGTTGACCTGATGATTGCGGCCCAGGTCATGCAGCAGGCTCCACGAATACAGGCCGGTATTATGCCCATCGTCGAAAATCAATCGAAGCGCGTAGTTGCCGATCGGCTCCACGCCGGTGATGCCGATGTTCTCCTTGCCGAGCTGCAAGGTGCCTTCTCCCGCGCCATGGCCCTTCACTTCCGCGGAAGGCGAGAACACGCGCAGGTACTCAAACGGCAGTTCGAAATGCGAACCGTCCTCGAAATGCACCTCGAGGAGCCGCGATTCGGTGCGAATTTTGATGTCGAGGGGCTGGGGCGTTCGTTGTGGCATGCACTACAGGATATACCGTGAGAGATCCTGGTCGCGCACCAATTCCCCGAGGTTCCCTTCCACGTATTCCCGGTCCACGACGACGCGGGTGCCGTTGCGATCCGCCGCGTCGAAAGAGACCGACTCCAGCAGCCGTTCCATCACCGTGTGCAGGCGACGCGCTCCGATGTTTTCGGTGCGTTCGTTGACCTCGAATGCGACTTCGGCCAGCCGCTGCACGCCGGACGATTCGAACTCGAGATCGACACCTTCGGTGGCGAGCAGCGCCGTGTATTGCCGGCACAGCGACGCATCGGGTTCCGTCAGAATTCGCACGAAATCTTGCACCACCAATGGCTCGAGCTCGACGCGAATGGGCAGGCGCCCCTGCAACTCCGGAATCAGGTCGGAGGGTTTGGACATGTGAAAAGCGCCGGAAGCGATGAACAGCACATGGTCGGTCTTTACCGTGCCGTATTTGGTGTTGACCGTGCACCCTTCCACCAACGGCAGCAGGTCGCGCTGCACCCCCTCACGCGACACATCGGCTCCCGAGGTCTCCTGGCGACGTGCGATCTTGTCGATCTCGTCGATGAAGACGATGCCGTTCTGTTCCGCATTCTCGACCGCCCGGGCTTTGAGTTCCTCCTCGTTGATCATCTTGCCAGCTTCCTCATCCACCAGGAGCTTCAGGGCCTCCTTGATCTTGAGTTTGCGCGGCTTGCTGCGCCCGGATCCCAAATTCTGGAACATGCCCTGCAGCTGTTGGGTCATCTCCTCCATGCCGGGAGGCGCCATGATCTCGACACCCATCGGCGTCGCGCGCACTTCGATCTCGATCTCGCGATCATCGAGCTCGCCTTCACGCAGCATTTTTCTGAATCGCTGGCGCGTATCGTTGTCCCGCTGCGGACCGTCGCCCGTGAATCCCGCTTGAGCTCGCGGCAACAGCGCATCCAATACGCGATCCTCGGCGCCATCGGCGGCCCGGGGGCGGACCTTGGACATCTCCTCTTCTCGCGTCATTTTCACGGAGATCTCGACCAAATCGCGGACAATCGAGTCAACTTCGCGACCGACATAGCCGACTTCAGTAAACTTCGTGGCCTCGACCTTGATGAAGGGAGCCTTGGCGAGTCGGGCCAGACGGCGCGCAATCTCGGTCTTTCCCACCCCGGTCGGTCCGATCATCAGGATGTTCTTGGGGGTGATTTCGGGGCGCAGACTTTCCGCGACGTGCTGTCGCCGCCAGCGATTGCGCAGCGCGATCGCGACGGCGCGCTTCGCCGCCTTCTGGCCGACGATGTGCTTGTCCAATTCCTCGACGATTTCACGCGGCGTCATCTGCGACATGGCCGTCAAAGCTCCTCAATCGTCAGATTGCGATTGGTGTAGATGCAGATATCTGCGGCGATGTTGAGTGACCTCTCGACGATCTCGCGAGCGCCCAATTCGGTGGCCTGCATCAAGGCCAGCGCTGCGGCCTGCGCGTAGCTGCCCCCGGAGCCGATGGCAATGAGATCGTGCTCGGGTTCGATCACGTCGCCGGTGCCGGATATGACATAGGAGCTTTGCGCGTCCGCAACGATCAGCAACGCCTCGAGGCGCCGCAGACTGCGATCCGTGCGCCAGTCCTTCGCGAGTTCGATGGCCGCACGCGTCAAATTGCCGAATTTCTCGAGCTTGCCTTCGAACCGCTCGAACAACGTGAACGCATCCGCCGTGCCGCCGGCGAAGCCGGCCAAGACTTTGCCGCCGTACAGTCTGCGGACTTTCCGGGCGTTGCCCTTCATCACGCTCTGGCCCAGCGTCACTTGACCATCGCCGCCGACCGCTACTTGACCGTTGCGCCGTACGGCAAGGATGGTCGTCCCATAGATACGATCTGGATCATGATTCGTCACGCTGATGTCATGGGGCCGAAGGCGGCCCTTTCAAGCGCGACGTCACCGCCGCCGGGCGCGCGGATGAGCCGCGTCGTAGACCTTGGCCAGATGCTGAAAATCCAGATGTGTATAGATCTGGGTCGTGCTGATGTCGGCGTGTCCCAGGAGTTCCTGGACGCCGCGCAGATCGGTGCTCGATTCCAGCAAGTGGCTCGCGAACGAGTGACGGAACATGTGGGGGTGCACGTGCACGCCTAGTCCCTGTCGGCGTGCCCAGGTATCGACCCGCAGTTGGACGGCGCGCGGCGTGAGTCGACGGCCGCTGCGACCGATGAAAATGGCTGCGTCGTCGACCCGGGCGAGCGCGGCGCGCTCGGCCAGCCATCGCTGCAACGCAGTCACGGCGAAACGCCCGATGGGCAGTATTCGTGTCTTGCTGCCCTTGCCGTCGACACGCACCGTGCGATCGAGGAGGTCGATCGCGCCGAGGTCCAAGCCCACGAGTTCGCTCAGTCGCAATCCGGACGAGTAGAACAGCTCCATGATGGCCTTGTCCCGCATCGACAGGGTGTCGTCGACGCGGAACTCGAGAAACCGCCCCATCTGGTCGGCATCCAAGGTAGTCGGCAGGCGCTTCTTGGTTTTGGGCGCGCGCACCTCCTGTGCGGCATTCGTTCTCACGCATCCCTCACGGATCAGGAATTCGCAAAAGGTCCGAACCGCGGAGAGACGCCGCTGAATGCTGCGGGGAGCCAGCCCGCCGGCATGCTCCGCGGCTGCGAAGGAGCGGACTTCCGCGTTGCCGAGGGCAGTCCAGGCCGGAATCGCGCGGCGTTCGCAGAACCCCAGCAGGGAGGCCAAGTCGCTTCGGTACGCCCCTGCCGTGTGGGCGCTCATTCTGCGCTCGTGCGTCAGATGACGCACAAAGCGCTCGATCCAGTCACGCTGCCCGGCGTCCACCGATGCCGATCAGCGAACCAGGGCGTAGGTGACGAGTTCGCCGATGCGCGACAGAAACTCGGTGCTCATGCCTGGATGAAAACGATCCGCATCGCTGGCGCCAATGGCCAGGATCCCCAACGCGCCTTTGGGCCCCAGCGGTGTCAGCGCCACGGAGCCGATCTCGATCGAGTCCTTGCCGAACAGATAATCGCGTTGCACGTCCCGGATTTGTCCGCAGCGCGGCTTTCCCGCGCTCAGCAGCGAATCGAACATCTTGATGTCGTTGCTGCCGAGATCGTCGGTTCGCAGAAACCGACCGGCGTCGGCGGTCAGGGGGCGGGCGTCCTCCAAGAACAAGACCAACACCGAGTGCATGGCCTCAAAGTCCTC
>Ga0182014_10007741_pt1 | contig 11172 bp, 8 predicted proteins | sample 612S2DmetaG_FD_120489 | JGI IMG/M metagenome (GOLD analysis project Ga0182014, IMG submission 120489) | Permafrost microbial communities from Stordalen Mire, Sweden - 612S2D metaG | ecosystem: Environmental > Terrestrial > Soil > Wetlands > Permafrost | place: Sweden: Stordalen | collected... | reverse complement strand
CGCCGTTTTCGTTGCTAAGCAGGGCGCCCCTAACTACATGGCCTACCGTTTCAGTTCACGAAACGGCGCATCCTGACGTTCATAACCATCCCCAGCGCCAAAAACATGAAAAGGACGGAAGACCCACCGTAACTCATGAGCGGCAGAGGTATTCCTGTGACTGGCATAAAGCCAACCACCATGCCGACGTTGACCAGGATATGAAAGCTAAGCACAGCCACCACACCCATGACCAGAAATGCCCCGCCGCGGTCGGGCGCCGTTTGCGCATTCTGGGTCAAACGCATCAGCACTATGAAGTATAACAGCAGAAGCGCCAAAGCTCCTACAAACCCGTGTTCCTCGGCGAACGCGGCAAAAATAAAGTCGGTCTGCGGCACCGGCAAGAACTCCAAATGGGTCTGCGAGCCCTGGCTGCTACCCCAAATCCCGCCGGACCCCACCGCAATCAGGGATTGATTTACTTGATATCCCGAGCCCTGCCGATCCGCATCGGGGTTCATAAAACTGCTCAAGCGCTCCTTCTGATATGGTTTGAGCACCTTCATCCACGCTACTGGAATGAGGAGGCCCGCAATCATCAGCACAATCAGCGCCTGCCTCCATCGCAGTCCACCCAGAAAAAGGCCCATGATCGCCACGGGCAGATAGGTCAGCGCCGTCCCCAGGTCCGGCTGCGCCAACACCATCAGCATGGGGAAACCGACGATTGCGCCCGCCTTCAGAAAATCCGACCACGACAGTTCCCGCTCATGCAAGTCCTGAAAATACTTGGCCACCGCCAGAATCAGGATCAGCTTCACCCATTCCGACGGCTGAAAATGCGCGCCGCCCGGCATTTTGATCCAGCGCCGCGCGCCCAGATATTTCTGCCCGAACAGAATCACTGCGATCAGCGAGGCCAGCGATGCAATGTACATCCAGTGGATTTGTTCGAGCACGGTTTGATAGTTGAGCAGGCTGACCAGGAACATCGCGCCCAGGCCCGCTACAACCCAGTAGATTTGCCGGATGTGGGCACCGGCGAATTTTGTGTGATCGGTCGCACTCCGAATCTGCACCACGCCTAGCGCGCAGATCGCCAGCACGAAGCCCATCAGGACCCAGTCGAAATCTCGGTAGGAAACGTAGCGCGACATGGATTCAGTCGCCGACCCCAGAACTCATTGGCAAGAACCGATCGCAACCACACAATTGCAAGGAAATTACTGACAAGGATTCGACGGGCACGATGGACTTACCGGGCTTTCATCTCGCGTCCATATCCAGATCGCAGCCCCGCCGATGGCAGCCAATCCGCCGTAGACCACTGGAGGCGAACTCATGATTCCTCCGCTCGCCGCCGTAGCAGCCCCGGCTCCACGCCGGCGCTTTTTCTTCTTCTTTTCGGTATTGGCCGTGTCGTCGCGCGTTGTCTGTTGCCCCTGCGTCACGGTGGCGGTTCCTTTGTCGTCCTGCACCGTCACGTCGCCTTTATTGGCCGCGATTTGCACGCGCCCATCGACGTCGGTCACCTGAAACTCAGTCCACGTGTTGGCCGCCGGCTTCACGGTCACATCGCCGGCGCGCGCCGCCAAGCCGCGCGAGGTCGTCACGCGCACTGCGCCATGTTCAAGCTCCACTGCCGGCTCCTCAAATTTCACCAGCGAGTCCGCCAGCACCATCACGCTCGATCCGTTCGACTGAATACTGGCGGTGGAATCGGGGCGCGTCTGCAACATGTCTCCCGAGAACACGGCGGCCGATTTCGGCACCTCGCTCCCGTTCAGCCAAGCCGCGCCGTTGGTGTACAACATGGCCGACGCCGTCTCTCCCGCCAGCATCATTTGCGCCGGAAAAAGGATCGCCAGCAAGCAGCACACGCCAGACCGAAACGCTGACTGTGACATGGGTTCGGATCACTCCCGCATTTCTGGGTTTTCCCAATCGTAAGCTGTAAATGGTTACAGGTCAAATGCATTTGTTACCTTGGTGCATTTCCGCGTGACTACCGTCGATTGGGTGCCGGGCGCGACCGTTTCGCCCGGCTCGGATCAAAGCAGGCGCCGGAGCCACTTCCGCCACCGGATTCCCGAGGAGCATCTCGCCGATCACGCCTTCCACTTTCACATCCATCCAGCGGTTCGCCTCATGATGCCCGAGAACTTTCATCTTTAGATAGTTGCCAGTCAGCGCCTCGGTGAACTCCACTCCGCCCGATTGCAGTGTGATCGCCTCGACCACAGTTCCCACCAGCGACCGCATAAACGCCGCTCTCTTCTTAGATGCAATTTCCCGCAACACGCGGTTTCTTTCCCGAGCCACGGCCGCCGGAACCTGCGCTGGCTGTTCCGACGCGGGCGTTCCCGGACGCGCCGAATATGTGAATACGTGCAGATAAGTAAACGGCAACTCTTCGATCATGCGCCGCGTCTCGCCAAAATCCGCTTCGGTCTCGCCTGGAAATCCCACCATCACATCGGCGCCGATGGCAGCCGTGGGCATGGCGGCTCGGATCTTCAGGATCTTCTCCCGGTAATGCCAAGGCCGGTACTTGCGGTGCATACGCCGCAGCACGGCGTCGCTCCCCGACTGCATGGGCACATGAGCATGTTTGGCGATGCGCGGTGATGCAGCGACCAATCCGATCAGTTCATCGCTCCAATCCATGGGCTCGACCGAACTGATCCGCAACTTCTGAAGAGATGTCTGATCGAGGATGGCGTGGATGAGGGTGACTAGTCGTTGATCGTTGGTCGTTCGTCGTTCGGGGGTAAAACTCAGTCGTCGGTCGTCGGTCGTTGGTCGTTCGGGGTTCGATTCTGACGGCTCGCTTTTGGAAGTCGCGAAGATCGGAAGGTTTTGCCTGCCAACGACTGACGACCAACGACCAGCGACTTCCTGCTCGCCAACGACTACCGGCTGACGACTAACGACCGCCTCCAAGTCCCTTCCCCACCGGCCCAGATTAATCCCCGAAATCACGACCTCGCGATAGCCGGCCTCCACGAGCGTTCGGACTTCCGCGATGACGCGCTCCATCGGCAGCGAACGGCTTTGTCCCCGCACATACGGAATCACGCAGAACGAGCAGCGGTTGTCGCATCCATCCTGCACCTTCAGGTTCGGACGCGTCCGCTCGTTGGCCGCTTCAAATACCGGAGCCGCCAGCAATTCGGTATGAGCAAAAATATCGCCCACGATCACATTGGCGGATTGATCCGCGGAAGGTCGGTCGTTAGCAGGCCGATTCCTAAACAGCGGCCCCGGAGCAAGTTGCGCCAGCGGCACGAAACCGGCACTTGAGGAAGAAGAACGAGTCGCAGGAAAAGGGGCAGTCGCAATCTCCGCCGCCTGGTGCTTGTGCGAATTACCCACGACCCAGGTCACACCGGGCAGCGCCGCCAACTCCTGCGGCGCGCGTTGCGCGTAGCAACCCGTTACCAGAATGCGGCAATCCGGATTCACCCGCTGCAACCGGCGTATCGATGCGCGGGCGTCTTTATCGGCGCCCTCGGTCACGGTGCAGGTATTGAGCACAACGATTTCGGCGTCGCGTGCCGCTCCGGCGCGCTGCAGTCCACGCTCCAGAAATTGACGTTCCAGTGCGGCCCCATCCGCTTGCGTCGCGCGGCATCCAAAATTCTCTATGTAGAAGCGAGCCACGCTCCTATACTAAACGAGTGGATGCTGCGGCTGAAGTTCCCAGCGATGGCTGTCCCGGCAATCGTTCCGCCGACACCCGCTGCGAACGGACTCCGCAGAGCACTGCATCTCCAAGTCCCCCGTAAGAGGTGCACCATGAAACGCCGCATTCTTATCGTCGACGACGATCTCGCCGTGCTGCTGACCCTCAAGGCTGTTCTCGAACTCCACGGATTTAACGTCGACACTGCCGCCAGTTCCGCGGAAGCTTTTGTCCGCATGAAGTCCGGCGTTTACCAGATGGTGATTAGCGACTTGCGCATGGAAACCGAAGAGGCGGGCCTGGAAGTGCTTCGCGCCGCGCATCGGCAGGCTTACGATCCCGCGACCGCTCTGCTCACAGCTTATCCGCCATCCGGCGAACAGAGGGATGGACAGCAGTGGGACGGTGAAGATTGGAGCGGAGAGAACTCGGAATCGCTGCTTATCAAACCGCTCGGCACCGGCGATCTTCTGCGTCAGGTGGAAGCCCTGCTCATCCGCCACGCCGACAAGCAAGTCCGACAGCGCAGTTCCGCCGCCAAGGCACAAGACGCCAACCGCGCGGGATAAGTAATCCCGCTGCGCCGATTCCTTCAACGTCCCAAAAATGGTTAGGCGCTCGCGACCTGCCGCCCGTGCTGGAAACACTCGCGACACAGCACCGGCCGTCCTTGTGTCGGCCGGAACGGCACCGTAGTCTCTTTTCCGCACTGTGAGCAGTTCGTCCGGGTCTCCGTCTTCGCGTACGAGTGCCCGCGCGACGGTCCTTGCGACGTGACTCCAAGCACTGCCACCCGCTTGCCTTTGCAGTTTTTGCAGCGTTTGGGTTCGTTCTTGAACTGCTTGTCGTGGAAGAACAGCTGTTCACCCGCTGTGAACACGAAATCCGTGCCACAATCGATACACTTCAAAACCTTGTCCTGGTATTCCATTGGAGAGGCGCTCCCATTTTGCGTCCCTGCTCTGCACGGGAGACCCGAATAGGGAAGGATCCGGTTCACATCGTGGGCAGGAGATTTACATCCCCCTCGTGCTGACCCCTGGATTCGGCCCGCCATGCGGTGTGCACCGCACGGTTACTGATTCAAGCAACTGCTGGGAAATTCGAACTGTTGTCGTTGCCAACCGTCTTCGCCTCGAATCAACTTTCGAGTGCGAGAAGCAGGCCGTTCCAAACGAACGGCCCGCCTTTCTCAGTCTTGTTCCTTGCGCGCTTTCTTGCGGCTGCGCTTACGAGCCAGCGCTTCTTTTACCCGCTTCCTCTCGCCGGGCTTCAGGTAGAACGAGTGACGTTTTACTTCTTTGATAATGTCCTCGGTTTGTACCTTCCGCTTGAACCGCCGCAGCGCGTTTTCGAGGGATTCACCCTCTTGAAGTCGAACTTCCGCCAACGGACTACACCCCCCCACTTGTCCTAAGTGGACTTGTTAGTTATGGCAAGCATTGCACCCTTAAGTCAAGGGGAATATGCAGAAATGTTCACCCCGCCTTAGAAATTCAGCCGCATCGACAATTGCATTTGCCGCGGAGCAAACGCGCTCATCGCTTTCATTAGACTTGTAGGTTGCTGATAATAAGCCGGATAGTTAGTTCCGGGCTGGTTATACTTTATGAACTGTCCCGCCGAATTATAGTAACCACTGTCGCTCAAGTCCTCTCTCTGATTGTCGCGATTGAACAAATTGAACGACTCAGCAGTCAGCTCCAGGTGACATTTTTCGCCCAAATTCATTTTCGTCGCCAACCTCAAATCCATGGTCGCGTAATCCGGGCCGATAAATGAATTGCGCCCATACCCGGACAAACGGTCATTGCTCGTGTTCCCATCCTGATTCGGATCACCGGACACCATCGCGCTCGCCGGGCGTCCACTGCCGTACGTCATAATCCCCGAGATTTTCCAGTGATCGAACATCGCAGCCAGAACTTTCTGGCCCGCCGCAAACGGATTCGGCTCCTCAATCGCTGAAATCGACAACCGTTGCCGCTGATCCGTCACACTCGACGCCTTCTCACTCTTGGTTGAATACGAGTTCTGGACTGTCGGCGCTCCTGTCGCCAGCGCATCCTGCCCGCTGTCGATGGCATGCGCCCACGTATAGGCCAGCCGGAAATCCAAGCTACCCGACATGCGCTTGCGCAGCGACACGGTCATGCCGTGATACACGCTGGAGGCCGCGCTCTCGAACTGGTCGATTGCTCCCAGTTGCGAGATCGGACGATCCAATGTGTTAATACACGGCGGATAGGGACAACTAATCGCGTGACTCGTCTGCCAGGTCGAAAACGACGCCACGTTATAAAACGAGTTTTGAAAAATGCTGCCGGTCGGGTCGTAGACCGGGTAGCTGTAGTAAGTTGGCGCCGGCAGATTCACATCTCGCGCCCGGATCAAATCCACACCATGCACAAACAGGTAAGACACGGTCCCCGTAAATCCGCCCGCCAGTTCCCGCTCCAGGCTCAGACTTGCCTGCTGCACCCGCGGCGTCCGAAAGTCGGGCGCAAATGCCGACAACTCGCTGGTCGCATACTGCTGCCACGCCGCCGGCATGGTGCACGAGACCGCTCCCCGGGGACAGTTCACGGCCGCGTTCGGATACGCCGGAAACACCTGATGCTGGTAGTAATCCGCATTGTCCAGGAAAAGGAAGTTATCGCTCAATCCATTGTTATTGATTATCGCCGACTGATAAATCCCTGGAATACGGGTATAGAAGATTCCAAATCCGGCGCGCACCATCAGCGGACGATCGTTGCCGAAGGCATACCCAATTCCCACTCGCGGCGCAAAATTCGTTTCTCGGAGCGGCATTTTTTCCGCCTGCGGCCACAGCGGATTGCTCTCCGTTCCCTTTTTCGAGAACGTCTGCAGATCGTAGCGCACTCCCAGGCTCAAGCTGAACTTTGGCGTCAGGCGTGCCGTGTCCTGGGCGAACGCCGCGTAGTCGTTGCTGTCGGGATGCGACACCGGATTGCCGAAATTCTGCATGTAATATCGCGGCAGGTTGGCAGGCGGTCCCGTCCAGTTGCCAGCGTCCCAGTCCCAGCTCGGCATAATGGTGTGGGCATATGCCCGCAACGGCGTGAAATGCAGTCCCCCGCGCATCGGCTCAAACGTAAGCGGATTGATCGCAATATCGTCGAAGTAATACTCGCCACCATACAGCGACGGAAAGTAGTCGTAGTCCCAGGTCCGCATCGCGTCGGCCCCGAACTTCCACTGATTGCGGCCCCGGTTCAGGCTCAAAGTCTCCGCCAGGTGCAGCCGGTGTTCGCGCGTCGCCCGCGGCAATGTCGAAGACTGCCCCAAGTCCATCATCCAACCGTAAATGCGTGTCCGTGTTCCGGTCGTGTTTGGAAACGACCGCTCCAGGTCGCGCGAAAACTGTACCCGCAGATGGCTGGTCAGCCGCGGTGCAATGCTGCCCGACAAACTGAGCGACGCGCTTTCCGTCGCCACGTCCTCTTCCCCATTCCCGCTCATCGCATAATTTGTAATCGGACTCCCCGCATCGAAAGAGACGTTGTTGGTCCCATAAGACCGCGCGGCGCTCAGCCGCGCCGAAAGATACTGATGCGGCGTCAGCACCCGGTCGAGCTTCAAAGATCCCGTTTCCCCCAGCAACTTCGCAGGAAACGTCCCCCCATTTTGCGAAAGCTGCGCCGCCGCCGCAAATACCGGTGTCTGGTCACAGGCCGACCCACCCACACTGGGAGGGCAGTATGCGTTCGGCGAATAGTCCAAGAAATTCGGGTACGTGCCCAGTTGCGGGGTCACGACGCTCGAACCGTTGTCGAACTGCACCACCCTGGGCACATTGAAAATGTGCTGATCGTAACTGGCAAACAGGAACGTCCTGCTCGGCTGGATCGGGCCGCCGGTGGTCGCCCCAAACTGGTGCTGCACATTGCTCGGATTGAAAGTCATGAAGGGAGGCGCCGCTCCTCCCAGCGCACTATCGCGCAAGTAATAGAAGGTGCCCCCGTGCCAGTGGTTCGTGCCCGACTTGGTCACCACATTCACCACCGCGCCGCCGGCCCGACCCGACTCCGACCCGTAGCCACTCGAGGTTACGCGGAACTCCTGCACCACCTCGTTCGAAGACTGGTAAGGCGCGCGATATCGTCCCGACGCTTGCGCGAAGAACCCGTTATTGTCGTCGCCTCCATCGACCAAAAAGCTCGTGTTGTATCCGCGGATTCCGCCATAGGAAAGATCGCCGTTCGATCCCGACGTCAAGCCTCGCGGATCCTGCGTCACTCCCGGCATCAGCAACAACAGATCCGTGAACCTGCGCCCGTTCAGCGGCAGATCCTTGATCTCGTGCTCATCGACCAGCGCCGATAATGAACTCGGATCCATCTCTAGCACCCGCGGCGCTTCCGACACGGTGATCGTTTCCTTTGGCCCGGCCACCCTCAGACTGAACGTCAACAGCGTTGCCGCTCCTATCTCCACGCGAACCACCCGCGAAATCTCCGGCGACATGGCTTCCGCCTCCGCCCGCGCCGAATACTGGCCTGGAGGCAGCAGGTCCAACGCAAATCGTCCCGCCGAATCGGTGGCCGCGTGATAGCGGATCCCCGTCTCCACCCTGATGGCCACGATGTCCGCGTTCGTAATCGCCGCTCCCTGCGTGTCCAAGACCACGCCTCGCAGCGCGCCCGTGGAAGCATCCTGCCCCCAAGCCACGCCAGCCGCAAGAATAAGTTGCAAGAGAAATACGCGGAAGACAACTACGCGAAAAACGCGATGAACCGCAACTGGAAATCGCTCACTGCGGAGGCACATGCCAATCCCCTCGAGTCCGAGACTCCAGAACCGGAGGGGATTCCAGAAACCCTGCCCATCTATATATCAAAGTGCGTCTCGCCAGAATGTGACGCAGGTACTGGCAATATGTTCAGTTTCTCTTTGGCAGGCTGTGGAAACGCATCTTCTGCGCGGTAGTCTGACCGAGTTTCGGAAACACCTGGGGCAATGGCAGTGGTGCCGTTGGGGAACGTCAGGGATTCGGTAAAGGTGGTCAAAATCGATGGTCGGTTGCCGAGCGATTCCGCTTACCCTGTTCATTGCGGTCAATTGCGCTTCGGAGAACGCTTCCTTTTTTTCGTGTTGGTATTCTTTTCGACCCTAAGCGCCCACGCCGCTCGGAGAGCGCCGGCTAGCACATCCTCGCTCGCTTGCGCGAGGCGGATGTGGGTCATGCCCATCCTTCCCCATCCGCCCGGGATGGGCAGGAAAACTTTCGGCAACTCCGCCACAAATTCGGCCTGCTGCTCCGGGGTGAATTTCAAGTTACCGTAGCCCTGATCTTGGGAGGCCAGCGTGGCGAAGATCCTGCCTCCGACACGGAAGTCAGACGCCCCCATGTGTGAGCCTTCCGCCGCCCCTTCGAGGCTCAAGGCAATCCTGCGGAAATCTGCTGCTTTCATCGGGAAGCACTCCGACTCAAGGTGAAACCACCGAAGAAGTTGCCGGCGGCTCGGGGGTAACCGAAGACTAGAGGGCGCTGCTTCCGCCTGCCACTACTGACCAATAAAGATGCAGGCTTTAAGCCCCTGAAGGTCAGATACGACGCCCTGGAAATCATTCATGGGACCAGTTCTAGCGTGTGCTGGAGGGAACCGCGCCGGAAGACGCATCGGTTTTCGTCTCCTCGACGCTTCTGGCACTATCTACGTTGCACTTCTCCTCCTTCTTGCCGTTCTCTCCGCGTATATAAATCTTCTCGTTATCCCAATCTTCCGCTCCTTCTTCCACTCGGTAACCCACGGCTTGCCCTATCTGGAAAGGGCCGCAACCGTCGATCTCGTAGACTATCCCGGCCGCCTTCAATTCATAGTATTTACTACGAACCCCAAAAGCTTTTCTTCCGTACTGGTACTGATTGCTCCAGCCCGTGATCGTCCCCTGCTGATATACAGGCGGTGTCTTGTCCTTACCGGCCGCAACCGCAGCCATCAGCAAGACGAAAAGCACTGTGCGAAGTATCGTCAACGGATTCATAAGCCTCTCTGTCTAGCCCAATTCCAGGACCGTTCAAGCTAGTTCCAGAAGCGCGGTTTGTCAAAAAGATAATTTCGAAAAATTCCACTGAGAAAGCTATCGCTTTCGATTTACCATCCAAACGATGACTTTTCGCCTAAGCCAATGGCTGCGCGATCCGCTTCTTCTTTTGTGTCTGACCGCGGGGCTGCTTGCTTTCGTGGTGCAATCGGGCGAGTTGGGGACGGCCGACACCATGCATCGGCTGCAAACCACGCACTGGCTCTGGACGGCGGAGCCGCAGGTTTTTCCCAACGAATATCCCGAGTTTGGCGCGCATGGCCGCGGCGGGCGTCTTTACAGCACGTACGGCATCGGGCAGTCGCTGCTCATGCTGCCCGCCGACCTGCTGGGGACATGGATTGCGCACTGGCCGATCTTTTCCGGTTACAGCGACGAACCTGCCGTGCGCAGCATTGTGGTCAGCTACAGCACCAGCATTCTGGTGAACATTCTGACCGCGCTGATTGCATTCCGGTTGCTCGTTCAATTGCGCTTTGGCGTGACGGAGTCGGTGGCCGGCGTGCTCGCCTTGATGTTCTGCACCACCCATCTTCATTACACCCAGAACCTGATGGAGAACAACTACATCATGTTGCTGACGCTGACTGGATTTTCATTCCAGTACGAGTGGCTGCGCGCCGACAGCCGCCGTGCGCTCTTCATCGGCTCCTGCGCCCTGGGGCTAAACCTGCTTACGCGTCTCACCACCGGGTTGGATCTGATTGCGGCAGGGATCTTTGTCTTACTCGCGCTATGGTTCGAAGGAGCAGGCGGCCGCCCGTTGTGGCGGCGTTTCATCGCCTACTGCAAAGTCGCCGCACCTGTTTATCTTATGTTTCTCCTGCTCGATCGTGCCTACCAGTTTTACCGTTTCGGATCCTTTACTAATACATACGTAGCGTATTACGCCTCGGAAATTCGCCAGCGCGATCCTACGCTGCCGGCGAACTTTCCCTGGAACGGGCCTTTTCATGTTGGTTTTTTCGGCGCGCTATTTCAGCCGGAGAAGTCTATCTTTCTCTTCGATCCTCTTCTGGTGCTGGCAATCTTCCTCCTAGCATGGCTGTGGAAGCGCCTGACTCCAGAGTTGCGCGCTTATGGAACGGCGTCTGTTCTCCTGTTGCTGGCCTATATTTGCTTTTACGCGAGATACGCCTACTGGAGCGGCGACTTCGCCTGGGGCGACCGCTATGTTTCCACCGCGGCCGAATTGGTCGCGCTCGTTGCCGTGCCGCTGCTCATTCGCTATCGTGAGCCGTTGGGAAGAACCATCTGGCGCGCGGCAGGGGCGCTGATCGTAGTCAGCCTGATGGTGCAGTTAGCATCGCTCGCCTTCTGGTTGCCGCTGGAAATTTACCAGATGGAGACGTTCGGACATCCGACGTTCGTGATTGCTCTGCGCTTCAAAAACATCGTGGCCTTCGCTTTGGGCAAGATGGATGCCTGGGATT
>Ga0182014_10007740_pt1 | contig 11173 bp, 8 predicted proteins | sample 612S2DmetaG_FD_120489 | JGI IMG/M metagenome (GOLD analysis project Ga0182014, IMG submission 120489) | Permafrost microbial communities from Stordalen Mire, Sweden - 612S2D metaG | ecosystem: Environmental > Terrestrial > Soil > Wetlands > Permafrost | place: Sweden: Stordalen | collected... | reverse complement strand
CCGTAGTTCCAGCTTCCCACCCCGTTGACCAGTTCGCCCTGGGTAAAGCTCATAGGCACCCAAAGCTCGCTGCGGTTCAACTGCCCCGCTACCAGCGGAAACTCGAATTCGCGCGGCATGACGCCAATGATTTCGTATGGCTTGCGATCGAGGAGGACCTTCTGGCCCAGAATGTGCGCATCGCCGTGGAAGCGGCTGTGCCACATCTGGTAGCTGATGACGGCCACCTGCTGGCTGCCTTCATCTTCCTGCTGCGTAAAGGTGCGGCCGATCAAAGGCGAGACGCCGAGCGCCGGGAAGACGCTGGCGGTGAAGCGCGCGGTGCTGATCTGCGCCGGATCGCCCAGGCCGGAGAGTTCATAGCCGGTTTGCTGATAACCGCCAAGACCGGAGAAGACGTGGGTGTCGCGGGCATAGATGCGAACCGCGGGCGCCGTTGCGCCGGGCGTGCCCATGGCTGCGCCTACACCCTCAGGAACATCGCCGAAGAGCACCAGCCTGTCTGGTGCGGGAAACGGCAAGGGCCGCAGCAGCACGCCCTCTACGATGGAGAAGATGGCGGTGGTGGCGCCGATGCCGAAGGCCAGGGTGAGCACAGCGGTCAGCGTGAATCCCGGCGATTGGCGCAACTGGCGCATTGCGTGGCGAATGTCCAGCCAGAAGTTGTTCATCGTGTGCTCTCTCCTATGCCGATGGCGGCTCGATCGATTCGGTTTTTGTTACTCAGCTCCTGTTACGCGGGCTTGAAAACTACTCGGCTCTGAGCGCATGCATGGGTTCAATGGATGCGGCGCGCGCGGCGGGAATGAGCGCGGCAACCAGGCCCGCGACCAAAAGCAGCAAAGCCAGAAGGAGAAAACCGCCGGCCTCTTTTTGCGCGTCGAAGTAGATGACCATGCCGATGAGCTTGCGCGCGACGAGGGTGAGCGCGAAACCCACTACCGTTCCCGCGCCCAGCATCCACGCGACGCGGCGCAGAACCATGCCCAGGATGCGGTTGCGCGTGGCGCCCAAAGCCATGCGGACGCCGATGTCGCGCGTGGATTGCTCCACTTCGTGGCTGACAAGGCCGTAGAGGCCCACCATGGCCAGTGCCAAGGCGAGGCCGGCGAAGATGCCGAAGAGCCAGCTCTCCATGCGCTCGAAAACCAGTGTCTCGGAGACCACTTCGGTCATGGTGGACGCGGTCTTGAATGGGACTGTCGGGTCCACTTCGTGGAGTGCGTTGCGCAAGGCCGGAATAAGCAGTTTGGGATCGCCGTCCGTGCGTAGCACCAGCGTCATTCCGCTGAGAAGTCCGGCGCGGTCTTTCAAGGGAAGCTCGTCCATGAGCCAGTCACGCTCAGCCAATGGCGCTTCATAGATGTTCTGGCGGACGTTGCCGACGACGCCGACGATCTGCGTCCACTTCTCCTGCTTATCGTCGTCGTCGATGCGCTGCGCGGCGGGGTCAAGACCGGCGGGAATGAACTTCTTCACAAATGCGTCGTTCACCACCACGGTGGGCGCGATCTTTTCCGGACGGTCCAGACTGGGAGACAGCGCGCGTCCACGATGCAACGGGATTCCGAAGACATCGAAATAGCCGGTGCTGACAAATCGATTCTCGGCAAGCATCTCCTGGTTGGGCGGATAGGGCGGCTGGCCGGCGATGTGAATATCCGAGTTGCTTCCATCGTTCTCAATGGGCAACAGGCTGATGAGGCCCGCGGCGCGGACACCGGGCAGATGAGAAACGCGGTCGAGCAACGGCCGGTAGAAATCGGCGACGACGTCGCGGCCCTGATAGCGAGCAGGCGAGAAATCGATCCCGGTGGAGAGGATGTGCGCGGGATCGAATCCCAGGTCGACGTGACGATAACGCGAGACCACGCGCAAGAGCAGTCCCGCCACCACCAACAGCACCATGGTCAAGGCCACCTGCGTGACCACGAAGCCGGAGCGCAGGCGATGCTGTCCGCGCTCGACGCCGGCGCTGCCGCCGGCCTTGAGAGCGCGGTTGGGATCGATGGAGGAGAGATGGAAGGCCGGGAAAATCGAGGCTGCAAGGTTGGCGCAGACGGCAATGGCAATCGCGGCGGCCAGCACGGTCCAGTTGAGATGTATATCGGCGCCGCGGGCCAGGGCGTGGATGAGGAACGCGCGCATCAGGTCGAGGACCGTCCAGGCCAGCAGGACGCCGCCGGCCGCGCCCAGCAGGGCCAGCAACACACCTTCAGTAAGTAGCTGGCGGAGCAGGCGGATACGGCCCGCGCCGATGGCACGCGCATGGCCATTTCGCGCTCGCGCTTGACGCCGCGCGCAAGCAGGAGTCCGGCAACGTTGACGCAGCCGATGGCCAGGACCGCGAGAACCGCGCCGAGCAGCGTCCACAGCGGACCTTTGCTTTGACTGTTGACGCTCTCGGCCAGCAGTTGCAGGCGAACCGTCCGGCCTTCGTCGGAGGAATTGGCCTGACCCAGATCGCTGAAGACATGCGCCAGATCGGCTTGCGCCTGCTCGATGGTAAAGCCGTCCCTGATGCGCGCCACCGTCCGCAGCCAGTGGTCGCCACGACGGATCATCCAGGGCCTATCGAGGTGGATCGGCGTGTAGATGGCGTTGCGCCTGTTGAGCGGAAAGCGAAAACCGGCGGGCATGACGCCAATAACCGTGTAGGTCTGGCCATCCAGCTTGACCGCCTTGTTCAGAACGTTCCGGTCGCCGCCGAAGTAGTTCTGCCACATCTCGTAACTCAGCACCGCAATGTCGTTTTTACCTTCCTGCTCTTCCCCGGGCAAAAAGGTACGCCCCAACATCGGCTGGACGCCAAACACCTGGAAGAAGTTATCTGTCGAGCGGACGTTCGGAAACTCTACCGGACCGTTGGACGGCGTCTCCATCGTGGTGTCGAAGTAATCGGCATAACCGGCCAGCGCGGCGAAGGCGCTGGCCTGCGCGCGCTCGTCCTTGTAACTGGGCCAGGAGGCGGGCTGCGTATAACCGCTGGGGCTGCGGCTCATGACGTCAACGATGCGATCAGGATGCGCATAGGGCAGCGGACGCAGGATCACGTTATCGATGACGCAAAAAACCGCGGTGGCCACGCCCACGCTGAGGGCCAGCGTGAGCACCACGGTAACGGCGAATCCGGGGGCGCGGCGAAGTTGGCGCAGCGCGTAGCGAAGATCCTGAAGCAGCGTGTTCATTTCGTGCTCTCCTACTCGCTTCGCAAAGCCTGCATTGGATCGACGGAAGCCGCGCGGCGCGCCGGGAGATAACATGCCGCCAGCGCGACCACGCAGAGCAGGACTGCAACCGCGAGAAACGTCAGCCAATCGGAGGTTGCTACGCCGAACAGCATGCCGCGCAGAAAGCGGGTGAGGAAAAGCGAGACGGCAATGCCGACGGCCAGTCCGGCAAGAGTCAGGCGCAAGCCCTGGCCCACTACCTGGCGGAAGACAAGGGCCTTGCTGGCGCCGAGCGCCATTCTGATGCCGATTTCATGGGTGCGCTGCCGGGTGGTGTAGGCAACCACGCCGTAGATCCCGACGACGGCCAGGATCAGCGCCAGCAAGCCGAACGAACCGGCAAATACCGCTGCGATGCGCTCAAAGACATTTCCCATCTGCATTGATTCCCTGAGTGTCGATACGTTGAAGAGCGGCAGATCGGGATTGAGACCCGCGGCTGTCCGCTCAACCGCGGAGGTAAGCGCCAGCGGGTCGCCGTTTGTGCGTACATGAAGGATGACCTCGCTGGTGTAGCGCTGCATCAGGGGCACCAGGACGAGCGGAGCGGTGTCGTATGTCATGCGCCGGTACTTTCCGTTGGCCGCAACGCCCACGACCGTGCACCATCGTCCGGCAACCTGGATGCGCTTGCCGATCGCGTTTTGACCTGGCCAGTAGCGATTCACCAGGGCCTGGTTGACGATGACTACCGGCTGCGTGCCGGCGCTGTCCTGGTCGGTAAAGTCACGCCCGGCAAGGAGGGGCGTCCGCAGCGTTTGAAGATAGCCGGGCCCCACTTTTCCCCGATCCGCCTCTACGGATTCGTGTGGGTGCGGGACGTAGCCTTCGGGCATCACGCCATCGGAGTGAATGGTGAAACTGAGGGGCGAGAAATCCGCCAGGGTCGCGGATTGGACGCCAGGCAACTGCTTCACTCGATCCAGCAATTGCCGTTCGAACTCAACTCCCGCCGCATCGGAATAGCCCATCGGATCCAGGTCAAAGGACGCGAGCAACACACCGTTGGGATCGAAACCGGGATCGGACTTCTGCGCGTTGTAGAGGCTGCGGACGAACAATCCCGCACAGGTGAGCAGCAGCAGAGAGAGCGCAACTTGCGCGATGACGAGACCGGCAGCAAGGCGCGATTTCTGCAGACCGCCTGAGGTGTTGAGCGCCTCGTCTTTCAAGACCGACATGGGAGACAGAGCGGAAGCGCGCATGGCCGGAACGATGCCGGAGACCGCGGCTGTCAGGATGGAGACGAACATGGTGGCCACAAGCACCGTGCCGTCCAGGCTTCCGTTGATGGAAAGGGGGAGGGTGGTGGGAGGCAGAAATGCGGCCAGGGATTTAGCCGTCCAAAAAGTGCCCAGGAGCGCGACGGCGCCTCCTGCCAGCGCGACGATGAGGTTTTCGATTAGGAGTTGCCGCACGAGTCTCCAGCGGCCTGCCCCCATGGCCAAGCGAATGGCGAATTCCCGGCGCCGCGTAACCGAGCGCACGAGGAGAAGATTCGCTACGTTGGCGCAGGCCAGCAACAACAGCACCGCGGCCAGCGCCAACAAAATGGGTAACGTTCCAGCAAGGTAGACGTTGGCGCCGAAGGGCGAGCGCCAGAGCGGATCGGTGGAGATCTGGTTTGCGCCCTGGTGCGAGGTTGGGTAGCGCTCGACGATGCGCTGCATCAGCAGGTTGAGTTCATTCTCAACCTGGCGATGATCGACTCCCGGCTTCATCACCCCCAACACCTGGAGCCAGGAGACGCCGCGATCCTCAGAGGGATTCCAGCCCCAGACCTGGCGAGACATGCCGAGCGGAATCCAGATTTCCGCGCGCAATCCGCTCTTGCACCCCTGGAAGCTCTTGGGAGCGACACCGACCACCGTGTAAGTGTGGAGGTTGATCTCGATGGTCTTCCCGACGATGGACTCGTCGGCGGCAAAGCGGTTCTGCCACAGGTCGTAGCCCAGCACGGCCTCTGCGGTTGCCGCGGTTTCATTCTGCTGTGCAGGCAAGAGAGAGCGGCCAAGAATGGGCCGCACGCCCAGCACTTCGAAGTAGTTGGCCGTGGTGAGGGCGCCATAGATGCGCTGCGGCTTGCCGGACCCGGTGATGGCCATATAGTCGTCGTGATAGGCAAGCAGGCCGGAGAGGGTCTTTGAGTTATCCCGAATATCCACGTAGTCGGGATAAGAGAACGGCGGGGTGGGATGCTCGCTCCGCTCGCCTCGCATGAGGGTGATCATCTGGCCGGTTTGCGCGACGCCGGGGATAGGGTTGAACAGGGTGGAACTGATCCAACTGGCAATGGTGCTGTTTGCGCCGATGCCCAGAGCCAGCGTGAGCACTGCGGTCACGGCAAACCCCGGCGATTTGCGCAACTGCCGCAACGCATAGCGCAGGTCCTGGAGCAGCATGGCTAGGCCTCCACTTCTTCGGTGAGCTTTTTGAGCTCGTCCTCCGAGACCACCTTTCCGTCGAACAGATGCACTTCGCGCTGGGCGTGCTTGGCAAAGCGCGGATCGTGGGTGACCATGCAGATGGTCGAGCCCTCGCGGTGCAGATCGGCGAGCAGGTGCATCACGGCTTCGCCGTTCTTCGAGTCCAGGTTGCCGGTGGGCTCGTCGGCCAGCAGGATGGACGGCGAACCGGCCAGGGCGCGGGCCACGGCGACGCGCTGCTGTTGGCCGCCGGAGAGCTGGGCGGGATAATGCCTCATGCGGTGGGCCATGTTGACGCGCTCCAGTGCTTCCTTGACGCGGCCCTTGCGCTCGGCAGAGGGCATTCCAGCGCGATAGGTGAGCGGGAGTTCCACATTCTCTTCGACCGTGAGGTCGCCGATGAGATTGAAGCTCTGGAAGATGAAGCCGATCTCCTGGTTGCGGATGCGCGAACGGTCGCCGAAGCTCAGGTTCTCGACAGGATTGTTGTTGAGCAGATAGCGGCCGCCGGTGGGCGTGTCGAGCAGGCCGAGAATGGAGAGCAAGGTGGACTTGCCGCAGCCCGACGGACCGGACATGGCCACATACTCGCCGCGCGAGATGGTGAGATGAATGCCGGAGAGCGCGTGCGTCTCCACTTCGTCGGTGTAGAAGATCTTGGTGAGGTCCTCAATTTCAATCAACGTGTTGTTCGATGCCATCCTGTCCCCCTTGTGGTTTCTAGAATCCTTTGGTTCGTTGCTTGTTCCCTGTTCCCAGTTCGAGCAGCAACTATTCCAGCCGGATGCGGTCCACGGCGTCCTCTCTCGACATGTCGGAGAGGATCACCGTGTCGCCTTCCTTGAGCCCTTCGAGCACCTGGACGCTGTTGACCGAGGCGCGGCCCACCTTGACCGGCACGCGAACGGCGCCTTTGCCGTCGGCGTCGATCTTGAACAGGCTCAGCGTGGAGTTCTCGTTGCCCAACGCCGGGCGGCCCACGTAGAGCACATCGGTCATGCGCTCCAGATCGATGGTGCCATCCACGCTCAACTGCGGAACCGCGCCCGGAGGCAGCGGTCCATCCAGTGCTACGTCAACCGTGCGCGTTCCGTTCACGACAGAAGGATCAATTCTGGTAACGTGACCGGGAATAATGCCGTTGTGGGTGTCAATGGAGGCGGGTTGGCCGATCTGGATGTCGCGAGCCTGGGTTTCGGCGATCTGGAGAGCGGCCTTGAGCTTGTCGAGCTGAATGACCTCGGCCACCGAGGTGCCCGCGGTCACGTGCTGTCCCACCTGCAACGGAACAGCAAGCGGCGCCAGCACACCGGAGATTCCGGCCCTGACCTGAAGCGCTTGCGCCTGCTTCTGGTAGAGGTCGAGCAGGGCCTTGGCCTGGTCGATCTTGGTCTGCGCCGAAGCAAGCTGGACCTCGATAGCCTTCTGGTTCACGTCAAGCTGTTCATGACTGAGCTGGTGCTGGGTGGTCAACTGGTCGGCCGTATTCTTGGACTTGCTGTAGGTAAGGCCGGAGATGACGCCCAGGTCAAAGAGGGCTTTGTCGGTCTGCGCCTGCAACTGGTCCTGGGTGTAGTCGGAGTTCACCTGGGCGGCAGCGGTCTTCTTGTCCATCAGCGTGCTTTCGAGCGTGGCCTGAAGGCTCTTATAGTCGGCCTGCGCGGCCTTCAGCGCCAACTGCGCGTTGAGCAACTCCTGCTCCAGTTGAGGATCGGCCAGGTCCATAAGGACGGTATCGGGAGTGACCATGGCGCCGGGCAAGACACGTATTCGGACGATGGTCGCGTCGGTCTGCGCGGGAATGAGCTCGATCGAGTCCTCGCGTGGGACCAGGCTGCCGGTAGACCCGCGCACCTGACGGATCATGGGCCCGCGCTTGACCGTGTCGGGCCAGACGGTGGAGCGGTCCACGGAGGGCGCGGCCGGCTTGAGGCGCGACACGGCCACAATGGCAACGGCCAACACCACCACCGCAACGCCAGCCCATATTGCATACTGGCGCATCTTCTTCTTCTTCAAGTCTGGGCGTGCGATATCCATCACACCGTGATACAGCACTTGCCGTGCCAAAGGAATTGAACTCCGGGGCGTTGAAAAGAAAGGATTTCGGGGATGGCGGGCGAGCGTGGCGGCAAATGCAGTGACCGCTTCCGGCGCGTGGGTGTTCGATTTCGGACAGTGGGCCAGGGTACTTTCGAGCGAATGTCCTTCGGTCGCGACTCGGGCATGGAAGCCGGGCGAGGGCTCACCTCAAAGACGTTCGACGGCGAGCCCAACGGCATTGCCGCCGCCAAGGCAGAGCGCGGCAATGCCTTTTGAACCGCCGCGCTGTTGCAACGCGTAGAGCAGCGTGGCCAGTACGCGCGCTCCGCTGGCGCCGATGGGGTGGCCGATGGCGACCGCTCCGCCATGCACGTTGACCCTGGCGGGATCGAGGCCGAGATCGCGGTTGACGGCCAGGGCCTGAACGCTGAAGGCCTCGTTCAGCTCGAAGAGGTCCACATCGCCGAGCGCCCAGCCGGCCTTTGCAGCCACGCTGCGCACGGCCTCGATGGGCGCCAGGCCGAACCACTCCGGCTCACCGCCGCTGGTGGACTGGGCGCGGATCACGGCCAGCGGCTGGAGGCCGAGTTGCCGCGCACGCTGCTCGCTGGTGACCACCAGCGCCGCCGCGCCGTCGCTTACGCCGGGCGCATTGCCGGCCGTCACCGTGCCGTTCTCCTGAAAGGCCGGCTTGAGCGCGGCGAGGATCTCGACGGTGGTTTCGGGGCGGATGGTTTCATCGGCGTCGAAGAGGCGCGGGGGCGCACCTTTCTTTGCCGCTGGAATCTCGACGGGCAGAATTTCAGCGCGGAAGAGACCTTGCGCGGTGGCCGCGGCAGCGCGCCGGTGCGACTCGGCGGCAAAGGCGTCCTGTTGTTCGCGGCCGATTCCATACCTGGCTGCAATCATCTCCGCGGCCGCGCCCATATGAAAGCCCTTGTAGATCTCCCACAGGCCGTCGTAGATCATGGAGTCTACCAGCGCACCGTTGCCCATGCGATAGCCGGCCCTGGCCTGGGGAAGCAGGTAGGGCGCGTTGGTCATCGACTCCATGCCGCCGGCGACGACGATCTCCGCGTTGCCGGTGAGAATGGCCTGCGCGGCGAGGGCTACGGCCTTGAGGCCGGAGCCGCAAACTTGATTGACGGTGAACGCGCCCGACGCCGGCGACATTCCGCCATGGATCGCCGCCTGGCGCGCCGGATTCTGCCCCAGACCGGCCTGAAGGACGCAGCCCATGATGCACTCGTCAATCTCTTCGGCCGGGACGCCGGCGCGGCGCACCGCTTCGCGCACCGCCAGCGCTCCCAGCCGCGGCGCGGAAAAAGACTGGAGCGATCCCTGGAACCTGCCCGTTGGGGTGCGCGCGGCCGAAACAATCACTGCGTTTCTCATGCCTGATGCTTCCTGAGCGCGGGGATGACGGCGGTGCTCCGCCGTGAATCATCTGGCCACCCGCTCCCGTGGCCAACGCTGAGCATCCTACCGCATGAGTGATACAGTCCGCCAGAGATCATCGGACTAGCTTGCGGCGCATCTTGTCCGTTCTGAGCGCTGTCAAGTGAAATCTTCGGAACCGGACTGAGCATGGACTCTCCTGGCTGACAGCGATTTCGGACGCGGGTTCCACTCCCGCCGCCTCCACCAATACCAAGTCATTTATAATTAATATGTTATCCTGTTGAAAACTCGGCTGTTTAGAAACTGCGCCAAAATTGCGCCAAACTTTTGGTATACTTTTGGCTATGTTGTTCGTGTTTTCGCGCCACAAACCCGGCTGCAAGCAGGCTGCGAACCCGTCCTCAAGACGCTGCTCGTGCCCGAAATATATCGATGGGACTCTGCCTGGAAGGTCGGGGCGATTCCGTGTTTCGGCTAAGACGCGATCCTGGGAACAGGCCGAGATTCTGGCCCGGAAGTATGAGCACTCCGCTCTCGACGGGGACAACGTCAAGAAGGCGAAGGAACTTCCCACCGTCAAAGAGGCGGTGGCCCGATACATGGGCGACGCCCGGGCCAGGGAACTGGCCGAGGCTACGATCCAGAAGCTCTCCGGGATCTTCGAAGGCCGGCTACTGGACTTCTGCGAAAGCCAGGAGATCAAGTTCCTGCTGGATCTGAATGCGCGCAACCTCACCGCATGGCGGGAAGCCTGGACTGACGAGGCGCTGGCCAAGAAAAAGAAATTCGAGCGCGTGGTCGGCTTCTTCTGGTTCTGCGTCCGCCTCGGGTGGATCAGAGAGAATCCCACCGCCGCCATGAGACGGGTGGTGGCCCGCCAGAAGCCTACCGACTACTTTCCCAAGGACGAGTACGCCCGCATCCTCGCCGCCACCTACCGGCTCGACGAGTATGAGGACAGGACCTACGACGTCGAGAAGCGCGGAGCGCGGATCCGGGCGCTCACCGAGCTGATGCGCTGGAGCGGGCTGCGCATCCGCGATGCGGTCACCCTTGAGCGGATGCGCCTGAATGGCAACAAGCTCCTCCTCTATCAGGCCAAGACCGGAGTGCCGGTCTATGTGCCCCTGCCGCCTCACGTAGCGGAGATGCTGCGAAAGATCCCCGATGGCCTCAAACCGAATCCGCGTTATTTCTTCTGGAGCGGCAATGGGCTGCCAAAGACCTTCGTCGCCAACTGGCAGCGCGCCTACCGCCGCCTCTTCAAGGTGGCCAACATCTGCGGTGCGGATGGAACCCGGAAGCGCTGCCATCCCCACATGTTCCGCGACACGTTCGCCGTCGAGATGCTGCTCGCTGGCGTGCCCATCGACCAGGTCTCGATCCTCCTCGGCCATGCCAGCGTCAAGGTCACAGAGAAACACTATTCGCCCTGGGTACGCGCGCGGCAGGATCAATTGGAAGCCAGTGTCCAGAGTGCCTGGAAGCTGTTGGGCCCCGGCGGCGAGCCAGCCTCCAAGGGCGTCAACGCCCGCAGCCGGCGACGGGCTGCCAAGGATGTCGCAAGAGGCACATAGACCTCTGGCCCAGCCACCCTGAAAGCATTGGAATGCGGAGGCGCATTTCCCGTGGATCTCCTCCTCTCCTGCCCTTTTAGCTCCTGCCCAGCTCCCATCAACTTCTGGCTTGCTGTAGGCGACCACAGCCGGGAGGAGCGACGCTCGATTCGTCCGTCTCGGAGTGGTGAGCCAGCCGCTGCTGATGCTGAACTTCGAGATTATCCGGCACGGTATCCCGTTGGGTGCTGCTTTTTATTCTTCCCTTCTGAATCGTCGATTGTATTCCCTGAATTCAGGGTGTAGTCTCCGAACAACGGACGGTTCAACAGCTTCCAGCTGTTTCGAGGCCGCTCAGGGCGAGGAGCGAACGATCGATGTACACGTGGATACCGCTAGGGAACCTCTGCGCAGGTGCCTGATTTCTAAGCGAAGAATTGGGCGCGAACGATTTTCAACATTTGGACCAAGAATCGTTGGAAAAAAGCGCTTACAAGCCTGTTTGCTTTGTCTCGGG
>Ga0182014_10007739_pt1 | contig 11175 bp, 11 predicted proteins | sample 612S2DmetaG_FD_120489 | JGI IMG/M metagenome (GOLD analysis project Ga0182014, IMG submission 120489) | Permafrost microbial communities from Stordalen Mire, Sweden - 612S2D metaG | ecosystem: Environmental > Terrestrial > Soil > Wetlands > Permafrost | place: Sweden: Stordalen | collected... | reverse complement strand
GCATCGGGGTGGCCACGGCCGAGGGCCTGGCCCTCACCGGGCTGCCCACCTGGGGCTTCTCCGCCTTCGAGCTGAGGGCCGGGGCCCTGCGCCAGGCGGGCGTCCAGGGTCCGGTGTGGATCATCCTGGACGGCCAGCGCCAGGAGGCCTTCCTGCAGTTGTGGAAGGACGGGCCCATCACTCCGGCCCTGAAGCAGCCTCTGGCCGGGCTGGGCGGGCTGGTGGGGGACGGCGCCTGGTGGGCGCCCGCATCGTTCCGGGAGCGGGTGGCCGAGCATGTGTCCCGGCCGCCCCAGGCCCTGGCGGACGAGGGCGAGGCCACCCTGGCCGGGCTGGCCGCCCTGTGCCGCACCCGGCCCCTGGAGCCCCCCGAAGCGCCCCTGGTCCCCTTCTACCTCAGGGAGACCGATGCCGAGGTGAATTTCCCGGAGGCCTCCGCGCACCTTTCCGAAGCCCTGAGACAAGGCCGCCCACGGTGAGCGGGGCCATCCACCTGGCGCCGGGATCCCGGGTGCCGGCCTGGGTGGAGGCCATCGACCGGGCCTGCTTCGGCGAAGCCTGGGGCCCCCTGGATGAATACGAGCACATCTGGGCCACCTACCCCTACGGCTTCACCCGCTGGCGGATCATCCCGGAGGTGCAGGAGGCCGAGCTGCTGCGCATCGGCGTGGCCGTGGAGCTGCGCCGGAGCGGCCACGGACGCAGGCTGCTGCGCCACGCCCAGGCGCAGCTGGCGCGCCTCAAGGTCGAGGTGCTGCACCTGGAGGTCCGTATCTCCAACAGCGCCGCCCGGTCCCTCTACGAGAGCGAAGGCTGGGTCTACCGGGGCGTGCGCAAGGGCTATTACCGTGACGGAGAGTCGGCGGCGCTGTACTCGCGGGGAGATTAGCACCGTTAGGTCCGTTCGGGGCGCAGCGGCCGTTCCGGGCACAAGCAACCGTAGCGAGCAAGCTCCGCAACGGTTGCTAGACCTGGTAAGATCCGGGCCCGCTGAGGATCACCTTGCCCAGGTTGGGAATGGCCAGGCTCTGGTCCTGGGTGAGGACGTAGTCCTTCGGGTCGCCTTCGATGGTCACCCAGAGGGAGCCGGAGGTGCAACGGAGGCTGCTGCCGCCCAGGTTCCTGAGCACTTCGGTGCGGTTCCTGCCGACGAGGCCGCTGCGGATCACGTTCTTTCGTCCATACAGCCCCAGGGTCATGAGCTTGATGGTCTCGGTGGTCATGGCTTGCTCCTTTTGGATCTGGAGGCGTGGTTTCCGCCTCCCAGTAGAAATATAGAAGTTAAAAGGTCTGAATAACAGTAGTAGTACATTAGAATTAATACCATAACAGTTCAAAAACAGTTTGATTGTTATTGGTGATTCCTGATCAACTGTACTGGTGAAGCCCAGGGCCGACTTCCGCGCGCGCATGGCCCCGTCTCGACCCGTGGAGTAGATGATGCGAGACCCCAGGAAGGTTCCCTTGTATGAGAAATTCGCCCAGGATCTGGAGGACCAGGTGCGCGCCGGCACCTTCCCCGTGGGGGCCCGCATCCCCTCCATCCGGGAGGCCAGCGTCCAGCAGGAGATCAGCTTTTCCACGGTGCTGCAGGCCTACCGGCTGCTGGAGAACCGCGGGGTGATCGAGGCCAGGCCGTAGTCCGGCTACTACGTGAAGCTGCAGCCCAGGAAGCCGGTTCCCGAGCCCGACTTCCAGAGGCACCAGGGGGATCCGGCCAAGGTGAGCATCGACGAGGTCTCCCTGCAGCTCATCCACGACAACCTCAAGCTCAACTACGCCCAGTTCGGCGCCGCCTCCCCCAATCCGGATCTGCTGCCCACGGTGAAGCTCAACCGGATCCTGGCGGAGCTTGCCCGGGACGGTAAGCTCTCCCACGACATGGGCGTGGCGGTGCAGGGCAACGAGGCGCTGCGGATCCAGGTGGCCCAGCGCGCCTTCAGCTACGGCTGTGAGCTCGCGCCCGCGGAACTGGTGGTCACCGCCGGCTGCACCGAAGCCATGAACCTGTGCCTGCAGGCGGTGTGCCAGCCGGGAGACCTGGTGGCCATCGAGTCCCCCACCTACTTCGGCATCCTGCTGGCGCTGGAGGCGCAGCACCTGCGCGCCCTGGAGATCCCTTCCCACCCGCGCACGGGCATGAGCCTGGAAGCCCTGGCGTTCGCCCTGGAGAACCACCCCATCAAGGCGGTGCTGGCGGTGCCGAACTTCAGCAACCCCACCGGCAGCCTCATCTCCGACCCGGACAAGGAGGAGCTGGTGAACCTGCTGGCCCGGCACGGCGTGCCCCTGATCGAGAACGACATCAACGGGGAACTGTATTTCGGCGAGCGCCGGCCCCGGGCCGCCAAGAGCTACGACCGGGACGGGCTGGTGCTGCTCTGCTCCTCGTTCTCCAAGGACATCTCGGCCGGGTTCAGGATCGGCTGGGTCTCCCCGGGGAAGTTCTACCGGGAGGTGCAGTCCAGGAAGTGGGCGCTGAACATGCGCACCTCGATCCTGCCCCAGATGGCCATCTCCCGGTTCCTGGAGAACGGCGGCTACGACCAGCACCTGCGGAAGATCCGCCGGGCCTATGGCGAGAAGGTCAGCGCCATGTCCCAGGCGATCCTCGCCCATTTCCCCGAAGGCACCCGCATCACCGAGCCCGGCGGCGGCTTCGTGCTCTGGCTGCAGCTGCCCGGCAAGCTGGATTCCCTGCTGCTCTACCAGGAGGCCCTGAAGGCGTTCATCGCCATCGCCCCCGGCTATCTTTTTTCGCCCACCCACAAGTTCGACGATTACATCCGGCTCAACGCCGCCTGCTGGTCGGAAAAGTCCGAACAGGACCTCATCCGCCTGGGCATGGTGGTAAAACGATTGCTGAGCGGGAAACGCTGAGGAGGCCGGCCATGCCGTCATGGAACCCTGGGCAGTACCTGAAATTCGGGGCCGAGCGCACCCGGCCGGCGGTGGACCTGTGCGCCCAGATCCCGGGCTCGCCCCGGCGGATCCTGGACCTGGGCTGCGGCCCGGGCAACAGCACCGCCGTGCTGAGGGACCGCTGGCCGGAGGCCGAGCTGGCCGGCCTGGACAGTTCCCCGGAGATGATCGCCCAGGCCCGGGCCAGCCACCCCGCCGGCACCTGGATCCTGGCCGGCGCCGAGAGCCACCAGCCCGCGGCGCCCCTGGACCTGGTGTTCTCCAACGCGGTGCTGCAGTGGCTCCCGGACCACGCCCGGCTGCTGCCCAGGCTCATGGGCTGGCTCGCCCCCGGCGGCTGCCTGGCCGTGCAGGTGCCGGCCAAGGGCGGCACCAAGCTCCGGGGCGCCTTGGCCGCCGTGGCCGGGCGGCCCCGGTGGCAGGAGGCCATGGCCGGGGCGGGGGGGGCCATGCATTTCCACGAAGCCGCGTTCTACTACGATCTGCTCGCCCCCGGGGCGGACCGGGTGGACCTGTGGGAGACCATCTACCACCACCCGCTGGCCTCGCACCAGGCCCTGATCGAATGGTTCGAGGGCACCGGCATGCGGCCCTACCTGGAGCGGCTGCCAGACGCGGCGGCCAGGACGGAGTTCAAGGCGGAGGTGCTGGAGGCGTGCCGGGGGGATTTCCCGGCGGCGGCGGACGGGAAGGTGCTGATGCCGTTCAAGCGGCTGTTCTTCGTGGCGTGGAAGCGTGGATTGTGACCAGGTTGGCAGCGCGCCGCGCCATAATGTCCAGGTTGCTTTTCACGGCAACGAACCAACATCTTTCGGGGCGGGGTGAAAGTCCCCACCGGCGGTAGGGCCGGGTCCGAGGACCCGCCGAGCCCGCGAGCGCCCGCCCTTGGCGGGGTCAGCAGATCCGGTCCGAGTCCGGAGCCGACGGTCACAGTCCGGATGGGAGAAGGAGCCAGGCATGGGCAGAGACCGTGTGACCGAAGCGATTCGCGCGTTCCGGGAGGGGCGGGCGGTGATCCTGCAGGATGATCCCGACCGGGAGAACGAAGGGGACCTGATCATCGCCGCGGAAATGATCAGCGAAGAGATCATGGCGATGATGATCCGGGAGTGCAGCGGCATCGTCTGCCTCTGCATCGAGGACGACCTGGCCCGGCGGCTGGAGCTGCCGCAGATGGTGGAGCGCAACGAGAACAACCATGGAACCGCCTTCACGGTCTCCATCGAGGCCAGGCGGGGGATCACCACCGGCGTTTCCGCCCACGACCGGGTGGCCACCATCCGCGCGGCCATCCACCCCGGGGCGCGCCCGGATCACCTGGCCCGTCCCGGCCACGTCTTCCCCCTGCGCGCCCACCGCGACGGCCTCCAGGGCCGCCGCGGCCACACCGAGGGATCGGTGGAGCTCGCTCGCATGGCCGACCTGAGGCCGGCGGCCGTGCTGTGCGAACTGATGAACCCCGACGGCACCATGATGCGCGGCCCGGCCTTGCGGGAGTTCGCGGAGCGCCACGGATTTCCCCTGATCACCATCCAGGATCTGGTGGAGGCCCAGGTTACGGTCTAGGCTCATAGGATGGTCCCCAGAGCAAGGCGCAATCCCGAGCTGAACCGCCTCTACTTCGCGGTGGGCCTGGGCGTGCTGATCTGGGTGATCTTCCGGTGCTACCGGCTGCTGTCGGCCCAGGTGGAGTCGGGCATCGACGCGCCCAGCCGGTGGGCGCTGCTGGCCCTGGGGCTGGCCAACGTCCTGGCCATCGGCACCCTGCTGTTCATCGTGGCCCGCAGCCTGGCCAAGCTCTACTTCGAGCGGCGCAGCGGCATCCTGGGGGCGCGGATCCGCACCCGGCTGGTGGTGGCGCTGTTCCTGGTGGGCCTCGGCCCCAGCCTGATGCTGTTCCTCATCGGCCGCACCTTCATCCGCAAGAACGTGGACCGCTGGTTCCTGCCGGACACCCAGGAGGTGATCCAGGACGGCCGCAAGCTGGCGGAGGCCTTCCGCGCCCAGATGGACCTGCGCCTGCACGGCGCCGCCGCCCACATCCCGCCGGATTCCCCCATCCCCCTGGACCAGCAGCGGAGCACCCTGGATTTCGATCTGCTGGCCAGGGTCCGGCCGTCCCAGGAGCCCGAGGTCTCGGTGGCCCCGAAGCTGAAGCCGCCCAGCCTGGATCCCCTGCCCAGGGGCCAGGAAACCCGGCTCACCGAGGCGGGGGAATGGCACCTGGAGATCGGCCCCCCCGATCCCGGGGGCACGTGCCTGGTGGTGGGCGTGTTCGTGCCCCGGGAGACCCTGGACGGGATGGTCCGGCTGGAGCGCCGCTACCAGGAGGCGTTCCAGATGTCCACCGGCCGCGAGACCCTGGAGACGCTGCCCCAGAGCACCTTCCTGTTCCTCACCCTGCTCACCCTGTTCTCGGCGGTGTGGACCGGCCTGGCCATCGCCCGCACCATCGCCGAGCCGGTCCGCGCCCTGGCCAAGGCCGCCCAGCGGGTGGGCCAGGGCGACCTGGAAGTGTCGCTGCCCGAACAGGGCGAGGACGAACTGGCCCTGCTCTCGCGCAGCTTCAACACCATGACCCGGGACCTGCTCCAGAACCGCTCCGCCATCGAGGCCCAGAGCGAGCGCCTGGAACGCCAGCGGGCCTACCTGGACCAGCTGCTGGAGGCCCTTCCGGTGGGCATCTTGAGCTGGCAGGTGGGCGGCGTCCTGCGCACCTTCAACTCGGTGGCCCGGCGCTGGTTCGGGGTGGAGGACTGGGCGGCCGGCGGCACCGTCTGGGAGGATCTGGCCCTGCAGCCCCGCTGCGGGCGGCTGCCGGAAATCCTGCTGCAGGTGCGGGAGACCCGCCGGCCCATAACGGAGGAGATGCGCATCGGCGGGGAAGGGGAGGGGCGCCCCATCCGGGCCGTGGTGATCCCCCTCACCGGCGGCGGGGAGCTGGCGGTGCTGGAGGACCTGTCCCTCCTGGCCCAGGCCGAGAAGCGCGCCGCGTGGCAGGAGGTGGCCCGGCGCATGGCCCACGAAGTGAAGAACCCCCTCACCCCCATCAAGCTCACCACCCAGCGCATGCTCCGGCGGAGCCGGGAAGGGCGGCTGGACCCCCAGGCGGTGGCGGAGGGGGCCGAGACCATCCTGGCCGAGGTGGCCAGCCTCACCCAGCTGGTGGACAGCTTCTCGCGCTTCGCCAAGCTGCCGGTGCCCCGGCCCGAGGAACTGGACGCGGTGGAGCTGGTGCGGCAGTCCATGGCCCTGTTCGTGCCCACCCACGCCCGCATTACCTGGGAGGTGGTCCTGCCCGCCGCGCCGCTGGCGGCCTTCTGGGACCGGGACATGGTCAAGCGGGCCCTGCTCAACATGGTGGACAACGCCATCGGCGCCCTGGAGAGCCAGGGCTCCGATGGGCGGGCCGGGCTGGGCCGGATCCGGGTGGTCCTGCGCCAGGACGGGCCGGTGGCCCACCTGGAGGTGGAGGACGACGGCCCCGGGGTGCCCGAGGAAAGCCGGAAGCACCTGTTCGACCCCTATTTCTCCACCAAGCAGCGGGGCACCGGCCTGGGGCTGGCCATCGTCCGCCGGATCGCCGACGACCACGGCGGCGAGGCCCGCTACCGCCCCCTGGTCCCGGGCAGCCGCTTCAGCATCACCCTTCCGCTGCGTCCGGTGCACAGCTGAGATCGCGGGAATACACGGCCAGCGCCCCGGAGCCGCCGGGCAACGGCAGCCACTGGGCGAAGGCGAAGCCGAGGTTGGTGAGCAGGGTGACGGACCGGGTGTTGTCGGGCGCCACCAGGGCCGAGGCCACGCGCAGGCCCAGGGACCGGCGGCCGAAGTCCAGCACGGCGGCGGCGGCTTCGATGGCGTAGCCCCGGCCCCAGAACTCGGGCAGGAGCGCGTAGCCGAGATCCACATCCGGCACGTGGTTGCGCTTGAGCAGGCCGCACATGCCGATGGGCCGCCCGGAATCCTTGAGCGCCACCAGGTACAGGCCGTGGCCATGCTGCTGGTAGCTGGCCATGGGCCCCCGGGTGAGGAAGAAGGCCGCCTGGGCCGGAGTCCGGACGCCCTTGTCCTCCACGTTCCGGATGAACGACGGCTCGTTGAAGAGCCGGACGACGAAGTCGCAATCGCCGTACTCGAAGTGCCTGATGACCAGACGGTCGGTTTCCAGGGTCGGCATCCAGGAACTATAACGTGAACGGGGGAATTTGGGCTTGCTTGAAAACCTCAAAACTGTTGATGTTGAAGGCTGGTTGGCCCGATGCATCAAGACTACAGAGACAAGTTGACCCAGGCCCTGGAGCAGCTCGAGCGCGATTCCCGGCGCCGGAGCCTCGTCCCGGCGGTGCCCCTGGACGCCATGGCGGTGGAGCGCCAGGGACGCCGGCTCATCAATTTCTCCAGCAACGACTACCTGGGCCTGGCCCGGGACCCCCGCCTGGCCGCGGCCGCGGCCCGGGGTTCCAGCCTGGGGGTGGGCGCCACCGCCTCCCGGCTGGTGTGCGGCACCTTCCCCGTGCACGAACGGCTGGAGCAGGCGCTGTGCGCCCTGAAAGGCACGGCCGCGGCCCTGGTGATGGGCTCGGGCTTCCAGACCAACGCGGCGGTGCTGGCGGCCCTGCTGGACCCCCAGGCGGCGGGCGGCGCGCCCCTGGTGTACACCGACCGGCTGGCCCACGCATCCATGTACGAGGGCCTGCGGGTGGCCGGCGTCCGCACCCAGCGGTTCCGCCACAACGACCTGGGCCACCTGGGGGAGCTGCTGGAGCAGTGCGCCGACCCGGGCCGGTTCCGGCTGATCCTCACCGAGAGCGTGTTCAGCATGGACGGCGACCGGGCCGACCTGCCGGGCCTGGCGGCCCTGGCGCGCCGGCACGGGGCCTTCCTCTACGTGGACGAGGCCCACGCCACCGGCGTGCTGGGCCCCTCCGGGGCCGGCCTGTGCGCCGAGCCGGCGGTGAAGGGCCAGGTGGACATGGTCATGGGCACCTTCGGCAAGGCCCTGGGCGGCTACGGCGCCTTCGTCGCCTGCGACGGCCTGCTCCGCGACTGGCTGGTGAACCGGTGCCGCGGCTTCATCTTCAGCACCGCCCTGCCGCCCCCGGTGGCGGCGGCGGCGCTGAAGGCCCTGGAGCTGCTGCCGGCCCTGGACGACCGGCGCGCGCACCTGTTCCGGCAGGCGGACCGGGTGCGCGCCGCCCTGCGCCGGCTGGGCATCGACACCCTGGCCTCGGACACCCAGATCATCCCCGCCATCATCGGCCCGGACGCCGAGACCCTGGCCGCCTCCCGGGCCATGGAGCACCTGGGCATCCTGGCCGTGGGCATCCGGCCCCCCACTGTGCCGCCCGGCACCGGACGGCTGCGGCTGACCCTCAGCGCGGCCCACTCGGCGGCCGACATCGACCAGCTCATCCACGCCTTCCAGGCCCTGGGGAGGACGGGCGCATGAGCCGGATCCTGCTGGTCCACGGCTGGGGCTTCGCCCCCGCGCTGTGGGACCCCCTGCGCGCCGCCCTGCCCGGCCACACCTGGCTGGCCCTGGACCTGGGCTATTTCGGCCCCGCCCGCGCCCAGCTGCCGCCGGCCCTGGACCTGGTGGCCGGCCACTCCTTCGGGTGCCTGTGGGCCATGACCCACCCGGACCTGGCGGGCATTCCGCTGGTGGCGGTGAACGGCTTTCCCCGCTTCAGCGCGGCCGGGGACTTCCCCCACGGCACCCCCGCGCGGGTGCTGGAGCGCATGCACAAGCGCCTGCGGGAGGCGCCCGTGGAAGTGCTCCAGGCCTTCCACGGCCGCCTGGGGACGGCCGTGCCCGAAGGCGTTCCGGACCTGGACCGCCTCTGCGCCGATCTGCTGCGCATGCGCGACCAGGACGCCCGGGCCCTCCCGGAGCGCCAGCCGGTGCTGGCCTGCGCCGCGGCGGACGATCCCCTGGTGCCCGAGGCCATGTCCCGCCAGGCCTTCCCCGGCGCCCTGCGGCTGCTGGCCGAGGGCGGGCACGCCCTGCCCCTGACCCGGCCCGGGGCGGTGGCGCGGGTCATCGAAGAGGGCCTGGGCCTGTGAACGCCTGGAACGACAGCATCCTCCGGCGCTTCGACGCCGCCGCCGCCACCTACGAGGGGCATGCCGGCCCCCAGTTCCGGGTGGCCCGGGACCTGGCCGCGCGGGTCCTGGCCCTGTCCCCGCGGCTGGCGCCGGAGGTGCTGGAGATCGGCTGCGGCACCGGGTTCCTCACCGACGCCCTGGCCCCGGGGCTGCCCGGATGCCGGTGGCTGGCCACCGACCTCGCCCCGAACATGGTGGCGGCCTGCGCCCGGCGGAACCTGCCCGGCGTCGTCCTGCGGGTCATGGACGGCGAGTTCCCGGACCTGCCGGAACGGAGCTTCGACCTGATCGTGTCCAGCCTGGCCGTGCAGTGGTTCGGCGACCTGGCCGCCGGGCTCACCCGCCTGCACGGCCTGCTGCGGCCCGGCGGCGTGCTGGCCGTCACCACCCTGGGCGCCGGCACCTTCCCCGAGTGGCGCCGGCAGTGCCATTCCGCCGGGGCCGAGCCCGGCACCCCCGCCTACCCGTCGGCCGAAGCCCTGGCCGCGGCGCTCCCGGGGTGCGCCGTCCTGCGCCAGCCCTTGCCCCACCGCTGCGGCAGCCTCAAGGGGTTCCTGGACCACCTGCGCCTCACCGGCGCCCGCACCGCCGCCCCGGGCCATCCGGCCCTTTCACCGGCCGCCCTGGGCCGGATCCTGCGGGCCGGAGGCGCCGGCCCGTTCACCGCCACCTACGATGTCCTGACCGTCATCTGGAGAAAGGAACCGTGATGCCCCGAGGCGTGTTCGTGGCTGGAACCGACACCGACGCCGGCAAGACCATCGTCGCCGCCGCGCTGGTGGCCGCGTTGGGGGCGGACTACTGGAAGCCGGTGCAGAGCGGCGCCCTGTCCTTAGATCCCCGAGAACGCATGCGTTCTCGGGGGGATCTGCCCGGGGGCGACACCGGCACCGTGGCCTGGCTCACCGGCCGCCACCCAGCCGATTTCCCGCCGCCGGCGTACGTATTCCAGGCCCCGCTCTCCCCCGACCAGGCCGCCGCGGCCGAAGGCGCGCGCATCGATCCCGGCAGGATACTGCTGCCCGCCCGGGACCGCTTCCTGGTGGTGGAGGCCGCCGGCGGCCTGCTGGTGCCCCTGGACCCGGAAACCCTGATGATCGACCTGGCCCAGCGCCTGGCCCTGCCCATCGTGCTGGCCGCCCGCACCGGCCTGGGCACCATCAACCACACCCTGCTCTCCCTGGAAGCCCTGCGCCGGCGGGGGCTGCCGGTGGCCGGGGTGATCTTCAGCGGGCCCGACCACCCCCAGAACATCGAAGCCGTGCGCCGGTTGGGGGGCGCGCCCATCCTGGGCCGCATCCCCCGGCTGGACCCCCTGACCCCGGCCGCCCTGGCCGAGGCCGCCGCCCGGCTCAACCTGTCATCCCTCAAAGGCCTCTGATGGAAACCTCCGAACTTCTGGAACTCGACCGCACCCTGCTCTGGCACCCCTTCACCCAGGTGCTCACCGCCCCGGAGCCCGTGCCCATCGCTTCGGCCCAGGGCGCGACCCTGACGGATTTCCAGGGCCGGGAGATCCTGGACCTGATCTCCTCCTGGTGGGTGACCCTGCACGGCCACGGCCACCCCGCCATCGCCCGGGCCATCGGCGACCAGGCCGGACGCCTGGAACAGGTGATCTTCGCCGGTTTCACCCACGAGCCCGCCGTGACCCTCTGCCAGCGCCTCACCGCCCTCCTGCCGCACGGGCTGCGGCGCTGCTTCTTTTCCGACAACGGCTCCACCGCGGTGGAAGTGGCGCTGAAGATGGCCCTTCAGGCCTGCCGCAACCGCGGGGAGGACCGCGGCCGGTTCCTGGCCTTCGACGGCGGCTACCACGGTGACACCGTCGGAGCCATGTCGGCGGGCGTGTCCTCGCACTTCTTCGAGGCCTGGCGGGAGCTGCTGTTCCCGGTGGACGTGCTGCCGGTGGCCGCCACCTGGCTGGAGGACGAGGCCGTGGAGGCCCGGGAGGCCGCCGCCCTGGCCCGGCTGGACCAGCACCTGGACCAGTTCGGCGCCCAGACCGCCGCCGCCATCATCGAGCCCCTGGTCCAGGGCGCCTGCGGCATGCGCATGCACCGGCCGGTCTTCCTGCGCGGCGTGGTGCAGCGGCTGCGGGCCCGGGGCATCCTGGTGATCCTGGACGAAGTGATGACCGGCTTC
>Ga0182014_10007736_pt1 | contig 11177 bp, 9 predicted proteins | sample 612S2DmetaG_FD_120489 | JGI IMG/M metagenome (GOLD analysis project Ga0182014, IMG submission 120489) | Permafrost microbial communities from Stordalen Mire, Sweden - 612S2D metaG | ecosystem: Environmental > Terrestrial > Soil > Wetlands > Permafrost | place: Sweden: Stordalen | collected... | reverse complement strand
TGGAGAGAGGAAACGTTTTGGTTATTACGCCAAGACTGATGTAGTCCGTCATCCGGGCACCCGGAGGCAGTTCCGCTACCGTACGCGCCACCTGTGGCCTCCTGTTCTTGTCTCATACAGAATCCCGCAAATCTCGTTAAGTGAACAGTATTATGGCTAGAGGAAGCCGTTCGAGACAGGGAGTTTGGTGCGTTTGAATTTGATCAGCTAAAACGCTGGGCCAGACCAATTCAAGTTCGAGATGCTTCAGTGACAGAGATTTCACTCAAATCCACAAATCTTCGGTACTCCTCCTCCGCTTGTAGTGCTTCGCAGTTGCCGTAACAGAGCTAGAAGTCTTGCGCACCCTTCCCAATAAGGGAAATTGCCGTTTTCCCCCTTCGGCAGAATTGCCGATGATCTTGATCGGAAAGCTACGGCTGCCGGATGTGCGCAATAAGGCTCTCAAAGCATCCGGGAATTTGCGTGTCCCATTCATTCCAGTCGTGGCCGCCTGGTTTGGTGTGGAACTCGTAGGCGTAACTGCGCTGCTTGAGTAGCGTCACGAATCGACGAATTGGAGGCAGAAGCGACTCCTGCTCTCCAGCGGTGACGTAGAGGTATGGCGCACCGGCCGGGTTCCCGGATTTGACCAGAATGAAGGGATCACTGTGTACGCGCGTTTCGCTTCCCGAGGGACCGAAGGTGGTCCGGAAGCGCACACTCTGCGACCATCTTCTTACGCTAAAGTCGCGGCTCGGCACATCGACGGCAGGACTGATGGCACCCACAAAGGCGAATAAATCTGGTCGAGTGAGGGCCAGCTTCACGGCTGCAAAACCGCCCATTGAGACACCGACGACGGCGCGGTTTTCCCGGTCACCCGAGACCGGAAAGCGGGACTCAGCGTCGGAAATCAAGTCGTGAACGAAGTAGTCCTCGTACCTGTCTTTGGAATTGAGAGCAGCATTCACATAATACGAACAGGCGCCATCGACCATGACGAGAAGGAAGCCTTTCGCGGCATATGCGCCAACATCCGAGTAGTTGGACCAGTCCCGGAAACTGGTGCCACAACCGTGCAGCAGGTAGACCGCGGGCAATCTCGTGCCGGCGGAAACATCCCGAGGAAGATAGACCCGGTACGTCATGTTCCGGTCGAGAGCCGATGAGTAGAAGGTCACGTCCTTGCTTACGACTCCCGGAAAGCTGCGAGGATGATCCACGAGCGGCAACTGACCGCGATGACATCCCGCAAGCGTCGCTAGCGCGGCAATGGCAAGACAGGAAAGGCTGGGAACTGTTTTCATCGGAAGATCGATTATACGTAACGCACCGCGATTGGTATGTGCGGCGGAGAATCAAAATGCTCTCGGTGAATGATCGTCAAGCCACTCTTGGACACCTAAGCCGCAGTCAGTTCGCGAAATCACTGCCGGTCGGGGATCGTAAAGAGCCTCGATCTGTGTAGTTGGATAAGAATACTACAGGGGAGAAGCTCCCGTCCTTGAGCACCCAAAGGGAAGTAGGAGCATTCTGAATGAAGTGCAATTGGGCGCCGCTGGAGTGCTCCTTAACAACAACAGGCTTTCCAGCGAGGGCGATGGCCAGTTGTGTCGAAGATGCAGACAAGTGCGTCCAGTATTCCCCTTCACCGCTTGGATAGGGCGATGCAGCCAGGAGGGTCCATTTGTCCGTTGCATATCGGAAAACACCTTTGGTCTTGGTGCTAACAAGAAGGTTAGAATCGTCGTCGACAGAGGCACTCTCGCACGGCCCCGGAGAGCTTAGTTGAGCAACGGATTGAGCGGTTATTTGGAAGAGTCTTTGATCTTTCGAGCAGATGTAGCCAGCATCTTGAGTGACGGTCCATGTGTCCGAAAGAAAGGGTTCTCCAACTCTGCTGATTCCCGGTGACATTGGACTTGAAGCTGCCACGACTTCATCAGAGAAGAAGTCTTCACCCGGTCGTACAAGAAAAGGCGATGGCTCATGTCGGATGATCAAAAGGACAGTCTTGCCTATGGGCAACACTCCGATGATCTCGTTGACCCGTTTATAGTCCTCCGGCTGAGCCAGATTCCCTGCGATGAGTTGCCATTCATTAGAGGTTGAGTCCCACTTCCACGCACTTCCGGCCGATGCCATCCAGAAACCATTCGGGTTGCCAATGGGCTGTATCCCTTCAAGTACATCTCCACGGGAATAGTAGCCCTTGGACGGGAAGGGCTTCGCCATTCTCGTCCAAGCTTTGCCGTCGAAGCCGAGCAACTCGCCAGTATGGTCATCCACAGCCCAGAGCCGGTTATTGGCCTTGTCAAGCCATGGCCCTGAGACAACCGAATCTGAAGATTGAAACTGATAAAGCTCGATTGGCTTTCCGCTCGAAACTTCGATGATTCCAAGATTCGTTCCAACGTAAAGCGTGTTATTGCAAAATGAGATACCTGAAAGCGAACACTTTGCCTGCGCCGGGAGTTTCCTGATCAATCCGGAGAGCTTGTCCGCTACGAAGATTTTCGGCGGCCCTGAATTTGGCTTTTCTCGTTGGAACTCAAAGAATAGGGCTATGCCTGCCAACAGAAATGGAACGCTCGCCAGCAGGAATGCCATCCTCCCGATTCGAGGCTTGAAATAGCGAACCGCAAGCCAGGAGGCGGCAGCTAAGAGAGCGATTGCAATGAGTAGCGCCCCGATGAAGATTGGAATCAGTTGTTCGCCATGAAAATGGATCGCGAAAACGCGAGCAAAGGGAGGATTGGAGGCTGAATTCATGTCTGGAGAATTCTCTCACTAAAAGGGTTCAGGTGTTCTGTAAACGACTCAATGTGTGTCTGAGTAGCCTCCCCATACTCCGCACACACGGCAGCGAAAAGCGTACGCAGTCGGCCCAACGTCCTTGTCCAGGCTCTCCATATAGTGAGCCAATTTCTCGCCAGTAAAGCCAGACTCTTCGGCAATTGCTCTTCCCAGACTCGGATCAAGGTCCCGGAGTTCCATAGCACCCACTGGGGTAACGAACTCAGCCGCATCACCGCAGTGCGTGTACCAGCGCTCTTGTTGCCAGCCGTTGAATGACGGAGTGCGGAAACAGACCTCTTCTATGACCGACTGAGGTACCGAATCCCACCTACCGTAGTCGCCGACGGCTTTCGGATCTACAAACTCTGCGCCGAAGAATCTGTGCACTGTCCCTTCGAAGATGCACCACGGGCACAATGCAGCATCGAGATCGCGTTCGGAGTAGACTGCGCCGATATAGATGAATCCACGGTGCTCATTGCACGCCTGACACTTCCGGTCAGAAACAATGATTGAACCGGATGCAATCGGATCAGGGTGGTATTTGAATACGGGCAAAGTTAAATCGCTCACGTACCGCTCCGCAAATCAGGATAGTCCTTCAGTCGCAGTTGGTTGAGGTACTCCATCGCAGGATTGCACCCTCGGACAATTGAGCGAGTTCCCCGGCGCCCATGTGGTGATGGGTTGGATGGAACTCGTCTATGTGGCAGGCGAGAGCCCTTTCAGTTGCGGATTGCACATGGGACGATCACTCTGACTTCAACTTGATTTTATGCAAGCGCGGTCCCGCAGCAAGCCCGTCATCGATTCTTGCTGTCGGGATTACCCAGGCGGCACGAACAAACGCGGTCGCCAGTTCGCTGAAATAGCGCCCCTGTACCCCAGGTCCCTTGCGTGTTAAGACCTGGGGTATTCGGGTTAATCGAGAAAGGCAATTTGCGGAGCGTGCTTCGCAAATCGTTCTCGGTTCATGAAGACGCGATGCCAGCACCAGAGATCAATCGTCTTGTGATCCCGGTGCCGGATTTCTCCACGCGCATAGACTTCGGCGTCGCGCACCATGCGACTCCAGCCGAATTACCGCGCTTCTGGGTTGCGTGCGATGAGCTTCTGGTACTCTCCGATAGCAATGCCCGTCGGGTACCGGCTGCAAACCATCACCGCGTCACCACCTTTCCTCATCGTCTGCGCACAGACGTGAGGCTTGCTGCCACCACCGCGGCTGAGCGGTTCATTGCGTAGAATCACGGCGTCTTTGTCATTCAAGCCGGGTTCCGGAACAAAGAACCACTCGCCCTGCCGGATCGCCTCGCGTCCCTCTATCTCTGTAGGACGCAGGCTGGTAATTGCGGTTCGCACATCGCGAACACTATCACCAGGCACAGCTGCAGCAAACCAGTGGCGTTCATCGCGCCCAAGCAGGAACTTATGCTTTTCAGTTCCGTCTCGAACCATCAGCACCAGGTGATGCGACCGCGGCTGCACGTCGATAACTTCGATTGCAACCTCGTCTTGACACCCGATGACGAACACTTCGCCGGAACGGTCCCTGCCTACATCGATTGCAATCTTCGTCCGCTGCCTGAGGCGAGGTCCGCGCACAACGACGCGCGCACCCATACGGGCGAAGTGCCGACACAGATACTCCTGGGTCGTCATACTTTCCCTTCTAATTGTTGGGGGTTGCCGTTATGCGCGGCAGAGGAAGGCAGAGAAAGAGCCGTCCTGCGCCGTGCCAGTTACACAGTCACGCAATCGATGATTGATCCGCATGGACGTCTCCTTTCCTTGAACAAGGTAGCACGGTTTCGATTCCGGAGCAACAAATTACCGAATCAAGGTTGAATGAAAACTCGAATGAAGGCATAATCGTAGAGCGAATCGGTAACTTCAGAAGCCGATTCGCGACTCGACAAACACCGGAGGAGACTATGTCGCCGATTGCCGATAGTCCGAAGCCGTCGAGCCCGCTCGTCGCCGCCTGATCCAGCCGGCCGGGCTGGCTCCCAATTTCAACGCATGAGTTGAAGCCGCACCTGCGCAGATACGTGGGACGGTAAGTCGCGCCTTTGCGCGGCAAGGGAGAAGTTTGTGAAGTGGGAAAGGCGTCGTAATCGAGCGGCGGAGTCCGTTGATCCGGAGTTCGCCGAAGCACTTCTGGGCAACAGCCCAGAGAGATCATCAACTGACCGCAAGGTACTGCGGAAGACACAGCAATTCTGTCGCCAGGTGCAGCGCGCTCTGAACCTGGCGCTCGCAAGCGGCGATTCGCAACTACAAGGCTGCGAAATCTTTGTCGATGAGGTTTCTGCGGCTCCAGATTGCGGACATCTGTTAGCACACATCGTCGTTTCTGGAAGTTGTCCCATCTCGGAGGCTATGGCGTGGCTTCGACTGAATCGACCCCGGCTTCGCACCGAGGTCGCCATGAGCATCGCACGGAAGCGAACCCCGGAACTGGCGTTCGTGCCAGCGTTTACGGCGGGAGGCGAGAATGACTGATCCATCCTTGCCTCCAATCAGAATGTGGCTGACGGCTCCGCTCGGTCATGAGGTTGCTGAAGATCTGGGGCGTCTCCAGCGCGCTCCAGATATCCAGCAGATTGCTGTCATGCCAGACGTTCATCTGGCTAACGACATTTGCGTGGGAGTGGTGTTGGCAACCTCGCGACTGATTTACCCGCTGGCGGTGGGTGGCGACATCGGCTGCGGAATGCTGGCGGTAGCAACAAACTCTACTGCAGAGCCGCTGCGAGATCCAAAAACCGCCGGCCAGATTTTGGCGGGACTCGCTAAGGCAGTCCCAAGCCGGCGTCATAACCGGCAGGCTATTGTCGCACAGCCTCAAAATCTGGATTCCATTGAATTGAGCAATGGCAGGCTGGAGTCGATCCGGCGAAGCGAGGGTGCGGTGGAGTTCGCAACTCTGGGCAGCGGGAACCACTTTCTCGAGATTCAAGCCGATGAGGAAGACCAGCTCTGGCTTATGATTCACAGTGGCTCTCGAGCCCTCGGGCAGGCCATCCGCGATCATCACCTCGCTGGTTCACAGGTAGTCGATGGGCGCTTTCGTGCGCTGGAAACTGAGTCCGAGCAAGGAGCGGCCTATTTGCAAGACCTCGACTGGGCTCGCCGGTATGCCGCGGCTTCAAGACGAGCCATGGCAGCGGAGGCCGGAAATGTGATCCAGGATGCGATTGGCGGGCGACTGCTTTGGGAGACGTCCATCTCTACCGATCACAACCACGTCGCTCTCGAGCAGCATGATGCCGGCAAATTCTGGGTTCACCGGAAAGGCGCTATGGCGCTGCAGGCTGGTGAACTGGGCGTCTTGCCAGGTTCCATGGGGACGCTCAGCTTCCATGTCGAGGGCCGGGGATGTGAGGAAGCCCTCAATTCCAGCGCGCATGGCGCTGGGAGGGCGATGAGCCGGTCCGAGGCGGCAAGGAAGGTCAGCCGTGCAGAACTGCAACGCCAAATGAAAGGCGTCTGGTTCGACTGGCGTCTCGCCGATGCAATCCGCGACGAAGCTCCATCGACGTACAAGGACATCCGCGCTGTTCTAAAGGCACAGCACGACCTTGTCAAAGTCCGCCGCACGCTTAGGCCATTGTTGAACTACAAAGGCACCTGATCGGCCAAGGCTCGATGTTGGGCGGGCATGTCAATCACGTTTGCCCAACTTCCCGTTTAATATCAGAGTCAGCCAGCACCGAGGGGTGTCTTGATGAAAACCAAATCCGAAGGCTTGTTTGAAGAATTTCTGGCCACCAACAATCTGTCGTTCGAAAAGATTGATGTGGACACCAAGCCCAGGCCGGATTATCGAGTCTCTGTCGGATGCGGTGAAATCATCTTCGAGTTGAAGGAACTGGCGGAGGATGGAAATTTCGGCGTTATCAAAGACCCGAACTATCCGCACATCAAAAGCAGTTCACGCACCGTGGGCGACCATATCCGGCGCAGGATCGAAAGCTCAAAAAAGCAGATCCAATTTGGGGCCAAGCAAGGCATTCCCTCAATTCTTCTGATCTACAACAACATCGACCCTGTCTTTCAAGACTTCGGCACCGAGCCAATGGATTTCACGGCCGCCATGTATGGCGCGTACACGATCCTCATGAACAGGGAAAGCAGAGCCACATCGGATTGTTTCAACGGAAAAGACCGGATGCTTCAAGAGAGCAAGAACACGTCGTTTAGCGCCGTCGGCCATTTGCGTGACCGTAGTGGAAAAACGACGGTCACGCTCTATGAGAATGTCTTCGCAAAAGTCAGGGTTCCCTACTGCCAGATGTCCACGTGCTTCGACGTGCGGCGCATCGACGTCTCAACCGACCCTCTGATCGTGCCTTAACCGTGTCGCGGCAAGGGAGATGATGCACGCATCGACGGTCAAACGGCGTTATCTCCGGCCAGCGTGGCAGCCACTTTCTAAACACTTTGACCACGGCTAGAGAATTCAACGAGCAGTCTACACCGTGTTCGGGTCGGATCGTCGCCGATGGTCCAATAAACGTGACCTGGATCACGCATGGGTGAGCATGGCCAACCTTCCCCCGAATCCGGACGGGAGCAGCCACATGGTCGGCGCATTGGTGCAGCTGCTAGTTCTTCGGGTAAAATTGCCGCTACTCGAAAATTGCTTCAAGAAGGACGGCTCAATGCGCCATTTGCATCTCTGTGCTGTCTGCTTTCTCGCCCTCTCCGTGTTCGCGGCTGCGAAAGACACACCGTTTGCCGAGCAGGAGATCAAAGTTCTGCCCTCGCCTTCAACGGTTTGCGAACTCAAACTGGCGGCAGGGCAAAAGCTGGTCGACTTCGACGTGTGGTCCACAGGTGACGAGGCCGCAGCCCTTGTGCGCGAGGCGGACGGTAGAAACAAGCTGATCGGCTGGAAGCTCTGCGCTCCGGAATCGGTAGTTCTGGCGGTGTTGCCTGCCAACTTCGAGGCTCACGCACTGGCGCTGCATCCGGCAGTCCGGCGCATCTTCGTCACGGGCCGGACCGGGCCGCAGTGGCAAATTGTAGCTCTCGATTCTAAGGGAGGTTTGCTCCCGCGCCCCGTCTACAAGACCGAACATTCGCTTCGCCGATTGCTTGTCGGTCCGAGACCGTTCGCCGTCGACTACGACCAGGAAACTGGCCAAGCGATTGTTCGCTACCGCCTGTTCTTTGGTGTCAAGCTTGGCGATGGCATTTATGGAACGCGCTCCGTCACTGAGGAAGGCAAGCGGGAATACCAGGTGATAGGGCCCAAGACTGCGCTGCCAGCTCCGTTCACGGGTTCTGAGGATCATCAGGAGATCACAGTTACGTCGGCTCTGCCGGCGGCTTTTCATCCGGGCGGCAGCCTGCTGCTCTGGCAGGATCAGAAGGGCTGCTACCAGCAGCTTCCTTACGCATTCGAAGATTGGGGTAAGGCCGCTCCCATTAAGGAGACGCGATGCAGCGGCTCGCTAACCTTCACACCGAACGGTGCAGCGCTTGTGGACTGGAGCAAAGGCAAGCCAGGCGTGACGATTCGGCTCGGTGATTCAAAGTCGGAACAAGCGACTGAATATGAGTTCGTCTCCACGCCTTCCTCCACTCCAGATGGCAAAGGCCTGGTCGGTCTGGTGGAATCCGAAGGAGGGCAAAAGCTGGTCTACGTTCCCATCTCCGTACCTCTTGCCGATGTGTCCAACGCCTGGATGTTTCTGGATAAAGGCGACGCGCTGACGAGGCTGCAGCGCGACTCCGGATTGCTGCGCCCGCTGGACGCGAAGCAGTTATATGAGCTCTACGATTCGGAGCTCTACGGCGACTGCAGTGGCGATGTGAGCACCGCGGCGCGGCCCTACCTGGTGACCACCGACATTATCTGGGAGTTGTTGGGCGCAGCGTATGACGGAACTCTCATTGTTGAAGAGCGCCAGCGAGCGATCCCAGCCTTCTGGAAGTTTGTCTCGGCGGCCCGTGAAAGTCTGCACGTAAAGAATCCAAAATCGCCGTGGACTGCGGCATTCGATGCGGTCGCCAGTGTTCAAACCGGTGCTGTGACAGGCAGCGCTGAAGCTCAGCGGATTCTCAACGCCAGCGGTCGTTTTGAATCGCCAGTCTTCGGCAAGGATTTCAACTATACCGAGCTGACTCCGCGCGGCCACTACACGATGTCTCCGGAGATGGAGACCTATTTCAAAGCGATGCACTATCTCACCCAGCTTGGGGCGGTGCGGGACCCAGCTGAGCTGGCCAGCCTGCCTGCCGACGTGAAGGTGAAGGCGATGAGTTGGATTCACGTTTACGCCGGGTTTATCGCGCCTAGCCGAGGGGCCGTGGTGTGGGACCCAGCGGCGACCGCGCCGCCTTCCTTCGCTCGCCATCCCGCGGAGCGCGCCAGCATCTTTCCGCTCTCATGGGGCTTCGACAACGAGATTCTCTTTTCTACCGTCTATCACCGCAAATGGCCCGTCGATGAGCAGATCGCCAATGGAGTGCTTTATCGGGTGATTCCCTCAGGACTCGACCTGGCGGCGGTGATGGGCAGCGACTTTGCCCTGGCGCTGCTGAAAGACGAATTGGCCAAACAGCCGCGGCTCGGCCCCGCTATTGAAGCTCTCAGGGCCCGGGCTCCGCAGAAAGCGAGCGATGGTACTCTTTATGACCGCTGGATCGAAGCTCTGGGTGTGCAATGGGCCAAAGACGTAACGTTTCCCGGGGCGCCGGACTCGCCGCTTTGGAAGGCCAAACGTCTGCAGACCGGGCTGGCCAGTTGGGCAACGCTGCGCCACGCCACCGTGCTGGTGAATGAGCGCAGCGAAGCGGAGGCCGGCGAGGGCGGCTTTGAGGAACTCGTCACACAGCCGCCACGTGGATACGTAGAGCCCGATCCCGCAACATTCGCGGCTTTGGCAGGCCTGTTTGACGGCCTCGTCAGGACCGTCTCTGGATCCTCCAGCTTTGCGGAAGGGAGCCTTGCCGATCCGGAAACCGACAAGCAGGAGCCGCTGCGCCAAGGTCTGTTGCGCCGGTTGAAAGAAACAGCCGCAAAGGCACGGCTCTTCCAGTCGATCTCAGAGAAGGAACTCCGCGGAGAGGAATTGAGTGACGCGGACTACGAGGAGATTCTTTACGTTGGCCGTATTGCCGAGCACCATTTCCTCGTTTACAAGAGCCTTGCGAACAAATATCTTGCGCTTTCGGTCCCGGACCCTATAGCCAAGGTCGCCGATGTGGCCAGCGACGGCGCCGGCAAGCTCCTGGAAGTTGCGGTAGGCAATCCGCTGGAGTGGGATCAGATCGTTCCTTACTTCGGGCGGCGCGAGATTGTGAAGGGCGCAGCGTACTCGTACTACGAATTCACAGCGAACAATCCGATGACCGACGAGGAATGGCGAAAGAGGGTCGAGTCGCAGCCTCGTCCTGCTTGGCTCCAGACTTATGTTGCCGGCCCGGGAAGCGCATGTCTTATCAAAAGCTGGTTTTAGCGATTCTGCTGGTCGCATCCGCCTGCCGGGCGCAGACCGGGCTGGGGGAGCCCGATCTGCGCCTGCTCTTTACAGGAGACATCATGCTCTCCCGGCAGGTGCAGGCGCAGTACAGCCTTCGCAAGCGCTCGCCATGGAGCAATCTCAAGGCGCTTTTTGCCAAGGCGGACTGGGTCGGGGGAAACTTCGAGGGGACCATCGGCGATAGCTCCCAGTGTCTCTCGGCGAAGAATTGCTTCGCTACCCAAGCCGCGGCCGTTCCGATTCTTCGCGAGGCGGGAATCAGGGGTTTGACCGTTGAAAATAACCACTCGGGCGATGTCGGTGCGGCGGGCCGAGAGGCCACACGCACGGCATTACAACAGGCAGGACTCATGCCTGTCAGTTTCGAAACCTCGCCGCAGTTCATTCGCCTGAAGAATACAACAATCGCGCTGGTTGCAATTACACTCGTCCGCGCCGCCGATGGACAGGTGCAGACGATTCCATCGGTCGAAGTAACCCAGAAGCTGCGCACCGCACGGAAGCTGGCAAACCTGGTAGTCGTCTCCATCCACTGGGGGGCGGAGTTAGTCGATTGGCCCACAGAGACACAACATCAACAGGCCAAATGGCTGGTTGATCACGGTGCCGATCTTGTTGTCGGGCATCATCCCCACGTCATACAAGCTCCCGAGTGCATTCACGGCAAACCGGTGTTCTTCTCCCTCGGCAACCACGTCTTCGACCAGAAGTACCTGGAAACCAAGGAGGGCATGATCGCCGACTGCCGGATTCACGACCGGCATTTGCTTTGTAGTGCTATCCACACACACACCGAGCCCGGAAGCTATATTCCAGAACTTGCAGACAGCGACTCAACTTCTGCAAACCCGCTCGCAGGCTGCTCACCTGCGGAAGCCCCCTCGTTGCAGGTTGGAGGAT
>Ga0182014_10007733_pt1 | contig 11180 bp, 9 predicted proteins | sample 612S2DmetaG_FD_120489 | JGI IMG/M metagenome (GOLD analysis project Ga0182014, IMG submission 120489) | Permafrost microbial communities from Stordalen Mire, Sweden - 612S2D metaG | ecosystem: Environmental > Terrestrial > Soil > Wetlands > Permafrost | place: Sweden: Stordalen | collected... | reverse complement strand
TTGATCGCCAACGGGCAGGCCGGCAAGTATCGAATCAGCGAGGCGACGGCGAAGATCGTCGAGGAGCAAATCCGGCGCTACGGCGTCGTCGTCAATCACGCCGCCCGCAGCCTCAAGCTCAGGCGCACGGATACGATCGGGTTGGTCGTGCCGGAACTGAGCAACGCGTTCTTCGCGCGCCTGGCGGCCAACCTCGAAGTACTCTGTCGCGGCAGCGGTCTGGTTCTGCTCACCGCGTCGACCAACGAGAATCCCGACCTCGAAGAGCGAGCGGTCCGCACCCTGTGGGCGCGCGGCGTCGACGGATTGATCATCGCTCCATGCCGTACGCCCGACTATGACAGGTTGTTCGCCAAGAACGCCAAACTGCCGATTGTCGTCGTCGATCGCGCTTACCCGGGTTCGCGTTATCCCTCGGTCGTCAGCGACAACTTCGAGGCCGGCCTCGCGCTGACCCGAGCCGTGCAGGCGACCGGCGCGCCATTGGCCGCATTCCTGTGCGGCCAAACGACATTGCCATCCATCGCCGATCGCATTCGCGGCTTCGCCGTCGCCTGCCAGGAGGCGGGCATCGCGAATTGGCAAGCGCTGATCTTGCGCACGGCGGAAAACAGCCTCGGCGCCGGGCGGACTTTGATGGCGCAATTGCTGGAACGCGGGTCTCCGCCGGCGTCGTTCCTCTGCTCGTCCCTGATGGTGCTGGAGGGCGCGACGCAGCGTCTGAAAGAGCAAGTCGGGCACATTCCGCCCGAGACGGTTATGGGCGTCTTTGACGACCAGGAGTCACTCGACTTCCTGCCCAACCGAGTCTTCTCGGCCCGGCAGAACGAGGCGGAATTGGCGTCGCATGCCTTCGCACGACTCACGGCGCCGCATGTCGGCAAGACGATGCAGCCCGAGCAGAGCGTGGTCCCGTTCCAGTTGATCCAGCGCGGCGGCGTCCGTTAGCGCACGATGACGCCCTTGGGTTCTTGCGTTTGCTTTTACGCGAAACGCATCCGGCTCGCGGCGCTAGAGCGGCTCGCGACGCGGCGGATGTCCGTCGGCGATCCGCTGTCCCGACGCGTCGAAGACGTGGATGTCCTGAAGCGGCGCGTGGAAGGTGACCGTGTCCGATACGCTCGGCGTTTCCCTGCCGCGGATCTCCACGACCAACATCTTGTCGTCGGTCCGTCGGACATGGGCGAAAGAGGCCTCGCCCAGGCGCTCGACCAGCTCGACCACCCCGCCGGCGGTGAATGGACCGTCAGCCGCAATCCTCAGGTGCTCGGGCCTGACGCCGACCGTAATCTTGGCGCCGCGATCGAGCCCGCCGGCCGGCAGCGCCAGCGGTCCAAACCCCGCGCCGACGACGCGCGCGACGTCGCCGTCCACGCTTTCCACAGCGCCGGAGAAGAAGTTCATCGCCGGCGAGCCGATGAAACCGGCGACGAATAGGTTCGCCGGCGCATAGTAGAGATCAAGCGCCTTGCCGATCTGCTCGATGCGGCCTTCGTTCATCACGACGATCCGATCGGCGAGCGTCATCGCCTCGATCTGATCGTGGGTGACGTAGACCATGGTGGCGCCGAGCAGGCGGTGCAGGCGCGCGATCTCGACGCGCGTCGAGACGCGCAGCGCCGCGTCGAGATTCGACAGCGGCTCGTCGAACAGAAACACGTCGGGCTCGCGCACGATCGCCCGGCCGATCGCCACGCGTTGGCGCTGCCCGCCGGAAAGGTCGCGCGGGTAGCGGCCGAGCAGCGGCTCGAGCCTCAGCATGCGCGCCGCCTCGTCGACGCGCCGCTGGCGTTCGGCCGGCGCGACTCCGGTGAACTTGAGACCGAACGTCATGTTCTTGCGCACGTCCATGTGCGGATAGAGCGCGTAGGATTGGAACACCATCGCGATCTTGCGTTCGGCCGGCGCAAGTCCGTTGACCAGCCGATCGCCGATGTAAATGTCCCCCGTCGTCACGCCGTCCAGTCCGGCGATCATGCGCAGCAAGGTCGACTTGCCGCAGCCCGAAGGACCGACGAGAACGATGAACTCGCCGTTTTCGACGCTGAGGTTGATGTCGCTGAGCACGTTCGCCGTGCCGTAGCTCTTGCCCAGATGTTCGACGCGCAGGTTGGACATCGCGTAAAGCGCCCTACTTGACCGCGCCGGAGGTCAATCCGGCGATGAGCTGACGGGAGAAGATCACGTAGATGACGACGACCGGCAGGATGGCCATCGACAGCGCCGCCAGCACGGAATTCCAATCGGTGATGTACTGGCCGAGGAACTGCTGCACGCCGAGCGTGATCGTGTGGGTCGAATCGCTCGACGTCAGGATCAGCGGGAACCACAGATCGTTCCAGATCGGCACGATGGTGAACACGGCGACCGTCGCGATCGCCGGCCTGAGCAGCGGCGCGATCACCTCGAAGAAGATCCGCGTCTCGGGGACGCCGTCGCAGCGGGCGGCGTCACGCAGGTCCTTGGGGATTTGCTGAATGAACTCGCTCAAGATGAAGATCGCCATCGGCAGGCCCTGCGCGATGTAGACAAGGATCAGCGCGGTCAGCGTGTCGTTGAGACCGGCCGTCCGCATCATGTTGAGGATCGCCACCGAACCGAGCCGGATCGGCACCATGATGCCGATCGACAGGAACAGCGCCAGCGCGGTCGAGCCGCGGAAGCGGTATTCGCTCAGAGCCCAGGCGGCCATGGCGCCGAACAGCAGCACCAGCCCCATGCTCACCAGGGTGACGATCAGCGAATTCTCGAAATAGACGACGATGTGCGACGCCCGGAACACCTTCTCGTAGCCGATCAGCGAGAAGGTAGAGCTGTTGGGCGGCGACAGCGGCGAGCCGAAGATGGCGTTGCGCGCCTTGAACGAGTTCATCACGACGAGGAGGATCGGACCGAGCGCCAGCGCGCTGTAGGCGATGAGAACGGCGTGGACCGCAAACGAGCGCGCGCGTTGTTCGACAAACACGGCCAGGAATCCTCAGAATGTGTAGCGACGCATGCGGCGTTGGACGACGAACAGATAGAAGCAGACGCCGACCAAAATGATGAAGAACATCACGGTGGCGATGGCGGAACCCATCGTGGCGTTTCCGAGCTGAAGCTGGTTGCCGAAGAACGTGCGGTAGAACAGCGTGCCGAGAATGTCGCTGGCGAAGTTCGGGCCGGCGAGCGCGCCCTTGACCGAGTAAATGAGATCGAAGGCGTTGAAGTTGCCGACGAAGGTCAACACCGACACCAGGCCGATGGTCGGCAGCACCAGCGGCAGCTTGATGTGGAGGAAGATGCGCAACTGGCCGAGCCCGTCGACGCGCGCGGCGTCGACGAGTTCGTCGGGAATGTTGAGCAGCGCCGCATAGATCAGCATCATCGGAATGCCGACGAACTGCCACACCGACATCAGCGCCAGGGTGACCAGAGCCGTCGACTCCAAGCCGAGCCAGGGCGCGAACCACGACCCGAGACCCACGGCTTTCAGGGCGCCCTCGGCGACGCCCCACAGCGGCGAAAGAATGAGGTTCCAGGAGAAGCCGACGATGACCACCGACAGCATGGTCGGCAGAAACAGCGCCGTTCGATAGAAACTCTTCAGCTTCAGCCCGGGCAGGCTGAGAAGGCCGGCCAGCGCAATGCCGATCGGGTTTTGCACCGCCATATGGATGGCGAAGAAGATCATGTTGTTCTTGAACGCATTCCAGAACGGCGTCGACCATAGCGCGTCGGTCAGCAGGGTCTGGAAGTTGGCGAGGCCGACGAAATGAAAGCCGCCGCCGCTCTCGCCGGTGAATGTCGCCAGCTGCATCGTGGCGAGCAGCGGATAGATGGAAAACGCGGTGTAGATGACCACGGCCGGCCCAAGAAACAGGCTGAGCAGGCCAATCAGCTTGGCCTTCGGCATCTGGGCGACAACTTGGGGGACAGGTTCGGCCATGGCCGCGACTTTGAGCAAGAGGCGAGATTGACAGTAGCGGCCTGTCCCTCTCTCCCGCAAGCGGGAGAGAGGGGGGATGGCGTCAAGCGTCAGACTTTTAGGCTGGCGAGGCTCGCCTCACTTGGCGGCGGGCTTGTACCACTTGTCGAGGCCGTCCTGGATCTGCTTCGCGGCGGCGTCTGGCGTCAGCTTGCCGTTGATGACCTGCGCCGAGACGTTCCAAAGCTCGTTCTCGAGATTCGGCGTGCCGCGCGACAGGATCTGGTACGAGTTGCGGATTGTCGACTTGCAGCTGTTGCGCCAGCCGACCATCGTCGCGGCGAGATCGTCGTCGATCTTGACCGCGCCCTTCGACAGCGGGAAGAAGCCGGGCAGCGCATTGGCGTAGATCGCCGCGAATTCAGGCGTGGCCAGCCATTCCAGGAACTTCTTCGCGTCGTCCTTGTTCTTGGAAGCCGAATTCACGCCCATCGCGATATCGACATGGTCCGAGATGTAGCAGTCCTTCGCGCTGACCGGCAGCGGCGGCGGGAAGGCGCCCATGGCGAACTTGGCCTGGCCGCGGAAGGTCGAGATATCCCAGGAGCCGGCGGCGTAGATCGCGCCCTTGCCGAGCGAGAACAGGTTCTGGCTATCTGGGTAGGTCTGCGCCTGGAAGCAGTTGCCCAGATACGGCGCCCAACTCGCCAGTTCCTTCCACACCGCGACATATTGCGGATCGGTGAACTTGTCCTTGCCGGCGATCAGGTTCTGACGTCCGGTCTCGCCCATCCAGTAGTTGGGGCCGATGTTCTGGAAGCCCATCGTTGCGGCCTCCCACTGATCGGCCGTGCCAAGGACCAGCGGCGTGTAAGTTCCGTCCTTCTTGAGCTTGTCGAGCACGTCGTGGAACTCGGCCACCGTCTTCGGCTCGGTCGCCCCGACCTTTGCGAAGGCGTCCTTGTTGTAGATGAACCCGTGAATGACGGAGGCCATCGGGACGCAGAACGTCGTTTTGCCGTCGTCGGTCTGCCAGGCGGCCTTGGCGACGTCGGAGAAGTTTTCCATCCCCTTCAGGTCGTTGACGCTGTCGAGCTGGTGCTTCTGATAGAGCGCCAGCGAAGCGTCGAACGGACGGCAGGTGATGAGATCGCCGGCCGTGCCGCCGTCGAGGCGGGCGTTGAGGGCTGCGTTGTATTCCTTCGGCGCCGAAGGCGCGAACTCGACCTTGATGTCGGGGTAGGTCTTGTTGAAGGCGGGAATGATCTTCGAATTCCAGATATCGGCGTCGTCATTGCGCCAGCTCTCGATCTTCAAAGATCCCGCCTGCGCGGCGACGATGCCCGTCACGAGCGCCGCGACCGCGATGGCCGCCCGGGAAACTGTCTTCCGTGTCCAGTTCATCGCTTCTCTCCTCTTTTCCTGGGCGGGGCGGCGCGGCTAACCCGCGGCGCTTCGCCCGAGCTCCCTACGCAATATATCCAGCGCCTCGTCGAGGCGGTCATGCGAGCGGCGAAGACGATTAACGGCGTCGTCGCAGTCGCGGGCGCCCAACGACAGAAGCACCGCCGGCTTCACTTCGCCGCTGGTCGCCGCCAGCGCGGCCTGCGCCTTGTTCTCGGCGACGCCGGCGATCGACATGACAATCCCCAACGCGCGGCTTTGCAACTTCTCATTATCGGCGCGCACGTTGACCATGAGACCGGCATGGATGTGGCCGAGCGCCAGACCGACGAGCGTCGAAAGCATTCCGAGCGCGCACTTCTGCGCGGCGCCTGCGGCAAGCCGCGTCGATCCGCGCAGCGCCTCGTCCCCCGTGTCGAGCAGCAGCGGGACGTCGGCCTCGGTCAACAGCGGCGCGTTGCGTCGGTTGGCGATGGCGATGATCAGCGCGCCGCCGCGCTTGGCGGCTCTGGCGCCGGCCAGGGTGAACGGCGTCGATCCGCTCGCGGAGACGGCGACGACCGTATCGCCCGTCAGATCGCCGAGCGCCGCCACGGCCTGTTCCGCCGCTTGCGCATCGTCTTCCGCGGCGGCGTCGAGATCGAAATGCGCGCCGTCGGCCCCGGCGACGATGACGGCGATCCGTCGACGATCGAGACCAAAAGTGCCAGGCAACTCGGCGGCGTCCTCCGCCGCAATGAGGCCGGCGGCGCCCGCGCCGAGATAGATGCAGCGGCCGCCGCGCTCCCATCGATCGGCCAGACGCAAAGCCGCCGCGCGGATGTCGACTTCGGCCGTTGCGACGCATTCGACCGCGCGCCGGTAGGATGCGAGCAACGCGCCGGAGAGCGCTGGCGCCGGATCGGCGGTCATGCGGCGTCCGGCGCTACGCCGTCCCTGATCGCTCGAGTTCCGCAATTCAGCGCCGCGCACATCGCGTGTACCAGTGATAGATACCTCTTGTATTTTTCTTTAGTGAATGGCATACCTCTTGTCTAGTGGTCTGCAACACTTTTTTACGGACTCGGGGAGCGTGGCGACAGCCCAATTCTTCATCGGCGTAGACGGCGGCGCAACGCATTGCCGGGCGCGGATTCGCGCCGCCTCAGGCCGCGCCCTGGCCGAAGATACCGGGCCGGCGGCCAACATTTACGTCGATTTCGACGCCGGCGTCGGCGTCATGCGCGAACTTGTCGCAACGGCGATCGACAAGGCCGGCCTCAGCGACGCAAGCCGCGGCGAAATGGCGCTGGGCGTCGGTTTGGCGGGTCTGTCCAGCGCCCACGACGCGGCGCGAGTCGCCGCCGCCCTTCCCGGTTGGGCGCGAGTCGAGGTCGCCAATGACGCGGTGACCGCCTGCATCGGCGCGAACGGACCGGGCGACGGCGGATTGATCATCGCCGGCACGGGAACGGCGGGCATCGCTCGCATCGACGGGGCAGCGAGAATCGTCGGCGGGCGCGGTTTTCTGCTGGGCGACGACGGGTCCGGCGCCCGCATCGGCGCCGACGCGGTGCGGGCGGCGCTGCGCGCATTCGATGGTCTCGAACCGATGAGCGGACTGTCGCGCGCCTTGCTGGCCAAGTTCGATTCCGATCCGCTGCGGATGATGAGCTGGGCGCAGAGCGCCAAGCCCGGCGACTACGGCGCATCCGCGCCGCTGGCGTTCGAGGCGGCGCGCGCCGGCGAGCCGGGCGCGCTCGAGATCGTCGCTCGCGCCGCAGGCGCAATCGCCGCGATCTTCCGCACGCTCGAAGGGCTCGGCGTCGAGCGGATCGCCATTGTCGGCGGCGTTGCGGCGCCGTTGCGAACCTATCTTCCCTCCGAGGTCGCGGCGCGGCTGAGAACGCCGAAACACGACGCGGTCGACGGCGCCATCCTGCTCGCCGGCGGCGCGCTGTCGGCGCCGGGAGAGCTTCCATGACGGTCTCCGCAATGTCGTCGCGGAGCGGCGGCAAACTTTACCGCGCCGTCGTTGAGACGTTGCGACGGGAGATCGAAGCGGGCCGCTTCGCCGAATCGCAGTTGCTGCCGGGCGAGCGAGCGCTGTGCGAATTGCTGGAGGTGTCGCGCACCACCCTGCGCAAGGCGATCGCCGAACTGATCGCCGAAGGCGTTCTGTTCCATCGCCACGGCGCTGGCACCTTCATCCATCGTGCAACGCCGCGCGTCGACCAGCCCTCGTCACGTCTGACCAGCTTCACCGAGGACATGCGACTGCGTGGCTTCGAGGCGACGTCGCGCGACCTCGAGCGCGGCGTATTCCTGCCGACGCCCGACGAAGCGATGATGCTCAGCTTGGGACTGAACGACCGGGTGTTCCGGCTCGGCCGCCTGCGGCTGGCCAACGACGTGCCGGTGGCGATCGAGCAGGCGGCCGTTCCCCTGCGCTATCTGCCGGATTGGCAGGGCGTCGGCGCGTCGCTCTACGAAGCGCTGACCGAACGCGGACATCGGCCGACGCGCGGCCTCCAGCGGCTGCGCGCCACGTTGCTCTCGGACGCCTACGCCGATTTGCTCGGCGTCGAGCCCCGCAGCCCTGCCCTGCATATCCAGCGCATCGCTTATCTCGCCGACGGCGCCTGCGTCGAATTCACCAAATCCTGGTATCGCGCCGATACCTACGACTTCGTCTCCGAACTCACCCTATCGCCGCCCCTACGAAAGATCCGTGGATGACTGAACCTCTCACCCACATGCGCGCCGAGATCGACGAGGCGGGCACGGCGATCGCGCGACTGCTCGCCGAGAACGAAGGACGCATCAACCGGCTCGGCGCCAAGCTCCGCGCGCTCGATCCCCTGGTGCTGACGACGATCGCCCGCGGCAGCTCGGACTACTGCGCCCTCTATCTGAAATATCTGGCGGAGATCGTCGTCGGCATCCCCTGTGCGTCGATCGGCCCATCGATCGCGACGCTCTACGGCGCCCCGCTGCACCTTTCGCGCGCCGCGGCCGTCTCCATTTCGCAATCGGGCCGCAGCCCCGACATCGTCGAAATGCAGCGCTCGGCGCGCAAGGCGGGCGCGACGACCATCGCCATGGTCAACGAAGTGGATTCGCCGCTGGCCATCGAGGCCGAGGAACTGCTGCCGCTGATGGCCGGGCGCGAGCAGTCCGTCGCCGCGACGAAATCGATGATCGCCGGTCTGGTCGCCGGCGCCGCGCTGGTGGCGGCGTGGCGCGACGACGCCGCTCTGAAGAGCGCCATCGCCGGCTTGCCGGCGATTCTGCCGGCCAGGAGCGCGCCGCCGCCTCCCGGCATGGTCGAACGGGTGGCGCGCGCCGAACACGCCTTCGTGCTCGGACGCGGCGCGACCTTCGCCGTCGCCGCCGAAGCGGCGTTGAAACTCAAGGAGACCTGCGCCATTCACGCCGAGGCCTATTCGTCGGCCGAAGTGCTGCATGGGCCGGCCGAGCTGGCGCGACCCGGATTCCTCGTCATCGCCTTCATGCCGGGCGACGCCGGCCGCGACGGCATGGAAATGACGCTGCGTCTTCTCGCCGCCGCGGGCGCCGATGTCGTCCGGGTCGACGTGGGCGGCGACGACGCGGGCGACTGGCTCGCCTCGGCGACGGCGGCCTCGCCGCTGCTGACGCCGATCGCCATGATCCACCGGTTCTATGGACTCGCTGAGGCGGTGTCCCGCCGCCTCGGCCGCAATCCGGACCGCCCGCGCAATCTGCACAAAGTGACGGAGACAATCTGATGACGGCGCTGGCCGGCGCGCGGATTTTCGACGGCGAGCGGTTCCTCGACGACTACGTGGTCATCGTCGAAGGCGCCCGCATCGCGGGCGTCGAGCCTTATGGGAATCGGCCTCGCGGCGGCGAAATCGATCTCGGCGGCGGCGTTCTCGCGCCGGGATTCATCGATGTTCAGGTCAATGGCGGCGGCGGCGCGCTGATGAACGACCAGCCGAGCGCCGACGTCGTCGCCCGCATCGCCGAGTCGCATCGCCGGTACGGCACCGTGGGCATGATGCCGACCCTCGTGACCGACACGCCGGAGAAGATGCGCGCGGCGATCGCTGCGGTGCGCGAGGCGCGACGGCGCTTTCGGTCGGTGCTTGGCGTCCATCTCGAAGGGCCGTTCCTCGATCCGGCGCGGAAGGGCGCGCATGACGCCAACTACATTCGCCCGATCGAGCCGAGCGACATCGAAATGATCGCCAACGCCGACTGCGGCGCCGTGATACTGACGGTTGCGCCCAACCGCGTGCCCGCCGACGCGATCCGTGCGCTGGCGGCGCGCGGCGTGCTGGTGTCGCTCGGCCATTCCGAGGCTTCCTACGAGGAGGCGCAGGCCGGGCTCCTCGCCGGGGCGCGCGCGTTCACCCATCTGTTCAACGCGATGAGTCCGTTCCAGGGGCGCAAGCCCGGCATGGTCGGCGCGGCGCTCGACGCCAAGGACGCCTTCGTCGGAATCATCGCCGACGGACATCATGTCCACCCCGCGAGTCTGAGGATCGCCTTCGCCGCCAAGCCGCGCGACCGGATGATGCTGATCACCGATGCGATGCCGCCAGCGGCTGACGGGCCTGACAGTTTCCTGTTGCAGGGCCGGCGCGTTGCGCGAGTCGAAGGCTGCCTGCGGCTCGGCGACGGCACGATCGCCGGGTCGGTGATCACGATGGACGAAGCTGTGCGGTACTGTGTCGGCACGGTCGGCGTGACGCTCGCCGACGCGCTGACGATGGCCTCGCGCACCCCGGCGGCCTTCCTGCGCCGCGATGGCGATCTCGGCCGGATCGCCCCGGGCTATCTCGCCAGCCTCGTCCACCTCGACGACGCGCTGCGGGTCAAGGAGACGTGGGTCGAAGGCCAGCCGACGCTCGCCAAAGCGGCCGCCTGAGGTCAGCCCTTCAGGCGAACGACCTCGCCGGTGCGGACGCTTTCGTCCGCCGCAAACACGATGCGCAGCGAATTCAGCGCGTCCTCATGATGCTGACTGAGATCGACCTCGCCGCGGATCGCGTTGAGGAACAAGCGCTGCTCGCGCTCGCAGAGCTCCTGATGGCCGGGCTCGTCTTCGGTCGAGACGATGTCGTCGGGCTTGGCGAACGCGCCGTCCGCGCCCAGCGCCGCGTGATGGATGCGCAGCGCGTTGGTGCGCGTGTGGGTATTGTGGTCGGCTGAACGCGAGGTCGAACCGCCGCTCTCGTCGGAAACGATCGACACCGAGCCGTTCGGTCCCATCATGTCTTTGACGAAATGCGCGGTCTCGCTGATCATCGGCCCCCACGCGGCCTCGTACCAGCCGACCGACCCGTCGTCGAACGTGATGTCGAGGTGGCCGTAGTTATACATCGTCGGCGCGATCTCATCGCTGAGCCGGGCGCCGATCGCGTGCACGGCGACGGGTCGCGCGCCCGTCACCTGGCACATGATGTCGACATAGTGGACGCCGCAATCGACGATCGGCGACGTCGACTTCATGAGATTCTTATGCACCTGCCAGAACGAGCCGGCTGACTGCTGGTTGAGGTTCATGCGCATCACCAGCGGCTTGCCGAGCGTTCGGCCAATCTCGACGAAGCGCGACCAGGACGGATGCACCCGCAGGATGTAGCCGATCAGCAGCGTTTTGCGCGCCTGGCGCGCCGCCGCGACGATAGTCTCGGCCGCTTCGAGCGTATCGGCGAGCGGCTTCTCGCAGAACACGTGCGCGCCAGCGGCGAGCGCCTGCAGTGCCATCGCGGCGTGATGCTCGGTATAGGCGCAGATGGCGACGGCGTCGGGACGGGTCGCGGCGAGGGCGTCGTCGAGCGTCTCGAAGCGCGGCGCGCCGGGAAACTCCGCCTCAAGGTCGGCTCGCTGCGCCGCGTGG
>Ga0182014_10007726_pt1 | contig 11186 bp, 16 predicted proteins | sample 612S2DmetaG_FD_120489 | JGI IMG/M metagenome (GOLD analysis project Ga0182014, IMG submission 120489) | Permafrost microbial communities from Stordalen Mire, Sweden - 612S2D metaG | ecosystem: Environmental > Terrestrial > Soil > Wetlands > Permafrost | place: Sweden: Stordalen | collected... | reverse complement strand
TGGCAAGCTGCGCAGCGTCGTGGACGGGCCTGGAATGGTCACGACCCTGACGAGTGCATCCTGGGCCGCGCTGTTCAAGCAAGCGGGCTTTCCAACGGAGGTGGAACTCGATATGAACAGCTTCCTGCGCAGCCATGTGGCTTTCGCCGTCCCTGCCATGGTGGCGGGGATATTGACCTGGCAAAGCGATACCGAACTCACCTGGGCGGAGGCATCCCGCTTGACGGGCGCGCTCAAGGAGGGCCTGAGCCTGGTCCAAGGACTTGGACACACACTGAAACCCAGTTTTGTGCCATGGCTCGCTCGGTTGCCCTCCTTCGTGATCACTCCACTAGTATGGGCGGCGGCGCGCAGTCGGGCCATCAAGGACCTGGGCGAGTGTGGGCCGAATGAAGCCCGTGCCCTGATTGACGCGATGGCTGAGGCAGCCCCGGGGAAGGCGTCCAAGCTCCTCGCCATTCGCCCATAAGTCATGGGGGCGACGGCTTGCAGATGGCTGAGTGATCGTCATGGCCATGCCGGACATGTCAGCGGGTCTGCTGTATGTAAATTGCGCGCTCATGGGAGAACGCCTTGAATCCAAAGACCCCGTGATAGCTCCCCATGCCGCTTTGATTGACGCCACCGAAAGGCAACTGGTTCTCCAGATAATGAGAGAAAAATCCGTTGATAGTCACGCCGCCCGATGAAGTTCTGCTGAGTACCTTGTCGATGTTGTCTTGATTGTTGCTGTACATATAGAGCGCCAACGGCTTGGCACGGCTCGCGATGTAATCGATGACATCATTGATGTTCTTGTAAGTCAGAACCGGAACTACGGGCCCGAAAATTTCCTCCTGCATGATCAGCATGTCAGGAGTGACATCCGTGAGCATCGTCGGATGGATCGTGCGGTCGGCTTGCTCCAGCGTGCCGCCAACGGCAATCCTGGCGCCCTTGGCAACGGCATCATCGAAGAGTTTCTTGATTCGGTCGAAATTCTGATCATTAACGATCTGGGCGATACTCTCCTTCTTGATGCTGCCGTCGTCCCTGTACAGATTTTGTTTCACTTTGGCACGAAATTCCTCAACCAAACCGTTCTTCTGCTGCTCCTTGACGAATACATAATCGGGGCAGATGCAGGCTTGCCCTGCATTGAATTGCTTGGCTCCCGCCAGATCCCCGGCAACCATCTTCACATCCGCGTCTTCATCGACGATGACGGGAGATTTCCCTCCCAATTCCAGCGTGACGGTGGCCAGATGCTTCGCCGCCGCCGCCATCACCAGCTTTCCGACTCGCGTGCTTCCCGTAAAGAAGATGTGGTTGAACGGGAGGTCGAGCAAAGCGGTAGCCACATCGACACCGCCTTCAAATAGAGCAACCTCCCTTTCGTCGAATGTCTGTTTGATGATCTTGGCGGCGACTCTGGCCGTCGCTGGACACAAGTCCGTGAGCTTGACGATGCAGCAATTTCCGGCGGCAACGGCTGCCGCGACAGGGCCCAAGACCAACCCGAGCGGAAAATTCCAGGGCCCCAATATGAGGCATACCCCTCTCGCCTCGTACACGATTCGCGCCTTGTCGATCTTGTTCTGGGATGGAACCACTTCGACCGGCTTCATCCACTCGTCGAGATGACTGATATTCCTCTCGATATTGGCGGTCACGTTCAGGAGTTCAGTGATTCGTATCTCGCCTTCGGGCTTGCGTGTGTCTTTTTTCACTGCCGCCACGATCTCATCGCCGTGAGTCTCAACGGCCGCTTTCAACTTTCTCAGCTTCTCTTTCCGTTGCTCGGCGGTAGCGGCTTTCATCTCCCATTGATGCGCTTGCTGCAGAACGAAAACCCGTTCGATGCCTGCAAATACGCCTCGAGCAATCTGTCTGGCAGGAGTGGACACAGTATTTCCTCCATTAAATTAGCGACGATTCCCCGGGATTCCGGGGAGAACCCGCGGACATTATGAATCATCTTGAATGGGACGTGGAGAAATGGGCAAATGGCGAGAAGTAGCCTGCGGCAGTGCACGTGCTGCAGGACGCCCAGCTCTATCGTCATCTTCGGAAGTCTGGCATCAGATCGCTCAATAAAGCATGTCGGCGATCTTCTGGAACCGCCGCGTGTTGGCGTTGTGTTTCATCACGCCGGCCGAGAGGCAGCAGAAAGTGAGGTCTCGGTCCGGATCGACCCAGAAGAGCGACGTGCGCGCCCTCGTTGCCGAACCAGCCGGAATCGAGCCGCATTTGATCCATCTTTTCCCCGAATCCATCAAGGAAAGGAGAACCCCCTCACTCCCACTCGATCGTCTCCGGCACCTGTAAGCATCTGAAAACAAGTGACTTTGTATCGGCGCTCGCCAATATTACCGTCAGATCTACCGGCAGACAATGTTGCTTGGGGGCGATAGAAGGCGATAAATGCCGAAAGGGTCGAGGTGCTTTGCCAGCCATGCGACGCGAATATCGATCAACGTCAGTAGCTGCCACGAACTGCAGGCACGTTTCGGGCGCCTTGAAGCCCTAGGGAGTTCTCTCGTCCTGATTGACGCGTGCTGTCCCGTTGATTGGCGCGCGACAGGCTGACCAGGAATACCTGAAGGTGTAGGTAGGCCGCCAACTCTCCGCGGGTCCAATATTGATACGCATGTTGTCGCGGTAGCGATTTCGCGCGTCCTGAGTGTCTTTGACTGCTATATATTCCACGACGTAATTGGTTTTCGACTTGCGAGCGATAATATCTTCCGCAGTCGTGGCGCGCGCGTAGTTGCAGTTCGGCGTGGTTCGCATTGTTTCGACTCTACGCAATACGGCCCCGACAGCAAGTTCACATGACTCCACTTTTGAGGAATGCTCATTCGATTTGATAGATTTGTCTGCCAAGGTATCGGGCGGAATTTGGGTTAGGAGTAGGAAATTCCAGCCCGGGATCCCGGCCTCCGAGGACACGACGGAAGTCGACTCGAACACGCTCGGCGTCACCAGCTGGCGCGCCTTTTTCAATCGTCGCCAATGAGGCAGTTCTTTTGTGAGTAAACAAGTCACAAAGGCATCCCGACTTGCCGCTGGCACAGCAATCACTCGGACTACGTACGAAGCCTCCCCCTCATCAGCGACCGCGGTGGTTTCGCCGTGGACACGAGTAAATGGCATCAGGCTAAACAAAAGCACCAAACCGGACAGGAGGCGCTGAAACCTTTTCATTTCAAATACTCCGAGTAGCCAATGTTATATCAACACTGCATGGCGTAAGTTGATTAAGGAACGGCGCCAGTACGTTTAGATTAGTGCGGCGTTGAAGGGTAGCATCGCCTCGAAGTCTTCGACGGTTTTGGCTTTCGGTAATTCAGCGAACAGTCGGCGCAGATACGCGTATGGCTCGAGGCCGTTGGCGCGGGCGGTCGAGACGATGCTGTAGAGTGCTGCGCACTTGTCACTGATGTACTTGATGAACAGCAGCACCAGTACATAGTCCTTGTATTGGCTTGCATCCATGCCGCCGCGTAGCTCATCGCAGCTTTGCCATAGGGACGAATAAAGTTCGGATTTCTTTATGGCCATTTTTGTTTAGTAACCATCATGCAATGGGATACAACTTCGGAAACCACCGCTCAACCACATCGATTGGAAAGCCAAGCCGCAACGGCGCCCTATGCGAGTCTGAGACGAGCAGACGTTTTTCCAAGAGAGCGGAAATCACGCGACGGGCAGTGCGTTCACTGGTGCCGATCAGACCCGGCACGCGCCCTCGCTCTAATTCCCCAGAAAGGAGTGCCTCGCGGAGGACTGCGAAGCTGCGCTTCGGGAGCCGCTCCGCGCTTTCCTCATCGCGCACATACAGTTCCATACGACGCTGAAGCTCGGACGGATCGAGCAGCTCTCGCATGTAGCGAATCTGATCAAGACAAATTTCCAGAAAGAACTTGCTGAAATCGATCAATGCTCTCTGAGACAACGCACCTCGCCCATCAAGGTCACCCATGCGGGGCTCATCGGCGGCCGTTAACAAGCGCTTGTAATCACCAGAATTCCGAGCCAGCCCGCGAGAAACTGACCACAGCGCAGAGCCGATTCCAAGATCCAGCAGCATGGCATGCGACATCAGCCGCGCAACGCGACCATTGCCATCGAGAAATGGATGGATCCAAAGAAAGCGATGATGAGCGGCCGCTACAGCGATTGCCTGACGCGGCTTCGTGAGGCGCGCTGAATCGTAAGCTTCCTCGAATCTGCGCATGAACGCAGGAAGATCATCTGCCGCGGGCGGGACGTGCCGTCCCACGGCGACCGTGCGCGCTCGCAGTTGTCCTGGAACGACGGGAATCTGCTCACCGGTGTCGGGATTTTCAACAATGAGCAGACTTTCGGGCAACCGTCTGCAAAACTCTCGATGCGTCCATTCGATGAATTCGAGTGAGGTTGTCGGGCGCGGAGGATCGATTCTCTCATCGATCATTTGCTGCACTTCGATGTGAGCGCGCGCCTCGAGCTGCAGATCGCGCCGATGCGGATCGTTTGAGTAATCAGCGGCCAAGGCACGATCGATGTCGCGCGGGTGAGTGTTGTGTCCCTCAATTAGATTCGAGTAGTAGCAGTTCATCGATCGGACGAGTTCTGCGACCGAGAGTCGAACGACAGGATGCAGCTGGCCGGACAGTCGGCTAGCCTCGCGGGCCAGGTCGAACGCCAGATTTTCGAGGACATCGGTGCCCTCGGCCGGCATGAACGGTTCTGCGGCAGCTGGTGTCAATGCCCCTCCTAGATGCCTCTGAATGACCGGTTCTGTGGCCGGAATATTACCATCAAAAACAGTCGATTGGGGAGAAGGTCTGCGAATTTATGGCCGGATAGATGGCCCACATTAACATCTGCACTGTTATCGTGCGTTATTGACGTTATCGATAGAAAACTAACAAATACAATAGCTTAAAAGTCACGTCGCACTCAATCGCTGACCGGGACCGATCCGCCCCCTGTTTACAAGCTCTACTCATCAGCGCTCAATGAGCCAATCGTCCGCCTCGACACGCCTCGTAACTCTCTCCTCTTGAGCGACGGATCCTCCCCGAGGGTGCCTTCGGCGGCGTCGCGGTCGACGACACGCACTCGGAGACCCGCCGCGCTCCCGCCGACAGGTCGAGAGGCGACAAGCGTGCCTTCGCGTCGGTCAGGTCTCACCAGTCGCCACCGGCATCTGTCAGGGCTTCACGAACCGGTAGGCGAAGCGATCGGTCTTGCCCTTGATCGAGGGATCGAACACCTTGATCGAGTGCGGATCGTCCTTGTTCGCGAGCATGCTGCTTTCCGCCTCCAGCACGAAGCCGGCCGCCTCCACCTCCTCGCGAACGGATGCAGGCTCAATCCGATGCAGCGACATCACCATATTCCACAACGGCGCAGAGGGCGCTCGCGTCCCCCTCGCTATGATCACTGCCGCTCACGGCAATCGACAATTTACTCATGCGGCCTCCTTACGTTTTGCAAGATCCTCTAAGGCATTCAGAATTCCATCGGCGCCCGGATTTACTCCCACAGGCGATTCAAAGCTCCAAGCAATGACGCCGTTCTTGTCGATCACGAATAGGGCGCGCGCCGCGGTCCCATCTTCGTCGCGATAGGCTCCATAGAGCCGCGCTACCGCTCCCTTCGGTTCGAAGTCCGCCGCTAGCGGGAGGTGGAGGTGCCTCGCCGCGGAGAAAGCACCGTGACACCAGGCCCCGTCAACAGAGATGCCCACCAGTTGCGCCCCGTGCTTCACAAACTCCGGCAATATTTCGTTGTATAGGGTCATTTGATCGCCGCACACTGGGCTCCAGTCTGCCGGGAAGAAAGCGAGCACGACCGGTTTTCCGCGCAGTTCGCCGAGGGTGAGCTTTTGGTCTGGAGTTACATCCAAGCTGAAATTGGGTGCAGCGCGACCGGCGCCTAGAATGTCGGCCATATTCATTTCTCTGGTGTTGGAACGCGGTTGCGATGTAGTTGAAATAGTTACATCGCTTCACAGTACCTGTGCTGCAGGTTGCGGCACTTCGTGACCCTTGGTCTGTGCGGCAACCCGCCTAGGCGGGTCGTTATTGGCGCTTCGCGCCGTGGAGTTCATTCCCAACAAAAAGAGGTGAAGCCCCAATAGGCCGGGGCGAATCTGTATCCACTGCGCTAGTTTCGGTGCAGACTGCTGGTCGCGGTGCGGTCTCAATTGCAACAGCTGACGGTGCGTAGGCACCGTATCCTAGGTGGGCCCGGACGATTGTCCCAGCTTCTCATCGGAGTCAATAGGAACACGGCAGGCGCTTTCATACCGGTTCACAAGGTTAAACCAACTCAGCATCAGAATAAGTTTCCGCGTGTTATCGAATCCCCAGCGCTCGATGGATAGTTCCAGTGAGTCCTCTTCCAGGGTTGCACGATCGGCGAGGTCGTCCGCCATTCGCGCAATCAAAACGATGTCCGGGTCAATTCCGGTGACGGAGCCATCAGCTGTGAGCGCCTCAACCTCAGCTTTTGAAAGCCCACTATTGAGCGCTATACGAGTGGAAGCATGCACGGCATAGTCGCATTTCAATCGCACCGCGGTCCGCAATATCATTGCTTCCCGCAGCCGAGCATCGGCGGCGGGGCAGGCAAAGACCGCCCTCATTAGCGCAACAGCTGGGCCCGCGAGATCGCCAGTTGCCGCCAATGCGATTGCCCCATTCAGCGTTTTGGCGGGATTAAAATCTTTTCCGAAAGCGAGTAGCCCCTCTTCGTCGGTTGGCATTGGCAAACAAATGGCGGTCATAAGTTCATCCCGGCAGATTGGGCAGTCTGCGAATCGGGCCGCCATCAATGCGGCCTTATTGTTTCCTGAAAACTTTTTGATTCAGAGCGTTCGGCCATGCGCGGACTCTTCGTTCGCGTTTTCGACGCATAGCCAACCTTAATGCCCGAGCGTCGGCTCCCGGGCAACTACCCCGGGGTCGCCAATGACTGGAATGGGCCGATTGCGGCGGAGGCGCCTTCCCCGATACCGATCGCTCGTTCCTATCGGCAGTCATCTCAAGATCCGCACTCGCGGCTACTCAATCGTCGCCGGCACCTCTAAGTACTTGAAAGCAAATGACATCGCTTCGGGGCGCGCCAATATTACCGTCATGTTGACCGTCAGAAAATTCCGCTTGGACGCGATAGAAGTCGATAGATGCCGAAAGGGTCGAGGTGCTTTGGCAGTCATGCGAAGCGAATTTCAATGTCTAACAAGTGGGGGCTGGAAAGTCGCGATTCGTGGACCGGTGGCAAGGCACTGTGCTGATGCTGGTAGTGTGACACGGCTATGGGATTTGCTATAAGGTTGCGCAAGCTCAAATTTCATTAAGGGGGTATTCGTGCGATCAACAAATGCGTTTCTGACTTTAGCCCTGGCAACGGGAATATTCATGGCGCAGGTATCGGTGGCGCAGCAGCCGCCGTCTGGCGGGCCGCCGCCCGGCGCCCCCCCGGGCGGAGCCCCACCCGCGGGGGCCATGCGCCCAGCCAGCAAGGATCCGACGGCGGCGCCCGCGGGAACTTACGCCCTAGATCTGGAGCACCACGCGGTGATAGCGCGGGCCTCGCACGGAGGGGTGTCTTTTAGCGTGCTGCGCTTTGCCGCCAAACAAGGCTCGCTAGTATGGGACCCGACTAATCCAGGCAAAAGCAAGCTGGAAGTGACCGTCGATGCAAAGCCGATCACCGACCCCATCGTTTACCGCATCAAAGTTGAATCCGATGCGATGCTGGATACCGCTAAGTTTCCGGAAATAAAGTTTGTATCGACAGCCGTGCGCGCGATGGGTGGCAATCGCTACGAAATTGATGGTCAACTCACCTTGTTGGGGATGACGAAGCGGGCACAGATTCAAGCCAGCTTCGTCGGCACTGGGCGAAGGATCCCAACGGGGGAAACCACGATCGGATTTACCGGCTCCATGAACGTCAACTGGCCGGAATACAAGGGCCCAGGGATGGCAAACAGCGTGGGCGTCGTGACGGTGGGACTGGACGCGGAGTTTATAGGTGCTAAGGCACCCTAGCCCTTCTCTTCCAAAGCTGCCGTAAGGCACTGCAGCTGATCGATCAGCTGCAGTGCCTCCTCCGGCGCGAGCACTCGCCGGCTGGGCACTGCTCCTCGGCAATTTCGGTCCTTGGCTGCTGGTCATGGCGTTCGAGTGATTGATTGTGACGTTTCAGATTCGAGCCGAGGAATCCGCGCTCGCAGCGAAATTTAGGGATGAGTACGGGCAATACACTCGCCGGGTCAATCTGTGGTTCGGGCGCCTGCGCTCTTAACGCGGCAGACCAAGTTTTTGCCAGTTTTGCCCCACCTTTCCCTATTTTCCGCCTTGGAAATAGGTGGCAAGCTAAGGAAGCGCCCTGGTCACTCCCACTCAATCGTCTCCTGCACGTATAAGCACCTGAAAATACGAGACTTCCTCGCAGGGGACGCCATATTTACCGTCACATCTACCGCCAAGAGATTCCGCTTGGGAGCGATAGATGCGGAACGAGCAAGTCCATTTTCTTCGTACGATCACCGCACCCACTCCCAGCCCCAAACATGCCGCAATATTGCATCCTGTATCCTATCAGGATACAATGCCGCGTGATCAAGACATTCCGTCATGCCGGGCTTGAGCGCTTTTATCGCACTGGCTCCAAAGCTGGAATCCAGCCCAAGCATGACAAGAAGCTGCGCACGCAACTGACCGCTCTGGATGCCGCGACACAATCGCAGGACCTGGCGGTGATCCCGGGCTGGCGCCTTCATGAGCTAAAGGGCGATCAGACGCGTCGCTGGTCGATCAGCGTCAACGGAAACTGGCGACTGACATTTAGTTTTGAGGGCATGGACGTGGTGCTGCTCGATTATGAAGACTACCACTAGGAGAGGCGACATGAGCCAGATGCACAACCCTTGCCACCCCGGCGAAGTGCTCAAGGAAGCCTTGAGCGAGATCAGCGTGACCGATGCGGCCAAACGCTTGGGAGTCGGCCGCGTGGCGCTCTCGCGCCTGCTGAACGGTGCCACCGGCATCAGCCCAGAGATGGCCCTGCGCCTATCCAAGGCACTCGGCACTTCGCCGGAATTCTGGTACGGCATGCAGGTCAACTTCGACCTATGGCAGGCCAAGAGGAAGTTCCGCGGCAAAGTGCGCCCCATCATCCAGCGTCCGATCACTGCAGCCTGAATTGCCCTGGGTTCCAGGAGAGCCCTGCAGTTGAGTCACATCGCGCGCGTTGGGCGCCGAATTATAGCCAGTTTCCCCGTCAATTCCGCTCTTACGCTTCAGCCGCGAACCGTGGCAAAATCTATAGGCAGCCCCCTCACTCCCACTCAATCACTCAATCGTCTCCAGCACCTGTAAGCGTTTGAAAACAGGTGATTTCGTGTCTGGGCCTGCTAATCTTACCGTCACGTATACCGGCAAGAGATTTCGCTTGGGCGCGATAGAGGCCGATAGATGCTGACAGGATCGAGGTGCATTTACCGCTATGACGCGCGAACAGCCATCAACGGAGCAGTGGTTGCGGGCGCCCTCGGCTAGATTTACGTTGTTATGGTGCAATCGAAGTTTGAGAGCCTCGCCGTCGGACGGTCCGAAAACGACAAAAGACCTGTTCCGCGAACGCCAGCGCGTAGCGACTCGCTGACTGGACGGGCGTCTACGGTCGATGGTCCGCGATCCAATAGTCGCTCGAATTCGCTGCCACCAAGTCCCGCCTATGTTTGTTTTCTCCGCCCGTGAAAGCATTTGCAGACAGTTGCGCTAAAATCTTTCCCACTATCCTTTAAAGTATAATAGCCAGGGTGAAGCGCTGGCGTTACACAAGCGTCGCTAATATACGAGGATCATCGTGGTTCAACTTGCCGACGCTGACATCATCACGCGCGAAGTGCTGAGCTGGGAGGGCATCCATATCTTTCATCACCCGCTCTCTTCTTGCTCGCAGAAACTGCGCATCTTTCTGAATCTCAAGAGCATTGAGTGGCAGTCACACGTGGTCGATCTGCAGAACAAGCAGAACTTGAGTCCGTGGTATCTCGGCATCAATCCGCGCGGCCTGGTGCCCACACTGGTTCATGACGGGGCAGTGCATATCGAGAGCAATGACATCCTGGTTTATCTTGAGCAAATATTTCCAGCGCCGCGACTGATTCCTGTCGGCATGGAAAATCAGATGACGGAGTTACTCAGGCACGAGGACGATCTGCACCTGGACTTGCGGACGCTGAGTTTCAAGTTCGTGTTCGCACCGCACGGTCCGCCCAAGTCTGAGGAAGATCTGAAACGCTATGCAACCGCCGGTTCCGGCACCGTGCAGGGCAGAAGAGACGCTGCCAAGGATGAGCAGATCGCTTTCTGGCAGCAATTCATTACGGGCGTCGGTATCAGCGACGACGTCGCGCGCCAAAGCGTGCAAAAATTCCACACCGAATTTGCCGAGCTGGAGCGACGGCTCGCTGATCGGCCGTACTTGCTCGGTACCAATCTTACCGTGCTGGATATTGCGTGGTTTATCTATGCCAATCGGCTGTTACTCGCCGGTTATCCAATGATGCGACTGCATCCGCACTTAGCTCTGTGGTTCCAGCGAATGCACCAACGCCCCGAGTTCGCCAAGGAAGTGGCCTTACCACCGCCTGCCGAACAGCATTTCGCGGAGATTCGCAGGGCACATGCTATGGCGGGAAAGACTTTGGAACAGATTGCTGGTCTATGATGCCCAAGACGCAAGCGCGATCTACCATCGCCGGTAGTTGGCATTCAAGCTTGCGAATAATCCACCATTCTACCGTTCACCGCGTATGCGCTGCTCGCTATCACGGCACGCCGAGCGACGTCGCACGCCCGAGGGGCATCGTTCGGCATCGGCGCAAATTACGCAGCGTATTGGCATTTCGTCGTTCGGAGTTGAATGAAAGTGGCAACACCGAGGCACAGTCGCAGGACGGTCGTCGGCTGCGTCGGTACGAACGACGCCGGATCGTCGAGCGCTTCTTTGCGTGGATTCAGTGGCAACGTCGGCTCCTGGTTCGCTGGGAATACTACCCCGACCATTTTCCTCGGCGTCGCGCAGCTTGCAGCCCTATGCATCCTGCTCAAGCGATCTTGAGATAGGTTCTAGTCAATTGCACATTGGATTGTCCCCGGGAGTTTCATGATGGAGCTGTATCACAACAGCATGTC
>Ga0182014_10007725_pt1 | contig 11186 bp, 9 predicted proteins | sample 612S2DmetaG_FD_120489 | JGI IMG/M metagenome (GOLD analysis project Ga0182014, IMG submission 120489) | Permafrost microbial communities from Stordalen Mire, Sweden - 612S2D metaG | ecosystem: Environmental > Terrestrial > Soil > Wetlands > Permafrost | place: Sweden: Stordalen | collected... | reverse complement strand
TGGGCGGTCGAGCTCGGCAAGCGCGTCGCCGCCCGCGGCGCCGACGAGCTCTGGCCGCTGGTCGCCTCGCGCTGACACCTGGAAAATTCGCCTGCACGAAAGTCGAGACTTGATATGACCGCAGCCCTCCATTTCGATCCGATCCGCCTGCCGCCCGAATGTGAAAAGCTGCGCAAGGAAGTGCGCGCCTTTCTCGCCGACGAGATCGCGGCCGGCACCTTCAACCCGTTCAAGCCCAACCACGAAGACGCCGACGCCAGGGAATTTTCCCGCCGGGTCGGCGAGCGCGGCTGGATCGGCATGACCTGGCCGAAGCAATATGGCGGCCATGAGCGCTCGTTCCTCGAACGCTATGTGGTGACCGAAGAGATGCGCGTCGCCAACGCGCCGACCCGGCGCTTTTTCGTCGCCGACCGGCAGAGCGGCCCGGTGCTGCTGAAATACGCCCCCGAACGCATCAAGGCGGACATCCTGCCGCGGATCTGCCGCGGCGAGGTCTGTTTCGCCATCGGCATGAGCGAGCCCAATTCCGGCTCGGACCTGTTCGCGGCCAAGACCAAGGCCACCAAGACCGAGGGCGGCTGGCTGATCAACGGCACCAAGATCTGGACCTCCTCGGCGCACATCGCCGACTACATGATCGCGATCTTCCGCACCTCGCCCTCCACCAAGGAGAACCGCCGCCACGGCCTGACCCAGTTCCTGGTCGACATGAAGACGCCGGGCATCAAGGTCAACCCGATCGGCCAGATCACCGGACAGTTCGAATTCAACGAGGTGGTGTTCACCGACGCCTTCATGCCCGACGATCACGTGCTGGGCGAGATCGACGGCGCCTGGAAGCAGGCGACATCGGAACTCGCCTATGAGCGCTCGGGGCCGGAACGCTTCCTGGAGACCTATTACGTGCTCACCGAACTGGTGCGCGCGGTCGGGCCGAAGCCGGATACCCGCAGCGCCGAGGGCATCGGCCGGCTGGTGGCGCAGCTGCACACCATGCGGCGGATGTCGGTGTCGGTCGCCGGCATGCTGCAGGCCGGCAAGGAGCCGGTGGTCGAGGCCTCCATCGTCAAGGACATCGGCACGGTCTGGGAGCAGCAATTGCCGCACCGGGTGCGCGATCTCGCCGCCTTCATCGATCCCGAAGCGAGCAACCACGAGACGCTGGAAAACCAGCTGTCCTTCGCCATCAAGACCGCGCCCAAGCTGACCATCCAGGGCGGCACCACCGAGGTGCTGCGCGGCATCATCGCGCGCGGGCTCGGACTGCGCTAGGCGCGCGGCGCACTCTTTCTTCACCTCTCCCCTTGTGGGAGAGGTCGGATCGCAAGGCGATCCGGGTGAGGGGTTACGGCCCATCGATAGACCGTAACCCCTCACCCCGACCCTCTCCCATCGAAGTCGGATTTATCCGACTTCGACAAATGGAGTGACCAACTCGGGTAGACCCGAGTTGGTTGGGAGAGGGAGCGCACCTACACCGCGGCACGACTTTCATCCATCTCGGAGACAACACATGACCAACTACACGGATATCGGCGTCGAGAAGCACGGCCATGTCGGCCTGATCGAAATTCGCAAACCCCCGCTGAACTTCTTCGACGTCGCGCTGATCAACCAGATCGCCGACGCGCTGGAGGAATTCGACCGCGATATCGAGATCCGCGCCTCGGTGCTCGCCGCCCAGGGCAAGGCGTTCTGCGCCGGCGCCAATTTCGGCGATCCGGCCCGGCAGGAGGCCGAGGAGCGCGCCAAAAGCGATCCGGCCGCGAACCTTCCGATCAACCACCTCTATGTCCAGGCCGTGCGCATCTTCCGCAACAAGAAGCCGATCGTCGCGGCCGTCCATGGCGCGGCCATCGGCGGCGGACTTGGGCTGGCGGTTTCGGCGGATTTCCGCGTCACCTGCCCCGAGGCCCGCTTCGCCGCCAACTTTACCAAACTCGGCTTTCATCCGGGATTTGGCCTGACCGCGACGCTGCCCGAGCTGGTCGGCAAGAACAATGCGGAACTGATTTTCTATACCAGCCGCCGCGTCACCGGCGAGGAAGCCACCAGAATGGGCCTTGCCAATGTCTGCGTGCCGCAGGACCAGGTGCGCTCCGAGGCCATGAAGCTGGCGCAGGAAATCGCCGAATGCTCGCCGCTCGGCCTGATCGCGACCCGCGCCACCATGCGCGCCGGCCTCGCCGACCGCGTGCTCGCCGCCACCAACCACGAACTGCTCGAGCAGAACAAGCTGCGCGCCACCGAGGACTTCAAGGAAGGCGTCAAGGCCACCGCCGAACGCCGGGTGGCGAATTTCAAGGGACGGTAGAGTCTTCCCTCTCCCGCTTGCGGGGGAGGGTGCCGAGCAAAGCGAGGCGGGTGGGGGCTGGCTCCGCGAGTCCCATTGCGGAGAGACCCCCACCCCAGCCCTCCCCCGCAAGCGGGAGAGGGGGCATACCACGCGTTGGTCCGGCTTCATGCCGTCTCAGCGCAACGCAGGGACGACAACTATTGCGTCTTCCCCACCACCAGCGCATCGACGATCGTGACGCCCTTGCCTTCGGCGTGCACCAGCACCGGGTTGATCTCGATCCCGGAAATCTCCGCAGCGTGTCGCGCCGCCAGCAGCGAGACCTTCTCGATCAAATCGCACAGCGCAGGAACATCCGCTTTCGCAGCGCCTCGGAAACCGTTCAATAACGGCGCGGCCCTGAGTTCGGCCAGCATGGCGGCGGCCTCATTCGCGCTGACCGGCGCGGGGCGATAGACGACGTCGCGGAACAATTCCGTGGTGATGCCGCCAAATCCCACCATGACCATCGGGCCGAAGGTGGCGTCCGTCAGGGTGCCGATGATGATCTCGACGCCCTTCTTCGCCATCGGGCCGACCAGCACGCCCTGGATCCTGGCGTCGGGCCGGTGCTTGCGCGCGTTCGCGATCAGCGCCTCATGGGCCAGAAACACCTCGCCCTTGGTCGTGATGTTGACGCGGACGCCGCCGACCTCGCTCTTGTGCGGAATATCCGGCGACTGGATCTTTGCCACCAGCGGAAAGCCTGTTCGGGCGATGGCGGCATCGAGCCCGCTCTTGTCCGTCACCAGCACTTCGTCCGGCACGGCAATGCCGGCCTCGCGCAGCAGCGCCTTGCTGTCGGCCTCCGACAGCGTCGCCGACGTCAGATGCGCGGAAAGATCGCGCAACGGCAGCGCCGCCGTGTCGGCCGGCGGCGCCAGCCTGAATCTGGCGCGCTCGACCATCCGCCGCAGCGCGACGCCGGCATGGGTCAGCCCCGACAGCAGCACGGCGCCGGAGGCCGCGAGCTCGCGACGCGCGAAGGCCGACGGCAGCGTGTAGGTGTAGAACACGATCGGCTTCTGCTGCGCCGCCAGCACCGGCGCAAGCTCGGCCTGCTTGAACGGCATCCGCGTATCGCTCGACAGCGACAGCACCACCAGGATGGCGTCGACCTCGTCGGAGGCGTCGAGCAGGTCGATGCTCTTCTGCAGGCCGCCGGAATGCACGCCCTGCGCGGTAACGTCGATCGGGTTGCGCGTGGCGCCATAGGACGGCAGCAGTTTTGCGATTTCGGCCTGGATCGGCGCCGACAGTTCCGGCACCTGCAGCCCCTGCAGCGCGACCGTGTCCGCGCCCCAGATGCCGGCACCGCCCGACACCGTCAGCACTCCTATGCGGTCGCCCTTCGGCATCGGATTGGTGGCCAGGACAGCGGCGATGGTGACGGCCTCGTCGAGATCGTCGGAAATGATAAAACCGTACTTTGCGAAGACAGCGTCATAGGCCGCCGACCAGCCGGCCATGCTGGCGGTGTGGGAAGCGGCGGCGCGCTCGCCGGCGCCGGAGCGGCCGACTTTCGTGACGATGACCGGCTTTCCGATTTCCGCGGCGCGTTTGGCAGCGGCGAGGAATTTGTCGACGTCGCGGATGCCCTCGATGAACAGCAGGATCACGTCGGTCGAGGCGTCCTGCACCAGGTAGTCGAGAAACTCGCCGGCGCCGATGTCGGATTCATTGCCGGCGCTGACGACGTAGCTGAGCCCGATGCCGAGCGCCTTGGCGCGGTGATAGATCGCAAAACCGATGCCGCCGCTCTGGGCGACGATGCCGATCCGCCGCGGGCTCACGTTGAGCCGCGTCTCGTCGGGCTTGACGTCGACGGTCGGGCTGAAGGTGGCGGCGACACGCTGCACCTCGCTGTAAAACCCTTCGGCATTGGGACCGGAAATCCGCATCCCGGTCCGCTTCGCCAGCTCAACGATGGCGTCCTGCATCGCGGCGCTGTCGCCGCCCTCCTCGGCAAAACCCGAGGAGATGATCACCGCGTTCCTGACGCTGGCGGCGGCGCATTGCTCCAGCGCGCCGAGCACGGCGCGGGCGGGAATGATGACGACGGCGAGATCGATCGGCTGCCCGACATCGGCGATCGAGGGATAGCATTTCAACCCGTCGATCTCGCCGTAATTCGGATTGATCGGGTAGAGTTTTCCGGGATAGCCGTTCTTGCGCAGCATCGACAACAGCCGGCCCGGAATCTTCTCCAGATCGCGCGAGGCGCCGATCAGCGCGATACTGTCGGGCGCAAAGAAGCTGTCGAGCGGATGCGGCATTGCGAAACGGTCCCTTCGTCTATTCCGCTCGTCGTCATGGCCGGGCTTGTCCCGGCCATCCACGACTTTCTTGTTATCAGGCCTCAAGACGTGGATGCCCGGGACAAGCCCGGGCATGACGATGCCAAACTCAAGCACCGCTCAGGCGGTCAGATGGAACATGACGCCGCAGAGCGTAAACGAATCGCCCGATACCGCGCATCCCCTTGCCTTCGCGGCGTCGCGGACTTTCGCGATATCGGCGACCTTGAACGTCAACCCGCTCATGAGATCGCTTGCGCCCTTCACAAAGCGGAAGGTGGCATTGGGCAGTTTCAGCTCGGGCTCGCCGACGGCATTGCGGGTAACGGCAACGCCGAGAATCCGGCCCCAGTGTTCGGCCAGGCCTTGCGGCTCCGGGCTCTCCATCTCGACGCCGGTCAGGGCCTGCGTCACGTCTTTGCGGATCGATCTCTGCCAGTCGGGTCCGGCCGGCGGATAGGGTCCCAGGATGTCGTCGCTGCCGGCGGTATGGTTGAATTCGATGAAGGCGGCGCGGCAGTCGCGCGGATGCAGTTGCACGCCGCGATAGGGCGCATGGTCGATCGCATTGGCGACGCGCACGCCCATTTTCTTCGCGTGCTCGCCGCGCGCGTCGGGATCGTCGCAGCAGAAGATCGCCATGTAGCCGCCACGGCCGCCGGTCTTCTCCAGGAAGCGGCCCGCCGCGGTGCCGGGCTGGAACGGGGCGACCACTTCCAGCAGGATGGCGTCGACCGGCAGCAGCGCGTTTTCCAGCCCGTATTTGGCGACGTTGCCGTCGCGGTAGCAGACGTTCAGCCCCATGATGTCGGCGACATCGGAAATCACCGGTTCGAGCTTCGGCGCCACCAGGCAGATCTGCCGCAGCCTCAGATAGCCTGCCGTCTCGGTGCCCCCGGCCATTTCAATGGCCCTGAAATACGGGCTTGCGCTTCTCGACGAAGGCCTTGGCGGCTTCCTTGTGGTCGTCGGTCTCGCCCGAGCGCGAGTGATGCATCGCCTCGGCGTCGAAGCAGGCTTCCAGCGACAGATGCTCGGCGTTGTTGATGTTGCGCTTGATGTAACCCAGCGTCACCGACGGGCCCTGCGCCAGCGACATCGCCAGCTCATGCGCCGCCGCATCGACCTCGGCGTCGGGAACCACTTTGGTCACCATGCCGAGCGCGAGCGCTTCCTGCGCGGTCAGCACCGGCGACATCAGATAGAGTTCGCGCGCCTTGGCGGTTCCCAGCATCTGCGTCAGGAAGTAGGTGCCGCCGTAGTCGCCCGACAGGCCGACCTTGGCGAACGCCGTGGTGATCTTGACCGAGGCCGAGGCGACGCGCAGATCGCAGGCCAGCGCGATCGACAGCCCGGCGCCGGCGGCGGCGCCGTCGAGCTGCGCCACCACGGGCTTCTGCATCTCGTGCAGGATGCGCGAGACTTCCATGCCGCGCCTGAGATTGGTCTTCTTGGCCTCGAACGGCAGCGGCGCGCGACCCTCCGCCATCGATTTGACGTCGCCGCCGACGCAGAAGGTGCCGCCGGCGCCCTTCAGCAGCACGGCGCGGACCTCATGGTCCTCCGCCGCGCGCCGCGCCGCATCGACCAGCCCCCGCGTCATGTCCGGATTGAGCGCGTTGCGCCGGTCCGGACGGTTCATGGTGATGGTGAGCAGGCCGGATTCGAGCGTTTGCAGGACCATGTCGTTCATGAGTTTTGCTTTCGTTGTTTTCTTGCGTCATTCCGGGATGGTCCGAAGGACCAGACCCGGAATCTCGAGATTCTCCGATGTGCAATCGCACATCGTAGTTCGATGCTTCGCATCGCCCTGGAATGACGGTTTCATTGGTTTCGCGCGTTCGCGCCTTACGTCATTTCTTCACCAGCGGGCAGCGCGACAGTTCCAGCGACTGGAATGCCTCGTTGCCGGGAACGGTCGCCAGCAGCTTGTAGTCGTCCCAGCGGCCCTTCGACTCCGAGGGTTTCTTGACCTCGAACAGGTACATGTCGTGCACCATGCGGCCATCCTCGCGGATGCGCCCGTTCTTGGCGAACATGTCGTTGATCGGGGTCTCCTTCATGATCTTCATGACCGCGGCAGCGTCGGTGGTGCCGGCGGCCTTCACCGCCTTCAGGTAATGCGTCACGGAGGAATAGACCCCGGCCTGCGCCGAGGTCGGCACCCGCTTGATCCGCTCCATGAAGCGTTTTGAAAACGCGCGGGTCTCGTCGTTGAGGTCCCAGTAGAAGGCTTCGGCGAGCAGCAGCCCCTGCGCCGTCTCCAGTCCGACGCTGTCGATGTCGGTGACGAAGGCGAGCAGCGGCGACATCTTCTGGCCGCTCTTCATCAGGCCGAATTCGGCGCCCTGCTTGATGGCGTTGATGGTGTCGCCGCCGGCATTGGCAAGCCCGATCACCTTGGCCTTCGAGGCCTGCGCCTGCAGCAGATAGGACGAGAAGTCCGAGGTGTTGAGCGGGTGCCGGACGCTGCCCAGCACCTTGCCGCCGTTCTTCAGCACCACATTGGTGGTGTCCTTTTCCAGGTCCGCGCCGAAGGCGTAGTCGGCGGTGAGGAAGAACCAGCTGTCGAGACCCTGCTTCACCGCGGCGAGCCCGGTGACGTTGGCTTGCGCGAAGGTGTCGAACACGTAATGCACCGTATAGGGGCCGCAGGCCTCGTTGGAGAGGCGGATCGAGCCGGGCCCGTTGAAGATCACGATCTTGTTGCGCGCCTTGGCGATCTCGCCGGCGGCGAGCGCGGTGGCGGACGCCGCCACGTCGTAGATCATCTCGACGCCCTGGTTGTCGATCATGTCGCGGGCGATGTTGGCGGCAAGGTCGGCCTTGTTGAGATGATCGCCGGCGATGATCTCGATCTTGCGGCCCAGCACCTCGCCGCCGAAATCCTCCGCCGCCATCTTGGCGGCGGTCTCGCTGCCGGGACCGGTGATGTCGGCGTAGAGGCCGGACATATCGAGGATGCCGCCGAGTTTCAGGGGCGGCTTGGCTTGCGCCAGCGCATCGGTGGCGGAAATCGCCAGCACCATGGCGAAAACGCCGGTCAGAACCCGTTGCATCGAAAGCCTCCCTGTTGGCATGCCGCGTTGATGCGCGGGCCGTTATTTCGGTTGCCGCGATCATGCCGCATGCGCCCGCCAGCGGCAAGCCGCGCCACCCTCGGCGCTGCTCCTGCGTTCGCCTCGCGAGCAAGGCTTTTTCCGCAAAGCGGAATGATCGGCGGCTTCGCACGCCTGCGCTTGCGAATTCGCTGCGCGCTCAGGTCAGCAGGCCCTTGCCGGGAACGTGGTTGAGTTCCAGCCGGATGCCGTCGGGATCCTCGAACAGCAGCGAATAATAGCCCGGCGCCCACTGGTCCTCGCGCGGCGCGCGGATGATCTTCGCGCCGAGCGTGCACAAAAAGCCGTGCAGCTCGTCGATGTCGGCGCGCTCGCGGGCGCGGAAACACAGATGATGCAGGCCGACGCGCTGCTGCTCGAAGGCAGCGCCTTGGTGTTCTGGTGACGGCGCGTTGATCCCGACCGCGGTGCGGCCACCGACGCAGTAATAGGTGGTGTCGGTGTCGATCACGGGCTTCAGCCCGAGAAACGGCAAGAGCTGGCGATAGAATTCGCGCGAGCGCTGGAAATTCGACGCGGTCAGAAAGATATGCGCGATGCCGTTGACTTCCATCGAACTCCCCCTTAGTCGCCAGAACAGTTGCGGATCATGGGCCGCCAGAATACAGAAAATTGGCCAGATCATAGAGCTGCGTCATGAAACCGGTGGCCAGAACGGCGGAGCGTTGCGGCCGATTTGCGGTCGTAGCCTTGCCGTGCGGCCTGATGCTGGCCACGGCCGCCGTGGGTCCGGCTTTCGCGGCGGCCTGTTCGTTTCAACCGCAGGGCGAGGGCCGCGTCGCCGCGGTGATCGATGCGCGCAGCTTTCGTCTCGAGGATGGCCGCGAGATCCGGCTCGCCGGCATCGAGCCGGCCGCGGCGGAAACGGCGAAAGACGCGTCCGCGCTGACGGCGATCATCGGCGGGCGCGAGGTGACATTGCGCGGCGAGGACGACGCGCCCGACCGCTACGGCCGCCAGCCCGCTTTCGTGTTTGTAGATGCTTCCGAAACCCCGGTGCAGGCGCAGCTTCTGGCGCAGGGCGTGGCGCTGGCAACCGGCACCGTGGCCGACAAGGATTGCGCCGCGGTCCTCATGGCAGCGGAAGCCGCGGGGCGCACTGCCCGGCAGGGCGTCTGGAACGAGCCTTCGGCCATAAAAAACGCGGAAAGTCCGGGCGATATTTTGACCGGGATTGGGCGTTTTACGGTGGTCGAAGGCAGGGTATTGTCGGTCCGCCAGGCCGGGGCAACGACTTACCTGAATTTCGGCCGGAACTGGACACGGGACTTTGCTGTGACTATTTCAAGGCGCATGCTGCCGGTGTTCGCAGCGGCCGGGATCGTCATCAAGTCCTTCGAAAATCGACGGATTCGGGTTCGCGGCTTCATCGAGGCCCGGGGTGGGCCACGAATTGAAGTGCTTCATGTGGGCAGGTTGAACTGCTCGGCGGGACTTAAAGCCCGCCGGACCAACACGAATGGCTGAAGTGGCGGTGTTTTGGGGACGACGCAAGACGAGGATGAGCCGCGGCCTTTGGGCTGCGCCCATCCTGCTGTGCGCCACCCTCGCGCTTTCCGCCTGCGGCGACATGAGCCGGTTCCAGACCGCCTCGCCTTCGGCCAACCCGGTCAAGCCCAACCGCACCGTGATGCAGACGCCGGCCGCCGAGCGCGAGCATGAGCGTATTCTCGCCAGCTATGGCGGCGCCTATGACGATCCGAAGCTCGAGGCCCTCATCACCAAGACCGTCGACCGGCTGGTGGCGGCGTCGGAGCGGCCCGACCAGGCCTACAAGGTGACGATCCTGAATTCGGGCGCGGTCAATGCGTTCGCGCTGCCGACCGGCCAGCTCTATGTGACGCGCGGCCTGATCGCGCTCGCCAGCGACACCTCGGAATTGTCCTCGGTGCTGAGCCACGAGATGGCGCATGTGCTGGCCAAACACGCTTCGATCCGCGAGGACCAGGCGCGCCAGGCCGCGGTGGTCACCCGCGTCATCACCGACATGAGCAACGATCCCGATCTCACCGCGCTGGCGCTGGCCAAGACCAAGCTGACGATGGCGAGCTTCTCGCGCTCCCAGGAATTCGAGGCCGACGGCATCGGCGTCGGCATTTCGGCGCGCGCCCATTTCGATCCCTTCGGCGCGGCGCGCTTCCTGACCTCGATGGAGCGCAATGCCGAGTTGAAGGTCGGCAAGACCTCGATCGATCCGCGCACGCAGGACTTCCTGTCGTCGCATCCGGCGACGCCGGAGCGGGTGCAGAACGCACAGAACACCGCGCGGCAATACGTCTCGCCGGAGAGCAACGAGCGCGACCGCGAGACCTATCTCACCGCGATCGACAACATCGTCTATGGCGAGGACCCGAGCGAGGGCTTCGTGCGCGGCCGGCGCTTCCTGCATCCCAAGCTCGGCTTTACCTTTGCCGCGCCGGAAAACTTCACGCTCGACAATACCGCGCAGGCCGTGATCGGCGTGCGCGAGGGCGGCACGCAGGCGATGCGCTTCGACGTGGTGCGGGTGCCGGCGGAACAGTCGCTCGGCGAATATCTCAATTCCGGCTGGATGGAGGGGGTCGACAAGGCCTCGACCGAGGACATCACCATCAGCGGATTCCCGGCGGCGTCCGCCAGCGCCCATGGCGATCAGTGGCAGTTCAAGGTCTATGCGCTGCGCTTCGGCAGCGACGTCTACCGCTTCATTTTCGCCACCCGGCAGAAGAACACCGAGAGCGAGCGCAATGCGCGCGAGACCGTCAATTCCTTCCGCCGGCTGACTCTGGAGGAAATCCAGGCGGCGCGCCCGCTGCGCATCAAGGTCATCACCGTGCAGCCCGGCGATACCGTGGAATCGCTGTCGCACCGCATGGCCGGCGTCGACCGCCCGGCCGACCGCTTCCGCATCCTCAATGGGCTGGACGCACACGCGCAGGTGAAGGTGCGCGACCTCGTCAAGATCGTGGTGGATTGAGGCTTTGCTTACCTCTCCCGCTTGCGGGGGAGCGTAGGCCGCCTTTGGCGGCCGTTCTCAGATAAGAACGCCGAAGCGAAGCTTCGGCTTTGGCGCGCGCCAGAGCGCGGCGGGCGGAGGAAAACTCCAACAGCTTGTTTCCGGTCTGGCACCCCCCACCCCGGCCCTCCCCCGCAAGCGGGAGAGGGAGCGCAGTGACGCAAGGTGCGACGTCCTCATCATCACCTCAATGCCCAAACGAAAAAGCCCGGTCTTGCGACCGGGCTTTTGATTGTCTTGAAACCTTGCGAGGCCGCTTACGCGGCTTCGTCGGCCACTGCGGTGTCGTCGCCGTCGGCATCCGCTTCACCGTCGGCTTCGACCTCGGCTTCCGCCTTGGCGCCGCGGCGCGGGCTCTTGGCGAGCTGGCCTTCGATTTCCTTGACCGCTTCGGTCTCGGTGACGTGCTGGACCACGGCGATTTCGCGCGACAGCCG